>Ga0210383_10001833_pt1 | contig 19352 bp, 17 predicted proteins | sample IncBWC14OmetaG_FD_160072 | JGI IMG/M metagenome (GOLD analysis project Ga0210383, IMG submission 160072) | Forest soil microbial communities from Barre Woods Harvard Forest LTER site, Petersham, Massachusetts, United States - Inc-BW-C-14-O ...
AACCTCGGCCTATATCTGCTGCCGGAGTTTGGGACGCAGCGTGAGCGAGCCGTCATCGTTCAGCTTCTGGTCACAAGCCCACCGCACCGGATACCGCATTCCCTTTACCTCAATCTCCGCTCGAAGTTTCAATCCCTTCCAATCAGTGATGTTCGGAAGCACGAACTGTGCCTGCCGAATCTTGCCCGGTAACGGGTAGCCGGCGTCCAGACAACCGCTCTTCAGCACCTTTCCATCCGCGCCCTCCACGCTCACCCTCAATACGCCCGGCACGCCAGCGATACCGTCATTTGCAAAGCCGACGATCAGCCCAACGTAACTGCCATCCTTATAGGTCCAAATGAAAGAGGGCCGCACTCGATACCCAATTCGGCGATTGATCCGGTCGAACGCTGCCGGATAAGCCTGATAGTAGCTCATCAGATTCTTTGCGTTGATCTGGTGAAAATTCCACAGCGACCAATAATTTGCACCCACATCAATCACATGGGCAATCATGTTCTCTGCCGGGGATATCCCTTCCTGTGCGCCGCGCGGATCCGGAGGTTTACCCGGAAGCCCCTGCTCCAGCAATGCCGCAATCCATGGCGGCCGATTGCTCAAGGCTTCAATCTGCTCGTTCTCGATAAAGATGGTATCGCTCCGAATCCAATTGTTGCTGCGCACCGTGCGGTCTAACAGCTCTGAATTACCAACCCGGCTGAAGTCCGGTTGCGTATTGGTCAGTAGGGGAGTCTTCGAAAAATGCTCGAGCTGCACTTCCAGCATGCTGGTCCACGTTCGCTCTGCCGTCTGGTAATCGGGGAAAGGATTGTTGCCAAATGGCCAGGTGTGACCTTCACCCCAAAATCCATACATAAAGGTATCGATAAATTCGATGAACGGACTGCCATCGAATTCCGCCCCCAATTGGCCAACGAGTTCTTTGAATGCCTGCTGAAAAAAAGGATCGTCATACCGCGGCTGATAACGCGAATGCGGGTTCTCCAAATATCTCTTCGCCGAAGCCTTTTCTTCCTGATCGGTAAGCACCAGATCCACTTTCGGCACTTTCTCCAGCACAAAATCCGGCAGCGCCGCTTCGTGCGTATAGTCCGGCGCGCACATCTGCACTCGCAATCCAACCCGCTTGCTGTTCTTCTTCGCCAATTCAAAGACGAGCTTCAGGTAGTCCGGCATCTCCAGGCGTCCCGGCCGCGGCTGTATCTCCCTCCAGGTCGGACGCACATAAAGCTGCTGGCCCAGCGGAAATCGCACCAGCTCTTCGATCGCCTGCGGAATATTGTCGGACTTGATTTCCTCCGTGCCACTGTCGGCGGTGATGTAGGTGACCAGTCCCATGCCATAGTTCGGCACCACCTCTTCGGAAGAGGTCGTGGTCATCACCACGTCGTCTGTGGGAATGACGGCATCCGGTGCATATTGCGGGAACGGACCCTGATTGAGGCGATCACTCACCTTTGGGCCGCCGCCGAAGTCGTAGTTTCCCCAATTGTGCGCGGGAACCTTCGCCTGCGCTTTTCCCATCCCAATTTCTGCGGCTACGGCAACGGCTGCACCACTCTTTATAAAATCTCTACGCTGCATCGGAATCATCTCCTCTCATCGATGTGCGCTGTTCCCTCACTAGCGCCCTACGTGCGTCAGAAGTTAGCCCAGCGCGTAAGCGCTGGGTCTCCAAAGCAAAACGCAAAGCGCCGTAGGTGCGCCACTCCGCCTTAAGTCGAGTTCGCGGCAGGAATCTGTGCAGCGAGATTCGCATCTCCAACCACCGCCCCCTCAAATCGATCCCCTATCGAACGGTTACTATTTATATCGTTTTATTTCGTTTGTCCAACATAAGACAAAACCCGCGGGGTCGGTGGTCCAGAAACCGGAGAACGCACTTTTTTCTTGACAGTAAGCAAATACTTATATAAGAATAAGCTTATGGAGACCAACCTCGACGCCGCTTTCACTGCCTTGGCGGACCCCACGCGACGCGCGATTCTGGCACGCCTTGCCAAAGGAGAGGCCACCGTCAATCAATTGGCCGCTCCTTTCGACATGACCCAGCCAGCTATCTCGCAGCATCTGAAGGTGCTCGAAGATGCGGGACTCATCATCTCTCGAGTTGACGGCACCAAGCGCCCCCGCAGTCTCGCGAAGGCGGGCATTGAAGCCATGGACCAATGGCTCGCCATCCTCCGAAAAGCTCTAGAGACGAACTATGACCGGCTGGACCACGTTCTGGCCACCATGGAACGACAGGAGAAAGGGAAAACGCGATGAGCAAACTGACACTGAAAACCGAAGGAGATACACATGTGGTGCTGACTCGGCGTTTTGCCGCGCCACCGGAAGCCGTCTACCGCGCGCACACCGACCCGAAGCTAATCCAGAAGTGGTTGCTTGGTCCGGATGGTTGGACGATGCCGGTCTGCATCATTGAGGCGAAGCCGGGCGGCAAGTTCCGTTACGAATGGGTGAATGCCAAAGGCGATGGATTCTACATTACCGGCGAATTCGTGGAGCTGCAGCCTTACAGCAGGATCGTACACATCGAGCGCATGCATCTGCCGGATCCCACGCCAGACAACCATGTGGAGACTCGATTTGATGCCGACGGCACCGGAACCTTGATGACCATCCGAATGACCCTGCCCGATGCCAAGACTCGCGCGACGATGCTCGCGACAGGCATGGAACGCGGAATGGAAGCCAGCTACGTTCGACTGGAAGGAATGCTCTAACGCCGACCAAATGTCAGCGGAGTAGCTAAACGCGCGGGGTGCCCCAGGTTCGGTTCGCATACCTGGGTCTTGGGGTTGACGTTTTGTCCGCGAGGCTCGCGCGGATAGAAAAAGAGTCAGTGAAGGAAACTACGCAACTCCACTTAGCTTCGAGAGGATTGCTTCCCCCGCGTAATTTCGCCGTTTGATGCATTCATACCGACCGATAGGGTTCCAACAGCGGGTTTCCCGAACGACCTCTGCAGGACGTTGCCGCATCCGCATACTGGTTTTTCTGTCTCCCCGAGTCGAGAAGACTTGATAACCACGATTGCGCTTCCACAATTCGGATTTGAACAAGACCATTTCTCGCCCATGCGCATGTCCCACCTCGTCAGGCTCGGCTGGCCACTAGCGTAAGCGAGCAAACTGTAGGCGCGTGGTATTTAGCAAAACTGCTTGGCATACCGAGCAGCTCCCGCGAGCACATTTCGAGCTGGTTTCTAGTGCGTCTGCGGAATTACAGCCAACTGCGTCCGCAGAAAGTCGGAATCGCGCTTAGCGCGAGTTACGATATATACTTCCTCCGCGCAGGAGTCAATCCAATGCTAAAGACGGCGCTGGCGTTTTTCCTTCTGGTTTGTTTTTCAGTTTCGGCAAACAATGCCGCTCCACAAATCACTGACAGTCGTAATCTGATGTGGTGCAGCGCTCGTTCCGGAAAGACCCTCTATTACAGTGCGTGGTTTCACTATACGGAATCAAGAATGGACGCACATCGCGCGAAATTTCAGAAGGACACTATGGCTAACTATTCTCTCAAGACTCTGGGCGCTCCCACCTGCCACAGTTATTTGGACCAGGAGCTTGCCGTCCAAGCGTATGATGCGAGCCTGCAGGCTCAAAAGAAGGCTGGATTTAAAATTGTTACTACCGGCTGGATGCCCGAATAAGCAATCGCGCTAAATCGCCGTCAGTGCTTCGCCGCTGTATCCGCCGTACCGTCAGACCACCTGCCGACTGGAACCAGAAACACCGTCATGCGGTCCTCGGCGTTTTTCACTCCCATAACTACCGGCGATCCCGGCAAACCTGCGCCCCACTCCGCAGAGTCCACCAGCGGGAGGAAAAACATCAGGTGCGGATGCCAATGTGGGTCCTCGTCGCTCAAGTACGATTCCTTCGCCAACATGTAGCACATCGCACCAAATTCCAGTGCCGGTAACTCCTTCTTATCGAAAGCGGCCTTGATGCCCTCAAACATCTCAGCTTTTGATTTTCCGGCCAGTACCAATTCGGTCTTCTTGATCGTGATGGGCAAGTACGTGCGCACAGCCGGCGGGTTAAAGCAGATCGCACCACGTAGCTTCGGATTCCAAAAAACAGGATCATCGATTCCGGCGGTCCACCCTCGTTCCACCACGCACACGAAACCGTTCTTGCCTTTGTCTACGGTTTCGTAACCATGCCGCCCGAGCACCATGACCCCCGCATCCCGCGAGATGGATTCCGGTGCAGCGCTCCGCGCCAGCGCTATCTCCGCATTTCGCTCCATCAGGTATTGCTCAAGCGGAGCCATACTCGGATAGGAAGTTTTGGCGTCCTGTGCATGTGCCGCCTGGCATGCCACGCCGAGCAAAATCGCCAGTAAGAAGCTCGTTGATGCATTCCCGCCGCGAATCTTTCGCTGCATTGGTTTCTCCTGTCGAAGCGTTTCTCTTGTCACGCAGCCGGTTGGCCGCTCGCTCTCTCTCATCCTTCCGCTCACCGCCAATATAATCTATACCGTTGCGCCGGTTAAACAGTCATGCCACAAGCAAGCCGACCTCTCCGCTACGCTTAGTCCATTTAGACCACCCGACTCGTCGGCCGCTTCTTGACTCCCACTGAAAATTAGCTAATAGTCTCACGCACACGGAGCTGAGAGAGCTATCCTGTGACCTTCTGATCCTTATAGCCTCGCTCACTCTTGCGATTCCACCAAAGTATTGGGACCCACTGTCAAAAATCTTGGAAAGAAAAGAAGAGGTGTGATTGTGTTCAAGAAGAACGTATTTGCATTGATCGCGTTCGCGCTCATGGCGGCAATTTCAGTGATTACCGTTTATGGGCAAACGGCGGAAGTCAAAGAGAAGCCACGGATGTACACCTACGTCGCCGATTGGGTTATACCTCGCGCGAATTGGGGGGACATGGACAAGGTTACTGCGAGCACCCAGGCGGACTTCGACAAGGCCGTCGCCGACGGAACCCTGGTTGGATATGGCGACGACACGACCCTGGTGCACCACGAGGATGGAAACACCAATGATACGTGGTGGTCCTCGACGTCCCTGGGCGGTTTGATCAAAGTGCTGGAGCAGGTGCGTAAGTCGTCGAGCGGAGCAGCGCCACTAGCGGCCGCCACGAAACACTGGGACAACATTTACGTCAGCCGGTATTACAACTGGAAAAAAGGTTCCTGGAAAGGTGTTTACACCTCCGAGTCCGCCTATAAATTGAAGGCGGACGCGCCGGAAGATGCGATCGATCAGCTCAGCAAGAATCTGGTCGCGCCGCTTCTGGAAAGGATGCTCGCGGACGGCACCATTGTGGAGTACGAAATCGATACCCAGGCGGTGCACACCGAGGCTCCGGGAATGTTTTATATCGTCTACATCGGGGCGACGGCCGACTCTTTGGACAAAGTGAATGCTGCCATTCGTGAAAGCTTCAAGGCCAATCCGCTGGGTGGCCCGGCGTTTGCTTCCATGGTGGACTTCTCGCAACATCGTGATGAACTGGCGCGCACCAACGCTACGTACAAATAGTCGCGAGGTAATGTGAGCCCGCGAGCGGCTGGTAATTCCCGGCCCTCGCGAGCTCCTCCCCTACCCTTCCGGCCGGTATTCCTTCGGACACCGCTCCCGCCGCCAATCCGTGACACCACCCTCCTCAGCAACTAAATTGAGAGGTCCAGCCAGGAGTCGGACCCGTGATTACCATGCGCCAACACATTCTGGTTCTCGCTGTGCTTCTCGCTTTTTTTAGCCCCGTCGCCCTTCGCGCCGAGCAGTCACAAAAAGCCTCGCGCCCCACACCGGAAGACCGCCTCAAGAAGCTTGAGGAGCGCGCCGATGCCGCCGAAAAAGCCGCCGCCAGCGCAGCGATGGAGAAGGACTACATTACACGCACCCAGAAGCAGTACGAGTCTTACTACCCAAAAGTCCTCAACACTCAAATGTGGACAATGGCAATCATGGGAATCATCCTGACCGGCGTGTTTGTCCTGGTCGCGAGATTCAGCCTGAAACTGATCGATGAACAGACGAAAACCGCTACCGCCGGAGCCACTGTTCAGATGCGCAACGAATACGCGCGGGCTCTAGCCAAGGACGTCCAGAAACTCTGGGATTCCAATGCCGCCGATGTCAAGAAGCTGAAAGAAACACAGACAGCACAATTCGCGGAACTCCAGCAGGACCTCAAGGATCGCTCCGATTTTCAAATGCAGTTTGTGCAGGCGCTTTCCGAAGACCTCAATCAGCGCCAAGGCGATTCGCTGCCCACTTTCCGCAACGCACTCAGGACCTACAAGTCCGGCAAACCTCGAAACCTCATCGAAGCAAAGCTGGGCGCAGCAACCGCGCGCTCCATCTTTGAGTCACTCCGGAGCCAGCATGGCGAAAACTCTCTGGACAAAGCACGAGAGGAGTTGGCGGATTCGCTCTACAACGGCCTCGAGGAGGAGCTTGCCTTGGCCGCGCTGCAGAGTCCCTGGCTCACGCCCCTCATCAATGAAAGAACTCCGCCGCTCCCAGAGCCCGCGGCGCTCCCAGCGCCCGAGCCCCCTGCCGAAGCGCGCCCCATGCCCACCATCTCCGAATCCAATCCCCCAGCCCCAGATCTATCCCTCGAAGAAGAGTCCGACTCCTGCCGCTTGATAACCACCTGACTCCTGAGGAACCATCCTGGGAGGACGACAAGGTCGAGTTCGTTGGTAAGGAACCGTGGGCGTCGGGGGCCACCGTTTCGCTACTCTTTACAAACACCGTCCTAATGTTGACGTTGAATTTCGGTGGCAGGTACTTTTTTCCGAAACATGCTCCAGAGATTGTTTCCTGGTATTCAGACCGCTCGATCGTAAATCCAATTCGTTCTCGTAGCGCTGTCGGCTGCCATTTTCATTAACAGCGGCGGCAAGCTATTGTGACGAATGTCCCGAACGCGTTTACGAAATATATAACCAGGCGCCGTTCTACCATTCATGCATCGATTGACTCTTCACGCACGGCTTCACTAAGATGCGTCCACAATTCCATCTTCGATTCCACGTTTCAAACCCAGGCGGCCACGTCAGGAGCAGTTCGGGATGGCGGCACCAAGTTACGACATCATTACGGTTGGGGGCGGGATCGCCGCGTCCTCGTTGGCCAGAGCGATGGCCGAGCGCGGCGCCAGAGTCCTGGTGTTGGAGCGGGAAAAGCAATTCAAAGATCGTGTGCGCGGGGAGGCCATTATGTCTTGGGGTGTGGCTGAAGCGAATGAACTCGGAATTTGCCGCCTGCTCCAGGAAAAGTGCGCCCATGATGTGCCTTACGTTGAGGCTGGTTCCGGGTTACGAGATCTCCGAGCGACGACGCTGCATCGGTTGCCTCTGCTTTCCTTCCCGCACCAGGTGATGCAGGAAACACTCCTTGCGGCTGCGGAAAGCGCCGGCGCGGAAGTGCGCCGCGGAGTTAGCGTTGAGCAAATCGAGTCCGGGGGCGAGCCTGCCGTGGTTGTGAAGGGGAACGGCCACGAGCGGATCTCCGCCCGTCTCGTCGTTGCCGCCGATGGTCGCGGCTCTGCAGCACGAAAATGGACTGGCTTTCCGGTTTGCGAACAAAGCAACGCCTACTACATAGCCGGTGTGCTGCTGACAAACGTACACACGTCCACCGACACTATGTGTGCTGTCTTCAACCCGGACCTTGGCACATGGACCGGTCTGATTCCTCAGGCTGGCGGCCAATTCCGCTCCTACTTTGTTTATCCCAAATCGACCGGCTATCGCCTGCAGGGCGAGTCCATGCTCAGTCTATTCGTTCATGAGTCCGCGAAAGGTTATCCTCCGATAGCCGATTACTGCGCCGCCGCGAAAAGTATCGGACCGCTCGCGAGTTTTGATGCCAGCGACACCTGGGTGGAACACCCTTATCGCGATGGCGTGGCGCTGCTCGGCGATGCCGCGGCCACCAGCGATCCCACCTACGGCCAGGGGCTTTCTTTTGCTTTGCGTGGTGCGCGAGTGTTTCGCGACGAACTTACGCCCAATTCCGATTGGGACGCCGCAGGGCACCGCTATGCCGAACAGCATCAGCGGAGTTTTCATGCCTGCCACGCGGTGGAGGGATGGATACGCACCCTCTTCCAGGATTCCTCACCGGAATCAGCGGCATTGCGAGCCAAAGCCCTGCCACTGATTGCCCAGGATCCCAGGCGCGTTCCCGATCACATTTTTAGCGGCCCCGGCCTGCCAGTAAACGAACAAGTGCGCGCCCGCTTTTTTGGCGAATGCTGATTCCATCATCCGTGCCATCAGAGACTTTCTCTTGCGCTCGACGATGAAGGTTACTGCGTCCAAAATCTTTCCACCGCCAGAAAAACGCGAAGGGTGCCCCAGGTTCGCTTCTCATACCTGGGTCTTGGGTTGGGGGTCGCCTCCTCAACTTCTTTCCTTGCTCGAGATAAACTTTGTCTTACAGCTAATGCCCGCGTATAAGACTTGTCATGCTTCAGCTAGCGGCCCTTGCAAATCTCGCGGCGGCAACTACCTTCTCCGACGTCGAGTGGCGCTGGGCAATTCTTGCGACTGCAATCGGCGCAATTCTCCTGGCCATCGGCTTCCTCGCCGTGGGTATTTTTCTTTTTCGCAGACAAACCTCGGACCGCACGCTTCTCTACTTCGGGATTTATGTCATCCTTTACGCCGTCCGCGTATTCCTGCGCGGATCGCCCCTTCTCTCCGTGTTTTCCATATCGCCCGCCGTTGCGGATCAAATCATTCGTGCCATCACGTTTACCTTCGCCTTGCCGTTGTTTTTTCTGTTTCTCGAAGTGGTGCAAACGCGCTGGCGCCCCGTCATCCGGTGGATGCTCGGCGTGCAACTGGTCTTCGCCGCTATTGCGATTCTTTTGGACCTTTTGGGCCTCGCGCGCCGGGCTATCGATATCGCCAACAGCCTTATCGTCCTGGCCAGCTGGATTCTTCTTATCGTCTTGCTATTTGTTCTCCGCCCGCCCGGCCGCCTGCCTCGCGAACTCCGCGTCGTCGCCGTGGGCCTTGTCGTGGACGGTCTCTTCGTTCTTCACGCCAATCTCGTCGGCCTTGCCGTGATTCGCGGACGTGACGTCGAACCAATCGGGTTCCTCGCCTTTGTATTCAGCCTGGGTTACCTCGTTGTTCATCGGGTTTTCGCCAAGGAAGAAAGCCTTTTTGCGATTCAAAAGGAACTTGAAATTGCCCAGCAGATTCAAACATCCATCTTGCCGCGCGAAGTTCCTCGCCTGGCTGGCGTCGAAATCGCCGCGCGCTATCTGCCCATGAGCGCCGTCGCCGGCGACTTCTACGATTTCCTTACGCTCGAAGGCCGTAAGCTCGGCATTCTCATCGCGGATGTCACCGGCCACGGCGTTCCTGCCGCGCTCATCGCTTCCATGCTTAAAGTTGCTTTTGCGGTGCAGACACCGCACGCTCAAAATCCCGAACGCGTGCTTATTGGTTTAAACCAGGCACTTTGCGGAAAATTCGAAGAACACTTCGTCACTGCCGCCTATCTGTACGCCGATCTCGATGCAAAAATCGTCCGCTATGCGGGAGCGGGACACCCTCCGCTTCTGCTCTGTACCCGCTCGAACGGCGCGACACGCTCCATCGAACAAAATGGCTTCTTCCTGGGGATGTTTCCCGATGCCGCCTACTCATCGATCGAACTCCCTTTGCAGCAAGACCATCGCTACATGCTTTACACGGACGGACTGCTCGAATCCACCAGCACAAGCGGTGAAGAATTTGGCCTTCCACGCTGCCAGCAATTTCTGGCATCTCATTCTCGTCTAACGGCGCCAGAACTTGCGGACGAGCTGCTCCGTGAGATCGCCCAATGGTCTGCACGCTCTTCAGGCCGAGCGCAGGCAGACGACATGACCCTCATCGTCGTGGATTGCCCAGCGCAATAGCCTCAAGAAGACTTAGAGGTGTATGATGCGCGAGCCTCCGGCCAAATTTCGATCAATAGCGAAAGGGAGAATTAAAATGTCCATCCAACCGAATTTGGCCACGCTTTTTTGCTGTGACGGTGGAAGCAGGCCTCGCGCATTGATGCCCTAAGCGTGCTCTTCCTACTCCAGCCGCGAATTCAACACTGAGGTGCACCCATGGAAGGACCATCGCAAAAGCTCAGCCCCCGCGAACAATCACTTGTCATTCGCCGAGCTACTCCAGCCGACGCTGCAGTATCCGGAAGAATATGTTTTCAAGCCTTCACCACGCTCTCCAATCGTCACGATTTCGCTCCGGATTTTCCCAGCCCGGAGGTTTCCACCGCCATCCTCTCCGCGATGTTTTCGCATCCTGGCTTTTTCTGCGTAGTCGCCGAACTGGACGGAAAAGTCGTCGGAAGCAACTGCATGGACGAAAGAACTCCTATTGCGGGCATTGGTCCAATTACGATTGACCCGCTGGTACAAAATCGGGCGGCAGGCCGTCAACTGATGCAAGCCGTTATGGCGCGCGCTGCCGAGCGCAAATCTCCAGGAATTCGACTGGTGCAGGCTGCCTATCACAATCGTTCGCTCTCGCTATATGCAAAGCTCGGTTTCGTTGTGCGTGAACCACTTTCTTGCATGCAGGGGGCGCCGATTCAGAAGTCCCCGCTCGGGTATCGCGTTCGGCCGGCGCAGGCGGAAGACTTGGCGGCCTGCAACGACCTGTGCCTGACAGTCCATGGCCACGAACGCGGTGGCGAATTGAGCGATGCAATCCAACAAGGCTCAGCTGTCGTCGCTGAGTCGGATGGTCGTATCACGGCCTATGCTTCTTCAGTAGCCTTTTCCGGTCATGCCGTTGGCGAGACGAACGAAGATTTGAAGGCGTTGATTTCCGCCGCTCCCGCGTTTCAGGGGCCAGGGATTCTTGTCCCTACTCGCAACGCCGGCCTATTCCGCTGGTGTCTTGAGAACGGACTTCGCCTTGTCCAGCCGATGACGTTGATGACCATGGGACTTTACAACGAACCTGCCGGCGCCTATCTGCCCTCCATCCTGTTCTAACCGCAGTGCCCAGCGATTCGAAAGGAGCGAAAGCTCAACAGGCCAACCGCCGCACCAGGACTTTACTCGTCCGCTTAGCGCATTATCTCTAACGAGGCCGGCTTTTGTGATTTGGTGAAGACTTCCTATGCGGTCAGCGCTGCACGAATAGATTTCCGCGCGGCCGCCGCAGATTGCGGTAGCGTTCAGGCAGCGCGATCTCCGGCCGGGCAACGCTCTGGCGGGCTGCCGGCCTCACGCCGAAAGGATCGTTAGCAATCGGAGTCAGCAGGCAAGCGTGTCCTTCGCCAGTGCTGGTTAGCCCGACGGCGACAATCTGCCCCAAATCGTTGATGCCATTCGCGTCGATGATATACAGCGGCGAATCCTCCGGGATCAAGGTGTTCAAGTCTGACATCACACCGTTCTCCCATAGGTAGCCGACCCCGTTGAAATCCGCGTCCGATGTCCTTCCCACCACCTGCCCTTGGCAATTAATAGCTTGGCCGACGCTGTGAACATCGCCGGGGAGCGTTCCAAGGTCGGTCATGACACCTTTTCTCCAGAGGTAAGCATGGAATGTCTCATCGCCAGCCAGGTTGGCAAATCCCACTACATCTCCCCGGCAGTTGATGTCCTCTGGGTTGTTATTGATTGTGCTGCCGAGATTGCCGAGATCAATGACCTTCCCGTTTTGCCAGAGCACGCCATGCTCTTGAACCGGAAAATTCCCGGCTCCGCACTGGCCCGAATTACCGACCGCCTGCCCATTGTTGTTGATCGCGTACGCCACGCCAACCGGATCACCCGGCAACGTTGGGAGTTGATAGATATGGCCACCTTTCCAAATGACCGGCTTATATTGCAAAACCCCGCCAAAGGCCGCGCAGGTTGGCTCGATGACATTGTTCTCGGCCGTCCCCGCCAGCTCTCCCAGATCGTTAACGCCGAATCCCGAGGCGTTCGGGCCGCCAAGCGTGGGCTGCGCGGTCATCCTGCCGTTGTGCCAATAAAAAGCCAGGCACACCAGGTTGTCGCCGAAGCCGCAAAAGTCTTCTCCATTTGGATCCGGTGTGGAAATTTCTGAGAGGCCCCCCACGTCGCCTTCGTCATTTGGACGCCACACCGTAGAACTGTTCGGACCGCCCAGGGTGCCGAGATCTCGCATCACGCCGTCGTGCCAAAGAAAAACATGAGAAAACGCGTCGCCAGGTAACAACGACCATCCCTCCACCCAGTCCGTGTTACTGATGCCTCCGGGCTCCGCCGCAGAGCCTCCAAGCGTGCCGAGGTCTTTCACTGCATAACGCGCTTTCGTCGGCTGGCGCAGAGATTCCTGCGCGTTCATCACCGCGGGAATGGCCAGCGTAGCCAGAAATGCGAATACCGCAACGGACATTGTTTTCACATATCGATTCATCTTTGTTCACCTCGGCCGGTTGGATCTGTGATTGCGCAAACGAAGTGCAGGATGGGGCGGGGCGGGCAAGAGAACAATGGCATCCGGATGAATCCTCGATGATATGCAAACCCACTCAAAGCAATGAGCTTGCGGCGAGATATGAGCTGGCGGCGTTGATTGCTGGGGGCCTTGCGCTTTATACTCGGCGGTTAATACGGGTCTCACTTGGCCACCAGCACAACAACATCGGGCACCTATCGCTTCGGATCGTTTGAATTTAATCTGCAGACCGGCGAACTGCGGAAAAAAGGATTGCGTGTCCGGCTGGAAGGCCAGCCCGTGGCTGTCTTGACCATATTGCTGAAACACCCCTCTGAGTTGGTTACCCGTGAGGAGCTGCAGAGGCGTCTTTGGCCGAGCGACACCTTTGTCGATTTCGAGCAAAGCCTTAATGCAGCGATTCGGCGGCTACGACTGGCCTTGGACGATTCCGCGGCCTCACCGCGCTACGTGGAAACGTTGGCCCGCAGAGGATACCGTTGGATAGCTCCGTTGCAGGGAGTTCCATCGAGCGCGGCTTTAAATCCCGACCCGCCTGGCATGCCAGAGCCCACTCGAAGTGGTATACAAACGCGTGCAGCTATGCTCCTCGTTGGACTCGCTGTCATTCTGCTTGTCGCCGCCTTCGTGATCCATCGCGCCATGCGCTCCCCGTCCAGCGTCGTCCAAGGTCGTCTGCTCATCGCCGTCACTCCGCTGGAAAACTTGAGCGGAGATCCGGGACAGAATTACTTCGTCCAGGGGCTCACGGAGGAGATCATTACGCAGCTCGGACAGCTTAGTCCGGAGCAAATTGGAGTTATCCGGTACAGATTGCCAGTCTCCCAACAACAGCCCGCGGCTGAGTCGCCTGATTCCAGTCAGCGGCCCGGGCTCCAGTATCTCCTGGAAGGCAGCGTTCGCCGCCAGCGCGAACAGGTGCGCATCTCCGTACGTCTGCTCCGCATGCCCGATCAGGCGGTCATCTGGACGGAATCCTTCGACCGCAACGTCAGCGATGTGCTGACGCTTCAATCGGAGATTGCGCAACACATCGGTCGCGAACTCCAGGTCAATGCGCTCGGCCGCGCTGCACGCCCGCCGGTGAAACCCGAGGCGGTGGAAGCCTATTTGCGAGGCCGCTTCGAATTGGCTCAAAACATCTTTCCCGTTCCGGACGCAGCGCGATCCCATTTCGAGCGAGCCATCGCGCTGGATCCTGCTTATGCCCCAGCGCATGCCGGTCTGGCGGATTTCTATGTTGCTCGCGCGGTGGGAAGTGACGAACGTTCTGAACAAGCCTGGCGACTTGCCGAACAGCATGCGACGCAGGCGCTTTCATTGGAAAGCGAAAATGCGGAGACTCACGTCTCCATAGCCATGATCAGGTTGATGCACGATTGGGACTGGCCAGCTGCCCGCCAGCATGCCCTGCGCGCGTTGCAGTTGAATCCCAGTTTGGCAGAAGCGCACTCGACCTACGCGCTGTATCTCAGGGTTGCCGGTAACATCCCCGAGGATTTGAACCAGCGAGAGCAAGCATTGGCGTTGGATCCTTACCGCGAGGATCTGAAAAACAAACTCAGATTTGAACAGATTTTCGCCCGTGATTTCCAGGGCCTTGTTCGTTTGGCGCAAAAGACTCTCGCGAGTGACCCGAACGATGTGGAGGCACGTGAAAATCTTTGCCTCAACCTCGGCCGTCTGAAACTCTTTAAGGAAGCCGCCGCCGAATGCGCTCAGCAACTTATCTTGGACGGGCACCCCGACTGGGCGGAGGGCTATTCGCGCGAGTATTCGAAAAATGGGTATGAGGCCGCTAGCGTTTTCGTCGCAAAAAAACGGCTCACCGAGGTCTTGGCGCAGCCACAGCCAGACCTCTGGGATTTGGCGAATGCCTACTCATCTGCGGGCATGCGGGACGAAACGTTCCAAGTTTTGTTCGGCGGCGTACAAGTCCACGAGCCCGGGCTGCTTCAGATCCGTGTCGATCCGGACTTCGACCCCATTCGCCAAGATCCGCGATACGCTGAGCTCGTTCGTCAGATCGGTTTCCCGAACGAGTAAAGCGAGCACCTATCGCAAGCAGAAGCAGAAAGTGGAACGGCGATGAAAATGGAATTGCTGCGATTCAACGGCGCTCTCCAGCGGGATCCCGCCATCGATGCGTGGATGAAAGAGCATGCGGGTGAATTGGGAGTCATCGCGCAACATTGGTTCGGGGTAATGCGAAAGTGCGGCGACGAAGTCCGCGAGCTTTTGCATGACGGCTGTCCAGTTGCCTGTTTGGGTGATGCGCCCTTCGGTTACGTCAATGTATTCACTTCGCACGCAAACGTGGGATTCTTTCAGGGCGCAGCGCTGCCGGATCCCTCTCGCTTGTTGCAAGGCGCCGGCAAGTTCATGCGTCACGTGAAGTTGAAACCGGGGACGCCCACAAACGCCGCAGCGCTAAGCAGCCTCATCGACGCAGCATACTTGGACATAAAGGCGCGCGTCGAGAACGGCTAACTCTAGAGAAACATAACTTGTGAGAGCGACGCGAATGTGAGCCGCTACGTTTCCTTTATCGCAGATCATTGCAATCGCTTCAGGACCGGTGCGTCACTCGCGGAGATTGGAGAACCCGACAAAAAGTTGACTTCTCCGTGACACCCCTCAAGCGGATCGCCGCTATCCTGACTTGGACCTCGTGGTTCATTTGCGCCAGCATTGGGGCGACATAAACTCAGTTAAGGAAAGAAAATGGGCATGTCAACGATCGGAGACAAATACCTGCTGGGTTCCGGGCGAAGTGACCACGACCGCTTGCGCGTCATCAGTGAAATTCACGATGTTCGAACCCGCAAATTGCTGCGCAGGGCCGGATTTGTTTCTGGGCATCGTTTCGTGGAGTTTGGCTGCGGACTCGGCTACGTCACTCGATGGGCGGCAAGCGAAGGAGCGTATGCCACCGGGATCGACTTGAACGAAGACAACCTGGCGGTGGCGTCGGAATTAGCGCACGCAGCTGGATTGGAGACCGCGCAGTTTCGCTCCGCCAATATTTACGAACCCGGGCTACAGCCGGAGAGCGTGGATGTATCATACTCGCGGTGGCTGATGGTCCATCTGAACAGGCCAGTAGATGCTATGCGTGCCATCCATGCGGCTTTGAAACCGGGCGGAGTAATGGTCTGCGAGGAGGCGGATGTGAGCGCGGTGTACGCTGAACCGGCCTCGGCCGCCTATGCGGAACTGCGCGACATTTGCATGGAAGGAGCTCGCCAGCGGGGGGTGGATTATTCGGGTGGACGACGCGCCCATTTGTGGGCCAAGGAAGCGGGCTTTCAGATCGTCCACGTCGACGCCTATCATCCGCATTACCTTACTGGTGAACACAAGGGATTCTGGAACTGGACGTTGCGTGCCGTCGGTCTTGGGATGGTGCAAGAGGGAACCTTGACCGCGGCGCGACTCGAAGAGCTGGTTGCAGGAATGAACGAGGCCGATGCTTCACCCGACACACTGGTTGCGCACTGTCGGATGCATCAGCTGATCGCTAAGAAATCTGACGCCAGGGTCTAAGTTCCGATCTCAGTCGGTGCCTGTCCTTTTTACTTCCAATTCTCTCAATCAAGCAGACGATCTAGTAGACTTGCGGGACCCTATCCTTGTTCTAGAGAGCCTTCATGGATCCGAAACAAACCGTGCAGGCCTTTGTTGACGCGATCAACGCCCAGGACTGGAGTAGGCTCGATGCGGTTGTCGCCCGGGACTTCGTGCGCCACAGTATTGCCGCCGGTGATCCCCCTGTCCGGAGCCGTGCAGATCTCGTGGAATTTCTTCGCCGCGAATTTCTGATTTTTCCTGACGCCGAGGAAATAATCCTCGATATATTTGCCGAAGCGGAAAAAGTCGCGGTTCGGCACCATTTCTGTGGAACCCAACGCGCTGCGATGGGTTCGTACCACCCCACCGGCAAAACCATGAATGCGGAATACATCGCAATCTATCGTGTTCAAGATGGCCAAATCGTGGAGGCTTGGGTCGAGTGGGATAACCTTGCAGGTTTACGACAATTGGGCCACCTGTAGATGTTTCATATATTCGGCTAACCGGACATCTCCCGCACCAGAACTTCATATATCCGGTTACAGCGGCCTCAGCCGCATGTGACCCCGCACGAATCTTAGACCTGTGATATACGTCTCAATATTCGAAGTTGGGCCTACGCGCAAAGGAGATCCTGAATGCCCTCCAGTCCCATCTGGCGACTTTTATATTGCACCGTGCTCCTCTCATCTTTCTCGGCTGTCTCTCCTGCTCAGAACACCGAGGGCAAGGCTCCGCCGGTGCTCGATGTTCATGTCCACGCCATGGATGGCACCTTTCCCGGCGTCGCGCCGATGTGCCCAAACACCTCCAAGTTTACGGCCTCCGATCCTAAAGATAAGGAAGAGCCTTTCGGTTGGGTGAAGGAGCCATGCACGCCTGCGCTATATCCTTCCGCGCCCGGCGAGTATATGAAAGACGTTCTAGCGGAGATGGACCGCCTCAACGTCACGGCGGTGGTCTTTGGCGACCCAAAGAGCGTGCAAAAATGGAAGGACGCAGCGCCCGCCAGAATCATCCCCGGAACATCCTTTCAAACCGGATTTCCTCCCGGCCAGCGCGTGGCCCTCGAAGAATTGCGGAAAAACTTCACCACCGACGGCTTCAAAGTGATGGGCGAGATCGGTCTCCAATATGAGGGCATCTCACCCAGCGATTCTTCGGTCGATAAGTACTTCGCTCTTGCCGAGGAACTCGATATCCCCGTGGCCGTCCATATGGGCACCGGCGGCTCGGGACGCGCAAACGTAATGTTGCCAAAATTCCGAGGCTCCATGGGCAACCCGCTCCTGTTCGAGGAACTCCTGGCTCGCCACCCGAAATTGCGCGTTCAAGTGATGCATGCCGGCTATCCCATGATCGAAGAGATGCTCACCCTGCTGCAGGCAAACTCGCACGTCTACGTGGACGTCGCAGGATTGATCTGGAGCTATCCTATAAAGGAAGTAAATCGTTATATCGAGCGGCTCGTGGATGCCGGATTCGAGGACCGCGTGATGTTCGGAACCGACCAACTGCTCTGGCCCAAGCTGATGGCCTATTCGATTAGCATCATTCAGAACGCCGACTACCTCACGCCCCAACAGAAACGCGACATCCTGTACAACAACGCCGCGCGGTTTTTGCGGCTCGACACTACTCAAGGCAAGTAAGCTTTTCTCGAGAAATCGTCACATGTTACGCGCTACGAATCGGCGCCGGCGGCACCACGATCTCAACAAGTCCTGTCGCCACGTCGTACACGAGGCCTGATATAAGCCACCCACCCGGCAATGCGGGAATCGCCCGGAGCGCAGCAACATCGACCGCAACCGATGTGCCTGGCTCGGTGACCGCTTTTGCTTTGACTTCGCTTTCCTGTATTTGAAAAAAGTGCGCCAGCTTGTCCGGGTCGCCCGCAAGTCGAGTGATCCCGCAATCGGTGTGGTGAAGCACGACGAGGTGAAACTCCCCGCCTCCTCCAGGAATCTCTCCAGCCACCTGACCGATTCGACCCAGCAGCCCTAACTCTTGCAATATCCCCGGGGTGATCCGACCGCCAATATTTCGCAACACCACCGCCTCACCCGGTTTGATTCCAAGGACATCAGCCGGATCGACACGCATGTCAGCGCAACCGATGATAACCGCCTTTACCTTGGGCAGCGCCCGCGGAAGCGAAGGCATAAGTGTGCCCGCCGCAGACTGCTGAGCAGCAAACTCTTTGTTACGTTGTAAGAAGTGGTCAAGATTGCTCATGCCGATCCTCCTAAAAATCCGAAGGGCGTGATTGTAAGCATGGCAGGTTTCAATAGAAATTCAATCGAGCCGTCGTGGTATTCGCCGGCAGCGGAACTTCGGTTTCCCAGATACCCAACGGTTCGCGCCCCGCTCGGGCCATGTCGCCGAACTGCAGCAGACGTAGTCTTCGGCGCGGCCGCAGTTCCCACCCAACCGGCGCTGACTTCCCTGTAGGGGCGGCTTTACGCCGCCTTCTTGGTTTCTCTGTTCTTAAATGCGTGAAGTGGATCGCATCAGACGCGAACGCTTGCACTCACAGCAGTTGAGCCGGCCTTCGCGACAACCATGTCCGCCTATCATCACACCAAAATTTCATGTGATTCCACTGCCGCTTTTTGACGGCGAGAGAAGCATTTTCACATTACCAGTGCAGCATCCATTCGCTCCGCGATTGCACTTTCGTCGCGTCTCCCGTGGGCCCATCCTTTGCCAAGTGATTCAGGAGCCTCTCGCGGTCCATCTGAACGCGTTTGCTCAATGAAGTCTTAACCCGCCCCCACTGTTCCTCGGAAAGTTCCGAATATCGCGACCTGAATTGGTCCAACGCCACCCGTCCGGAATCACCCGGCAGTTTTTCGATCTCTTGGCGAAGCCGCACGATTTTTTGTTCGTCCGACAACGTCGGATCTTCCGCAACCTTCTTCACCAGCTCTTCCAATTCGCGGTGTGGTCCTGCAAGAGTTATTCGGGCAGCTTCCAGGCGCGCGGCAATTTCTGGATCGCCACCATGGCTCCCATCCGCAAACACCGCTGCCACCAGTACGACCGGGCACACCACAGGTTCGAGGTTGGAAGCTCCAGTATTGGCGGAAGGGCAACTGAGCGGATTATTTTTGAGGGGGAAATAGTGAGAGGCCCGGGGAGCAATCACGGGGTCGCTGTTGTCGTATACGTCCAGGCCGGTCCGTTCCTTTCCCGAAGACCGGCTGAGCACAAGTCCCATCACTGCAACCGGAGACAAATTATCGATTTTCACGATATGGAAACCACGATCTTCGCCAGTGACCTGCAGTGCCAGGGACGGCACCTTGCTTATTGTGGGTACGCTTGAAGGA
>Ga0210383_10001835_pt1 | contig 19340 bp, 13 predicted proteins | sample IncBWC14OmetaG_FD_160072 | JGI IMG/M metagenome (GOLD analysis project Ga0210383, IMG submission 160072) | Forest soil microbial communities from Barre Woods Harvard Forest LTER site, Petersham, Massachusetts, United States - Inc-BW-C-14-O ...
ACAACGAACCCGCACTCTGCGGCGGACGGGGTACGTAGCGACCGGCTGGCGCAGGCGACGAGAAGCCGGCCGTCGGACGAGCCTGGGGCGCGTGATTTGCCGCGGAGCTCTCGGGGACGTGCGAAGCACTTGGGCTTGTAGCCGGCCGCGAAGAGCTTGCTGGCGGAGTCATGTGGCTGACCGTCGGCCGCGAAGCTACCGCGGCGGACGGGTGCGCAGCCGGCAGACCTGCTTTCGGTCCAAGCATGCTGGCGCGGGTTGGAGCTACGTCCGGCTTGCCGATACTGGCGCTGGACAGATTTCGTAAAGCACTGGACGGAACGTTAGCGCGGTTAGACGCGACGGGCAGCCCGTGCTCCAGAGTATTTCGAGAAACTGCCGTCAGCGCTCCGGGTCGGGTGGCGTAACGCGGCATGGCGACGCCGTTCCGTCCATAGAGTCCGCCGGTGGTTCGGTTGTTGTAATAGTTGTTGGTAATGTGCGTGATGTTCACGATCCGCGTATTGCTGATATTGACGTTGCGGAAATAACCTCGGCTCGCGCCATACCACGGAAAGAATGGCTCACCCCAACCGAGTGGGCACCAGCCAAATCCTCCGCCGAAACCGAATCCGAAGCCAACCCCCCAGCGCGGGCCTCCAAACCAGGCCACCAGCGCGGGAGCGTAATAAGGACGCACCCAGTAGGGTCCGGGCGCCCAGCCCCAGTAGCCGCCGAACGCTACCCAGCGGCCGTAGTGGAAGGGAGCGAATCCCCAAGGCGCGTCGTCGACCCAGGTCCATCCCCAGGGAGCGACCCAAACCCAGTGTCCGGAACTATAGGGCGCCCAACCCGGCGCCACTGCGGTAGGAACCCAGACATTTCCGTATTCAGGGACATTGCGCCAGCTTCCGTACTCATCAAGATCGCTGGCACCAACCGTGCCGGGAGCAACGTAGCGAGCGGAGACGGAGTTGTCGTCACGCTTGTCGCGGACCTGACACCACTCATCGAAACCGTCGGGCGGCGGCGCGGGGTTCATTTGATGAGCCAGGGAATCTCCATTGGTGAAACGGGCCTGCTGGCCTTCATGCACTTTAACCGCCGGACCTTGGCCGGTGGCTTCGCCTTCGCCCTTCCATACCGTGACTAGAGTTGTATCGCCGTTGGGATCGACGTCGAAACGGTAGTCGCCGTCTTTGGTTACGGTGAATGCCTGGTTCGGACTGTCGACCTCATAGACTTCGTGACCATAGAGTTTGTGGATATGCAGGTTCAACGTGCCCTGGTGCAACTGGACCTGCACCGTGTCATTGCTGACGTTGGTCAGGGTGATGCTGGTTTCCGAACTGATTCGCATGACGCCAGTGCCGAGATTCAGTTCGGCGCGTGAATCTTTATCGGCCCAGACATTGTCTCCGTTGGTTAGCGGACGGTTCAACACGCCCTGAACCCAATCGCCAGTGCCTTGCGGTTGGACAGAAACGGATCCGGTCATGTATCCCAAACGAGCCACCCGGCCCGAAGGATCGGCTTGCTCTCCTGTGGAAGGCGACTGGCCGTCGGGAGGAGGAGGTGCCTGCTGGTTCGACGGATAGGCCGATTGATCCCCGGTCGTGGGAGGTCCCTGGTCAGCAGGGTTTTGCGGCAGATCCTGAACTGAAGGCCCAGAGTTGCTTGCGGGGGGAGGAGGCGCCTGGTCCGAAGGATATGCTGATTGAGGATACGCTGATTGCTGGTCCGGCGCGGGCGGTGCGTCCTGCGCCGCGACGTTAACCGATGCCGTGCTTGCCGCCAACAGTGCAACGAACAAACTAATTGCAAACAAGCGCTGGAAAGTTCTCATGATCGATTCCCCCCCGGAACACCACCAGTTTCTGCGGTGTTTCCTACAGCCACTCTTGCCAACGCCAAGTTCAGCGAGGCGCAGGTGACTGATACCTCTGCCTCTGTCATTATGAACCCTAAATCGGCCAAAGAGTTGCGCACACATTACTGACGTGCAATGACGTAAGTAGGGTTGCTTTTAGCGAGATACGGCTACCGGGAAATGTTCGATGGCAAACACTGATAGCCATTTGCGGACAGAGTGGACGGTTTCGCCGGCGCAAACACGACGCATCCTTCAAGATGAACGGCAAAGGCGCCCACGGCTTTGGCCTGCAAAATGCGCTCCAAGCCGCAGGCTCTCCAGCGGAGGATTTCGCATATGCTTCTGCAGGATTTACGTCAAGCATTGCGGCATTTGCTAAAGTCCGCTTTCGACCCGCTAGTTCTTACGCTGGCGGCAGCCGCTGTTCTGCTACTTGCAGTTGGGGCTTCGACGCTTCCTGCGAGGCGCGCGGCATCGATTGATCCCATGCAGGCGCTGCGGATGGAGTAATCGGAGTCGCTGACCAGTCGGCCCGTCGAAAAGAATGTGGGATCTGAATACGCTTTTCGAATCGCGCATTCCCGATCCCCGCAATCTTAGGACGTGGTGGAATCCTTCCACTCGGGCGAGTCGGTCCGCAAGGTTGAACTCGTTGTTGAAGTCTTCCATACCGTTGGCTTCGACTGGCCCGACCCTTTTCCTCCCCATACTGCCGAGAGAACCATTGGGTCAACTGGAGGCTTTTCTCGAGGGACAAGCTGAAGCTCGTCGGCGTAAGTCAGCAGATACAACTCGGGGTTCATTTTCATAGATTGGGATACCTTCAAATTCACAGGTCTTAGCTCGCTCTGCTCTTAGAGCATGTGATTCGCCAGCCGGTACTCGTGGCAAGTGGCTCATAGCAAACGGGCCGGCTGCGCGGTGAGGGAGAAACAGGACGGGACAAGATGTCCCGGCCAGCCGCGCGGGGACAGTTTGGCGCTTAAGCTCAGGCACGGGGGGCCGGATTACCTTCGCCACAAAGCGATACTCCCTGTGAGCCAATGCTTGGCTTGGTGAGGGAATCGTTTCCAAAAAATCGCTTTTACCTGTAAGGGGCAGTTTTCAATGTTCGGTGACCCGAGTTGAAAGTTTCGCAGAAATATAGCCTGGAGAGAACCATGTTCCGCATGAAATTCTTCGCCTTCATCATTACCGCCGTCCTGCTGAGTGCATCCGCCTTCGCAGGCTCAGTTCCCACGTTCACTACTATCGATAACTTCGCGGATCCCACTTTCAACCAACTGCTTGGCATCAACAACGCTGGTGTTATTTCGGGCTACTACGGGAGCGGGGCTCAAGGGCACCCGAATCAGGGATACACGATCGCTCCGCCTTATACGACATTCGTCCCGGAGAATCTTCCGGGCTCGGTGCAGACGCAGGCGACAGGAATTGCCGGTAACGCAGTCACCGTTGGATTCTGGTCGCCCACCAACACCGGAACGGACTCGAATTTCGGCTTCGTTCGCCTGGCCAATGCTTTCACCTACGTCAGCGTGAACAATACGCTGGTTGCCAGCAACCCTGAGGTAAACCAGTTGCTCGGTGTCAACGGGGGCGAAATTGCCGTCGGCTTCTACCACGATGCCAGCAACGCGCCGCAGGGATACGCCTATGCCGTCAAGACCGGCACAATCACGCCGGTCACCGTTTCCGGGGCGACTTCGAGTGCTGCCACCGGTATCAACAACAAGAACTTGATCTGCGGATTTTTCACCAATGGCAGCGGCCTAACCCAAGGCTTTGTGCAGCCGCTGGCGGGAGGGTCGCTGATCACCCTGTTAATACCCGGCAGTACGACGACGCAGTTGCTGGGCATCAACGACTTTGGCATTGCCGTCGGTTTTTATGTAGGGTCGGACGGTTTCACGCATGGCATAAGGTACAACATAGCCACTGGCAAAGTGACATTCCTCGATGACCCTCAGGGGGTGATGGGCACGGTGCTGAATGGCATCAACGACAAGGGCGAGATCGTCGGCTTCTACACCGACGCCGCAGACAACACGCATGGCGTGCTGGTCACGGGCGCAGAGTAAGCGAGGTCAAGACATCCCGGGACCCGCGCTGCCGGAGCGGATTACTTTCGTCACCGCGGGGACCGGGCGTTACCAATGAGTTCTCTACCGGCTGTGCTAGTTTTTTCTTGGCCAGACTCGGGATCAAGCGCGGCCGCAGAGTGCTCGCGCTCGACGTGCATTCAGGGAGTCGTTGGGGGACGCATTGGAAGCAGGTGCGGCGGCGGTTCAGCGCGAACGCGAGATTCATGGCACGAAGTTCATCGTGGCCAGTGGCGCGATGCAGCGCTTCATGGCCATGGTCGAACGCGTCGCGGGGCACACCGAGACTGTCCTGATCACCGGGGAAACCGGTAGTGGCAAGGAACTCATCGCCTGCAGTGTCCACGAACTGTCGTATCGAAATAGCAAGCCCTGGATCGACATAAACTGCGCGGCTCTCCCCGAACACCTCGTCGAAAGCGAACTGTTCGGTTACGAGAAAGGCGCTTTCAGCGGCGCTGATAATTCCAAGCCCGGACTCTTTGAACTGGCCGACAAGGGAACTCTCTTCCTCGACGAAATCGGAGAACTGCCATCCCACATTCAGGTAAAGCTGCTGCGCGTGCTGGACGGCGCTGCCTACTATCGTTTGGGAGGGCACCGAAAGATTACTGTCGATGTCCGAATCGTCGCAGCTACCAATCAGGATCTGGAGGCTGCGGTGCGAGAAGGCCGTTTCCGCAAGGACCTTTTCCATCGCCTGAGCCAGTTTCAGCTTCGGGTTCCGCCACTGCGAGAGCGGCCGGAAGACATCGTGGCCCTCGCCCAGCATTTCCTTCAGCTGAAATCGGCGACGCTGCAGCTCAGCGCGGAGGCACTTCGCACCCTGCAATCGCACTCGTGGCCCGGCAATGTCCGCGAACTGCGAAACGTTATTGCCAAAGTCACTATGGCAGCCTCAGGTCCCGAGATTGGCGCGGACGGCGTGCTTGCCGAACTCTCTGCGGAACAGCAGAAAACCCCGATCCCAGTGCCCACGGGCGATCTTCAGGACATGGAACGACAGATGGTGATGAAGGCGCTCGAAAATACCGGGGGCCATCGGGCGAAGGCAGCGGAGAAACTGGGGATTTCCCGTAGGACGCTAACCCGTAAATTGGGCGAGTACAAGATCACGGCGCCATTCAGCGACAGGAGTATCGACAAGAGCGGCGACAAGAGCCGGGCGCTGGGCGCCCTCAGCCTCAAGCAAAAGAAGTTTTTCCGGGCAAAGGTGAAGCTCCCGGTAATGCTCAAAAACGGCGAAGGCCAGGAGATGCAGGTCACGGCCGTCAACTTGAGCGTCGGCGGCATGGGACTGGAAGGGTTGCCCGATCCGCGCCGATCAGAAGGCCTCATGGACATCAGCTTTGCCCTGCCCGACAGCCAAACCCACATCGAGGCTAAAGTGCAGATCGTCTGGGCAGACCTCGAAGGGCGGGCAGGGGCCACTTTCGTGGTCATCGACCCAGCTGTTTATAAAGAGCTGCAGGAGTGGACCAATCAGAGGATGAAAGAAGAAGGTTGGGAACTGCCGTTGTAAGGACGCACGTTTTGCAAATCTCGACTTGCTAAGGCGAGACCTTGAACACCGTCCCGCACGGATTTCCTTGACACCCCTGGCCCGTGCCACCGCCCTCCGTAGTGCTGTACAGATTGCCCTGCTTATCAAATACCATGCTAGCGGCGGGTCCCGCTCCGTCAGGCGCGCCTAAGAAGCCATGTATGAGGCTGAAGGTCCATTCGCGTTCTGTCTGCTCGGGCTTCAGTCGGAAGACGGTACCGTAGGAAGAAAAACCGGCCGCCGTCGTGCCGTACAGATTGCCTCTCGTGTCAAAAGTCACACCGGCCCCGGGGTGATTTGCGAGAATGCCAAAGGCATATAAGATCGTTTGCGTCCAAGGGCCAGAACCCGTCTCGGGCGGCATCATACGAAATACCGCCGCATCCGACGTACCGTAAACCGAACCCTTGGTGTCGAATATCAAGCCGCCGTTGGGGCCTGAACCGTCCTTGCCGTTGAAACGATGAATCATCTTCTCCGTCCACGTCCCGCCTTTCATGGTGGGCGGCGCGAGCTTGAACACCGTGCCGCAGCCGTTGGGTTTGCATTCCCCGTCCGAATTGCCTCCGATCGGTGTCGTGCCGTACACCGCGCCCGCGCTATCAAGCGCCAGCCCCCCATTGGGATTGGCTCCGTCCATGCCACCCGTGAAGGCGTGCAGCACCTTCTCCGTCCACTTGTCGCCTTTTGTCTTTGGCGGACTTAGTTCGAACACCGCCCCGCAGTACTGATAGAAGGCGTCGCAGGTCGTGCCCCGGCCGCCGCCGAACGTCGTCGCTCCATAAAGGTTGCCTGCGCCGTCGAAGACCAGATTCCCATTGGGCAAGTACCCCTCGTTGCTGGTGGGAAAGCTGTACAGGATGGTCTCCGTCCAAGGGCCACCCTTTTGGGCGGGCGGTGACAATTCATAAACTGTTCCACAACCGGCGGGAACGCCCACCAATATGCAGTCCCCGGTTCCACCGTATCCGGTCACGCCGTAGAGATTTCCCGCTCCATCGATTATTAAACCGCCCGTGGGAACGGAAGCGTCATTGGACCTTTTGCCCTCGAACATCCTGATTAAGGTTGCGGTCCAAGCGCCGCCTTTCTTAACTGGGGGAGAAAGCTCGTACACGGTTCCACAGGCGCCGCCGATCGGAGCGCAGCTTTGAGGCCCACCGTCCGTGGTCGCCACATACAGATTGCCCTGCTTGTCGAATACGACTCCACCTGCGGGTACCGAGCCGGCATCTGCGCCGCCCTGGAAACTGTACAGCACCTTGTCGTTCCACTGCGCCGAAGCAGCCGAAGCGAGCGCGACAACCACGGTGAACAGCGCCAACAATCGGATTGTCGGCCGGGGATGCTCCTTGCAGTGCATAGCGGGTAGCTAACTCCCATTTCTTGGATTCCAACGTGCCGGGGCCACGGCACAGGTTCCGGCGATAGTACCTCCGACTCCCGGCGAACGTCCACATAGAAACGCTCCTCAAACGGCGTCAGTCGTGGGTGGTGGGGTTCAAATCCTGCAGAGCTTTTGCTCGGCTCCGCGGACGTGGCGTCTGGGGCTACGCGTTCATCGCCTGGGCTGCGCCAAATTGGCCTCCTGCCTGGCTCGGGGACAAATTGTCCCTATGAACGTGTTCGTCGCATCAGTCTAAGTCTTTTGACAACAGCGCTTTAGATTCCAAAACCCGTGGCGACCGGCTTGCACTCCATAGCTCGAACTCCACGTGTCCCGTTGGACGCGAGGGGTCGTGAATACATATGGCGAGAGCTTTCAAGGTCGGTTCGACGTTTCGACACCTGGCACTGTGCTGCGTGATTCTTTGTACGACTTTGGGCTTTGCCCAGTCGCGCAAGATGTCTCGGGATCTGCGGCAGCAATCAGGGCAGTGGGTGAATGTCATTGTCCAGTACCGGACCCCGCTCAACCAGGCTCATCTCGCCGGAGTTCGCGCCAAACAGGGCACGCGCCAACAAGACTTCTCCGTGATCAATAGCGTCGCGATGACGGTAAATCGCAGTTCTCTGTCGGCTCTGGCTAATAATCCGAACGTAGTCTACATTTCGCCCGACCGCGCGGTCAGGGCCACAGCAACTGTAACCGACCTCTACGATCAAGCCGTGCTGGCTCCCTACGCATGGTCGAAAAATCTTAGCGGAAGCGGAGTTGGGGTCGCGGTCATCGACAGCGGAATCACCGGCGGCAAAGATTTCACCTTATCGAATGGCACCGGATCGCGGATCGTGTACAACCAGAATTTTGCTCAAGGTCCGAATACCGTCGCCGACTTGTACGGACACGGCACCCATGTTGCCGGCATCCTCGCGGGCAACGGCGCGAACTCGCGAGGCGCGAGTTTTCGCAAGACCTTCATGGGCATTGCGGACGGTGCGAACCTGATCAACTTGCGAGTTCTCGATCAGAATGGATCGGGTCACGACAGCGCAGTGATTGCTGCGATCCAGAAGGCCATCAGCCTGAAGAGCAAATACAACATTCGCGTCATCAACCTCTCGCTGGGCCGTGGGACTTACGAAGGCTACAAGCTTGATCCACTCTGCCAGGCGGTCGAGGCCGCGTGGAAGGCAGGGATTGTGGTAGTGGTCGCGGCCGGGAACGAAGGTCGCAACGATTCCTTTCATACCGATGGCTATGGCACGATCGCGGCGCCGGGAGACGATCCTTACGTGATCACGGTGGGTGCCATGAAACCCATGGAAACCGCGTCGCGCGCCGATGATCTGATTGCTAGCTATAGTTCCAAAGGGCCGACGCTCTACGACCACATTGTGAAGCCGGACATTGTTGCGCCCGGCAACATGTTGATTTCGGTATTGGCCTCTTCGAGTTCGACGCTCGCCAAGGCTGCTCCGGGCAACGTCGTTGCGCTGAGTTCCTACAGCACCAACGCGAAAGGCGTCGCTTCTTACTTCACGTTGAGCGGCACCAGCATGGCTACGCCTGTGGTCAGCGGAGCGGTGGCTTTGCTGCTTCAGAAAAGCGCCGGCCTCACGCCTGATCAGGTTAAGGCCCGGCTGATGAAGAGCGCGTACAAAACTTTCCCGCGGTACAGCACCGCGACCGATCCCACGACCGGCAAGCGCTACACCAGCCAGTACGACATTTTCACCGTAGGCGCGGGATATCTCGATATCCAAGCGGTTTTATCGAGTACGGACCTGGCGCCATCGACCTCTGGGAGCGCCAAATCGCCGGCCGTCGCCCGCGACAAGAGCGGAAACGTGTATCTGGTGAAGGGTTCCTCGATACTCTGGGGCGGCTCGATCATGTGGGGAACGTCCGTGGTCTGGGGAACGTCGGTTTTGTGGGGTACGAACGCGGGCGGCGAGTCAGTCCTGTGGGGATCGTCGGCACCTTGGGGCTCCAACAGCGACAACGGCTACAGCGTGCTTTGGGGGACGTCGATTATCTGGGGCACATCGGACGAAAACGACCCTGAGGCCATTCCCATCGAAATCGAGGGCGAAAAATAACCGCCGGCACTTCTGCCGCTTCTTCGCCATGCTCACGTAGGCCCGGACACTTCGTCCGGGCCTACTTGTGCGTCGGTGACCATTACTTAAGTTTGGAGCAACTGCTGTAAGTGATTCCCACCACGCCAGTTAGCTGATATCACTAACCTAAGCAGCAGTTTGGAGTCCCCGCCTGGGGAAGTGGTGTGCAGCAGAGCAGGGCATGGCCCGGCCCGCGAAGTGAAATCCCTGGCACGAGGATATCGACACGCTATCCGCATTGCCAAAACTCGCAGTCAAGATCCTGATCACCGTCCTGCTTGGCGGTTTTCTGGGCGCGACGCTGGTGCGCCTTGCGCCGGGCTTTGGCGTCGATGAAGAAGATCTCGACTCGCGCCTAAGCTCCGGCAGCCGTCAGGCCCTGCGGGAAACCCGCGCTGGCGACGGCAATCTTTTCGTTTTCTATTTTCATTATCTCAACCGGATGCTGCATGGCGACCTGGGAAATTCGCGAACCCTGCAACGGCCAGTTCTACAGCTCGTCGCCGAGCGCCTGCCGGAGACTTTGAGGTCGGTTGCTCTGGGATTGGCTCTCGGCTGGAGTGCTGGATTCCTGCTGGCAGTCGCGATCGTGATGTCGAGAGCATGGTATCTCGATCTTTTGGGTAGCTTGCTCGTCGGAGTTTTGCTCTGCCTGCCCGCGGCTGTGCTTGCATTGCTGTTTGTGCTGGCACAAGCGCCTGCGCGCTTGCTGCTCGGGTTGGTCGTTTTCCCAAAAATCTTCCGTTATTCGCGAAATCTTCTATCGAGGAGTTCAGCCTTGCCTCACGTGCTGACCGCGCGAGCAAAAGGTCTGGGCAACATGCGGGTGCTGGTCTGGCACATCCTGCCGACAGCCGCGCCGCAGCTTCTGGCCCTGCTTGGAGTGACGGTCAGTTTCGCGTTTACCGCCGCGATTCCCATGGAAGCTCTGTGTGATCTTCCCGGCATCGGCCAACTTGCATGGAAAGCGGCTCTGGGGCGGGACGTAGCTTTGCTGGTGAATCTTACGATGATCGTCACTCTAGTCACGCTGATTGCCAATTCTGCTTCCGACATCGTAGGCAGAACTTTTCGTACGAGTGAAGCATGAAGTGGGCACGCACAGTGGCGATTGCGTTTCTGTTGGCGGTCTCCGCCGCATGTTTGCTGGCCAAGGTGCTGGCTCCCGCTTCGTATGCTCACCAGTTTCGAGAGGAACCCAACGCTGCGCCTTCCCGACAACACTTACTCGGCACGGACGACTTAGGACGGGACCGTTTTGCTCGCGTGCTCTACGGTACACGCGTATCGCTACTGCTGGCGCCGGCAGCGGCCCTGCTCTCCAGTTTGTTGGCGGCTTTCATCGGCGGCATCGCCGGATTCGCAGGCGGCCGGGTGGGACGTTGCGTGATGGCGGGCACGGATCTCTTTCTGTCGCTCCCCTGGCTTTTCCTGCTGATCACGGTTCGTGCGCTTTTGCCTTTGAACGTTTCTCCAATGGTTTCGGTCTTGATCACATTCGCGATGTTGGGATGCCTGGGCTGGGCAGGAGCGGCTCGCATCATCTGCACCGACGCGAGGTCGATCGCACAGTCAGATTTCATTCTTCTGGCTCGAGCTTCGGGCAGCAGCGGCTTCCGGCTTTTGTGGCGTCATCTTGTGCCCAACCTGAAGCCCGTGCTCTACGCGCAGTTCTGGATCTCTGTTCCGGTTTTTATTCTGACCGAAGCCAACCTCGGAATTCTCGGTCTGGGAGTCGCGGAGCCTCTGCCTTCGTGGGGCAGTCTGCTGCGCGAACTGGAAAGCTTTTCGACCGTCTCTAGCCAAGCCTGGCAGTTGGTCCCGCTAATTCTGTTCATCTTGGTGGTTAGTAGCTTTCATCTCGTGCTGTCGAAAGAGGAGTTGCCGGTATGAAAAAGATTCTTGCAAGTTTGGTTCTGTTAATCCTGACTGCTCTCGGTTCCAGCCGCGTGCTGGCACAGTCCGGTGGCGAATTGCATTTCTGCTTACGATCGGAGCCTAAGACTTTCAACCCGCTGTTGGCGGCGGATGACTCCTCGGAAACCGTCCGCTACCTGACCGGCGGGGTGCTGGCTCGTGTCAACCGGCTCACGCAGGATCTCGAACCGGAACTCGCGGCCTCATGGAAAGTGACCAACGGTGGAAAAACGATCACCTTCCAATTGCGCGATGGGCTGCGCTTCTCGGATGGAACCCCATTTTCCGCCGATGACGTGGCTTCCACCATGCAGCAGCTGATGGACCCCGCGCTACATTCGCCGACCGGAGACGCGTTCCGCTCGTCAGAAGGCAAAGTAATAACGGAAGTCCTGCCGAAGAACCGTGTCCGCATCACCTTCCCCGCGCCTATCGCTGGCCTCGACAGACTGTTCGATCAGGTCGCGATTATGTCCTCCAAGTCGCCGCAAAAAGAGATGGCAGTGCTGGGGCCATATTACGTCGGGGAAAACAAGGCTGGATCGTACCTGATCCTGAAGCGTAATCCGAACTACTGGGAGAAAGATCCTGCTGGCCGGCCGTTGCCTTATATCGAATCGGTGCGGCTCGATATTCAGCAAAATCGTGACATCGAAATGCTGCGCCTGACCCGCGGTGAGATTCACTTCATCAACTCCCTCGACGCCGAATATTTCGACAAAGTAGCTGCGCAGGATCCAGCCATGGCGCATGACGCCGGCGCCTCTCTGGATTCCGAGGAGATGTGGTTCAATCAAGTCGCCAACTCTCCTCTGCCTTCGTACAAAAAAGCATGGTTCAACTCGACGAACTTCCGGCGCGCAATTTCAGAAGCCATCAACCGCGAAGATATCGCGCGCATCGTGTTCCGCGGACATGCACGTCCGGCGGTCGGGCCGGTATCTCCCGCCAATAAATTTTGGTTCAACGCCAAACTGCAAGCTCACCCCTTCGACCAGAAATCCGCGCAGCAGCGGCTGGCACAGGATGGATTCCATCTTCAAGACGGCGTCTTACGCGATCACGACGGACACGCCGTCGAGTTCTCGGTCATCACCAACGCGGGCAACAAGTACCGCGAGCGTATGGCGACCATGATCCAGCAGGATCTTTCCGGCATCGGAATCAAACTGAATGTGGTCACGCTCGATTTCCCCTCGCTCATCGAGCGCATCACCCACTCTTTCGATTACGAGGCCTGCCTGCTTGGCTTGGTGAACGACGAACTCGACCCCAATGCGCAAATGACTGTGTGGCTCAGTTCCGGCGACAGCCACCAGTGGAATCCCAGTCAGAAAACTCCAGCGACCGCGTGGGAATCGGAAATCGATAAGTTGATGCGGGCGCAGGCCTCCTCTCTGGACCCGAAAAAGCGCAAAGAAGATTACGACAAAGTGCAGGAAATCGCGTGGCAGCAGGAGCCGTTCATTTACCTGGTGAACAAGAACGCTCTGTCAGCGGTCTCGCCGGTGGTGCGCAACGCGCATCCCGTGGTGCTGAGGCCGCAAGTTTATTGGAACATTGACCAACTCGCACTGAGCACCGAGGTCGCCAGGAATCGCTGATGGATGCGCCACCGCTGCTGTCAGTGCGACTCTCGGTCGACTATCCCGGAAAACCCGAGGTGCTTCGCGAGCTCTCGCTGGACCTCGGCAAGCAGGAAATCCTTGGACTCGTGGGGCAAAGTGGCTGCGGTAAGAGCACCCTCGCCTTGGCGATCTTGAAACTTCTTTATCTGAAGCGAGCCCAGGCTCGCGGTGCGATCCACTTCAATGGCCGCGATCTGATGGCCTTAAGTGAACGCGAAGTGCGAGCTCTTCGCGGCAAAGAAATCGGGCTCATCCTGCAGAGTCCCATGTCCTCGCTGAATCCCGCGCTTCGCATCGGCACACAATTAGAAGAAGCCTGGAAGGTCCATCGGCGCGGCTCACGAGACGAGTGCCAAGCAGCGTTGCGGGAAGCTCTGGCGAATGTCAGCCTGCCTGGCGAAAGGGATTTCCTGCGACGTTATCCGTCGCAGTTAAGCGTGGGCCAGGCGCAACTGGTTCTGATTGCGATGGCGGTTTTGCATCGTCCCGCGCTGCTCATTGCCGACGAGCCTACCAGCGCCCTCGACCTGATTACTCAGGCCGAAATTTTGCAGTTGTTTGCCAGCCTCAGCGCCAAGTTCGGCATCAGCATCCTCTATATTTCTCACGACCTGCTCTCGGTCGCGACGATCGCCCATCGCGTGGCCGTGATGCACCAGGGCGAAATTGTCGAGTGCCGCACAACGGCTGAGCTGTTCCAGAATCCCGAACATCCCTACACCCGCCAACTGATTCGTGCTCTTCCCGTGGTACCGCAGTTTGCAGCGGAGAGCGCTTCCGTTCGCTAAAGTTTGCCCGTTTTCCTTGTGTACCGAAGCCTGCCCTGAGCGAAGTCGAAGGGTGTCCTTTGTGGTTATCGCTCTCTCTAGACAAACCAATAACCACAAAGGACACGAAGTACACAAAGGAAAGCCCAGAGCCCCTCCGATGTTACTTGCCGGCTTTCGCGGCCGCTGCTGCCGGCGCCGCAATCTCCGCCGAGTCCGGCGTCGTCCAGTTCGCCTTCCCGCTCGCCAACTCTAAACGGTTCATCGTGACTTTCATCTTTCCACGATCGACTTCGACCAGGAGGAAATGGTAGTTCACGTCCTTGCCAAACAAGGGATCCCCCGACTTCCGCGGGATCATGTAAGGCCGTGCCGCGCCTCCGCCCGTAACGAAGTATGTGACGCCGCCGTGTTCATGCCGCTCGTAGTTGTGAACGTGTCCGGCGATCACGACAAAACGGGCGCGGGTATGCGCTTGCCGCTCCTCCAGCATCTTGGCCAAAGCCTGCTCAGAAGGCCGTGCCGAGTGCCCTCCTCCGAAAAACTGGTCCGCGGAATCGGTGTAAGGAGGGTGATGAAGAACCAGGCAGACAAAATCCACATCGGCTGGCAGCGTATCTAGTTCGTGCGCCAACCATTCACCCTGAGGCCCGGAAATTTCATCCTGAGAACTGTCTAGCATCAGCAGGAGAGTATTGGCCGCGCGTGCCGAATAGTAACGATTGGTGTGCAAATCCGGGAAGCGCTGAAAATAATTCGCAAGCGCGATCTTCTCATCACCGTGCAGATCATGGTTCCCTAACGCCGGATAAACGGGAATCTTATCCTCCGCCCACACTGCAGTTTCCTTATCCCAGACCTTCCAGTCATTCGCATCATTGCCGTTGTAGGCAATGTCCCCGCCGATGGAAATGAACGCGGGATGGGCGTCCGCGATGGCTTCCACCAGCGTCTGGCGTGCAGAGGGATTTGCCGCCTCGGTGTTCTTGGGATCAGTAAAACGCGTATCCCCGTAGGCTACAAAACGGAACGGTAGGCTGATTTGCGGGTGCAGTTCTACTGGCTGGGTTTGGGCTAGCACGGCCGAAGCCGCAGCAATAACTAAAACGCACTGTGTGGAAAGTTTCCGCCATGTCATAGATGGATCCACCTTAACTGTCCTCGCCCACTTTTAGCACAGCGAGGAACGCCTCTTGTGGGATGTCCACTCGCCCGATCCGCTTCATGCGCTTTTTGCCTTCCTTTTGTTTTTCGAGCAGCTTGCGCTTGCGGGTGATGTCGCCGCCATAACATTTGGCGAGCACGTTCTTGCGAATCGCGTGAACCGTTTCGCGGGCAATGATCTTGGCTCCAATCGAGGCTTGGATCGCCACCTCGAACATCTGCCGCGGAATGAGTTCCCGCATTTTGGAAACCAGAGCTTTGCCCCGCTCGTAAGCGAAGTCGCGGTGCACGATGATGGAGAGTGCGTCCACCGGTTCGCCTGCGACCAGAATATCCAGCTTGACCATGGGCGATTCCCAATAGTCGGCCAGATGATAATCCAAAGACGCGTAACCCCGCGAGACGGATTTCAAGCGATCATAGAAATCCAGAACGATTTCGTTGAGCGGAAGTTCGTAGTGCAGCATCACGCGCGACGAGCTGACGTATTCGAAGGTTTTCTGTTTGCCACGCTTCTCTTCCACCAGCTTGAGTATCCCGCCAACATATTCCTCGTTGGTCAAAATCGTGGCCAGAATCACCGGTTCTTCGATTTTGGCGATTTCACTCGGGGGCAGCCAGCGCGATGGATTATCGACTTCGACCATTTCGCCGTTGGTCTTATAAATCTTGTAGCGGACACCCGGCGCGGTCGTGATCAGCTCCAGGTTGAACTCGCGCTCCAGCCGCTCTTGAATAATTTCCATATGCAGCAGGCCGAGGAATCCGCAGCGGAATCCGAAGCCGAGCGCGACCGAACTCTCCGGCTCGAAGAAAAATGACGAATCGTTCAGGCGCAGTTTTTCGAGCGCTTCCCGAAGCTGGGTGTGCTCGTGCGCATCCACGGTATAGAGCCCGGCAAAGACCATGGGCTTGATTTCTTCAAAACCGGGCAGGGGCTCGATGGCAGGATTGTTTTCTTCCGTGATGGTGTCGCCGATTTTTGTGTCCGCGACATTCTTAATATTGGCGATCAGAAATCCAACTTCACCGGCCCGCAATTCGTCGATCTCCACCGGCTTCGGCGTCAACACCCCCAATGTTTCCACATCCAAAACGCGGCCGTTCCACATGAGACGGATTTTTTGTCCTTTGCGAAGCGTGCCCTGGAACACGCGGGTCAGCACAATCACACCCCGGTAAGGATCGAACCAGGAGTCGAAGATCAGCGCCTGCAGCCGCTTTTCAGGATCACCTTTCGGTGGCGGAACGCGTTTGACGATGGCTTCCAAAACATCGGGCACGCCCTGGCCGGTCTTGGCGCTGATCAGAACCGCGTCGGTTGCATCCAGGCCCACGGCACCTTCAATCATTTCCTTGGTGCGCGGAATGTCGGCGCTGGGCAGGTCGATTTTGTTGATGACCGGAATAATTTCCAAACCGTGATTGATCGCGAGATAAGCATTCGCCAGAGTCTGTGCTTCGACGCCTTGAGAAGCATCCACGATCAGCAACGCCCCTTCGCAGGATGCGAGCGCGCGCGAGACCTCATAAGAAAAATCCACGTGGCCGGGTGTGTCAATGAGATTGAGCTGGTAGGTCTGACCATCCTGCGCCTGGTACATCATGCGTACAGCGTGGGCTTTGATGGTGATGCCGCGCTCCCGCTCCAAGTCCATGGAATCGAGCACCTGCGCCTGCATCTCGCGAGCGGTCAGCGACCCAGTCAACTCCAGCAGTCGGTCAGCCAGCGTTGATTTTCCGTGGTCGATGTGCGCAATAATGGCAAAATTGCGGAGAAACGCGGCGTCCATGGCGACAGGGGTCAAGAATTGATTTTAGCAGGCAGTTCTCGGATGCCGGTTGTCGGTTCTCGGTGATCGGCTAGAATCGAACTCCATGCTCGTACTCGCCTCCGCGTCTCCGCGCCGTCAGGAACTCTTGCGCAACGCGGGTATTCCGTTTGTAGTACAAGCGACTAATATTCCTGAAATCCCCGAGAATGGAGAAGAGCCGCAAGCTTTCGCCGAACGCATGGCGTGGGAAAAGGCTTTAGCGGTTTTTAGCCAGCGGCCGAATGACTTCATCCTTGGGGCCGACACAATTGTCGTAGTAGACGCACAGATACTGGGAAAGCCCCGCGACACCGCCGATGCCGCCCGCATGTTGCACTTACTCTCGGGCCGCCCGCACCAAGTGACAACAGGAGTTTGCCTGCTCGGCCCGCGATCGGGAACCGAGGACCGGAAACCGGGAACTGGTTTTGAGGACGTCCGCTCAGAAACCACGCTCGTCACAATGAACGCGCTCAGCGACGAAGACATCCGCTCCTACATTTCAACTGGCGAACCCATGGACAAAGCCGGTGCCTACGCCATTCAGGGCAGAGCTTCGCGCTGGATCTCGCGCATCGAAGGAGATTACTTCAGTGTGGTGGGATTGCCGGTATCGCTCGTCTACAAAATGCTGCGAGAGCGCGGCGTGGCTTGGCCCGAGACGTAGCGGAGCTATGTCTCTACAGTCGTGGCTTACGACTTTTTGTCTTTTTCGTCCTCGTCGTGCTTCACGGCTGACTTGAAATTCTTGATACCTTCGCCTAGCCCCTTACCCAAATCCGCCAGCTTGCTCGGACCGAAGATCAGCAGCGCAATGGCCAGGATCAGCAGAATCTCAGGCAAACCCAATTTGCCGCCCATATTTAAATTCTCCTTGCGGGGCTTGCCGAGTTCTCAGCGAACATCGAAACCGTTACGCCAATACCCCTATGGAAAGTCTAGGCTTCCCAACCTGCGTAGTCAAAGAATGGTTGGGCGCGATCGCCCCGCAAACTAATGCGCTCCGATGTTCTTCAGCGTATAGATCAAGCCGCTAAACGAACCATTGTATCCCGCGCACCACACTTGAAAGTTGGTGCCCACGGGCTTGCTGTCACAGGCATCCATTTCCGCGCCGGTGGTCGCGTCGAGCGACCAGGTTTTGCCGCCGTTGCTGCTGAAATACATTCCGCCAATATTGGAAGAATAGTTGCCACCTGTCGCCCAGCCGATCTTCGGGGTCACAAAGAGAATTTCGCGGATTGGCCAGGGATCATTCAGGGTACGGCCGCTCCACGTCTTCCCGCCGTCGGTGGTGCGATGCACCCAGCCTTCTACGTTAGGCGAAATCTCGCCCCCGCCCACCCAGCCGGACTCATCATTGGAAAAGAACACAGGACCATCGAATACCGAGTCGATGGACGGACGACAAGTCCACTTCGCGCCGCCGTCGATGCTGTCGCAATAAGTGATTCCGGAAGCGCGCGCGTGCAGGTTGCCGAGCAGGCTGAACTCGTTGCCGAACCAGCCGCCACTCGGATCGGGAACGACCTCGGTCCAGTCTGACGCTTGCGCACCGCCATCGGTGGTGTAGTGCGCCGCGTTAGCGGCTTTGAGGTCCAGACCGTCCATCACCAGCCCGTCTTTGTGGTTCGCGAAGCGAACCCGATACGACCAACCGTTTGTCGTCAAAACGATGTTGGGCGTCCAAGTCTTCCCGCCGTCGTGGCTCCAGCGAATGATGCCCTCATAGTTGGAATCGTCGAAGCCGGAAATAACCACGTCCATGGCCGTCAACGCCTTCACTCCATACCAGTAATAAGGAAATCCCAGATTCATGATTTCCGTCCACGTTGAACCACCATTGGTCGTCTTCCAGACTTGGCCGAGTTCGGCGGCGGCGTAGCCTACCAACGGCGTCGGAAAAGAAATATCGTGGATAACCGCTCCAGGCAAAGTGACCTGCAGCTTCCAGGGATTGGCTTTGGGGCTGATCGAGGCGATTCTGGGCTTACTATTTGCGTCCGCGGGCCGATCGGCAGACAGCTCGTGGGCGGACCCGAGGACCGGGATCCTTCCGCTAACGTGTCGCACGTTATCCGTCTGAGCCGATGCTGCAATCGAGATTATGCAAGCCGCCGTTGTAATCAGCAGATGAAATCGCCGGAAAGTTTTCATGATTTGGGAACCCTTTGGGCCGGAAAACCGCGCCGGGTGAGGATTTTAGCATGGTAAAAGATTAAACACTCGCGATCAGTTCCGCCAGCAACGCCGCCCTCCTTGGCAACTCGGAAATCAGAATTGACTCATGGGTTGCGTGCGCCCCTTCGCCCACTCCACCTAATCCATCCAGCGTCGGAATGCCGAGCCCGGCCGTGAAGTTTCCATCCGACCCGCCGCCGACCGCCGCTTCTTCCAGTCTCCATCCCAACTCCTTGGCGATTTCCGTAGCCTTCTCGTAAAGCGCAACCACGCCTGGAGTCCGTTCCATCGGCGGTCGATTCATGCCACCGCTGACCTCGATCTTGCACTTGCGGTTGAACGGCTTCAGCGATCGAAGTTTCCTGTCGATGCCGGCCGCATCCTGTTTCTTGGCAACCCGCACGTCGAGCACCGCACTCGCATCAGCCGGGATCACGTTCACCCGCGTTCCACCCCGCACCGTTCCCACGTTGAGCGTGAGCCCGCGCTTCACGTCGATCAGCTTCGAGATCGCGATAATCTGCCGAGCCAATTCCAGAATCGCGCTCTGTCCTTTTTCGAAATCGAGTCCCGAGTGTGCCGCCTTCCCCGTGACTTTCAAAACGTATTCTCCAATGCCCTTGCGAGCCGTCTTCACCGCTCCCTTCGGTCCATGAGAGGGTTCAAGCACCAGAACGGCCGCGGATTTCTTCGCCAGATTTTCCGTAATCAGCCGCGAAGTATCACTGCCCACCTCTTCATCCGAAACCAGCAATATCGTCACGGGCCGCGGCAATGTGTCTCCATGCCACGCTCGCAGCGCCTCAATCGCGTGCAGCATGAGTGCGATGCCCGACTTCATATCGAAAACGCCCGGCCCGTACAAATG
>Ga0210383_10001837_pt1 | contig 19328 bp, 11 predicted proteins | sample IncBWC14OmetaG_FD_160072 | JGI IMG/M metagenome (GOLD analysis project Ga0210383, IMG submission 160072) | Forest soil microbial communities from Barre Woods Harvard Forest LTER site, Petersham, Massachusetts, United States - Inc-BW-C-14-O ...
TCCGAACGGAAAAGGAGTTCATCCTGCCCCGGAAAAGCATCGCCGCGCACACCGACCCTGGATCTCCCCAGAGAATCAGGCTCGGATACAACGCGATGGAGGACGAGCCCTGTTTTTCGTCGGTACAGCAAAATATCGCCCACTGCGACTTCTTGCACGTCTCGTCGCTCGATTATCAATGTATCGCCAGGCCAAACCGAAGGCAGCATGCTGCAGCCCGTAACTTTCAGCCGAACCGCGCCAAACGATCGCAGAACTTCGTCTACCAACTCGCACTTCCGAATGTGTGCGGCGCCGACCCGGTTTTGATCGTCAAGGTTCATGACTTTTGGATTAGCTTACACGCCATCTGGGTCGTGTCGACTTTGCCGCACGTTAGAGCTCTCGTTTCGAATACACTCTCAAAACGGAAAGAGGGCTTGTGGTAAGGTTTTTTCAATTGTGGCGTTTCGAGACTGCTCGTTTGTGGTTCGAGATCGGTTCGATTCAGCTTTTTCATCGGGAACTGCCCTCCGAAAAAACAACATGCCAGTGAGTCCAGTCGATCGGAATACCGGCCACCCTCGCCATCCGAAAGGTTCCTGCCGCAGACGGCTGTACTTGGGGCAGAACAGAGCAAGGAATCAGACCGGAAGCGGCACTAAATAGGACCCGCTTGTAAGCAAGCTTCATGATCCCGACAGCTCCTGAACCGGGTGTAGAAAGAAAGCCATTTCTAGTTGAAAAGCAATCAACGATATGGCGATTTGCAATGCGCCGTATGTGCAATATTGCACACTTTGCGCAATTACAAACGACAGCTGGTTAGGTCACAAAATGGTATTCAAGTCGGGTTCTTCACAAAGCGGGTGAACAAGCTTTTATGCATAGTAGTTATCCCACTATCGACTCAGTCCCTGACTAAGGCTAATCGGACAAGTAGTTTCCAGATTCCCGGCGCGCAGCTCGACCAGGTCGCGCTGGGCTTGAACCAACGACCGAGAAAGACTTTAGGTTTCCAGACTCCTGCGAGTAAACTTCAGGCAAGTATTGCGTCGATCGTCTGAGGCGGCAGCCGTAACCGGACAAGCGGCATGGTCGGCAATCTTGTAGCCATTGTGCTGAGCGGTTCCTGGACGCCAAACGGGTCTAATGATTCAGCAGCGTCCGGACTAAAGTGCAGTCACCTGCCCTGGTGTTTCAAACTGTACAGTTCTAGCCCAACGTTATTGCTACCGTATGAAGCTTCTGATCTTCCCTCCAGACGAACACGTGTGAGCGAGGAACTTGATGACGACAGTAACCGCGAACTTGCAAGGCCAGCAGAATGATCCTATTAAGTTCCAAGATCACCTGATTTGCGAACGGAGGAAATTGGAATCTCTCCCTCGCTTCCACCTGTCGGGGTGTTTTTTCATGGCGCTAACTTGCTTTCTGCTAGCGGCCGTCGGGACGCGTGCACAATCGAATATCAATGTGAGCGTCTCTCCCCAGCGCGGTGGCCTGACCGTCGGACAAACGCTCTCGGTTACAGCTACAGTCGCCAACGATTCGCAGAACAAGGGGGTAACCTGGAGCTCGACGGGCGGCTCGTTTTCGCTGACTGCCACCGCCTCTGGCGCCGCTTCAACCTATACGGCGCCAACCACAGCCGGAGTTTACGTGATCACGGTCACGAGCGTGGCCGACGTAACAAAAAGCACGAGTATAACCATAGGCGTTACCAATTTGGCTGGAGTCTATACTTATCATAACAACCTCTCGCGAGACGGCAGCAATCCGAACGAATATGCTCTCACAACATCAAACGTGAGCGCGACAACGTTTGGCAAACTTTTCTCTTGCACGGTCGATGGAGCGGTTTATGCACAGCCGCTGTGGGTGGCGAATCTGACCGTTGGCAGCGTAAAACGAAATGTCGTGCTTGTGGCAACACAACACGATAGCTTGTACGCATTCGACGCTGACGCTAACACCTCTCCGTGCACGCCATTGTGGCACGTGAGCCTCACTGACGCCGCACATGGAGGCAGCGGCTCAGAGACTTCCGTGCCTTCCGGTACGAGCGGCAACCTCGTTGGCAGCGGCTTTGGCGATATCTCGCCGGAAGTCGGGGTAACCGGCACGCCCGTCATCGATCCTTCCACGAACACGATTTATCTTGTCTCTAAATCAGTGATCGGCTCTGGTCCAACTTTTTACCAGCGGCTGCACGGCATCGACATCACGACAGGCAACGAAAAATTTAGCGGCCCGGTGACCATCGGGGGCACCTACCCAGGCACGCATGATGGCGGAGCCACAGATACCTTTAATGCGCGCCAGCAGAACCAGCGCTCAGGACTTGCTCTTGTGAACGGCATCGTCTATGTCGCCTGGGCTTCGCACGAAGACACTGCGCCGTACTACGGTTGGGTGATGGGTTACAATGCATCCAGCCTGACGCAAACGGCCGTGCTAAACGTCAGCCCGAACGTGGGATACGGCGGCATCTGGATGGGCGGAGGAGCGCCGGCAGCGGATTCGAGCAACAATTTGTATCTCATTACGGGCAACGCAACATTCGATGCAACTAGCTCGACGACTCCCAATAATGACTATGGTGATTCTTTCCTTAAGCTCACCAGCGGCCTTACTGTGTCTCAATATTTCGCTCCTACGGACCAGGCGAACGACAATTCAAGTGACCTTGATTTTGGAGCTGGCGGGGCGGCCATTATGGTGGATCAGCCATCTGGGCCCGTTCCGCATCTCGCGATCGGTGGCGGCAAGGATGGATTTCTCTATTTACTTAATCGGGATGCAATGGGCGGCCTCGGGGACGCGAACGCAAGGCAGCGTTTCAACTTTGGCAATGGGATTTTTGCCACCGCCGCTTTCTGGAACAACACCCTCTACCTGGCGGGCGTGCGCGGGCACCTTCAGGCCTTTAGCTTTAATACGTCCTTGGGCATGTTTAATACGCCAAACGCTTCCCAATCCTCAGCCATTTACGGATTTCCTGGGAGCACGCCCTCGATCTCTTCGTCCGGCGCCACGAACGGAATCGTTTGGGCACTGGATGATGGTAATTACTGCACGAATCAGTCCGGGGGCTGCGGCCCTGCAGTGCTGCATGCTTATGACAGTACCAATCTTGTGACGGAATTGTGGAACAGCACACTGGGAGCAGGCAATTGGGCCGGAAACGCCGTAAAGTTCAGCGTGCCTACGGTCGCGAACGGAAAAGTCTATGTCGGGACACGAGGGAACAACACGGGGGGCGTCACTTCCTCGAGCACTATTCCAGGCGAACTTGACGTTTACGGGCTCTTGAATACGGCGACACAGGCGGCCATTCCGACGTTCAGCCCGGCAGGTGGAACCTATAGTTCCGGACAGGTGATCACCATCAGTGACATAACGGGCGGCGCAACGATCTATTACACCACGAATGGTACCACTCCGACGACCACCTCGACGGTATACACCGGCACCGTCAGCGTTTCGGCTACAGAAACCATCGAGGCCATTGCCATCGCGAATGGCCTGTCTCAGAGCGCAGTGGCCAGCAGCACCTACACGATCGTGTCACAGGCGATGCCACCAACTCTCACGTCCGTTACTCCAAACTCCGGAACGCAGTCGCAATCGAATCTCTCCGTGGTTCTGACAGGTACAAATTTTCTGCCCGCTCCGGTCTGCAACTTTGGCTCCGGAATTGTCATCAACTCTTGTATCTATAATTCAGCCACGCAGATTGCCGTGAATATTTCCATTGCCCTCAACGCCACTGTCGGAACCAACACAATTTCGATCACCGACACGGATGGCCAGATTGCGGCTCTTGCTGCCGGTTTTTCGATCAACGCCGGCACCAACCCGTTTTCTCCCATTCTCGTCAACGCCGGCGGCCCCGCTTACACGGATAGCCAGGCACAAGCGTGGAGCACCGACAAGAATTTCTCCGGCGGTACTCCGGCGAGCACGACGCATAACATCGCGAATACTTCGGATCCCACGCTCTACCAGACGGAGCGTTACGGTAACTTCACTTACCAATTTACGATCCCGAACGGCGGCTACAATGTCACGCTGAAGTTCGCAGAAATTTATTGGACTTCGGCGGGAAAACGCATCTTCAATGTGGCGATCAACGGAACTCCCGTGCTCGCAAACTTTGACATATTTGCAGCTGTGGGTGCGGAATACACCGCGATCGACAAGACTTTCTCCGTGACGACTTCAACAGGCGCGATCACCATTCAATTCACTTCCGGGTCGGCCGATTTCCCCAAGATCAGCGCCATCGAGATCAGTTCTATTGCAGGAGTAAGTGTCCAAGTTAGCCCCGCGACGGCGAGCCTGCGTGCATCTCAACAACAACAGTTCACAGGCAGCGTTACAGGAAATACCAACACTGCCGTCACCTGGACCTACAGTCCCCAAATCGGCACGCTAACAGCCAATGGCCTCTATACCGCCCCGGCCTCCATCAGCACGCCGCAGACTGTTTCTGTTACCGCTACCAGTCAGGCGGACACCACGAAATCGGCCGTTGCCACAGTCACTCTCTTGCCGCCTCCTGGTTCGTTTACGCCAATTTTTGTCCATTCCGGTGGTGGCTCCTATACGGACTCCCTTGGAAACACTTGGAGCGCGGACGCAGATTTTACAGGGGGACAGGTTTCCTCCACCGCGACGGCTATCGCCAACACCCCCGATCCTACTCTTTATCAGTCCGAGCGGTATGGTAATTCCATTTATACCTTTGCCGTGCCCCCTGGAAGTTACTCGGTGATCCTCAAGTTCGCCGAAATTTATTGGACTTCGGCGGGAAAACGTCTTTTCAATACGTCGATCAACGGAACACAGGTCCTCACAAACTTTGATATCGTGTCCGCTGCAGGCGCAGCTTTCACCGCGATCGATAAGTCCTTTCCTGTGACGGTAACAGGCAGTTCGATCACCATACAATTCACGACAGGTTCTGCGGATTTACCGAAGATTAGCGCCATCGAGATTAAAGCGGCTTCCGGCGTCGCCATTCAGGTGACTCCGACGACCGCGTCGCTGCTAGGCTCGCAGAGCCGGCAATTCGGTGCGACGGTTACGGGGACGAGCAACCCCGGCGCGATTTGGACCTACGCGCCGCCCATCGGGACGCTTGTCACTTCAGGAGCGACCGCGGGTCTCTACACTGCGCCCGCGTCTATCGCCACGGCGCAAACCGTCCGCGTCACAGCTACCAGCATTACAGACCCGACGCAGGCTTCCACCGCTATCGTTTCGCTGGTGCCTCCGTTCAGCTCGATCCTCGTTCATTCCGGCGGCGCAGTCTACACAGACACTCTCGGGCAGGCCTGGAGCGCGGACACGGGGTTCATTGGTGGGAACAGCGCGAGTACAAGCGCCAACATTGCGAACACGGCCGATCCAAAGCTCTATCAGACGGAACGCTATGGCGATTTCAGTTATCAGTTCAACGTTCCGAATGGCAGCTACAATGTGGTCCTCAAGTTTGCGGAAATTTATTGGACCAAGACTGGACAACGCATCTTCAATGTCTATATCAATGGCACGCAAGTCTTGTCCAACTTTGACATCGTTGCCGCGGCAGGGACAGCACTCACTGCCATCGACAAAACCTTCCCCGTCACTTCGACTACTGGCTTGGTCACGATTCAATTCACCTCTGGATCAGCCGACCTGCCGAAAGTCAGCGCAGTCGAGATTCACTAGGGCGTCTTCAGCGACGGCTACAGGAGGTAGGGCCCGCGATGTGTTATAAATCAAAGAAGTAGAGCAACACCTGTGACAACAATAGGCCAATCAGTTTGAGTTAGCCATCGCGCAAAGTCGGCAAAGGGCAATGTGCTTATTTAGTGCGAACCAAGCCTCCGTTGCCCTCAACTCAGCGTCTGCAACTGCTTGGTCTGCAAAAGCCAGATAAGCGTCATCCTCCGGTGAATCCGTACCCTCCAAATAGGTTTCCCTAACGAAATGCCTATAGCGCCCTTCCGCTTCGCCGGAACGGATTGCAACTCAAGTTTTAGCAAAATAGGGCACATCACGAATCGGGGGACGTGCGCGCCGGCCGGAAGATCACCACGGATACGGAACGCGCAGAGGCTACACTCTGAGCCTGAGAAGTGAAATCGGTCCGATCCTCAATATCGGGTAAGGCGACTACACGTCCATGTGACCGCTAGGAAGTCGGGGCCGAGAGGAATTTCCCCCCGGCCGACGCTCGGCCAGAAACTTCTTGCGCTGTCGGACTCCTATGGAGGCTTCACGCGGTTGATGGCATGAGGCATAATCACGCCGCAGTTTCGGGGAGGAGTGGTCACTCCTATGAAGAAATCAGTTGGCTGGATGATTCTGACAAGTAGTCTTGCCTGTGCGATCTTGATTGGCGCGTTGCAGGCGCAGCAGGGGTCGCCTCTTACGACGGAACAGCGAGAGCAGCGCTTCCAGGCGGAGAAGGAGCTCGAATCGGTGGCCATCATCGAACGGAAGGTGATGGTGCCGATGCGGGACGGCGTTCGGTTGGCGACGGATATTTATAGGCCTAAGAATGAGACTGGGAAGGTGCCGATCATTTGGGTTCGCACGCCGTACAATTTTAATTTCTGGGACGTGCGGAATGGACTGCCGGCGGACATGAAGGCAGCGCTGACCGCCGTGAAGCGCGGCTACGCGTACGTTGTGCAGAATGAGCGCGGCCATTTCTTTTCCGAAGGCAACTACGACATTCTTGGCGCACCGCGCACCGATGGCTACGACGCCATCGCCTGGCTCTCGACTCAACCTTGGGCGAACGGCAAAGTGGGCACGACGGGGTGCTCTTCCACTGCGGAATATCAGATGGGCATCGCCGCGATCGGTCATCCCGCCTATGCGGCGATGAACGTCCAGAGTTTTGGCGCAGGTGTGGGGCGCGTCGCGCCCTACTACGAACAAGGCAACTGGTATCGCGGCGGCGCGATTCAAATGTTGTTTATCACGTGGCTCTATGGCGAGCAGAACCAGGTCAGGCCCATGTTTCCGCCGAATACTTCGCAGGAAGATTTGATTCGCGCTTCAAGAGCATTCGATCTCGCCCAACAACTTCCTCCTGTCGATTGGTCAAAAGCACTCTGGCATCTCCCCGTGCAAGACATTCTTAAAGCGGTGGACGCGCCGCGGGGGATTTACGCGGACGCCATGCCGATTGATACCGGCGGGCGGATGATTCAGCGGACGCCGAATGATCCAGCCTGGTATAAGGGCGGGCTGTACCACGATGACATGCCGCTCAATCTCCCCGGTCTTTGGTTCATGTCTTGGTACGACGTATCGGTCGGGCCGAATCTTGCGCTTTACAATCACGTACGCAAGATGGCAAGACCCGAGATTGCTCAGCAGCAGTGGGCGATCATTGCGCCCGTTACACACTGCGGATATACACGCGCGACAGAGGATACCGTCGTCGGCGAGCGAAGCATGGGCGATGCGCGGCTTGAGTATCAGGAAATTATGTACAGCTTTTTCGACCGCTTTCTGAAAGGCGATAAGAGCCCGCGCCTTGAGTCGCTGCCAAAGGTCACTTACTTCACGATGGGCGCCAACAAGTGGCAGACATCGGAGACCTGGCCACCTGCTGGCGCGCAAAAGATGACGCTGTTCCTATCCAGCGCAGGTCACTCCAACTCTCTCACTGGGGATGGTGTGCTCGTTACGTCCCCTCCCGCGGCGGATAAACCAGACACATTCACGTACGATCCGATGAATCCCGTCCCTTCCTACGGCGGAAACGTTTGTTGTACCGGTACGGCCGTTCAGGCTGGCGCCTTCGATCAGCGCAAAATGGAAGCGCGCAACGACATCCTTGTCTACACCTCCGAGCCCTTCAAGGAAGGAACAGAGGTGACTGGACCGATCGAGCCCACGTTGTATGTCTCGTCGGACGCGAAGGACACGGACTTTACGATCAAAGTGCTGGATGTTTATCCAGACGGGCGGGCCTACAACCTCGATGAATCGATTCAACGCCTCCGCTATCGCGACGGCTACAATAAGCCGCTAGTCTGGATGGAGCCGGGGAAATTCTACAAGGTCGCGCTGCAGCCTCTCAATACGAGCAACTACTTTGATGTCGGTCACCAGTTGCGCATTGAAATCTCAAGCAGCAACTTCCCGCGCTTTGATCGCAACATGAACACCGGCGGCAACAATTACGACGAGGAAAAAGCCGTCGTCGCGCATAACTCCGTTCATCACTCGAAACAATATCCTTCTCAGCTGACCGTGACCGTGGTCAAGCATACAGAGGGAGCATCAGCCGGAGTTCGGCAGTGACGGCCAGGCAGCATGTTCACTTCTCCCAATGTTGGGAGTTGAATTGTCTGGGGTCGAATAGGGCGGGGTTCAACTTCGGATTCGTCTGAATTTCGGAATATTCCTCGCTGAACACATTCTTCCCGGCCACAAAGAACTCGACGCGTGCAGCTACCCAGCCAACCAGAAGCTGGCGGTAATCGGCAAACCGTGAGTCGGCCGTTTTTGCCGCGTCCCGCCGGTCCGGCGCAATCAATCGGACAAACAGGAGGCGCTTTTTCTCTACCCAGAATTGCTTCGACTTCAGGTCACCCTTATCCGCGCCAACGACGTATACGGACTCCCCATCCCAAGAGTCCTCGCGGAGCTTGGTCAAGTCGAACCCCTGGCCTTTTACCTGGTCGACCGTGGCTTGTGTCGGCTGGCGATACACGTCAAAACCCAGGACCAAGAGCATGTGCACGAAGGGATGCGGATCCAACGCCTTGCCATTCTGGAACGAAGTCAGGGCGCCGTTGGCTACCAGCGTGCCATTGCCGTCAGCAGGTGAGCCAATGTCGATACGCAGCTTTCCGGGCAGTAGCATCGCCTCGTGCCAGATTTCACTCTTGTCTGTGCCGTCGTCGTTGTGGGTCGTGCTTTTTTGTGTGAAGGTCAGAGTTTCGTACCAATTGTTTTGGTAACGCCCATGCATCGCGCGCAAGAGCGTCTCGCCATCGCGAATTTCCTGGGCAGGGATTCCCGCAGCCAGAAGTGCGCAACCCACAGCTAGCGTCAGAACTGCTCTCCGCATCCTTCGAATTTGCATGTGCCCCTTATGATTTTCTTGTCTATCTCGTAAAACCACTCAAGCCTCGCCATTCTAAGGCGAACCTAGAATGACTCTTCTGGCATGCCCAGCGAGAAGTGGCTTCCCTTTACAAAACGCATCCGCTTGGTACGAATTGAGTACATCTCGGAGCGCTGTCGAGTAGTATGCGGCCTGCTGTACTTTCTTGCTAACCAAACCGCGTTGCGTTGTGATACACCCTCATAATCCCAACAGCACGAGGGATCCCGCCGCATGAGCGAGCTGCGGCCAAGGAGGGATTGTGAAAAGCCTGCTTCCGTCTCGTGCCGGCGCGCAAAACACTTCGTCGCGGCGGAAATTCCTGAAACAATCGACTGCCGCGGCATTTGGACTCTGCATCGTGCCGCGTCGCGTCCTCGGCGGCGCTGGCTACGTTCCACCCAGCGACAAAATCACTATAGCTTTCGTCGGCGTAGGCGCTCAGGGCCTGCGCGTGATGCTTCGTTTCTTGCGCGAACCCGATGTGCAGGGCGTTGCCGTTTGTGACGTGAACAAGTCTGGCAACAATTATCCGCAATGGGATACCCACGAGTTTTGCAAATCCGTGCGCAGCTTGATGGGAGTGGATAATGGCTGGGATTGGCTGAGCCCGGACGAGCCCATTGAATTGACACACACGCTTCGCGCGACCGCTGGCGTCGCTGGACGAGAGCCGTGCCAAAAGATCGTCGATGCCTACAACGGCACGCAAAATCGCTCCGGGTCTTCCCGCGGCTGCGCGGCTTATCTAGATTTTCGCGAACTCCTCGAGAAGCAAAAGGATCTCGATGCGGTCGTGGTGGGCACCACCGACAACTTACACGCGGCCGTCTCTGCTGGAGCGATGAAGAAAGGCAAACACGTTTTTTGCCAGAAGCCTCTCACGCACACGATTTACGAAGCGCGGCGCATCGCCGAAATCGCTAGGGAAACTGGCGTGGCGACACAGATCGCTGTTGCCAATCAGGCGTCCGAAGACACGCGTTTACTTTGCGAATGGATTTGGGCTGGCGCCATTGGCCCCGTTCGCGAAGTGGTCAATTGGTCCAGCCGGCCCTTCTGGCCGCAAGGGTTGGAGCGCCCCAAGGACACGCAGCCCGTTCCCGACGGCCTGGATTGGAATCAATGGCTCGGCCCTGCTCCTGATCGTCCCTACAATCAGGTCTATCTGCCATTTTCGTGGCGAGGCTGGACGGACTTCGGCTGCGGCGCGCTCGGTGATATGGGTTCGTATAGTTTCGATACCATCTTCCGCGTGCTGAAGCTCGAAGCTCCGGTGAGTGTCGAAGCCAGCTCCACCGATCGGTACGACGAGACCTATCCCATGGCCTCGATCATCCATTTCGCTTTCCCCGCGCGCGGCGACATGCCTCCGGTGAAATTCACCTGGTACGACGGTGGCCTGAAGCCGGCGCTGCCGGAAGAATTGGAAAATGCGCCTGCGTTGACGGGCGACCGCGAAGCCGACAACGAAGGCCTGCTATTCATTGGCGATCGCGGCAAAATCCTCTGCCGCTTCAATGGTGCATACCCGCGACTGATTCCCGAGTCCAAAATGGCCAGCTTCCAGCCGCCGCCGAAAACCCTTCCGCGCTCGCCCGGGAACGAACGCGAATGGCTGGATGCCTGCAAAGGCGGAAAAACAAAACCTGGTGGCAATTTCGAATTTTCGGGCGTGGTTACCGAAACATTGCTTCTTGGAAATGTGGCCATTCGCCGTGGCGAGAAACTGACTTGGGATCGTGCCAGCATGAAAGTTACCAATTCCGACGAGGCTCAGAAGTTTGTTCGCCCCGACCGTCGGAACGGCTGGGAACTTTAGGAGGCATTCATGTGCCCACTATCGCGAAGAGAATTTCTAGGGGCAGCAACGACGTCCGCTGCTGCAATTGGTTTCCTGGGCGCTAATCCGTTGGAACTATCTGCGGACCCACTTGGTTTGCCCATCGGCTGTCAAACCTGGCCGGTGCGGGCATCGATCGCCAAGGATTTCCCCGGCACCATCAAGCAACTTGCTGACGCTGGTTTCCAGTCCATCGAGCTGTGTTCGCCGTATGGCTATGAGGAGTTCGGTTTCGGCGGACTTGCGAAATATTCTCCGGCGGAGCTTCGCAAAATCTTGAGTGATGCGGGCGTTACCTGCATCAGCTCGCATTTCGGCATTGGAGAGCTGCGCAAAAACCAAGAGCGCAGCATCGGGTGGGCAAAGGATATCGGCCTCACGCAGATGCTTGTGCCCTCCCTCGACGGCCCAAAGAATCCCACGATGGACGACGTGAAGCGCGCCGCCGACGAATACAGCAAAATGGCCGAACGCGCCGCGAAAGCGGGCATCCAGCAGGGCCTTCACAACGAAGAGTTTGAGCTCTCAACCGTAAACGGCAAACGAACCTACGATATTTTGTTCGAGCTTCTGGATCCGAAATTCGTCAAATTCCAGTTCCAAGTATCAACCATCGGCCAGGGTTACGACGCCGCGGAATATTTCAACAAGTATCCCGGCCGCTTCATTTCCATGCATGTGCAGGGCTGGTCGGCGGAAACCAGGAAAATTGTGCCGGTGGGACAAGACACGCTGGACTGGAAGAAAATCTTCAGTGCGGCAAAAATTGGCGGCATCAAGAACTATTTCGTCGAAATGGATCTGGAGAAAATGCGTGCCAGCGTTCTTTATCTGCATCAACTCCAAATCTGATGATCCGTCGCCTTCGCCCATCCTCATGTTGGAGAAGGCGCCCGCCTAGAAGGCGGCCGCTACACACTGTCCAATAAGCACGTCGATACCCAGCGGAGTTCGCGCTGAACATCGATAGCTGTGCTCACAACCGCGGGAGACAAAAAGGGGCACATACTCAAGACCCACTGTGCGCTTGAAGTGGCTAGGATACTGCGAATCCTTGTGGCAGACGCAGGAAGTCTCTTACAATCAGGGCGTGTGAGTTCCAGTTTTACTTACCCCATGCCATCACGCCCGAGGAAAATCATGTTTAAACAGGTAACGGTCTTAATCGCCTTTGCTGCCATCACGCTGGGCACCGTCTACACGCCTGCCGTAGCTGCCGATGCGAAGTTCAGTCCGTCGAACCCGTTTTATGCGCCAAGTTCGTTGCCGTTCCACGCGCCTCCCTACGACAAAATCAAGGATGAGGACTATCAGCCGGCCATCGAAGCTGGCATGGACGAAGAGCTCGCTGAGGTGCAGGCGATAGCGGACAATCCGGCTACGCCGACCTTCGAAAATACCCTTGTTGCCATGGAGAAGAGCGGACGACTCTTGCAACGAACCATGGCCGCTTTCCGCGGCGTCACCGGCGCGAACACCAATCCGCTTTTGCAGAAAGTGCGGACTGAAGAGGCCCCGAAGCTCGCGGCGCATCACGATGACATCTTCTTGAACGCAAGACTTTTTGCGCGAGTCGCTGCTATTTACGAGCAGCGCGATTCGCTGAAGCTCGATCCGGAATCGCTGCGGCTGCTCGATGTCACTTACGACGGCTTCGTCCGCTCTGGCGCAAAGCTCTCGGAGGCCGACAAAACCGAGCTGAAGAAGCTGAACGAAGATATCTCCAAGCTTTCGAATGCCTTCTCGACAAAGCTGCTGGCCGCCACAAAGGACGGCGCCTACGTGACTACAGACAAGGGTGCGCTTGCAGGCCTAAGCGACGCGCGGATCGCGGCCGCGGCACAGGCTGCGCGGAACCGGAAGCAGGAAGGTTACGTGCTCCCTCTGCAGAACACCACGCAGCAACCGGACCTTGGTTCGCTCAGCGTGCGTGCAACCCGGGAAGCCCTCTTTGAGAAATCCTGGAACCGCACCGAGCGAGGAGATGCCAACGATACGCGCGACGACATCGCCCGTCTGGCACAACTGCGTGCGCGACGGGCACAACTACTTGGCTATCCCAACCACGCCGCCTGGAAGCTGGGAGATCAGATGGCGAAAACACCAGAGGCAGCCTTGAAGTTCATGGACGCCCTGGTGCAAGGCGCGACGGCCAAAGCGGCGAACGAAGCAAAGGATATTCAAGACATGATCGACGCTCAGAAGGGTGGTTTCACTCTGCAACCCTGGGACTGGGACTTCTACGCCGAACAGGTGAGCAAGGCCAAGTACGATCTGGACGAAGCGGAGGTCAAGCCGTACTTCGAGCTTAACAATGTTCTGGAAAACGGCGTGTTCTATGCCGCCAATCAGCTCTATGGGGTCACATTCAAAGAACGCAAGGACATCCCGGTTTATCAGGCGGAGGTACGAGTGTTCGAGGTGTCGGACACCGACGGCAAACCGCTGGCGCTTTTCTATTGCGACTATTTCAAGCGCGATAACAAGGACGGCGGCGCCTGGATGGGAAGCTTCGTCCCCGAGTCTAGGCTTCTAGGCACGCTGCCGGTGGTATACAACGTCGCGAATCTGCCGAAGCCCGCGCCGGGCGAGCCGGCGCTCATCAGCTTTACGGACGTGACCACCATGTTCCACGAATTTGGCCATGCTCTGAACGGCATGTTCGCGAACACCGAGTATCCGAGTCTGTCGGGCACCGGAACAGCGCGAGACTTCGTGGAGTTTCCTTCACAATTCAACGAGCATTGGGCTCTCTATCCCAGCGTCTTTGCGCACTACGCCAGGCATTACAAGACTGGCGCGCCCATGCCGCCCGATCTGGTGACCAAGATCAAGAAAGCCGCGAACTTCAACCAGGGATACAAACTCACCGAGTTGGTCGCGGCGGCCGAGCTCGACATGCAGTGGCACACGCTGCCACCGGGTACCGTCGTGCAGCAGCCGGATGTGTTCGAGAAACAGGCGCTGGAAAAAACGCATCTGCTGCTCAGCACCGTGCCGCCCCGCTACCGCTCCAGCTATTTCAGCCACATTTGGGCTAGCGGCTACTCTGCCGGCTACTACGCCTATCTGTGGTCGGAGATGCTCGATGACGACGCGTACCAATGGTTTGAAGACAACGGCGGTCTGACGCGAGAGAATGGCAACCGCTTCCGCCAGATGGTACTCTCACGCGGCAATACTGAGGATCTAGCGAAGATGTATGCGGCCTGGCGCGGCAAAGACCCCAGCGTCGAGCCGATGTTGAGATACCGCGGCTTGCAGGAGCCCCGCCACTAGAGGCGGGAGCCTGCAAAGGCTCCGCCGCCGCGTGGTGCAGACATTTTCTGTTCCGCAGGACTCCGGGTTTACTATCATTATTCCCAGACCAGGAAGTGAAATGGTGCCCAACGTCCCCAAAGGCCGTCGCTCGAATCGGGTGGTGTCAAAGAGGCGCGCCAGCCTGGTCGTCAATCTGGACCGGAATCAGAAAAGGCTCCCTTGCCTCGTTCTCGATTCATCAAAAGAGGGTTTCCGACTCCGCGGAAGCTTCCAGCTTAGGCGCGGCCAATTGGTTGAACTGATCCTCGAAGAAGAACCGCCCATCTGCGAGCGGTGTAGTGTGGTCTGGGTCGGCAAAGCCGGCTCCAAACAGGAGGGAGAAATCGGCTTGGAAACGCGGTAGCCGGACAACTGGAATCGCTCGCCAGATCTTGTTCGGAGGCTCAGTGTCTTAAGATATGTTTTGAAAGGGACGCTTTGCTCTATGCAGCTTTTTTCGTCCAAGCACCCAGAATGCCGCCCATCAGGCACAACCCTACCAGCGGATAAAATTCGTTAATCGCGAACAGTTGCATCGGCCGCATTTCGTACATGTACGTCGTGTAGACAATTGGGCCGACAATTCCGAGCCATAGTAGGATGCCGATCGCCGCGCCGCGCGCGGCCGTGTTTGCGTTGCGCCAGATGCACACCTGCGCGAGAACAAATGCGATCAAGAGATTCAAGAGAAACGTGAGGATGAAAGGCCAGATCCAAACCGGATTCGCGGAACTCGCTTGTGCTTCGCTCATGTGTTCGAGCGCCATCCAACGTTTGCTGAACAGCCAGTCGAACCAGAGCCCTCCGAGCATCCAATAAACAATCGCGCAAACAACCACCGCCGGGTAGTTCGTTCTCATCGTGGCAGCCTCCTCTGCATAGTTGCAACGTTCCCCCGAGATTCAGGCCGGGCTAGAGAAGACGTCTCCTCAGCGCGTCGTCCCAACGCAGGGGGAGTTGAGAAGCCGCCTTCTGCTACGTTTCCCACACTGTCCACGGCGGGTGTGGAATAGCTGAAGGTGAAGCTAGAGGGTGCGGGTCCGCCCGTAATTGTCTCATCCACTCTCATCTCGGCCTGAAAGTCCAAACGCGTATAATCCATCCCGTTCAATTCAATCGAGCCCGTTCCTGTTTGTTGCACGCGTTCAACTTTTCCCGCGATGATCAAATCGGCAGGGTCGACAAGACCCTTGACAGACAGGCCTAGGACTAGACGCGCTCTTGCGCAGACGATGCCGATTCCGAGGGTGATAGCTACAAGAGTGACTTTTGAAAGCCGCATAACACGACAATCAGAGTATAGCTTTGAGTGCACGCTCGCGCCGAATTGAGGAGCGGTACTAACTCCTAGTTAGTCGCCTTACCGAACATTTGCCCGGCCAACCTGGCCAGTGATTCCACTTCTCTGGTATCCGAAATCGGAAGTAGAATCGCCCAACTGAAGGGGGTTCCATGCGTTTGCTATCCGTTCTTGGACTGCTTGCTGTCTTCATTGTTTGTTCGTCTGGTAGGGCTGGCTCAAAAAGCACCGCCGAGCAACCGGATATCAGCAAGTCTGGTAGCGAGTTCTTGGAAGTCTGTTCAAGCATAGACAGTGAGCGGGATAGAAACCCAGTCCGGGACGGTATCTGTCTGGGTTGGGTTGAAGGCTTCGCAGATGGTTTCACTGTGCATGACGAATTGTTGGGTGTCCCCGTTAAGGACAGGATGGCCTGCGTGCCCCATGAAGTAACCACGATTCGAACCGTTCGAATTATAAAAAAATACATCGCGGACAATCCCGATAAAGCGCACCGCCCAACTCGTTACATAGCCTCCTTGGCGATCGTGGGTGCGTTCCCGTGCAAGGCAAGGAAGTAGGTCAGTTTTCCACTCCGTTTTGGTGGTTGGCGTTGGCTGGTGCCCTACATGGTACGCTCTGAGTCTCGTTTGGAGAATTCGCCACGAGATTCCAGCGAGGAGAGATGACGGAGCGAAAATATGGCGCTTATTACCCGGAGACACTTCGCTCGGCAAATGGCGTTTGCCGCTGCATTCTGTGGACGCCCGCTTTGGCCGATAGCTGAATCGCACCGGCTTTTCGACGCAGATAAACAGAATGGCGCTCCGCCGGACCCGCAGACGATCCGCAAGCTGGCTTCCCAAATTGTCGGTCAAGTAATCACGCCCGAAGCCGCCGATTACGACGCGGCGCGCTCAATCTTCAACCGCGCGTTCGATCGGCGTCCCGCGGTGATCGTGCGCTGCGGTAGCCCCTCTGATGTCGCGCGCGCTCTCGATTTTGCCCGGGCCCAGAGTTTGCCACTGGCGGTGCGTGCCGGAGGCCACAGCCGGCTCGGGTTCGGCATGTGCGATGGCGGCGTCGTAATCGACCTCTCCGCGATGAAACGAGTCGAAGTAGACATCAGCAAACGAGTGGCCCGTGCAGAGGCTGGGGCTCTCGTGCGTGACCTCGACACTGCTACCCAGCACTTCGGACTAGCCACAACCTCAGGCGGCTGCCCCACCGTCGGAATTGCCGGCTTTACGCTCGGAGGGGGAGAAGGGCGTTTGATGGAGAAGTACGGCGCCGCATGCGACAACCTGCTATCGGCGCAAGTGGTGACCGTGGACGGCAGACAGGTCGAAGCCAGCCCGAAGTCCAATCCAGATCTTTTTTGGGCCATTCGTGGGGGAGGAGGCAACTTTGGTGTGGTCACGGCGCTGGAGTACCAGCTCCATCCGGTCGACCAGGTTCTGTCGGGAGCCCTCACCTACCCGCCCGGACGCATTCCAGATCTCCTGCAGGCTTTCGTCAAGTTTCTTGCTGGGGCCCCTGATGAAATGGACGCGTTTGCCCAGCTGTTGCCATCCGAACATGGCCGAAGACTCAAAGTCGATCTCTGCTATTGCGGCGGTCCCGGAATGGGGAATGATTTGCTCCGGCCGCTGCGCGCTTTCAAGCCGCAGGATGACAGCGTCAAGATCATGTCCTACCTGGAAGCTCAGGCGGCCGGTGGATTTCTTGCAGCGCCCGTTGCGCACTTCCAAACAAATCTCCTTCTTCGAGAACTCAGCGGTGCTGCCATTGCGGCAATTACAACGGCGATCAACGATGCGCCAGCCACATGCAAGGTGATCATTGTACCGTTGCGTGGGGCTGTTAGCCGTGTAGGTATGGCCGATACTGCATTTGCTCTCCGGCAACCGGGTTATGAAATAGACATGGCGGGTGTTTGGAACACTCCCGCAGTGAACGGGGAAGTGGTGCGATGGGTCCAGGCTACGCGCGATAGTTTACAGCCCTTTGCGCATGGAGTGTACGTCAACCAGTTGGGCGATACGAGTGACCAACTGGTCCGCTCGGGCTATGGGCCGAACTATGCTCGCCTCGTGGAGATCAAGAAAAAGTACGACCCAAACAACATGCTGCGACTCAACCAAAACATCAAGCCCGATAGCGCCTCGAACACTTAAAAAACCTGTGCGTGCGTTGCTGAGGCCGAATTGTTGGCAATCCGGAAGTTATCCTAAGTCCCGATAAGTCGGGTGGTCTCAATGGGTCGACGCAACACTCAAGTCGCACCCAACCTCGCATTGAAAACAAAGGCTAAATCGCTCTCTAGGGTTAGATCAGCCGAAACACTACCCTGGTTAGGTTTTAGGGGAGGACAGCCAAACAGTTCACTCCTGCTGGGGAAGCGTTGTCGAATCAACGCGGTGGATGGTGTTGCATCGACCGGTTGAGCCGGCAGCGTTTTTCGTGACCGATTGGGATTAAGTGCAGAGTCAAGAATTCCTCTAGTACGCCTACGTTGACTTGCGTTCTGTCCCCAACCTAAGATGAGCGATAGTGACTGACTTTTCCTCTCTGATCGGTCGAACTGTCTCCCACTATCGGATTGTGGCGGAGCTCGGTGGCGGTGGAATGGGAGTCGTGTACAAAGCCGAGGACACGCGGCTACACCGTTCCGTCGGTTTGAAATTCCTGCCTGGCGACATGTGCGACGATTCCGCCGCTCTGGAACGATTCCGACGGGAAGCACAAGCCGCATCGGCGTTGAATCACCCGAACATTTGCACTGTTTACGACGTCGGCGAGCAAGACGGGCGGCAGTTTATCGCCATGGAGTTTCTCGACGGGCAAACGTTGAAGCACCGGATTTCCGGCAAGCCGGTGCCGCCGGACGAAGTGCTTGAGTTTGGTATTGAGATTGCGGACGCGTTGGATGCGGCCCACGCGAAGGGGATCGTCCATCGCGACATCAAGACCACGAATATTTTCGTGATGGGGCGCGGACATATCAAGATTCTGGATTTTGGTTTGGCAAAGCTGGCACCTGGGCACGGCGCCGTGGATTTTTCAGCCATGCCTACCGTCACCGACCTCGAACAACTTACTCATCCGGGCTCGGCGATCGGCACCTTTGCGTACATGTCGCCGGAACAGGTGCGGGGCGAAGAAGTAGACACCCGCACGGATCTGTTTTCCTTCGGCGTAGTGCTCTACGAAATGACAACCGGAGTTCTGCCGTTTCGTGGCGAGACTTCGGGTGTGATCGCGGAAGCGATTCTTAACCGCACCCCGGTTGCGCCAGTGCGGTTGAATCCGGATCTTCCGCCAAAGCTAGAAGAGATCATCAGCAAAGCGTTGGAGAAGAACCGAAAGCTGCGCTACCAGAATGCCGCCGAGATGCGTGCGGATTTGCAGCGGCTGAAGCGGGATTCGGATTCGGGGCATAGCGCCGACGTAACGGCCGAGGCGTCCGTGAAGCCCGCGACAAAAAGCACCGGAATTCGAAGAGCGATGATGAGTTTCGTAGCGATATTGATCGTAATACTGGCGGTGGGCGGCTGGCTGTTTTTCTCCCGCAAGGCGCACGCACTGACAGACAAAGACACCATCGTCCTCGCGGACTTCGCCAACTCCACCGGCGATCCCGTTTTCGACGGCACACTGCGGCAGGGTTTGGCCGTGCAACTTGAACAATCTCCTTTCTTAAGCCTTGTTCCTGAGGACCAAGTCCAACAAGCGCTGCGCATGATGAGCCAGCCTGTCGATGCGCACCTGACTCCGCAACTCGCGCGAGAGGTCTGTCA
>Ga0210383_10001838_pt1 | contig 19327 bp, 16 predicted proteins | sample IncBWC14OmetaG_FD_160072 | JGI IMG/M metagenome (GOLD analysis project Ga0210383, IMG submission 160072) | Forest soil microbial communities from Barre Woods Harvard Forest LTER site, Petersham, Massachusetts, United States - Inc-BW-C-14-O ...
TTTCCGGGGTGAAGAACTTCGTATCGAAAGCCGTGTCTTTGTTCCGAGGATTGCCATTCAGCCAAGTCCAGTCCCAGTCCGAGAAAGGTGCGATCTTTTCCTTCTTTGCGGGGATTGTCGACTCGCTCGGCGGCAGCGCAACCGAGACAGCTGGACTGACGCTGGTGGTGGCCGGGGCGGGTTCAGATTTCACGGGAACCGAGGTCGCGGCCAGCGGTTGGGCAGGCCCGGGCTCGGCAGGCCCAGGCTCGGCAGACGCAGGCTGTGCGCTCGCCGAGCGAGTTTTCAGTTCTGCTTCGAGCTGTTCGATGCGCGCCTTCATGACCGCCAGTTCCTTGGCGATATCGAGCGTGAGCTCCGGATCAGGCTTGGCTGGAGGGCGTGCGGCCGCGGGTGCCGTGCTGCTGGTGGCATTTGTGTCAGCGGGCAAGGGTTCGTGCAGGGCAGCCACCTTCGGTGGTGCGTCCGGTTGAGTCTGAGCCTGCGCGTAACCGCGCGCACCCAGACCCACGCAGACACTCAAGACCAGCATCGGGCAGAAGGCTGATACCACTGCGGGCTTACGCAATAGAGCTGTCATGATCTTCAAGTTCGAGTCCTTTCCGGTTGGCACTCAATTCACTATCACAAGCGAAAACTCATAAAGGGCGGATAAAAAGTTTATAAAGAACGCATAAACCTGCCCCATGTGGGACAGCCTTTGAGCAGCGGTCTTTGCATCCTGAGGTCATCACTGCCGTCGTCTCGTGCCTCTTTGACAAGGCCGGAAGCTATTTAAGCTTTCGCGAACCATCTCCAGAGACGCGCCACCCGGTGGAAGGCGAGCGGTTCAACGCCCCAATGTGGTGAGGAGGGTAGACTGCGCGGCGTGAAGAAACCGTGAAGATTGGACATTAATAATTCGACTAACCTGGATAAGTTCTTTGATTGGCAGAATGAAGAGGCAGTACTGAGGTTCACTCAGCCGCAGCAGGAAAGCTTAGTGCCACACGTCACCAGGCGCAGCTGGTGACTCGTCAAGCGGATTGCAGAAACGGTACCCCACCCAGGGTTCGGTCACAATGTATTTGGGTTTGGCGGGATCGTCTTCAACTTTTTGACGCAATGTTTTGACAAACGAGCGCAGGTACTCAAGCTCAGTGCCGTATTCCGGCCCCCAGACGGAGTGCAGCAATTTGGCATGCGTTACCGGAACCCCATGATTCCGCATCAGCAACGCCAGCAGCTCGAACTCGGTCGGTGTCAGGTGGACGATTTCTCCCTGGCGGTATAGCAGGTGGCGATTAATATCAAGTTCCAGGTCGCCCGCCTGCAATAATGTCGGCTCGCTGGCATCGTCGATACGAAGTCTGCGTATCACTGCTCTTAGCCGTGCCACCAGTTCGCGAAACCGGATAGGTTTTGTGACGTAGTCGTCCGCCCCTGCTTCCAGAGCCTTGACGATCTCGCTTTCGGCATCCTGCACCGTGACCATTACGATGCCGATCTTCGGTGTGTGCGCGCGAATTTCGCGGCACGCTTCCACCCCGCCGATCCCCGGCATATTCACGTCGAGCAGTACGAGGTCGAAAGCGGACTGGGCCAGCATCGCGACAGCTTCCTCTCCGCTTCGCGCTTCCTCGATCGCAAATCCACTGGTGGCCAACGAGGTCCGCAGCACTCGGCGAAAGGACGACTCGTCATCGACGACCAATGTATTAAGCCGGTCCGCAGTCATTGTGATTCTGTGTCGCTGTGATTTCGAAACTCTCTCGCTGCCAGCGGAAGGGCCAGGAGGAAAGCCGTATCTTGACGCGCGGTCGGCCCCATCTCCAGATCAAGGCTCCCGCCGTGTGCGTGAACAATCTTTCGCGCTACATATAAACCCAACCCCGAACCCGGCGCTTTTTCTTGCGCTTCGGCGCCCCGATAAAACCGCTCAAAAATGCGTGACCGTTCATTCGGCCGAATGGAACTGCCACTGTTGGAGGTTCGAATGGCTACCCACTCATCCTGCGAGTCGATGCTGACCCTAACCGCGGAACCAGGGATGGAATACTTGCAGGCGTTGTCCAGTAGTTGTCGCAAAGCCAACTGGAGCAACTCGGGGTCTGCCATCACTCCCGTGGCCACTGCGTCTTTGTCTTTTTGAATGGAGAGCTTTCGGTCCGTCCACTGTCTTGAGTACTGGTCGGCCACGACCGCAACCAGGTCGGCCATGTCCGTGAGTTCCAGTTGGGGCTTAACCTCCTCCCGATCCAACTGAGCGGTTCGAAGCAGTCGCGAGGTGAGCAGACTTAGCCGGGAAGCCTCGGTTTCAACAATATCCGTCAGGTCGAGCTGTTCTGGGCACAAAGGTCCGAGTTCACGAAGCGCGCCCGCAGCGGTCACGATGGTCGCGAGTGGAGTCTTGAACTCGTGGGCAAGGGCATCCAGAATGGCTCCGCGAAATAATTCCGCTTGGGCCGCAGCCGCAGCGTGGCTGGCGGTGCGGAAGGTATGCGCCCTTTCCAGCATGGCCGCGGCGAGCGCGGAGAGAGCTCCTGCCGTTAGTTCCCCGTCGCGTAGACCTTCGAAGCCGATCGCACCGATCGCTTTCCCCCCAGCATATAAACATCGAGTCAGAACCCCCGAGCCTGCATTCTGGCTGTCTCGGCCTGACGCGCATGCATCTCTGGTCTGATCCGCGAGGCCACTGGGAATGGTACCCGTACAGTATATTTCTGTCTTTATCGCATCGAATAGGCAGACCGACCGAAGATCAAAAACATTCCGAAACAGTTCGATCGAAGTGGCGCAGGTCGTCTTTTCCGGATCAACGGCCAGTAGCATTTGCGCCAGCTGGTAAAGTCGGTCCACCTGACGCCGCTGGTGGTCCGAGATCGCTGCCTCCTCGCGCACTCGGGTGGTGAGTCGAGACACGACCAGACCCGTAGTCAGAAACGAAATCAGCGCCAGTATGTCCAGGGGGCTTGTGACCTCGAGAGAAAAGCGTGGAGGTGTGAAGAAGAAATCCAGACACAGAACGGCAACCACGGAAACCACTGCGGATGAGATGAAGTTCCCTATCAGGGACTGCAGCACAATAGCAATCAGGTAGATGAAGCCGGTGACAGTGAGATTCAGTTGCAGGCGATAGCAGACGAAGGTGATCAGCGCGATCAGAAAACAGCCAGGTCCGGTTCGAATCAGTGATGCCCAGACTCTTTTTAGCTGTGTCATACGCTCCACGCTTTTACTGCCATTGCTTTCTTGTGCCCCAACCCTCGATTGTGGTGCACTGCATGCGGCATCGCATCCCCTGATGTCTCTATTGGCTAACTCCCAAGAGGAAACGCGATCGCTTCCTATCAAAACTCTCCAATAACGCATTGCGATAGAAACAATCACTCTGTTATCAATCGTCGCGACTTGGAATTAAGAGATTCCAATGACCGCAGACAGTAAAGGCACATATAAATTCAGTCCAATTCATATTTCTTATTGCGCCTATCAGACTCTGCAATACCGCCTGCCGTGATTTGCCCGATGCCCTAACCAGCAGAATATCGGCGATTACTTCACCGCCTGCATGGACGGTCCTGCAGTGGAGAAGCTTGAGGTCACAGAAGCAACGGCCAGCGCTTCGTGCAGTCCTTTCCAAGAATTCATAGGACGGTAGATGGCCCTATGAACATTTGAAGGACGTTCTGTATGTTCCGCACAGAGCAAGATGTTGATCTGTCTAGTTTTGAATGAGTTAGCCGCAAGGGCAGTTATCGGCAAGATTGGATTCCTGATTGCACTACTTTTTTGGGAATGGAGAAAATGACTCCTTCGGCATATCCCTGCTTTGACACCCCGAACGAAACGCGACCCAGACGCGTTTTTTGCCCCCCCGTGGGCAGGAGGTAAGATGGAAGCTCTTCGCACCCGCTGCTTTTTCCTTCGCGGTTTTTTTCTTCACTCTGCGTTTGTCAGCACCGTTTTGTTTTTCTTTTCTTTTCTTGTTCTTGGCAGCATCGCCTTCGCCCAATCGACAGCATCACTGAGTGGGACGGTGACGGATCCGTCAGGCGGCAGTGTGGCGAACGCCAAGGTCGTGGCCACCAACCAAGCGACTGGCGTGGCCGAATCCTCGCAAGCGAACGGAGCGGGCCTCTACCTGTTCCCCGCGCTTCCGATCGGACTCTACCGGATTGAGGTTAGCGCTGCTGGATTCGGAACCAGCGTAATTAAAGACCTGAAATTGGAAGTCGCGACGGCGGTCACTCAGGATGTTCAGATGAAGGTCGGCCAGATTTCTGAAGTGGTGACCGTAACGGCAGACTCCGCTCAGGTGGATACAACGACGAACAGCGTTGGCCAAGTGATTAACGATAAGACGGTGCAGGACATTCCGCTCAATGGCCGCCACTTCACGGACCTGAGCTTGCTGTCTCCTGGCACTATGACGCCACCGGCCAATGGTTTCCTTTCCGCTCCCCTGCGCGGGCAGGGCTCGTTTGGCATCAACACCGCGGGCGCGCGCGAGGACACGACCAACTGGCTGGTAAACGGCATCAACCTGAATGACAACGCGCAAAATCAAATTACCTTCCAGCCTCCCATCGATACGCTGGCGGAATACAGGATCGACAATTCTGCCTTCCCTGCCGAATATGGCCGCAATTCCGGGGCCATCGTAAACCTTGCCACGCGCTCTGGCACGAATCAATATCACGGCGAACTATTCGAGTTTTTCCGCAACAACGATCTCGATGCGCGCAACTATTTCAACTTCGCCGAGAGTTCAACGGGGGCACACTTGCCCCAGGCTTCGTTTAAGCGCAACAACTTCGGCGTGGACTTCGGCGGCCCCATCAAAAAGGACAAAGTGTTTTTTTTCCTGGCTTATGAGGGCCTGCAGCAGCATCAGGGATTGACGGTGTCGAGCACCGTACCCAGCTCGGCTCAGATTAGCGCGGTCACTTCTCCGGCGGTGCAGCAGTTGCTCACGCTAGTGCCGGCTGCGAATCAGGTGGGCACTGGTACTGCAGGTGATCCCGCTACATACAATTTCTTCAGCGGTCCGGCGCTCGCTGATGTGGCACTGAACCAAGGTTCGGCGGACCTTGACTTCGAGCTGAGAAAATCGGATCGACTGCATGGCTATTTCGTCATCCAAAAAGACCATCGCCAGGAACCGACGCAGAGCGCGAATCTTCCAGGATTTGGCGATACTCGCGCCGGTCTCCGCGATCTGGTGACGGTGAGCGAAGATCACATCTTTAGCCCGACGCTTACCAACACGGTTCGCCTGGGCTACAACCGCATTCACCTTATATTTACTCCCACCGACCTGGCTGCTTCGGCTTTCGATATTACGCTGCCCGCGGGCGTGCCCTCCGGAGCCCTGCCCAATATCGTGGTGGCCGGCGCCATGTCTTTCGGCGGCCCCGTGGGCGAGCCCCAAGGACGCGGCGACACGACTGTGGTATTGAATGACAGCGTCAGCTGGCTGAAGGGCCGTAACTCCTTCCAGTTCGGCGGCGAAATCCGCCGCGCGTACAACAACAACATCGCTGAGAACATTGGAGCGTTCACCTACGCGAACCTGAGCGCTTTTCTGGCAGATACGGCGTCGACATTCAGCACACAAATCGGGTCGGGAAACGACAAACTTCTTGCGCCGGGCTATGCCGTCTATGCCCAGGACAGTTTGAAGTGGACTTCAAACTTCACTTTCAACTTCGGCCTGCGCTACGAATGGAACTCTACCCCTTCCGAAGCCACGAGCCGGTTCACGAACTTTGATGTTGCGACGGGCAGTCTGATCCCAGCCTCCCAGCCATTTCAAACCAACAATAAGAACTTCGAGCCACGTATCGGCTTTGCGTGGGATCCGTTCAGGAATGGCAAGACTTCGATCCGTGCGGGTTATGCCATCATGACCCAGGCCCCAACCACAAATGCGATTTCTGGATTAAGCGGGAATCCGCCTTTTGCCGTTCCTATTTCCATTGCTTCTGGAGCGATTTCTCTGGAGACGCCGAGCGCTGGCATTGCCGGAATCAGCCTGGGCCCGGCTTCGATCAATCCGAACTTCAAGGACATGTACGCGCAGGACTGGAACTTGTCGGTGGAGCGCGAACTCACTTCCAGTCTGGGACTGACCCTCTCTTATGTGGGCATGAAGGGCACCCACCTGCAGCTGCTGGAAAACGTCAATCAACCGTTTGTGAACAACGGGATCTATGGCTCAGCGCACCCGTACCATACGCTTCCACTGACGAGTCCAGTACTGCCGCCGCAGTGCGCGGCTCCGACGCCATGCACTTTCGGAACGATCAACCAAGTAAACAGCGTTGGCAACTCGAACTACAACGCCCTGTGGGCCACGCTGAACAAGCACTTTTCGCATGGTTTCCAGCTGCTTGGTTCCTACACCTGGTCGAAGTCGCTCGACTACAACTCCTTGTCCACGGGTGAGACCATCCCCTTGCAGAATGCTTATAACCCACGCGGCGACTACGGACCGTCGGAATTCGACGCCCGCCATCGCTTTGTTCTGAGTGGCTTTTACAGCTTTCCGTTCGTAGCGAACCGCCTGGTTTCAGGCTGGCAGCTGGGAGTCATCACGCAGGCGCAAAGCGGGAACCCGCTGAATCCTACGTTAACCATTAACCCTGGTGTGGCCATCACGGTTCGGCCCAATATTACTGCTCCGATTCAGGTGAAGGGAACGCAGGCGCAATGGTTTGCCAACCCCACTGCATTCGTGTCGCCTTGCGTGGCTGCGGTGCCGCCTGCTACGTTGCCAACCTGCGAACCAGGCAACCTGTCAAGGGATTCGATCGTCGGTCCGGATTTTCTGAATACGGATTTTTCCGTTACGAAGAACACGAAGATTACGGAGAGATTTAATCTTCAGTTCCGCGCGGAAATGTTCGATATCTTCAATCATCCAAACTTTGGCAATCCCGTGCTTAACACAACCAGCTCCGCGTTCGGCGTGATCCAGTCGACGCGCTTTCCGACGGGAGACTTCGGATCTTCGCGGCAAATCGCGTTTGCGCTGAAGTTGATTTTCTAGATGCCGGCGCGCAGTGCGGTGACGTTTTTTGTTCTCGGCTTGTTCTCGACGTAGTCGTGCGGGAGAAGGTGCTGGACCATCTTCTTCCGCGCGACTATCAGCCGTGAGCTTTTCTCACAAAGCCGTCGTCACTCCACTCTTCCGAGCCGACGCCGTTGTGCACGAAAAAAAATCCTGCCCGGTCGTATGTCTTTTTCACCGACGCCAGCCGCGCGTAATTGCTTCCCCAATAGGCTTGCTGCCAGTTCTCTTGAAAGAAATTGCTCTCGGATACGTACGCTCTGCCATCCGGCGCGAGGGCGCGCAATTCATTTACGTTCTCTTACACCCCCGTGGAACGAACATTTCATGCATGGTGGTGTCGTGCATGGGCCGTGTCCAGACGAGCAGCGAATCAGGCGCATTGGAGGTTCCTCGATAGCTGTGTCCGCCGCCCTTCATGACCAGCCGTAAATCGTTTTCCCGCGCGAAGTTCACGGCCGCCGAGATGTGATTTGCGTTTCTTGCCGCCACGGCGTAGACGCTGGGTTTGCTTACCCACGCGTCCACCCATCCCAAACGCATGACGATAGAAATAACTACTCTGTTATCAATCTCCGCGATTTGGAATTAAAGATTCCAATGACCGCAGACAGTAAAGGCACATATAAATTCAGTCCAATTCACATTTCTTATTGCGCCTATCAGGCTCTGCAATAACGCCTGTCGTGATTTGCTCGAACCAAGACTATGGAGACTCGGCCCAGGTGATCGCCTTTGCCACGCTAGAGGGCTGAGCCTTCCTGATCACGACTACTACACCAAGACCGATCCGAAATCGGTAGAGTTGCGCCAACAGTGTGTCGCCCATGTGCGGCGAATGCTTAACTAGCGGTCGCACGACCTTTGGACAGGGACAAAATGCTGGCCTAGCGCGGCGGATTTTCGCGGATTTTCGCGGTAACAGCAAGAATGTGCTTGCCGACGGCGACACGCATGTCGCCGGGCAGCAGTTCTTTTTCTTCAAGTCGTTCCCACGCAGCAAGAGTGCGTTCCGCCGTCTCGGCCACGATTGGCCAAAGCGGGCTCACAGGAATGCGCGCCGTATCAGCAAAGCGGCGCATCTGGTCGGGAGTGATTTCGGAAAGGCTGCGGCTTTCGCCGAGACTCAAAGCGAGCGTGTCGTGGGGAATGTGCGGAAGCGTTGCCACAAAGTCGTAACCAGGCGAGAGCGCGGGCCTGCGCCTGTCGGGATAGAGAAGGGACCAGTTCTTAAGGTGCATGTCGGCATTGCCGATGACGACGGAAAATACAAGCCTCCGGACGAATTCGGTAACGGCATCCTCTCCGATTTCCGCCCACAACACGGCGGCGATGTTCGCGTAGCTGTGAAACTTGTATTTGTTGTTGGGGAATTCCCCGAAGACTTGCGCGAAATCCTCCATGTGAACGCGTGTGCCGTCCGGAAGGCGATCGAACCGCTGAACGGCGAGAGCCCTGCCCCCGACCGTATGAGCCAGTTCGGGCAGGCCTTGGATGCCGGCGATATCGACGAGCTTGTTTTCAGGCACGGTGATGCCGACACGCCGGGCCAGTTCGAGCATCGCAAATTCATTCTCCGGCACCGCGACGAAGCGAGCGGACGGCAGCTTAACAATCCATGACCCGCCCATGCCGCCGGCAGGGATGGTCAGGCCGCCTGATGCTTCCATGACGGCAGAGAATTTCAACTGCACGCCGGCAAGAGAAAAGCGCAGCGGCTCTTCACCGGCGCCGCCATCGCGGCTATCATCATCATGATCGTGATGAGGTCCGGATGGCTGCTCGTGATCCTCAAAAGGCGCAACCACAAGCGCGCCGGGCAGGTCGGCGCCGAGGATGGCGAGGAGGAAAAATTCGCGCTCCGGATTTACGTCCGCGCGCTTGGCGAGATAGTCGCGCAGGTGGCCTTCGGGCAGAAGGTTGGAGAAAAAGACCGGAACACGGCGTCCCACGGGACGGAAGTTCGTTACGAGCCCGCCGGTGCTGCCTTTGAACGAGAGGCTGAGTGTCGGTCGCTGGGGGTCGTCGATGTAGTCCTGCTCGAACGCAAAAAACTGTCGGTCGCCCGCAAGGCGGTTGATGACACCGATCTGCTTTCCGTACAGGCGCACCGAAAGAGCGTTTAGTTTCTTCGGGTCAAACTTCATCGCGCGGCTCCTGCGAGCTGTCGTAGTCGCGGTCGGCGGCATAGAGGGACCGTTCTTCTCCTTCACCCTCCTGGTCCTTATGGTGGTCGCGCACGATCGACTGGACGACAGGTACCAGAGCACGGGGAACCATGATGAGGTCGCATTCGAGCATGCGGACCATCTCAAGCAGCGTGTCGTAGCGCGGCACGATCTTGCCCGACTCGATACCGGAGATGTGCCTTTGGCCAATCCCAAGACGGCTTGCCAAGTCCCTCTGGCTCCAGCCGTGTTTCTGGCGCGCATCTATCAGGGCGCGGCGCAGTTCGGCGGGGAGCGCCATCGGCCGTAGCGGCTTGACACCTTTTATTGCATCCATAATCATATATGATGCAATATACTACATCAGAAGAAGCAAATCAGGGTAGGCCTGGAGAAAACTTGCTTGGCCCCGATCTACGCTCAGCTGGCGAACTGGCGCAACGGGCCCTCATCCACGGATGAGTAGTAATGGCGGTCCGGGAATCAGGAGCCCCTGGTTCGGTTGTTGCGATAGAGCCCGCGCTGCCGCTAGGATGACAGGCCGCCACTCCGCCTGCGTTTCGATGAAGTGGGAAAGCGCCACCTCATCGAAGATCTCCGCATCGACTGATTCGCCAGTCTGCGTGTCGATGATTTGGATCGTTTCTCTCACAAAACCATCAACTCTGCCTTCTGCTTGTCCTGGTCTTCGAAAAAGAGCTTTTCGCCGCGGGTGATGCGGGCGTCAACCAGTTGATAGAGCCTAAGTGCTTGACGGATAAGGGCAGTCTTGCTCAAGTCCTTCTGGACTGAAAGTTGATCCAGCACACTCATCTCCTGATCCGTCAGGTTGAGAGTCATCGTGCGCTTCGGGTTCATTCTGATTCGCCTCCCGAGAACAAATATACTCCATGTGGCCAACTTTGCAAGTAGTTTATGAACAGTTTATAATCATATATTGGCTGTTATATAGCTATTTATCCCCATCGATACAATGGACCGAAGTGATGTCATTCACATTTCTTCCTGAGAGAAGGGAGAGTGGTTTGGTGTCCGAAGCCAGACTCTCGTGATGGGCAATGGAAGTCAAACAGGCGGGGCGTCCGGAAGACATGAGCGAGGCTGCGATCCGCCCAGCGGCACAATTCCTGGAGTTTCCACCGTCGTCTTTGCTTTTCGTTGCTCTTTCGAGCGTGAGCCAAATCCCATCCAGTACGGTTCTTGCAGTCGTAGAAGCGTTGGGTTGGCTCTTAGTCCTCTAAGCTGAAAAGGCCCGGCTGTCTGGCAGCATCTTCAGGTTCCTGAAAGTTGCTGAATCCAACGCCAATAAGCCGGTAACGCTGCTCCGCGCCAAGGTTCACCTGCTCTCGCAGCGCAAGAGCAATCTCCACCAACTCTCCACATGACGATGGTGGAGAACTTGGCGTGCGACTACGAGTCAGAATCCTAAACTCGCTCGTCTTCATTTTGAGAACCACGGTACGTGCAATGCGGGACTCGTTGCGCGCTGCGGACCAGAGCTTTTCTGCCAGGGCCCGGATCATGGGCTCGGTTTCTGCTAAGAGAACATCCCGCTCAAACGTATCCTCGACTGATATGGATCGCGTAGGCCGGTCCGAAACGACTTCATTCTCATCGATGCCCCTCGCGAGTTCATGCAGGCGCAGGCCATAGCGCCCGAAGCTCCCTTCGAGTGCGGATCGATCCCGTCTTCGTAAATCCCCGACCGTCTGTATTCCAAATTTCGCCAGCTTCTCTCCGGTAACTTTCCCCACGCCCGGCAGCCGCCCGACGGGCAATGGCACGAGAAAGGCATCGACCTCCTCGGGCTGGATGACAAACAGCCCATCTGGTTTGCGCCAGTCCGAGGCGAGCTTCGCCAGGAACTTGTTGGGCGCCACTCCCGCCGAGGCAGTCAGATTCAACTCCTGGCGAATCTGCTCGCGGATCGTGCGCGCCACAAGCGTTGCGGTTGGCAGGCCTGTCTTGTTCTGGGTGACGTCAAGGTAGGCTTCGTCGAGCGACAGCGGCTCGATCAGATCAGTATGACGCTGGAAGAGTTCTCGCACGCTCTTGGAGACGGCACGATAGCGGGTAAAATCCGGAGCCACGAAGATTGCGGCGGGACATAAGCGTTCCGCGCGCACAGCGGGCATGGCCGAGTGAATACCGAAACTTCTGGCCTCGTAGGAAGCGGCGCAGACGACAGATCGGTTGCCTTTCCAAGCGACGACCACCGGCTTGCCGCGCAATTGCGGATCATCGCGCTGCTCGACCGATGCGTAAAACGCGTCCATATCGACATGGATGATTTTTCGCACGATCATTCAGCGATACAAACTAACCGCTGGCCTTCAGGCGGCGCCTGTGTTGCCTCGGAAAGCTGAGCACAACTTCGTGCCGCACTTCCATTGTCTCTGGGAAAACCAAGGCCGTGCGATTCTGCGGAAGGTTCCCGCCAAACACACGAGCGATGTTAAACAGCGAACGGCTCCCGCAGACTAGACATGTGTCGTGCGGGCTGTCGCTGACAACATCACATTCGGCACACAACACCGCATTTTGCAAGGCAACCGCGTTGAGACATCGGCCTCTTTCAGGGGCATCATTCACATACGATCCGTTCATCACAGAACCTCGGGAGACTTCCTCGACTATATTTAATTTAACTCGTTTCAAGAGGAATTGTTTCGACCACGATGGTGCTATCCGGACAATTTTCTGACCCTGCAGTGCCTTCGTAGGCACACCGCTTCATTTGCTGGTGCTCTTCTGTTCAAGTTTTGATCGAGTACGATCGCGACGCCCATAGAATTGCAGCTTGCCGTCAACCACGTTGGCGATGTATTGGCCGTCGCTTAGGAATTGCATGACCTTCTTTCCCGCGCGTGCCAGTTGGGCCCAGCGCGAATTCGTATTCGGATTTTGCTCGAGCCCGCGCAACGTCTGTTCTTCGAACCGGAAATCGACTTCCCGCAATTTGGATCGGCGGGTGGGCCGGACAGGATATTGAATGCCTTCAAGCGTGACTGTCTTACGGTCTTCAAGCAGCGCCTGGCGCCACACCGATATCAATGTACCCTCGAAGTTCGTGGTCATCGTTTTCCGTTCCCCGGCGAATTGCCGAACACGCCATCGATCCGCGTCATGATCCGATCGGCCCGTTGCACAGCGGACGCGATCAGGCACTCCGTACGCGGGCTCACGACTCTCCCCCAAATCCTCAGGCGTCTTTCGATGCCGCGCTACCAGGATCCCGGCCACCATGGCCAGCACGCGTTTACGGCCTTCATCCATTCCGATTCGTCTTTTGTTCGCTTCAGCCTAGCACCTCGCTTCGACCCCGCGCAATATCTGAAAACATCACACAGCGGATCGCGAATCGCAGGTGAAGGTCGCGCGGGTAGAAATGAGGCGGAGTGGCAACGGCGACGATGCCCGGCTGCAGATTGGCCAACGGGGGCGGGTCCGCCGCCGGTTCCTGCCTTCGAGATGATCGGCAAGCGGGCAAGGTCGATCATTCGTTGCGCGAGTTGGTGCAGCGCGTGTTTTCGATCGCCTGCGGCTACCCGGACGCCAACGATTCAGCCCGGCTGTCCGAGGATCCGATTCACAAACTCCTCCTGGATCGCGATCCGATCGAAGGCCGCGCTCTGGCTTCGCAACCGACGTTGTCGCATTTCGGGAACGGGGTTGGAGTCAAGGAACGCTATCGCTCGGGCGAGTTCCTGGCGGACAGTGTAATCCGGCGTCACGCCAAGCGGCCGCGCCATCGCGCCTCTCGCGTCACCATCGATCTGGATCCGACCGACGGTCTCACGCACGGTGCGCAGCAGTTGTCGTTTTTCAACGGACATTACGACACCTGGTGCTACCTGATTGACCACCGGGCTGCGGAGTCGAAGAGAATGTCTAGGAGATTATGGCCTAAAGAAGCCCGACTCCTTGCCATGTTGAAATGGCAGCATAGAGCGTGTTAAATGGGAGGTCCTGGACATGTATTGGGAATCGTGGATCGACAATCTTGTTCGTGATTTCCGCTATTCACTGCGCGCTCTGCGCAAGGATCCCGGCGCGTCTGTTGTCAGCATTGTCGCCCTAGCGCTTGGGATCTGTGCTTCGACGGTCGTTTTTAGTATTGTCTACAACGTGTTCGTCCATGCCGTTCCTTACAAGGATTTCAATCGTTCTGTCAGTTTCGAACTACGGAATCGATCCAGTGTAGGTGACTGGAAGACACGCAAGTACTTTTCACCTGAAGAGGTCAGGGCTTTTCGCGAAGGAAACCATGTTTTCGAAGATATGATCGCGCATGCCGGTATCCGTGCTGTGTACGACGATGGCAGAGTGGGGCGATACTGGCCCCGTGGGGCTATCGTAAGTGCCAATACTTTCAATTACTTAGGAGTACCTGCGTTGCTGGGTCGAGTGATTATTCCGGACGACGTCAAGTCAGGAGCACCTGCCGTCTTTGTAATGAACTACCGGCTGTGGGAACGGGATTTTGGTAAGGATCCCACTATCCTAGGCAGAGTTTTCAACCTGGATGGGAGACCCACGACTCTGGTAGGAATCATGCCTCGAGAATTCAACGCATTCGAAGCTAGTTTTTGGCTGCCGGACAGTCCGGATGCTAGTCGCCCATCCTTACGCGGAGGAGCCGAGGTTATTGCGCGCCTTAGGCCAGGCATCGGCGTGCAGACAGCTGCCACTGATCTCGATGTTATAGTCCACCGGCTACCTAACTCTGGGGGCGTCGCGCAGGAATTCACCGTCGGGGTCCAGAAATGGCTCGACGCCTTAATCGGGGGGTTCAAAGAGGCGCTCTATGCGCTAATCGTCGCAGTTTTTCTGCTCCTTTCGATCGCTTGCGCCAATGTCGGCAATTTGCTGCTGACTCGCGCAACGAAACGCGAGCGAGAACTGGCAGTGCGAACTAGTCTAGGGGCACGCCGCAGTCGTCTGATCCAACAGCTACTGACGGAGAGTTTCGTGATGGCAATAGTGGCAGTTGTGATAGGGTCTGCTTTGGCCTATCTTGTTCTGAAAGTGGTCGTAGGTCTTATTTCTGCTGGCACCCTACCTGATGCGACTGTGATTCAGATGAACGCGCCGGTGCTGCTGATTTCGATGGGTTTAGCAGTGCTGACGGCCATTCTCTCATGCATGGCTCCGGCAATTCATGTCATGCGAAACGACCTGCAAGTGGAACTCGCCAGCAGTCGGACCGGCACTGGTGACAGGTTTCAGCACCGAGCACTGCGCTCGAGCCTAGTAGTTAGTGAAGTCGCCTTGTCGATTGTGCTCCTCATCGGGGCTGGCCTTTTGCTACGGAGCTTCTTTGTTCTTACGAGGGTGGATTTTGGATTCGATCCGAAGAATGTTCTCTTCTTTCGTTTGGACCTGCCCAAGACCTACAACACGGATGTTCCGGGATCCAGACAACGAAAGAATTCTTTGACGCGCGTACTGCTGGACCGTCTCAGTTCAACACAGGGTGTCGTCGCTGCATCAGAATGCATAGAGCAGCCACCCCTGCGGTCCGACGAGAGCGATGTCATCATTCCCGGAAAGCCGCACACTGAGCGATGGGAGACCAGATTGGAGTCGGTGAGCGAAGGCTATTTTAGAACACTTCAGCTGCCGTTGATTAGAGGAAGGCTGCTTAGCGAGGACGACATAGCGGCGATGCGGAACGTAATGGTTATAAATGAGACTTTTTCACGTCAATTTTTCCGCAATGAAGATGCAATTGGCCGCAAGGTCAAATTGCAGGCGTTGGACCGAAGTTTTCTGGATGCACCTCACGATACATATTTTAACATTATCGGAATAGTGCACGATTACAAAACTCGCAACAACGAAAGTCGGTTGTGGGAAGAGTTACCACAAGCATTTATTCCGTATAGCGTCCAGGGATATAGCTGGCGTACGTTCATGGTCCGGACCACCTTTGATCCCAATGCCCTGTGGAAGACGATCGAGCAAGAAGTAAGAGCTATTGATCCGACGGTCAGTCTTGCGTCGACGGGAACACTAGAAGGGTACTTAAGTGAATTCTATCGTAGCTCACAATTTGAATTGGCGGTCTTTGTCGCGTTCGCTTCTGCAGGCCTCGTATTGGTCATTATTGGTGTTTATAGCGTGGTGTCCTATGCCGTTTCCTTGCGGACTCATGAGATCGGTATACGTGCGGCATTGGGGGCACAAAAGGCAGATATTTTGTATCTTGTGCTTGCGGATAGCCTTTACTGGGTTGCAGCGGGTATCTTCATAGGCCTGTTTGCGAGCTTTGCGCTGACTCGCTTTCTGGCGAGTCAAATATCTGGCGTGTCTCTTACGGATAGTTGGACATTTACCGCTGTGATGCTCCTTGTAACAGGGGTGAGTCTCGCGGCGACAATAATCCCGTCGCATCGTGCCATCTCGGTCGATCCCGCTATAGCTCTCCGCTATGAATAGGCAGGAACCCTCGGCCTCGCCATACAGGACTTTGCATCATGTGGAACAGGAGGATCTGAAGGAATTCTGAAGTACCGCGGCATCGTTGAATGGCTATCCCACTAGTGCCGTGACCGCATGATTGTGTAGTCAAAGAAATGTCGAGGCTTTTGCGAGAGAAGCCCCATTGAATGGGAGTCTGATGACGATTCATACGACGACTCCAAGCTTGAGTAGCTTGGCGCAGCGCGACCCGGCCTGCGATGCGGCGCTGGCCTCACAGTATTTCCTAAAGCGCTCTAGAGACCGGGCAGGCGCTGGCGCAGCGGCCGGGCCTGCCGTTCGCTCACGGCGATCTCAGTGGACGCAGCGTCGGACATAACAAGCAGAAAGCTGCTCTTGAAATAAGGCTTGATCTCTTTGATCCGCGACATATTGACTAGCACCTCGCGGCGCGCGCGGAAGAACTCCTCCGGCGGCAAGGCGGCTTCAAGTTCGGCCAGCTGGTAGTTCACCCAGAACGAGTCTTTCGCTGTGGTCGCATGCACGATGCCATCCTTCACCTGGAACCAGAGGATTTGTTCCGAAGGCACAAGCAGGGCGCGTCCGTCTTTCCGGCAGACGATTTTGCGGAGCGTCTTCGGCGCCTCGCCCGTTGCGCGCAGAATGCTCTGGCGCTCCTTTTCTCTTTCCGCGGAAACAGAGCAAAGCTTGCTCGAGCGTCCTATCGCAACCGCCAATCGCTCCGGTTCGATGGGCTTGAGGAGATAGGCAAGCGCGTTGGCCTCGAAGGCCGCGAGGGCATGCTGGTCGTACCCCGTGGTGAAGATGACAAGAGGGATCTCGATGGCGGAGGGAAGCGACCGCAGCACCTCGAAGCCCTTGAGTCCGGGCATTTCTATGTCGAGAAACAAAAGGTCAGGCCGGAGCTCTTCGATCTTCTCAATCGCCTCGAGGCCATCCTGAGCCTGGCCCATCACAGCGACTTCTGGATGAGCGCCGAGCAATCGGATCAGCCGCGCGCGAGCATCCGCCTCATCGTCAACGACCAGGCTCCGCATCACGCCGCGGCTCCGTTCGCGCGCGGCAACAGAATTGTGACGCGCGTTCCACCCGCCTGCCGCACTTCTATGGTCATCCGGCCCCGGTCCTGATAGAGCGTATTGAGGCGCTGCGCAACATTCTCGAGCCCGACTCCGTTCGATCGTCGATTGCTGCCGTTGAGTTTCAAGACACCGATTGCGGGTCCGACGCCGTCATCTTCCACTCGCAGACGCACCTGATTTCCGTCGGCCTCCGCAATGATCCACAAGTGGCCTGCACCGGGCTTCGGTCCCAGGCCGTGCTTCAGCGCATTTTCCACAATGGGCTGAAGCATCAGTGAGGGAATCTGCTCCATGGCGACCGCCGGGTCGACAGAAATCCTGACTTGAAGCCGGCTGCCGAACCGAGCTTCTTCAATCTGCAGATACGTCTCTAGGAACTCGACCTCCTCGTGCAGCGGAATGAGGGGGCGCGCGGAGTTGGCCAGTAAATGGCGGAAGACCCTGGCGAGCCGCAGCGTCATGGTCTCGGCTTGCTCGGGATTGGTCACCACGAGGTTGGCGATGCTGTTGAGCGAATTGAAAAGGAAATGCGGGTTGACCTGAGCGCGCAGGGCGCGCAGCTCCGCCTCGGTCACCTGCTGCTGCAGCACGGCTTCGCGGCTCTGCACCACGATCCGCCGCTCTTCCATGTGCAGTGCGTCGAGCCGATGACCGAACTGCGCTGCCACGCTGCGCAAATAATTCACTTCGTGCGTTACCAGACCGCGCCGCGCCGGACCGGGCGATATGGCGAGCATGTGGGTGACCCGGCCCTCCGATCGAACCGGAACGAGTAGTTCGACTTCGTCCTGGGTGTGTCCCACGTGGTACGGGTGCTGGCAATCAAGTTCTACGACTTCGCCGTCGTTCACCGCGTTCAACCAATCCGGCTCGGGCCCATGCGAGTGCGGCCAATTCAATGTGGGCAAGCTCGTCTTAGACAAGTTCGCGAGCGTAACCATCTGGGCAGCTCTCAGCTCCAGCGATTGACGGGCAGTTGTCTCGACGGCGTCGGCGATCTCGGTCTCGGACCGAAGGTGCGCCAGCGTCTCCGACAACTCCCGCAGCAGAGTGCGGTAGTCCGGCGCACGGAAGATCCAACGGTTCACGCATTCGCCGATACGACGGTCAACGAACGTGAACAGGACCAGCACGAGAACCGCCGTCAGGGTCTCGAGGCATGCCCGGGCAGCCCCCGGATATGCCACGCGGCCGTCGAATCGGAAGAACGAGAGGGTGTAGTAGGACAGCGTGAAGGCCACGGCCGTGAGCGCCGCCAACACGACCTGGAGGCTATGACGGATAAACAAATCGGAAAACCGGAAACGGGCGAACAAGAAGAACGCACCCAGAACGACGAGGAGTGTGAACTGTTCGCTGACGATGCGGAGCAGGTCGAAAACAACACGGTCGAACGGCAACAATTGCGTGATGAGAACTGCCGTCATGGCGCCGAAGGTGCCCACCAGCATCGCCAGAACAGGCAGCCTCATCGCCCGCGATGCGAGCCGTTCGCGGAACAGGGCGATTCCGAGCGTGAGCAGAATGGCTCCGTTGTATGGGGTCGATTCCTTGAGGAAAAGCAGTGACGAGTTCACGCCGGTCAAGACGCCGTGCCAGAGCGGTATGACGATCAATGTACAGGTAATCACTGCCAGCGCTTGCAGCGAACGGCAGCCGATTCTTTGCCAACGCTGGGTAGCGAGCGGGCTCCACAGGCTTAACACCGTGATGGGCCATGCCGCGACTGCAGTGTACTGACAGGCCAGGAGGATGAGCGCCGCTCGTCCCTGTTCGGGCGCGCCCCATGTGAGGGCGATGGAATGCGCGAGACCGCCCAGATTCCAAATTAGGCTGCAGGTCACGAACAGGATATTGGCTGCGCTGGCGCCCGGCAGTTTGGCCGCGCGCACGGTGAGAACCAGAAGAAGAATGCTGATCGCGGTCCCAGTCGCGAAGCCAATGAGGCTGGCGGCGAGATAAAGGTTAATCGCGATCGCGCTCGGAAACATTGAGGCAGAGAACATGGATCGCGCGGCCCCTGAACTTAAGAAAGCGGCGCCCGTGAAAACCGGATCATGGCGAGACGCGGCGCTCACGTGCGTCAATCATACCGCCAACTGTCGGTTTTTAACCGCAAAACCAGGCAGACGCGGAGATCCGCCGCTGGGCGAGGATTCCTGCGCTGCGATGGCGGCTTAAGACACAAACAGCCAGGCGAACCGGTCCGCGAAGCTCCGTCGAAGGCGAGGAACGAGTTCTTGACCACGACGCTCGCTCGGTCCCCGCGCTTCGCGTTCAATGCCGCTACTGCGCACCGGCGCGATTTCGGTGGCTCTTCTTCGGTGATCAGCAGGAAAATCAGTCTCGGAATCGCTCAGACGAAAAGGAGAATGCGGGAGACACCGACTCGCACTCGGAATGCTGGCTCTTTGGATGCGGCTGGGCCGCTTTAGCCAGGACGTTCCGAGGTAAAGTTCCCCGCTAACGACTTTGCCACAGGAAGTCATGACCTCGGGAAGGACAGTAGAGATAGCCAATGGCCAATGACAAGAATGGCTGGACCCGCCGACAATTCGCCCTCTCCCTCGGAGCAGCTG
>Ga0210383_10001839_pt1 | contig 19326 bp, 20 predicted proteins | sample IncBWC14OmetaG_FD_160072 | JGI IMG/M metagenome (GOLD analysis project Ga0210383, IMG submission 160072) | Forest soil microbial communities from Barre Woods Harvard Forest LTER site, Petersham, Massachusetts, United States - Inc-BW-C-14-O ...
ATGCGTGGTAGGGTGTGTCCGCTTTGTCGAGCGTTCCGGAGAGCGCAAACACCGTGGCAATCAGCAACGCCGCCACTACCAACACAAAAAGTCCGACGTATGCCTGTTCGCGCTTCGATTCCATCCGTGTCCTCAACCATGGCTGCGCGGTGAACCGCGCAGCAGCCCCTTGATTGCGGGGGAGTATATCACGAGCCCTTTACTTCGCCAGTCCCGCCAAGCCCGATTCGGCCCTCTGTTATTGACGCTGCGGCGGTACGTCGCCAGTCAGCATTTGCAGGTAATCAATCTCTCCCGTCAATTCCGGTTCCGGCACCCGGTCCAGAAACTGCCGCACGCGCGGTTGCAGGCTCTTCTGCATTTCCGCCACCGTGTCGTTGGCCACGATCACGCCCTTATCCAGCAGGATCATCCGGTCGGCGATCAAAAAAGCGCTGGCCAGCTCGTGCGTCACCACCACGATCGTAATGCGAAACGCTTTCTTCAGCTTCAATATCAGCTCGTCAATTCCCGCCGCGATGATGGGGTCCAGCCCCGCCGAAGGCTCGTCGAAAAACAAAATCTCCGGGTCCATCGCCAGCGCGCGCGCGATCGCCGCGCGCTTTTTCATCCCGCCGCTCAATTGAGCCGGCATGTAACTCTCAAAGCCCGAAAGTCCCACCTGGTCCAGCTTCAATCGCACCATGATTTCTATGGTGGACTCATCCAGGTTGGTGTGCTCCTGCAAGGGCAGCGCCACATTCTCCCCCACCGTCATCGACCCAAACAGCGCTCCGCCCTGAAAAGACATTCCCATCTTTTTCAACAACTCATCCCGCTCGTCATCCGATATGGACGCGAAATCCTTATTCTGAATCCAGATTTCGCCGGAACTGGGCTGCTCCAGCCCCACCAAAGTGCGCAACAAAGTGCTCTTGCCCGAACCTGAGCCGCCCAGAATCACCAGCGTCTCTCCTGCGGGCACTTCGAAGCTAATACCATGCAGAATCTCGCGCTCGCCATACTTCACGCGCAGGTTGCGCACCGATATCGCCGAAGGCGTCACGCTCGGCTTCGAAGTGGGAGCAGGGCTCATCAAAATTTACCGTGGCGACGTCACGTAGAATATTGTCGTGAAAATCAGATCCACCATAACCACCAGAAAAATCGACTTCACTACGGCCGATGTCGTCGAACGCCCCACTTGTTCGGATCCCAGCCCGGTCAAAAAACCTTCCTGGCAGCCCACCGCTGTAATCACCAATCCGAACATCGCGGCTTTGATCAGCCCGGTCATAATGTCGCGCTCCAGCAGCGCGTCCAGCGTCGCTTGAATATAGCTGCCCCACGTGAACCCCGCGCTGGTAACGCCAAACACACCCCCGCCCAGCACTCCCATGAAATCCGCCCAGCACGTCAGGCAAGGCACCATCAGCACCATCGCCAGAAATTTCGGCGCCACCAGAAATTGCACGGGCTCCAGCGCCATCGTCTCCATCGCGTCAATTTCTTCGTTCACCTTCATTGTCCCGATTTCCGCCGCGAACGCCGAGCCCGACCGGCCGATCACCACGATCGCCGTCATCAACGGCCCGAGCTCGCGCGTGATCGCGATCGCCACGCCACTAGCCACAAAGTGCAGCGCCCCCAACTTGCGCAGTTCATACGCAGCGTTCACCGCCAGAATCGTCCCCACGAAAAACGAAATCAGTGAAGTAATTGGCAGTGCTTCGACGCCCACGGACATCGCCTGATGAATCGCCCGGCCAATGTGGAATTTCTTGCCCTGAAAAGGAAGGATGAATACAGCACGTAGCGCGCCGCCGGTCAATCGCGCCAGGCCGCCTACATACGCCAAACTATCGAGAGTGGCCGCGCCAATAGTTTCTGTGAGTGGCATCAGTGAGTCGAGACGGGTGAAACTCTCTAATCGAAACCGCGCAAAGACCGCCCGAATTCCTATCTGGCGGGAGCGACGTTGGTGCTGCCGCCGCGCAATGCTTCCTCTTCGTTGTCATATACCTCAAAAACCTTGATCAGGCGAGTCAGCTCCAGCACTTCCCGCGCCGTTCGGCTCAACCCGTACAACGCGAACGTGCTCTTCAGATCCCGCGAAAGCTTCAATCCCTCCACCAACGACGCCACTCCCGCGCTGTCTATATACCGCACCTGCTCCAGGTTCACGATCACGCGCGGCGCCTTCTTATCCTTGAGCAATTCCAAAAGCACTTTCCGCACCTGCGGCGAATTATAAAGCGTGATGTCGCCCACCACGTCCACAATCGTGGCAGCGCCCGATTGGCGCGTTGAAATGTCCATCCGGATTGCCCCCCGTGGGCGATAGAGTGTTTTGCCAGAGAATGCCGTCAGATGCAATCACTTTTCCGCGGTACAGCCGGTCTCGGGGCAGCCTGCGGAGAATATCGAGCGAAAGCGCTCCGTGCTGAACATCCGCTCGCCAGTTTTTGTCGGTAAAGGCCTTGCCAGGTGAGAATTCGATCGTCTTCGGAGGTATTTCTAGCCACTTGCCACGAATCACGAGCCAGTGCCTCTTTGCCAAACCCACCGCTGCCACGTTCCACCCGAAAAGCACCCGGAGCTGCTCGTCCCGAGCCTTACTTGCGATTATCTAGAGGCACATACCCGCGCAGATCCGCGCCCAAATAAACCTGCCGCGGCCGCGATATCTTCTGTTCCGGATCCAGCAGCATTTCTTCCCACTGCGCAATCCAGCCCGAGGTGCGCGGGATCGCAAACAGCACCGGAAACATCGTAGTCGGAAAACCCATGGATTGATAAATCAGCCCGGTATAGAAGTCCACATTCGGATAAAGCTTGCGCTTCACGAAGTATTCGTCTTCCAGCGCGATCCGCTCGCATTCCAGCGCAATTTCGATCAGCGGGTTTTTCCCCATCACATCGAAAACTTCATACGCAATGTGCTTCACGATGCGCGCCCGCGGATCGTAATTCTTGTAGACGCGATGCCCAAATCCCATCAGCAACTTTTCTCCCGCCTTTACGCTCTTAATGTAAGCAGGAATGTTGTTGATCGACCCGATTTCCACCAGCATGCGCAGCACCGCTTCGTTCGCTCCGCCGTGTAGCGGCCCGTAAAGCGCCGCGGTCGCCGCCGCCGTGGCGGAATATGGATCCACGTGCGAGCTGCCTACCACGCGCATCGCCGTCGAAGAACAATTCTGTTCGTGATCCGCGTGCAAAATGAAAAGAACATCCAGCGCGCGCTCCAGCGTAGGGTTCGGACGGTACTTCAACTCCGTCGTGCGAAACAGCATGTTCAGAAAATTCCCGCAGTAACTCAGATCGTTGTCCGGATACGCAAACGGCATCCCCAGCGTGTGCCGGTAGGCGAACGCCGCCAGTGTCGGCATCTTCCCGATCAGCCGGTAAGTCTGCTTGCGCCGCGAATCAGGATTGAAAATGTCCTTCGCATCCGGATAAAAAGTGGAAAGCGCCGCCACCGTCGAAATCAGCATCCCCATCGGATGCGCGTCGTAGTGAAAGCCATCAATGAATTTCTTGATGCTCTCGTGAATAAACGTGTGATGCGTGATGTTGTATGCCCAATTCGCCAGTTGCGATTTCGTGGGAAGTTCGCCGTACAGAATCAGGTAAGCCGTCTCGATGTACGTGCTTTTTTCCGCCAGCTCTTCGATCGAATAGCCGCGGTAGCGCAGGATTCCCTTGTCGCCGTCAATAAATGTAATTTTGCTCGAGCACGAAGCGGTGTTCGTGAACGCCGGGTCGTATCCCATTATTCCAAAATCGCCGTCGTGCACTTTCATCGGGCGCAGATCCAGCGCCTTGATCGTCTCGTGCGTGATGGGAAGTTCAAACTGCCGGCCCGTGCGGTTGTCGGTGACGCTCAGCGTCTCGCGGCGCGTTTCAGCGGCACTTTCGTTGCTGATGACCGATCCTGGTTTGGTCGGATTCATGACCGGACCCTTTCGAGGCGCACGATCTTTCTCGGCGCAGTTCGCCTGCACCTTAGAATGTACACCAAATTCCCCCGCGCGCGGAATCGCTTTCGCAGCACGCATGTAAGTATGCAACGAGCGACGCCATACGCCACCGTACGGCGCTCGTTCCGAGCTTCACACATCCGAAACGCCACCTGAATCCCGCGCATGGCCCGCCGTGCTCGCGCGCATGGCTTCGGCGGTTACGCGATGCCGGTATGCAAAGACGCGTGCCAGCTTTCGCCGCACCAGCCAGCCCGCAAAAAAGTTGCCCAACGCGCCAAACGGCAGTTCGTACTCGATGCGGTCCTCCAACCGGCAAGTCACCAAGCCCTCAGGAATAATCAAATGCGTATGCTCCCAGCGGCGAAACGGGCCCGAAGTCTGCACGTCACAGAACTGCCGCCCTTCGATGTAGTCGCGATGTTCGAAACTCCAGCGCGTGCGGAACAGTCCCAGGTAAACCCACATCGCTCCGCTATCGCCACTGCGAATTCCCGGCGCCCGTTCAATGGTCTCAATTCTTTCCCACGGCGGCGTCAGACGTTCCAGCGCGCCAGGCTCTGCATGCCAACGAAACACCCTCTCCGCGCATGCCTGAATTCTCGAAGCGGCGACAAACAGATTCGGCCGCGCCATATTCCTCAAACAATCCATCCCGCGCACCTTGCACACTGCTTGTTCAGAACTCGGGAAGCGAATCGTCGCACAGGCCGAGCGCTTTGCGCCATAGCGAAAGCCGTCGCCACGGGCCAATTTCGTAGCTGCGTGTTCCTATACGAAAAATTCCGGCCCGCGCCGTAACGCGGAGCCGCCTTCTCCGCTACGCTGTCGGGAGAATCGGGAACCCTCGCCTCCAGATCCTCCGCCCGCGCCAGCTCCACGCGGTTCCGTCCACGTTCTTTCGCACGATACAGCGCAGCATCCGCAAGCCGTAAAATCCCTTGCGGATCCAGTGGCGACTTGTCCACGCTCGCGGTAACGCCAAAACTGGCGGTTACTGCAATCGGAATCGCATTCGCCATGATCGGCTTGGCTTCAATCGCGCGCCGCATTCTTTCCGCCAGTCCCATCGTGCCCATCGCGTCGGACGAAGGCACCACGATCAGGAATTCCTCGCCGCCATAGCGCCCCACGGAATCGTACGGGCGCACGCAGGCCATCATGCGCTGCGCTGCTTCCCGCAGCACTTCGTCGCCTGCCACGTGGCCGTAGGTGTCGTTCACGTACTTGAAGTGGTCCAGATCCACCAGTACGATCCCGAACGCTCCGCCTTCGCGCCTCTGGCGCGCGCGTTCGCGGCGCAGCGTATCCATGATAACGCCGCGGTTCGCCATCCCAGTCAGGTTGTCGTGCGTGGCCCGGTAAAGCAGCTCCTCCCCCGCGGCGATCAACTGATCCTGCAAGTCTAGAATTCTTTGCCCCACGTGCAGCCGCGCGCGCAGCTCCTGCGAATCAAACGGCTTGGTCAGGTAATCGTCCGCGCCCGATTCCAGACCTTGCAGCAGGTCTTCCTTCTGCGTCCGCGCCGTCAGCAGCAACACGTAAACGTAAGGCCGGTCCGCTGCTTCACGCAGCTTCTGGCAAACTTGCACGCCTTCCATGCCCGGCATCATCCAATCCAGTATGGCCAGCCGCGGTGCGTCCATTCTTTCCAGCATCTGCAGCGCCTCGGTGCCGGTGGTGGCGATCGAAACCTCAAAGCCCCATTTCACCAGAAACAATTCCAGCAGGCGCCGCGAAACCGGGTCGTCCTCCGCGATCAGAATTCTTTTTCTCGCATTCGTCGGTTCATTCATAGTGCGCCCTCGCGATTTTGGTTGCGCATGGCCAGCGCTTGTTCCTGCTGCACCAACCCAAACGTCACCGTGAAGTGAAACGTGCTGCCCTGCCCCCATTCACTTTCCACCCACAGCTTTCCTTCCATCAGAGTTACCAGGCGCGTCGTGATCGCCAGGCCCAGTCCCGTTCCTCCGTAGTTGCGCGTGGTCGAGCTGTCCGCTTGCGTGAACGCCTCGAAAATCATGGATTGCTTTTCTTTGGCAATGCCGATGCCGCTGTCCGTCACGCGAAAATGCAGAATCACCCGGTCTTCGCTCTGCTCCTGGGTTTCCACGTCCACCCTTACCTCGCCCCGCGCCGTAAACTTGATGGCGTTCCCCACCAGGTTCACCAGCACTTGCCGCAATCGCGTCGCATCTCCAATCACTCGCTCCGGGACGTTCGGGTCTACTCGCCAAAGCAGTTCGATCCCTTTCTGCTGCGCGCGGAATCGCATCACCTGCAGCGTCTCCGCTAGGCTCGGAGCCAGCGCGAACTCGTGGTCCACCAGCTCCAGCTTTCCCGCCTCCACTTTTGAAAAATCCAAAATGTCGCTCAGCAGATGCAACAGCGAATCCGCGGAAGTTTTCACCATCTCCAGGTATTCGCGCTGTTCCGGATTGATTTCCGTGTCCAGAATCAATTCTGTCATCCCCAGGATTCCGTTCATGGGTGTGCGGAACTCATGGCTGATGTTCGCAAGAAACTCGCTCTTGGCCTGGCTGGCTGCTTCCGCCGCTTCTTTCGCTCTGCGCAAATCGTCTTCCGCTTGTTTCCTCGGTGTAATGTCGCGCGCGGCCATGCACACGGTTTTGGCCGCGCCGTCCGGGGAATGGATGGGGCTTACCCGCCCCAGAAACCAGCGCACCGCGGACCCAAACGGAATCGAGTACTCGATGCTTTCGCCCTGTCCCGTCGCGATCACTCGCTGTAATGTCTCGACAAAAGGCCGCGCCACCTCTTCTCCAAACACCTGCTGGATGCTCGAACCCATCAGTTCTTTTTTTGGTCGCGCCAGCGCCGATTCGTTCGTGGTCCACACGTTGCGAATTCTTCCCGCACCGTCGAACTCGAAAACGATCTCGTCAATCGCTCCCACCATCGCCTGCAGCCGCGCTTCGCCTTCGCGCAACCCTTGCTCGCTGCTTTCCCGTTCCGTGATCAGCGCTCCCAGGCACAGACCGGTCAGCGACACAATGAGCATCAAGAACTGCAGCACTCCCAGCCGTTGCATGTCCTCCGGGGCAATTTTCAGCATCACCATCGCCCCCAGATTCAGTACCAACGTCGCGCACGTCGCTCCCGGCATTCCGTGGCGCACCGCGATCCAGAGCGTTGGTAGAAACAACAGATAGAAAAGCTCGTAGCTCTGCGCCAGGTGCGATCCAAATACGATCCACAATGCCAGCGCAATACTCCCTGCCTGCGCCGTCAGCTCAAGCGATCCGCGCGCTCCAAACGCCTTTGCACCGACTCGCTTCACGTTTGCCGCCGGGATTTGCTCCCGCTGGTCGTAGTTCTTCGCGCGCCTGCGCAGCCACGGTGTCACGTGCAGCAGAAGAAACGGCGTCAGACAGACCAGCGCTACCGAATCGCCCACAAACCAACTCAATGCCGCCCTGGGGTAGTCCGATCGCAGAATGAACTTGTCCCACGTCAGAGCCAGTGGACCCAATCCACCCACAAACACCGCCGCGCCCAAGGCCACGCCCAAATATCGAAAAACATCTCCCAGCGTTTGGAACGGTGCGTCATCTCGCAGCACGCGGCGCAGTAGATACGAAGCGCCGGTATAACCTCCCACCGATATGCCAATCATCGCCCAGGTTGATAACGCGAACGGCGCTAGATGGTAATTCAGGACCGATGCGACAAATCCCGCGACGAACGTAAGCGGCGCGTATGCGAGCCCCAGTCCGGTGAGCACCGCTACTTCCAGTCCGACGGGCGGGTACCACGCGCTCACTCCCTGCCACATTTGAAAAAAAACCGTCAAGCGGTCCAGAGTGATATACAGAATGACAAAGATGATCCCGGGCACGACGCGCCAGGGATTCCGCAGCGCTTTCAAGAACTCCGCTACTTTGTGCTCCTGCCGAGCCTCTCCCAACGCAGTCCGCCCTTCGTCCGGGCTATTCCGCTGCGTCTTCGACGCCGGGTTCAACCCCACACCTCCTGCGGTCGCAAGGATTTGCTGGTCCTGTCACGCGCGGCCGCGCCTTCAGCAACCTGGATGGATTTCACCCCGCCGGCCATCGTCGCGTCACGTTCGATCGCGATCACCATCTCGCGAGCTTGGAAAAAATGCACGGTCTCGCGCCAGACCACTTCGACTTTTCGCCGCGAGAATAGCGGGCGGGTGCAGCCTCGCGTGAGCGACGGACGGGACTGCTCGTGGCGATTCGCTGCCAACTTCAACGAATCGGCCGCACCGTAAATCGTTCCCCCAACGTTCGTTCGGAATGCGCCGGCACCGTGCGGCCATCGGAACTTGCGGCCGCAGCCTGAGTGAGGCGCTCCGATGCGGGGGACGGCATAGGCACCAACGCTCCCTCCGCTTCCTTCAGGAACGTCAACCCCAACTCCCCACCGTGCCAGTCAATCGAAATCACATCGCCCAGCGACACCTGCTCGGTCGCCAGCAAACTCGCCAGCGGATACACCACGTGCCGCTCGATCGCGCGCTTCAAATGCCGCGCGCCGTATTTCATGTCCGTGCCTTCCTTCAGCAAAAATTCCCGCGCCGGCTGCGTCACTCGGAACAAGAACCGTCCCTTCGCCGTCTCCAGCACGCGCTGTTGCACCATCCCGAGTTCGATTTCCAGAATCTGCTCGAGCTGGGCTGAACGCAGCGGATGGAACACCACCGTCTTGTCGATGCGGTTCATGAATTCCGGAGCGAATTTCCGCTTGGCTGCTTCCGAAGCCGTCTTCTCCACTTTCTCGTCCAGTCCTGCCTTGGTCTCTGCGCGTTGCAGCGGCGCAAATCCCAATCCCCCGGTCATGAGTTCGGTAATCTCCACTCCGCCCAGATTCGACGTCATGAAGATCATCGTTTGCGAAAGGTCCACTCTCCGGTTGTCTCCCAGCGTCAGCGTGGCCTTATCCAGAATGCCAAGCAGCAATTGCCACAACGCGTCGGAAGCCTTCTCGATTTCGTCGAACAGCAAAAAGCTGATCTTCAGCTTCTCGGTGTGATACTGCGCCAGCGCTTCCTGCGTGATCAGCGGATGCGTCTCGCGGTGCCCCAAGTATCCCGGAGGCGAGCCAATCAATTTCGCAATCTCGTGCGAATGCTGAAATTCCGCGCAATCCACCTTGATCACCGCGCGCGGATCTCCAAACAGCACTTCGGCGGTAGCCTCGACCACGCGCGTCTTGCCCGCGCCCGTCGGCCCCAAGAACAGCAAATTCCCCACCGGCCGTCCGGGCGAATTCAGTCCCGCGCGAAACACCTGGTACAAGTCCACCACCGCTTGCACCGCTTCGTCCTGTCCCACAATCTTCCGTCGCAGCCCCGCTTCAAAATCCCGCGACTCCACGCTGCGTTGGGTTGGGTCTAATTGTAGTGCCTGCGCGCCCACGTTTTGCTCCCTACCGGAACTTTCTGCCGCTTTCCGGACTGCGCGGTTCCGTGCGCTCGAATTGATCCAGCTTCACATCGAGCGTTGACCGCAACAACCGTAATTGCGTGACCAGTTCACGGCTTGAATTGGCTCGGTCTGCCAAAAGCAACATCGGCGGTGACAGGTCGGCCAGGTCCAGGTTAAGGTTTCGCAACGAATGCATCAGGTTCTGCACATACGGCGACCGAATATCGAATAACTCGATCCGCCCATTCACCTGCTCACGCAGGTGCGACCAATCCAGATCGAGAAACGGGTGATTGCGCGATACCTTGCGAACCACGTCGTCGGTTATTCGCGGCCGTTCCCCCAGCCGCGCTAAATGCAACTGCTGCACCTTGCCCTGCCGGCGCACGTTGTGCACCAGAAAGTAGGTGTTGCCTTTGCGTCGAACAAAAGCCACAACACCTCCTTTTTCGAGCGGGGCAGCTGTAACAACCGCACTGCGCGACTACAAACTTAGATGCTATTTCGTAGTGTATGGGTGGTCCACTACAAGCGCAATAGTACGAACGGTTGGAGTTGTCGGCACTGTATCGTATCCGCCATTACTTGTTGCAGGGTCAGGGGCGGTCTCGCGCGCCTTCTAGCAGCGTCTCGCTTCCCCAGGTTGGCGCGACGCGACCGTCTCGTTTCGATTAAACTGTCGGCGGAGGTGGGCGATGTCCTGGGATCCAGTGTATCGGCTTGTGAAACAAATTCCCCGCGGTCGGGTTACTACCTACGGGGAGCTCGCTAAAGCTCTGCGCCTGCCTGGCGGCGCTCGCGCTGTCGGCTATGCCATGGCTGCAACTCCGAACGGCCGCGGCATTCCCTGGCACCGCGTGATCGGCGCCGGCGGCAAAGTAACGATGCCTGAGCCGCACGCCAGCCTGCAGCGCCGCCTGCTCGCCAGCGAAGGTGTGCCCATCGAAGGCACCAGAATCGATATGAAGCTGTTCGCCTGGTCGCCAAAATCGCGCGCCAAATCCCGCAAAGCGAAACGCAAGCCTGCCCGTCCAGTCGCGCCGAAATCACGAGTGTGATATAGAAGATAGCTCCACATCCACCGAGGACATTTTTCGTGCCGGAACCCATCATCGCCGTTGAAGGCCTGTTCAAAAGCTACAACTCCAACGGTGTCATCGTCGAAGCCGTCCGCGGCCTGAGCTTTTCCGTCCAGGAGGGAGAGGTTTTCGGCCTGCTCGGCCCCAACGGCGCCGGAAAGACCACCACCGTTGAGATCCTCGAAGGCATGCGCATGCCTGATCGCGGCACCGCCCGCGTCTGCGGTCTCGATCCTGAAAAAGCCGGCTCCGAGTTCAAGCAGAAAATCGGCGCGGTGCTGCAGTCCACTTCCCTGCCCGATAAACTTCGCGTCAAGGAAGCCCTCGATCTCTTCGCAAATTTCTACACCAGCCGCGCCGACACCGAATCGCTGCTAAAGCGTTTTCAGCTCGAGGAAAAACGCAACGCCTTTTACAGCCACCTTTCCGGCGGCCAAAAACAGCGCCTCGCGCTGGCCATGGCGCTCGTCAATAATCCGCAAGTGGTATTCCTCGACGAGCCCACTGCCGGCCTCGACCCGCAAGTCCGCCGCGAAATCTACGACATCATCGAGGAATTGCGCAAAGACAAAAAGACGGTCCTCATCACCACCCATTACATCGAAGAAGCGGAGCGCCTCTGTGACCGCGTCGCCATCGTGGACCACGGCCGCATTATTAAAATCGGCTCGCCGCGCGAACTGAAACACTCTTCGGCCGGCACCACGCGTATCGAAGTCCGTCTCGCTCGGCCTCTCACGAACGGCGTCCTCAGCACCCTCGAAGGCGTCGCCGACTGTCGCGACTTCGAAGGGACCTACGTGCTCCATTCAACGCTGCCGCCGCGCACCATCGTCGCGCTGGTAAAGCAACTGGAAGCGGAAAACAACGAACTGCAAAGCCTGGAAATGTTCTCGCCGTCTCTCGAAGACGTCTTCATCGAGCTGACCGGCCGCAGGCTAAGGGATTAACAATGGCCTCCAACGTCCTGGCGAATACGTGGACTCTCACGAAAGTCCGCGTCCGTCTTGCCATGCGCAATCGTACTTTCTTGTTTTTCAGCTTGTTTATGCCGCTCGGCTTCCTCTTCTTTTTTGTCATGGTTTTCAGCAAAGGCGATTCTCCCTGGACCGCCTTCATTCTCGGCTCCATTCTCACCATGACCGTGATGGGCAGCTTTTGGGGTCTCAGCGTTCAGCTCGTGACGTTCCGTGAAACAGGCATTCTTCGCCGCTTCCGCCTTGCGCCGGTGGGCGCCGGCCCCATGCTCGCGTCGAGCATTCTGGCAAACTACATCCTTGTAGTCCCCTCCGCGGCCATCGAAATTCTGGTGACCAAGTGGGGTTTGCACATGCAATCGTGGGGCAACCTGTGGGCTATGTTCCTGCTGATTACGGTTGGCTCGGCGGCGTTTTCTGCATTCGGTCTGATCGTCGCCAGCGTAACCAACACCATGCAGGAAACTCAAGTCATCAACCAAATCATTTGGACAGCTTTTTTGTTTCTTTCCGGCGCCACGGTGCCGCTCGCCAGATTTCCTCATTGGATTCAGGGCGCTTCGCTTTTCATCCCCGCCACTTACCTCGCCACCGGTCTGCAGTTCGCCGCCACGAATCTCGCCACGCTTAGCGAGATCGCTACTGACTTCGTGGCGCTCGCTCTCGGACTCTTGGTTGCCTTCGAAATTTCCCGCCAGCTTTTTCGCTGGGAACCCGAAGCAAAAGTTCCTGGCCGCGCCAAACTCTGGGTGCTCGCCGCGCTAGTCCCTTTCGTGGCCTTCGGCATCTATGAAAATGTCGCCGGCCATCGCCTGAACCGCATCCGCCAGGATTTCCAGTTGCTGGACACCCGCGAAGCGCCTGCTCCGCCATCCGACGTACACTGAACCCGGAACATTCCTGAATTTTCAACGCCGCACTTCAAATCTAAATCCACACTGCTCGAAGTCACATCCAATCAACACGCTGTTGCGCGTTGGTATGATGGCGCACTGGCGGATTGGAAAAGCTTTTGTAGCCGCAGCTTCGTCCCGGCTTTTTCGGGACGAAGCGGACGGCCTATCGTTCAGAATTGATTGGTTCCTACTCTTGCGAACGCTGGATTTCGGCGCGTGGCAAGCGTAAAACAGTTCGTAGCATTCAGGCCGAAAACCGCTTCACGGCCGCGAAAATTCCGTCGCACAAAATCTGGCAGTCCACAGGAGGCAGGAATGCAACGCAGCGCCACAGCAGTCTGGAACGGCACCTTGAAGGACGGCAAAGGCAGCATCAGCACTCCCAGCGGCACGCTGACCGACGCGCCCTACTCCTTTCTCACGCGCTTTGAGAACGCCAAAGGCACAAACCCGGAGGAATTGATCGGCGCTGCCCACGCCGGCTGCTTCGCGATGGCTCTTTCCGCGCAACTGAGCACCATGAATTTCACTCCGGAAAGCATCAAGGTCAGCGCCACCGTCTCGCTCGAAAAACTCGAAGCCGGCTGGACCATCTCGAAAATCCACCTGGACCTCGCTGCGCGCATCCCGGGAATTACTCAGACTGCATTCGAATCCGCGGCCGCCAGCGCCAAAGCCAATTGCCCGGTGTCGCGCCTTTTCAAAGCCGATATCTCGCTCACGTCGGTTCTGGAGCAAGCTGCATGATTTTTCCCGTCGTACTGGGCCTTTGCATCATCGCGGCCATCCTCCTGGAAGCATTCGAAACCATTATTCTGCCGCGTCGCGTCACGCGCCGCTTCCGTCTCACACGCGCGTTCTACCTTGCTTTGTGGATACCCACCAGAGCCTTCGCCCGCTTGATCCGTTCCCCAAAGACGCGCGAATCTTTCCTCAGCTTCTTCGGCCCTCTCTCGTTGTTGATTCTGTTTGCGCTCTGGGCCACCTTGCTGATCTTCGGATTCGGTTTCCTCTATTACGGCAACACGCCGCACGACCCAACCCGGCCTTCGCTGGAAACCTGCTTCTATCTTAGCGGCACCACATTTTTCACTCTGGGCCTTGGCGATGTCACTCCCCACACGTCCGCCGAACGTGTCCTGGCCATTTTTGAAAGCGGCCTAGGTTTCGGTTTTCTCGCGCTCATCATCAGCTACCTGCCGGTCATCTACCAGGCGTTCTCCAAACGCGAGGTCAGCATCGTTCTGCTCGACGCGCGCGCGGGCTCGCCTCCCACCGCAACGGAACTGCTTCTCCGCCACGCTGGGCCGCATGGGCTGGACGCACTGCTGATCCTTTTTCGTGATTGGGAGCACTGGTCCGCAGAACTGCTCGAAAGCCACATCTCCTATCCCGTCGTCAGTTATTTCCGCTCGCAGCACACCAACGAGTCCTGGCTCGGTGCCCTGGCTGCAATACTCGATTCCACCGCCCTGCTGATCGCGACATCCGACAACCCCTGCTCGCGTCAAGCCCGGCTCACCTTCGCCATGTGCCGCCACACCGTCGCCGATCTCGCGCAGGTTTTCTTCACCAAGCCGCGCGCCGCAGCCCCCGACCGCTTGCCTCCCGATCAAATCGCACGCTTGTACGCCAGCCTCGAACACGCCGGCTATCAGCTTCGCAACGATGAAGCTTCCAACCAAAAGCTGAAAGAGCTGCGCGACATGTACGAACCGTTTCTACACGCTCTCGCGCGCTACCTGTACGTCGAACTGCCGCCTTGGATTCTCGCAAGCCACATCACGGACGACTGGAAAACCAGCGCCTGGGGCCGCATCTCCGGCTTTTCCGGCCGTGGAGACGCCGCCCAAGACATCGAGGAACATTTTTAGCAGGCACCTGAAAATGACGATCCGGAAGGGCGGGGCTTCGGCTTCGCCGTCTGCGGTAAACGAAAATCGGATGTCATCCCGAACGAAGTTGCGCGCTTCTTCCGTCCCGCCGCAGGTTGGCGGGCGCGGGACGTAGAGAAGGATCTGGTTTCTGCAAAATGGGCGAGCCCCGGAGAACAGGGTGGTGGTTTTCTGCGGCATCCTTCCCGCGCTTCGCGGCTCTAATTATTCAGGCCATCGCATTCGATTCTCCTGGGAGGAGCATCCCATGACAATACGCCTGGAAAACCTGGAGGCGATGATTCGCGGCGAGGTACCTCCTCCTCCGATCGGCCAGCTCATCGGCTTCAGACTGGTCGCCGTGAAGCCCGGCGAAGCCGTGTTCGATTTCGAGGCCGGCGAAAAACACGCCAATCCCATGGGCACACTCCACGGCGGAGTGCTCTGCGATGTCGCCGACGCCGCCATGGGAGTCGCCTTCGCTGCCACCCTGGAAGACGGCGAATCCTTCACCACCCTCGAACTAAAAATCAATTTCCTGCGCCCCGTCTGGAGTGAAAAACTGCGCGCCGTCGGCAAGGTCGTCAAACGCGGCAACACCGTCGGGTTGGTGGAATGTGACATTACCAATGCCGCCGGCGTTCTGGTCGCACGCTCGTCATCCACGTGCATGGTTCTGCGTGGCGCACAAGCCACGGGCCGTTGATCCGTATCCCGACCCGGCCGTACATTTCGACTGCCGCCACCTCGCTCGTATCCACTGTTCTAATCCAGGACGCACCCGTCCCACCACCGGACATTCACGTCCACCAGCAGCTGCGTGGCTCGCCACAACATCTTAAAAACAAATGTAGTAGTCGCGCGTCAAATCGGAGATGGACTTGCTCTCACGAACGCTGTTTCACCTCCAGAGGCCTCGTCCGGCGTGTGCCTGGCGTTGACCCCGGGATTGACCGAAGGTTGAATCGAGGAGCGCATGAATCAATTCCTGCAAGATGTCCGCTACGCCTGCCGCATGTTGCTCAAGACTCCGGGCTTCACCTTGGTCGCGATTCTCACCCTGGCCCTCGGCATCGGCGCAAACATCGCCGCCTTCAGTATCGTTGATGGCGTCCTGCTCCGTCCGCTTCCTTTTAATCATTCCGAACAACTGGTGCGCGTGTTCGACGATCTGCGCAGTTCTAACGCCAAGGATGTCGGCATGTCCGTCCCGCAGTTTTGGGACTATCGCGATCGCGCTGGCATCTTTCAAGACATCGCGGTCATCTGGCCGATTCCCGCGAACCTCACAGAGGTTGAGCGGCCCGAACGTATCGAAGTCCTGGCCACGAGCGCGAACTATTTCACCATGCTCGGTGTGCAACCCGCGCTTGGCCGCGTCTTCACGCAGAAGGACGATGTCCCCGGCTTCATCAATGCTGTCGTCTTGAGCGACGGCTTCTGGCACCGCGAATTTGGCGGCGACCCCAAAGCCATCGGCAAGAGCATTCGCCTGGATGGCGACCTATACCAGATCTTCGGCGTCATGCCTCCCGGATTCCACCACCCAGGCAAAACTCTAGAGACCGAAGAGGACGCCTACATCGCCGCAGGCTACAACGCTCTGCCATTTCCCACACCACCCCTTCGTTCGGTTCGCATGCTTCCTGGCGCCATCGCGCGCCTCAAGCCCGGTCTCAGCATCGCTGCAGCACAGGTTCGTCTTGAAGGCTTTGACGCGGGCTTGGCCCGCGATTACGCCACCGATTATCCTGCCGCCGCAGGCTGGGCTCCTCGACTCGTCTCCGTACAGCGAGACCTCACCGCGAATGTTCGCGCCGAACTTTTCGTACTCTTCGCCGCCGTCGGATTCGTTTTGCTGATCGCCTGTGTGAATCTCGCGAATCTGCTCCTGGCCCGCGCCTCCGGACGACACCGAGAAATTGCCATCCGCCTCGCTCTCGGTGCGGGACGCGGCCGCCTCATCGGCCAGCTGCTCACCGAGAGCGTACTGCTCGCTTTCGTTTCCGGCTGCGTTGCTCTGGTTACCGTAGTCTTGCTGAAAAATGCCCTGCTCAATTTCGCGCCGGCAGATATCCCGCGGCTGAGCGAAGTGACCATCAGCCCAAGCGTCCTCTTCTTCGCTCTCTTGGTTTCGATTTTGACTGGCGTCGTGTTCGGCCTTGCGCCCGCTTTGCAAGCCGCCAGCCCCAACCAAATCTCCAGCCTTAGAGAAGGTAGCCGCGGCTCCGGCTCCAGCAAGCGCCAGATGCGCGTCTCCAGTGCATTAGTCGCCTCCGAAATCGCCCTCTCGCTGATCCTTTTAATCGGAGCTGGCCTCTTCCTCCGCAGCTTCTGGCAAATCCTGCAAGTCCGTCCCGGCTTCAACCCGCATCACGTCGTCACGGCACAGATGTGGCTGTCGTATCCAAATGATCCCACGCAAAATCGCTATTTCACCACTCCGAAGCGCGCCGCCTTCATGCGTGAAGTGTTGCGCCGCGTCTCCGCACTGCCAGGAGTCGAAGAAGCCTCCATTGGCGGCGGTGGCAGCCTGCCGCTCGTGCCTGCGCGGAACCAGGTCCCCTTCACCATCGAAGGCCGTCCCGCGGACTCCGAACGAACACCAGTCGCCGAATTTGCCTCGGTCACTCCGGGCCACTTTCACGCGCTGGAAATCCCGCTCCTCTCCGGAAGAAACCTCACCGACGCCGACGACGACAAGGGCCAGCCGGTTGCCGTTGTGGACGAAGCCTTCGCGCACCAGTACTGGCCCGGCGACACTCCGATTGGCAAACGCGTGCGGCCCGGTTCCTTCCTGTCCACTTCCCCTTGGTTAAACATTATCGGCATCGTCGGCAACGTGAAGTCCGAGTCGCTAGAGACCCAGGTGGTCCCGCATATCTACCTCTCGGACTTCCAATCCCCGTCCTACAGTTCCGTCGTCTACGCCCGTACGGCCGCCGATCCCGGTAAGATCGGTGACGCGATTCGGCGCGAAGTGCAGTCGGTTGATCCGGACGTGCCAGTCTTTGCGGTTCGTTCCATGGAAGAAGTGGTCGCCAGATCCATGGCGGAGCGCCGCTTCGCACTGGAAATTCTGGGTTTCTTCGCCTTCATCGCGCTCCTGCTCGCCTGCATCGGAATTTATGGCGTGATGGCCTACACCTTTAGCCAGCGCACCCATGAGATAGGGATTCGTATCGCGCTAGGCGCCCAGCGACAGCACATTCTCCGCTTGGCCCTCGGAGAAGGCATGCTCCTGGTAGCCTTCGGTCTAGCCGCGGGATTATTCGGCGCCCTGCTCCTGACCCAATTCCTGCGCTCGATGCTGTTCGCCGTGAAACCGACAGATCCCGTAACATTCATCGCCATCGCGGCACTGCTAGCCGCCGTAGCGCTGCTGGCCTGTTACATCCCAGCCCACCGCGCCACACGGGTAGATCCGCTCGTAGCCCTACGCGAAGAGTAGTCCGCATTTTTGCGCTTTTGTGATTGATCCTCGATTTGCCTTTAATTTTGTTTTCATTTCTATTTTTGAGTTCGAATTTATCCGTCCCTCTATCGGTATTCATCTGCGTTCATCCATGCTGCCTTGCTCCCTCTTTTGTCGGTCCAAATTGGAGCATCCCGCCTCGACACAACCACTCGGCGACGGATTGACACCACGCCGTCCGTGCTCTACTCTGCCCTCGTAGCCATTTTTAGATACTTTTTTACGTGCGGAGCCACCCAATGCCCATTCCCAAGACTGAAAAGATCTGGCACGACGGCAAGTTCATCAACTGGGACGACGCCAAGATTCACGTGCTCTCCCACGTGGTCAGCTACGGCTCCGCCGTCTTCGAAGGTATTCGCTGCTACGAAACCCAGCAAGGAGCCGGCATTTTCCGCCTGAAAGAACACATGCAGCGCCTGCTGAATTCCGCCTACATCTACCGCATGGAAGTTCGCCACACCCTCGACGATCTCTGCAACGCCAACCTGGAATTGCTGCGCGTGAATAAAATCGGCGCCTGCTACATCCGCCCGGTAGTTCTGCGCGGCTACGGCGAAGCTGGCGTGGATCCCGTCGGCTGCCCCGTCGAGGTCTACATGGCCTGTTATCCCTGGGGAAAATATTTAGGTGAAGAAGGCCTGCGCAACGGCGTGGACGTCTGCGTCAGCTCCTGGAATCGTCCTGCACCCAACACCCTGCCGCAAATGGCCAAGTGCGCCGCCAATTACATGAACTCCCAGCTCATCCGCATGGAAGCCCGCGCCAATGGTTACGTCGAAGGCATCGCTCTTGACACCAACGGCTACGTAAGCGAAGGCTCCGGCGAAAATATTTTCATCGTCTCCGGCGACACAGTAATCACTCCGCCGCTATCCAATTCCGCGCTGCCCGGAATCACGCGCCACTCCATCATGACCATCTGCAAGGACCTGGGCATTTCAGTAGTCGAACAAATCATCCCGCGCGAGATGCTCTACATCGCCAACGAAGTCTTCTTCTGCGGCACCGCGGTCGAAGTAACCCCCATCCGCTCGATAGACCGCGTAAAAATCGGTATCGGCTCCCGCGGCCCCATCACCAAACGCATCCAGGACGAATTCTTCGCCCTAGCCGAAGGCAAAAAACCCGATCGCCACAACTGGCTAACCCCAGTCGGCGTCCCCGCCGCCGCGGTCCGCTGAGGAAATCTCGGTCTATTTGTGGTTGTACTGAAGCTTTGGGTACCAGTCCGTGCCGCGACCTTCCGGCGTCAAATCCAGCATCAGCCAAAGAGGGTCAAGGTCTGGGGGCACCGCGCGGGTCTTCGCCGGGGTCGGCCATCGCACCGCTCAGTTCGCCACTGTAGTAGTGGAAAACCTTATCGTTACATCGGGTGAAAACAGCAAAGCCGGGTACGTCTGCGTCGTCCGGATTGACGTAGGTGCGCGTATAGTCGCCGGAAATGTCCGAGACAAACGGAAGATTCCTGAAGCCACGCTGCTTCATGTAGTCCAACAGTCGATCTATGGGCGAGCGTGCCGTAACGACAATCGCTGACCGCTCGCGCAAATTGGCAGCGGTGCCATTCCATAGATTAAAAACCGCAGGGAACTGCTCGCTTTAGCGGGCAGAGGAATGCGGTTCTCCTCCTGTGCGATTTCTTGCATATC
>Ga0210383_10001840_pt1 | contig 19324 bp, 17 predicted proteins | sample IncBWC14OmetaG_FD_160072 | JGI IMG/M metagenome (GOLD analysis project Ga0210383, IMG submission 160072) | Forest soil microbial communities from Barre Woods Harvard Forest LTER site, Petersham, Massachusetts, United States - Inc-BW-C-14-O ...
TGGACAAGCGGCAAAAATACTCCAAATTGCTCACCGAACATGCGCTCTTGGTGGAGCTCACAATCGGCGGAGAATCGGCGGCCGCGCTGGCTGCACAGATGGCAAAGGATTGCGGCGCTGAAATCGATCGCGATGCGGCGGCTCTGCTGGCGGAAATCCTGAATAGTGAGCCTTCGCGCATGCGCATTGAAATCGAAAAACTTGCTACCTATGTGGAGAAGGGCCAGCGCATCACGACCGCAGAAGTGGAAGAACTTGTGGTGGCCGCGCGAAAGAACACCGTCTGGCAACTGGCGGACATGCTGGCCGGACGCAGGCGTGATTCAGCGTTGGCGTTCCTCGACAATTTATTGCGCGAAGGCGAAGAACCGATCGGGTTGGTCGGAGGGATTACCTGGATGTATCGCAAACTAATTGAAGCGCGCGATCTGCCGGCGGGCACCAGCGGGTTTCAAGCTGCACGCGCGCTCGGGATGAATCCAGCCGCCGCTGAGACGGCCGTACGGCAGGCGCATCGCATACCGAAAAAAGATCTGCTCGCAGGCTTGGTCGCGCTGGCGGAGGCTGACAGCCAGTTGAAATCCTCGAATCCGGATCCGCGTGCGCTGATGGAATTTCTGATCGTGCAACTGGCGTCTCCCCGCGCGGCATCCGCAGGCTCAGCGGCCTAACTGAAATCCGGCGGCTTCAGGGACTATCCATCCCCGCTTCTCTCTCACGCAAGCTTCTCACTCGCGAGATTCTTTCCGGCTTCAAACGAGATTACTTTTTGACTGCAAGAATTCGTTCTATCTGCGCGATGTGATTTAGATCGTGTCCGGCAAACATCTTCACCATGTGTTCAATCGTTTCTTCGCCGCGTTCCGAGTGAATGCCGAAGTGTTTCCACTGCTCCGGCCTCAGAGTTTTTAGCATGGCAAGATTTGTTTCGCGTAATACTCGAAATTGCTCGAGCGCTTTGCGCGCATCGCGCTTATCGTAGTGCAAGGCCGTGACCCAAGAATCTTGATCGAATGCGGACACGGGAGTCCCCGGAGCACCTAAAATCAGGCGCATTCGCCACGCGCCGGCGATTTCAGCGTCGGCTAAGTGGGCCACGATTTCAGCGATAGACCATTTGTCCGGTGCCGGGCGCTTGCGCAATTTCGAAGCGGTCGCGCGCCCCAAAAGGCGCTGAAGTTTTTTCGGCGTAGCGGCTTGAATTTTTAACGGTTCCTGGCCTTGTGCATGACCAAGCATGCGCTGGGTGTATTGCTGCGGCGTTTCTTTCATTCTGCCTCCTGGAAGTCCAACCGCCCCGCAATAATTGTAATTCAGCGTTTCCAACGCACAAGTTTTTCGGGACGAGGCAACGGGGTATGCAGTCAACCAAATTGGCTCGTAGGCACCAAAGAAAGGTCAGACCGGCGAAAACGCGCTGGGGCTGTGTGTCAAAAGCCTTATTTCACCTTATGGAAACCCCCTTCATGGAAGACGGCCCGGATTATGTCTCGCGCATTAGAATTAGAAGAACACCCTAGAGCCAGCGGGTACGCGAGAAAAGCTACTTATGGCGCATCGCAACCTAGGAACCTATCTAAGGCCGGCTTTGTGACCTTGAAGACGACTCACATCAAAACTGTAAAACCGGAAGAGCGCGAACTCGCGCGCAAACACGACGAACAGACTGTTCTTGAAATTGAGTTGGCCGAACGCGAGCTGCGTTCCGCGAACCTTCGCGCGGAACTTGGCGCGTTCGAACGGCGCTACTTGCACTTTGTGGGAGTACGTTACGCGGAGCTTGACGAGTTGAAAGCGCAGATCGCCGAGCGGCTGGCCACGGAACATCCCGGAGTCGAACGATTGCAACAGAACGCGCGCGCCGCGCGATCTGCCGCGGGCGAAACCAAATCGACAGCCGGCGAAAATTCCAACGAAGAGCCGGCGGTGTTCGAATCGTCCCCGGAAATGAAACGGCTTTATCGTGAAGTTGCCAAGCGCGTTCATCCAGATTTGACTTCCGACCGCGACGATCGCAACAAACGCCAGCAATTGATGGCCGAAGCGAACGAAGCGTACGAGCGTGGAGATGAAGGGAAACTGATGCGGCTTTTGACCGAGTATGAGTGCAGCCCCGAAGCGGTCCAAGGCGAAGGCGCAGGCTCGGAGTTGGTCCGCGTGATCAGAAGGATCAGCCAGGCGCGCGGCCGTCTTTCGGAGATCGAAGCGGAAATGCAGGAGCTGTTGCGCTCAGATCTGTATCAACTGAAATCACGGCTCGATGAGGCCCAAGGGCATGGCCGCGATGTGCTGAAAGAAATGGTGGAGAAAGTGGAAGAGCAGATCGCCCAAGCCAAGCGGCGCCTGGAACTCTGAACTTGGTATTCTGCTGATGGAAAATCGCGAAAAAACCGTTGCAGCCTCAATCGTCCATGCAGGACAACGAGCGCTCGTCGTGCGTTCCGCCGCGCTAGTGGCGCGTGGACTCCGCGATCTCACCAGAGACTCCAACTGGGTCGTGAAAAAAATATTTACCGGGTACAGCTCGGCTCTCGCGATTTCCTCCGTGGGCCATGTGTGTTTCATCTCCCGCGAATTTCAACGCGGCGGACAATCCCGCACGGGAGATCTCGGCCAGCGCGTAGTTCTCTATGACGTGGAATTAAGCACCCCCATGATTGCCCTTTCGGTGCCTAACGAAACTGCCGTCGGTTCGCAGGACTTGGCAGCGGCTTTCGCATGGTCGCCTTCCACTCGCTTCCTGGTAGCGGCCTGGGACGGCTGGCAATCCGCGCTGCACTCTTTCGATTTGCACGGGAAAATATTTCTGGGCACGTTCGGCGAATTTGGAATCGTTCCGAAGTTCCTGGCATGGTCGGGAACGGAAAAATATTTTGCGGAAGCGTGTTCGGGAGGCAAGCAGGCAGCTCTGCGGCTTTGGCGGGTTCGCGACGATGGCATGACGCCGTATGGTCCGCTCGCCGGCCAACCGACCAGCGAACTCGGCGTCCCCGGCTGGCTCGAACGCAAGACTTACGAGGCCGAATTCGGCGAAGAGGGAGCGTTCGCGGGTTACGGACGCACGGTATTCAGTCCCGACGAAAAAACGCTCGCCAGCGTAGTGGAAATTCACGGCGATTGGGCGGACGATTCCATCGCGTTGCTGGCTGTCCCCACGCTGAAAAAGAAAAATGCGTTTCAGGCGCAGGGGCACATCACCGACCTGTGTTGGGCGCACGACGGACAAAATATTATTTATTGCGCGGCCGGACAGGCTTATCGTTTGCAAGTCGATACGATGAATTTCGAGCCGTTGCCGTTTGGCGCGGAGCTTTGCGTTTGCCATCCTCATCTTCCGCTGTGCATTTGCTACAGTTCATGGCTGAAAAATTCGGCAAAGGGCCGCCTGTTTCTGGTGGACATGAATCGCATGGAAGTTTTCGACGAATATGCGGCGGAAGGCGTGGTCACGCTGAGATGGAGCGGCGATGGAGAGAAAGCTTACGCCGCCACGCAAAACGGTATGGCCTACATTTACGAACCCACTTTGCTTTAGCCGAAGAATTCCTCGCACGCAGACTGCTTCGAAACTCGGCATCAAGCCAACGGTATTAGGCCAACGGAAGATTCGCTACAGGATCGAGCGTGCAATCTTCGTGTTGGCCTTCCAGAAAGCGCGGATAACCGGCGGCGGCAATCATCGCGGCGTTGTCGGTGGAAAGCGCGCGGCTCGGGAAGAAAACTTTCAAGCCGTCACGCTTTCCCTGGGCTTCAAAAACTGCGCGCAACTCGCGATTCGCAGCGACGCCGCCGGAAACAAAAATCGAGCGCACGCCTTGATTTGCGGCGGCAGCGAGCGTGCGGGTTACCAGGTCGTCCACGACGGCGTGCTGGAAACTCGCCACCAGATCGAGCGTGGCCGATGTTGAAAGTTGGCGCAAAGCGTCAGTAGAACGCTCCCCACGCGCAAGTGCCTGTTCCCTTGCAGCGATCTCAGGTTGAAACTCGGGATGTTTGCGAAGATGGTACAACACCGCAGTTTTAATTCCGCTGAAGCTGAAATCGTAAACGTTTCCTTTCATTTGCGGCACGCCAAATCGAATGGCCTTGGGATTACCGTGCTCGGCTAAACGGTCGATGATCGGGCCGCCGGGATATCCCAGAGCAAGCATTCGCGCAACTTTGTCATACGCCTCGCCGGCAGCGGCGTCGCGCGTGCCGCCAATTCTCAAATATGTAAAGTGGCTGGTGCCGTTGGTTGATCTGCACTCCACTCCATACAAAACCGTATGGCCACCCGAAACAATCAGGCAGAGCGCGGGGAATATGGGCTGTCGGCCTGACGCTGCGGCCTCAAGCATTACGGCATGGACGTGTCCCTCCAGATGATTCACGGCGATGAGAGGCTTACCAAGCGCAAGAGCTAGAACTTTTCCGTAGGTTACGCCAACCAGCAGCGCGCCAATCAGTCCCGGTCCGCGTGTAACGGCAATCGCATCGAGATCGGGCAGCGAGATTTCCGCCTGTTTTACGGCCTCGCGCACCACTGGAACGATTTGGCGAAGATGTTCGCGGGAGGCAAGTTCGGGAACCACTCCGCCAAAATCACGGTGAATGGCAATTTGCGATGCCACGATATTCGAGAGGACGCTGCGGCCGTCTGCGACCACCGCTGCGGCCGTCTCGTCGCAAGAAGATTCGATGCCGAGAATGAGATTTCTTTTTGCGTTCACGCTTTTATCCGCGGGTCCGTTGCTATTGAAGCGCTATCGATATCTTAGCACGCGCGCCCGGCCAGTCCGGCACGGCCGAAGGAGATTCATTTGGCGGTCGATAAGACGCAAAAATACTGGAAATTATTCTCCCCTTCCTTCTTCCCTTTTCAGATGGGAATAGCTAAGAATAGTAGCTATGAGCTCTCAACGAAAACGCGTGCGCAAAGCGGTGCTGCCGGTAGCGGGCCTGGGCACTCGATTCCTTCCCGCCACAAAAGCGCAGCCCAAAGAAATGTTGCCGGTGGTGGACAAGCCGCTGATCCAATATGCAGTGGAAGAATGCATCGCTTCCGGGATTGAGAGCGTCATTTTTGTAACCGGCCGGCGCAAGAATGCCATTGAAGACCATTTCGACTCGGCGCCCGAGCTCGAGGCGTTTCTCGAAGAGAAAGGCAAACCCCATCAAGCTGAAATGGTACGCGAAATTAGCGGCGGCCTGCACTTCAGCTACACGCGGCAGAGCGAAGCGAAGGGGCTGGGCCACGCCGTGTTTTGCGCGCGAGAGCTGGTAGGCGACGAACCGTTCGCAGTGCTGCTTGGCGACGTGATTATGGACGGCGCAGTTCCCGCCACGCGCTCCTTGATGGACGTTTGGGACGCAACCGGCCAGGGCGCCATTGCCGTGGAAGAAGTCGAGCGGGCGCGCTTGCACCTTTACGGCATCATCGCCGCAACTCCCGGGAACCAAGCGCGCTGGGGCGACCAGCTCTTGCGCGTGACTGACTTGGTTGAGAAGCCGCATGCGGATAAGGCTCCCTCGAATCTTGGCGTAACCGGCCGCTACGTTCTACCGCCCGAAATTTTTGAGTACCTGGAGAAAATTGAAGCGGGGACCGGCGGCGAGATTCAACTCACTGATGCGTTGAAAGAATTGGCGAAGGGACCGGGGCTGTGGGCGCATATCTACGAAGGGAAGACTCACGACGCCGGCGACAAGCTCGGCTTCTTGAAGGCTACAGTGGAGTTCGCGTTGAAAAATCCGAAGCTGGGCCCGGATTTTCGCGAATATTTGCGCGGGCTCAAGCTCTAGAACTACCATTTACACTACTTTTTCTTCTTACTTCCCTTCTCGGACGAAGACTTCGAACTGCCCGATTTCGATTCTGACGGTTTTGATTCGCTGGAACTAGACTCGCTCAACTTGGAATCACCGCCCTTTGAATCGCCGGCCTTTGAATCACCCCTACTGGAGTCCGAAGATTTGTTATCCCCAGGCTTTTCGCCGGAGGAAGAATCCTTGCCGTCGCTGGATTTTTCTCCAGACGCAGGAGAGCCGCTTTTCTTGGCGTAATCCGTCACGTACCAGCCTGATCCCTTGAACTGTATGGCGGCCGCCGACAGCATGCGTTGCGCCTTGGCGCCGCACTTCGGACACTTCTTCGTGGTAGAAGCGTTATGCCCTTCGATTTTTTCGAACTGGTGGCCGCACTTCTCGCACTTGTATTCGTATAAAGGCAATGAATACTCCTCCCGGTGATAGCAGAACGTAAAATATAGCATGCTTGCGGGCGTCCTGCGGTGTGAACGAAAGCGCCGGCGGCCGTGTGTTAGACTGCCTGATCGCAACGGTCGCAAACTCGTGAGCGTTCCATGACAAAAAGAAAGAACGAAGAATCCGCTGCCGGCTGTTTATATGTGGTTGCCACGCCCATCGGCAATCTCGAGGATATTTCCTTGAGAGCGCTGCGCATCCTGAAAGAAGCCGACGTGATCGCCTGCGAAGACACACGCCAGACCACGAAGCTGCTCTCGCACTTCGATCTGCGTAAAAAACTGGTGAGCTATCACGAACATAATGAAATCACGCGCGCTGCGGAACTTGTGATCGATCTGGAACAGGGCGCGAAAGTCGCGCTCGTCAGCGACGCCGGGACTCCGGCAATTTCCGACCCGGGACATCGGCTCGTGAGCCTCTGCTTGCGCCATGGCATCGAAGTGGTGCCGGTACCCGGGGCGTCCGCGTTTGTTGCTGCGCTGGCAGCGTCAGGAATGGCTATAGAAGAATTTACGTTCATCGGTTTTTTGCCTGCGCGGCAATCGGAGCGGCGCAAGAAGTTGCGTACCCTGATGAACGAGCCGCGCACGATCGTTTTATATGAAGCTCCGCACCGCTTGCTTGAAACGCTGGAAGACGCCCTTGAAATTCTCGGCAATCGCCCCGCCGTGATTGCGCGCGAAGTGACAAAAATGTACGAGGAATTTCTGCGCGCCCACCTGGAAGATTTACTGGCAGGCGTGCGTGCGAAAGAACCGCGCGGCGAAATCACGCTCCTGATTGGTCCGCCCGACGCACAAGTGCGAACCGATGCTTCCGCTGAAGACGCGAGCCGGGCGCTCCCGATCGCGCGGCGCGTTGACGAAATCGTCAAAGAAAGTGGCCTGGATCGTAAAGCCGCGTTGAAACAAGCCGCGCGCGAACGCGGCCTCACGCGCCGTGAGGCTTACAAACAACTTCTTGTCACCAGAGATGAATAGGGATCAACGAACCGCCTGACGGAAAAACAAACTAATCTGAAGAAGAGGCAGTGCTGCGCGCGAAGAAAGATTCCACGCTATCGAGAATCTCCGCTGTGCCACGCGAATGATGCACCGCATAGCGAAGTTCTGCGCCATTTCTGACGCCGTGCGTGAACAAACTTGCAAATTGTTTCATCTTGCCCACGGCGTCGGGCATTTCGGCTGCAATCAAGCTGCGAAAATAGCCGGAGAGCAAGTGGTAACGATCAAGCTCGGTCGGCTCATCGTAACGTCCCGTCGCAATGTAGTCCTGAATCTGGCGGAAAATCCACGGATTTGACGAAGCGGCGCGTCCGATCATCACCGCATCGCAGCCGGTTTCGTCGATCATGCGAACGGCGTCCTGCGGCGTATGAATGTCTCCATTGCCGATCACCGGCATTCGCACCGCCTCTTTCACCGCGCGAATCACACTCCAATTTGCCGATCCTGCGTAGCCCTGCATGCGCGTGCGAGGATGAATGGCAATCGCTTCAACGCCGATTCGTTCGGCCATGCGCGCCACATCCACCGCAACGATATTATTTTCGTCCCAGCCGGACCGAATTTTTATTGTGAGCGGAATTGTTACGGCCGCGCGGACTTTTCCGAGAAGCTTTTCCAGATGAGGCAAATCGCGCAATAGCCCGGAGCCTCCGCACTTCACAACTTTCTTTACCGGGCAGCCGAGGTTGATATCTATCTGGTCGAAGCCAAGTTCCTGGGTGAGCGCAGCGGCGGAAGCCATCACTTCCGGATCAGATCCGAAAATTTGCGCCGCGATGGGATGTTCGTCTTCGCCGAAATATAAATAATGAAGCGTGCGCTCGGAATTTCGCGTCAAGCCTTCCGCGCTGGTAAATTCCGTCATGATCAGTCCGCATCCGCCCAGCGAGCGAATCACGCGGCGAAAGACTGTATCGGTGACCCCGGCCATTGGCGCCAGAATTGTTGCCGGACAAATAGCCCGATCGCGAATTTTGATTTCAGACGGGAACATATTGCAGCTCTATTTTATGGAAGTGCCGCCGGACGGACGGCCCATGCCGCCCGCTCCCGCCGCGGCAGCAGCCGCAGACGCGTTCGGAACAGGCGCGGATTCAACGGCGACAGTGTTCACCGGCGCAACCAGCGTTGCGGGCTTTGGTCGTGCTCCATCCAGATGGGTGATCACAGATTCTATGGAACCGCCAAAAAAGCTATCGATCACCTGCGCCAGAGCGTGCGCCCGCGCGTCCTCAGCCGTGAGATTTGGTTTATAGATGTAGGCGCGCCCGTTTTTGCGGCGCTCCACAATTCCCTTCCGCGCGAGCCGATCCATAATCGTCATGATCGTGGTGTAGGCGCGCGGGCGCCGCGGGGCGAGCGCATCGCGAATTTCGCGCACCGTACCTTCGCCCATAGGCCAAAGCATGTTCAGGCAGTCAAGTTCCAGCGGAGCAAGATCCAAAAGCGCATGGCGCGGCGACGGCGTTTTCGCGTAGGTCATTTTATGCAGGCTCGTTATTCTTCTTGTCAGGCGCCGGACGCGGAGCAAACCCCGTAAACGTTGTTTGCGGCGACGTTTCGCTTTGTTCCCCAGAAACTGCCGCAGTGCGCGCTACCGTACCAAACGCGGGCTTTTGTGCGGACGGTTCCGGGCCCCCTGGCGAAGCTCCAGCCGATGACGAAGCATCATACGCCACATTTGGTTCTGCGCAAGCCGCCGGATCTCCGCCTGTGAAAAACTTCTCGGTGCGCAAAAGCGACCGTCGTAGCGACGGATTGCGCGCGGTCCAATCCGCGTTTCCCTCCGCCGAATCCAGCGTCGCGCGAATGGCCCCCATCTTCGAGTCCATGTCGTCTAGAAAATGCAGCGCAACGGCCTCGCGAGTCTGCGGCAGCGATGGCGAACCAAACTCGTAGGAACCGTGATGGCTCAGAATTAAATGCTCCACCAGCATAGCCAGTTGAGCGGGGAAATTCGGAATCGCGCGAATTCTTTCGCGGACCATTGCAGCGCCGATAGTGATGTGCCCGAGCAAGCGGCCTTGCGTGGTGTAATCGATGCCCCGGTCGTAGCAAAGCTCATCAATTTTTCCGATGTCGTGAAGGACGATGCCTGCGAGAAGCAGATCGGCGTCGAGTTCACGATAATGTTCCGCCACTGCGCGGCCCAAACCGATAAGGCTGACGATGTGTTCGAGCAGTCCGCCGAGGAAAGCGTGATGCATGGTCATGGCAGCAGGCGCGCGTTTCAACTTCGGCGCGCTTTCAGGATCGTCCGCGACGCTCGTCAGCAACCGTTTGAGCCACGGATTTTTCATCGCCGCAATAGCCGCGCGAAGGTCCGCATACAGCTTCTCGACGTCGTACTTGGTATGCGCCAGGAAATCGGCGAGGTCGTAATCGCGCTCGACCGCTGGAATGATCTGCTCCAGCATCAGCTCTTTCTGGCCGTTGTACAGTTTCACGCGCCCGCGGACGTGCACTACGTCGTCGCGCTCGAAGGTCACAGCTATCACCGCGAAGTTATCCCACATTTTCGCGGAAATTCTTCCCGTGCGGTCCACTAAATCCAGTTCCAGCCAGGATTTTCCGGAACGAGACGAAGTGCGGATTTCCTTTTCGCGGACCAGAAACAGCGTGGCGATTCCCTGGCCGTCCTGCAAATCACAAATGTAGTGTGTTTTCACTGGCCGTTGACTTTAGGCTTCGGCAATTTTTTCTTGGTCTTTTTATCCGAGGCATCCACCGTGGGTGCGACCTCCTGAATCACGCTTGCTCCCGGCACCGCTGCAGTGTCGGTATATCCCGGCTTCACCATCACATAGCTTTGTTCGCGCAATTGGCCCAGGTATTCGCGCATAGTCGGCTGCATTTTCTGCCCGTAAATGCGGTTCATAATTTCGTTTTCCACTTTATCGAGCGGCTGCAATCCGGCCTGGAAGTGCGCTTCTACTCTAAGGACCTCAAAACCTGTCTTGGTCTGAATCACATCCGTCATCTGGCCTTTATCCATTTTAAAGGCGATGTCTTCCAGCTGCTTCGATAGCTGCCCGTGCTCGAAAATCCCCAACTCCCCGCCGTCCTTCGCCGTGCTGCCTTCCGAAAAATGCTTGGCAATTTCGTTGAAGTCTTCGCCCTTCACTACACGGTTACGCAAGTCTTCCGCCTTCTTTTCAACCGACGCCATTTCTTCCGGGCTTTTGCCTTCAGTGCTCAAAAAGATTTCCGCGAGAGCCACCTGTTCCGGACGAATGAAGTCCTTTTGGTGCTCCTCGTAATATTTCTTCACGTCCTCGCTGGGAATATTGATATGCGAACCGACCTCGCGGCGAATCACTTCCTGCGTCAGCAGCGAATTGCGAATCTGAGCTTTGAAATCCTCCCAACCCAGGCCTTGCTTTTCCACTTCCTTTTCGAATTCTTCCATACTTCCCAGATTGTTCTGCTTGCGAATCTCGTCGAGACGCTTGACCACGTCCGTTTCCACACTAATGCCCATGTCCTTCGAGCGCTCCACCAGGAGCGCTTGGTCGATCAAATCCCGCAACAAGTCTTTCTGTTTTTCCTGGTAGATCTCCTCGACCTTTTCGGAAGAGCAGCCCTGGCAGTCGTGGGCAATCTCTTCATGCATGGCCAGTTCGGCCTTCTGGATATCTGAAAGCGTAATCGCGCTGTTATTAACGCGCACAACGATCTCTTCTATTACCGTACCCTTTGCTTGAGCGCCAGCTTGCGGAGCTGCAACAACCGTCAGCCCGATAAACACGATTATTCCGGCGGAAACGACGGCAAGGAACGTATTCCAGATTTTCATAGGGTTCACTCTGAATTGAATTTTATCTCTACGCTTGTAGCTGTAGCAATACGTTTCTGGTGGCCCCCGTGGGCCCACCCTTTTCACCTTTCCACTCAAACCACAGCACTCCCGACGGATCCAGGCGCATGCCCTTGCGCTTGCGGATCAATTTGACCAATTTCTCGGGACCCAAGGGGGTGTCCTCATAGAATTTTATGGCTACTTGGTCCCCTCGATGATCCACGGACGCAACCATCAACCTCTCAGCCAGCGCCTTGAGCACCGCATAATCGAGCAGGTTCTCTACGGACGGCGGCGGCGGCCCGAATCGGTCATTCAGTTCCTTGCGAACTTCCTCGCGCTCCTCGTCCGACGTAACACTGGCAATTCGCTTATAGATCCTAAGCCGCAAGTTCTCATTCTCGATGTACTCAGGTGGGATGCGGATTTCCTGTCCTAGGTTGAGTGTGGCCCGACGTTCAACAGCCACCGCCTCGCCCTTTCGTTCGGCCACCGCACGTTCCATCATCTGGCAATACATATCAAAACCGACAGCCTCGATGTGGCCGTGCTGTTCGCGGCCCAACAGATTTCCAGCCCCTCGCAACTCCAGGTCGAGTGCGGCAATTCGGAAGCCCGCGCCCAAATCGCTGAACTCTTTCAGCGCGGCCAGTCGCTGTCGCGCGATAGACGTGAGCGTGCTGTCAGGTGGAACAAGAAGATAAGCGTATGCTCGCTGATTCGACCGCCCCACACGCCCGCGCAGTTGGTACAGCTCCGACAAACCAAAGCAGTCCGCGCGATCTATCAAAATTGTGTTGGCGCGAGGGATGTCCAGACCGTTCTCGACAATCGTGGTAGATACCAACACGTCCGCTTCGTCGCGTACAAATTTCAACATTACCTTTTCCAGTTCTGTCTCGCGCATTTGGCCGTGGCCCACCACCACACGCGCCTTCGGAACCAGCCGCTTTACCATTGCCGCCAGTGTGTCAATCGATTCCACACGATTGTGAACGAAGAAAACCTGGCCCTCTCGCGCCAGCTCTTCTTCTACTACGCGTTGGATCAACGTTTCGCTGAACGGCGCAACGGTCGTTTGAATCGCAAGGCGGTCTTTAGGAGGTGTCTCGATCACGCTCATGTCACGCAGACCCACCAAAGACATATGCAGCGTGCGCGGAATGGGTGTGGCCGACATGGTTAGCACGTCCACGTTCTTGCGCATTTCCTTCAGGCGCTCTTTATGCGCCACTCCGAAACGCTGCTCTTCGTCCACCACCAGCAAACCCAGATCCTGAAACTTCACATCTTTCGAGAGCAACCGATGCGTGCCGATCAGGATGTCAACTTTTCCGGCTTCCATCTCTTCCAGAACTTTTTTCTGTTCCTTCTCCGTACGAAAGCGGCTGAGCATTTCCACTCGAACGGGAAACGCCGAGAAACGGCGTTTGAACGTCTGGAAATGCTGGAACGCAAGCACGGTAGTCGGCGCGAGGACGGCAACCTGTTTTGAATCCGCGATAGCTTTGAATGCCGCGCGCATAGCTACTTCCGTCTTGCCGTAGCCGACGTCGCCGCATAGCAAGCGGTCCATCGGCAGCGTCGATTCCATGTCGCGTTTCACGTCCGCGATAGCGCGAAGCTGGTCTGTCGTTTCGTCAAATTCGAAAGCGTCTTCAAATTCGCGCGTCCAATTCGTGTCTGCTGGAAACGCGTGGCCGGGCGCGGTTTTTCTTTCTGCGTAAAGTTTCAGGAGCTGGTCCGCCATATCTACGACGGATTTGCGTACCCGCGTTTTCCGCGCTTCCCAAACCGTGGTTCCCAGACGGTCGAGGACCGGCTCTACTCCGCCGAGCGATTGATACTTCTGCACCAGGTCCAACCGCGCCAGTGGAACGTAAAGCTTCGCGTCGCCCGCGTATCGCAACAGCATGAATTCGCCGGTAGCGCCTTCAACCACGACCTGCCGCAGTCCTTCGAATTGCCCGATGCCGTGATCGATGTGTACGACGTAGTCGCTCGGCTTTAAGTCCGAGAAATCACTGAAAAAACTTGCAGTCTTGGGGCGCGAACGCGCGCGTTGCTTGGAAGACGGCGCGACAGTTTCGAAAAGATCCGCATTGCCGTACAACGCAAGTTTCGCGTCCACGAACAAGACGCCCTCTTCAATCGGCGCTCTGATGAGCACCATCGCCGGCCCTGCCGCGCCGGATCCTTCTTCTGCCAGACGCGCCACGGTCGTGTTTTCTTCCAGCTCACCCATGCGATAGGGCACTTCAAACTCGTGGCAAATATCAGCAAGCCGCTCCAGCTCGCCGGTGCTGGCTCCCGACACAAGTACTTGTTCGCCCGCACCGATGCGCCCGCGAACTTCGGCTACGAATGCGGCGACGTCGCCGTGATATCGCGTGGTCGGCTGCGTGCGAAGTACATGTTGGCCCGCAGGATCGCTCTCATGTGCAATGGCGAGATGCTCGACCGCTAGCCGGGGCAGCCGTTGTAACCCGTGCAGCCACTCTTCGTCGCTCCACAGATAAGCGCTGGGCGGTTCGGCCAGTGGATCGTCAGACTCTTCGAATGATCCTTGCAACTGTTCGCGATATTTCTTTAGGCAGCCTGCGATAAGCAACGGCTCATCGAGTATCACCAGCGGATCGGGCCCCAGATCGAAGAGCGTCGATTTGCGTTCTTCGCGCAAAACTTCTTTGAATTCCCAGCCGGGAAAGAAAGCCGCCAGCGGAGAATCATCTTCGCGGTCGGAACTCGAGCGCACTCGTAATCGTTCGAGAACTTCTGAATGGCGCGGAAATTCCGTGAGCGGCATCAGCATCGCGCGCTCGACAGGATTGGTGGAACGCTGCGTGTTGGGATCGAATGCACGAATCGATTCGATGGTGTCGCCGAGTAGTTCCACGCGGACCGGCTGCGGTGCCTCCGGAGAAAAAATATCGATGATGCCGCCGCGCACGGCAAACTGCCCCGGCATCTCGCAGGTCACTTGTTTGTCGTAGCCCGCGCTGGAAAGAAAGTTCAACAGCGCTTCGTGCTCGATGGATTGATCGCGCGCGATAGTCAACGCGAGCTCGCCATAAAATTCCGGCTCACGCAGCCGCCAGACAGCAGCCTGAATCGGCACGATCAAAAGATCTGCTTCGCTCAGCGCAAATCGCCAAAGCGCCACGGCGCGATCTTCTGAAATTTCCGCGTGCGGCGAACGCGATTCGTAAGGCAGCACATCGTACGCAGGCAAGTGCGCCACGCGCCGCCCGGGCTTTCGCGTAACTGCGCGATAAAACCAGCGCACTGGTTCAAGCAGCATTTCAGCGCGCTGGTTCGATTCCACGATCAGAACTGTAGGCCGTCCAAGGTGAGCAGTGGCAACAGCCGAGACGAACGCCTTCGCAGGGTCGGTTAGCCCCGCTAGGTGCACCTCGCCCTTGCTGCGCCGTAGAGTATCCAGGGCTTGGTCTATTTCAGGATTTCGCGCCACGCGCGAAAGAATCTCGGACACCAAAGAAAGAATCATGCGCGAAGTTGTTTGATGCGCTCGATCAGGCGTGAGGTTGAATGGCCCGGCTCCGGCGGAATATGAATCACAGTGGTTCCCGGCGCACCGGCCGGATTCTTCACCTTCGCAGCGCTTTTCCCGGTACTCGCGCTGCTGCCTTCCACCAAAATATCGGGCGCGAAGTCTTCCATGAACTTTGTTGCGAGCGCTTCCTCGCCGAGTTCCACCGCGACATCCACCGCCTCGAAAGCTGCGACAATCTCGGCCCGTTCAGCGGCAGGCATAATGGGCCGTCCTGCGCCTTTTTTCCCGCATGCATGAGCGTCACTCTGGATTGCAACCACGAGAATGTCCCCCTGCGTGCGCGCTTGCTCCAGCAATCGAATGTGCCCCGGATGCAGCAAATCAAACACTCCCACCACGCACACGACTCTCTTTCCGTTGCGTTTCCACTCGCGCCGTTGGAGAATCACTTCGCTTTGAGAAAGTAACGCCAATGCTCTGCTCCCATTTGCAATCGCGCGAAAAGTCGCAAACATCTAATTCTAGCACGCCCTCCGCAATCGCCGCGGAAGCCGTACCGGGCGCCAAAAAATGAAAATCTTAAATTTCAGATTGTGGGAAAACGCGCTTGCCGTCACAGGCATCGTTTTCGTAATTCTCGGCTCGATGTGGATTCGCAGCGGCGAATTACCCGAACAACAAACCGTGATCGAAGCGGGCGGTTGCCACACTCCGGCCACGATTTTCAATCCGCGCATCACCGACGAGCCGCCTGGCACCGTCATCGTGATGCACGGATTGTCCGCAAACCGGCGAATCATGAAGTACCTATCTTCGGAATTTGCAGGACACGGCTTACAGGTTTATTCATTCGATCTACCGGGACATGGCGACAGCACAGACGCCTTTTCTTTCGCGAGGGCCGCGGAATGCGCGACGGCAGCGGTGGAATCTTTAAGCCGTAGCGGTCAGATCGATCCCAAAAAAACAATCGCTGTAGGACATTCGATGGGCGGGGCCATTGCTATCGCCATGGCAGATCACCTTCCGCTGGCCGGCACGATCGCAATTTCTCCCGCACCCATGGTTCTGCCTCAACGAATGCCTTCGAACCTGCTCGTTTTCAGCGGGCAATATGAACCGTTCATCTTGCATCGCGCAGCGGAAGCGCTTTTACAAGCCTCGGGAGGAACGCGTGCGCAGCCCGACGACTTTGCGCAAAAGCGCGCGTTTGATCTGCGCCACGTAGCGGGCGCGACGCACACCAGCCTGCTGATGGATCGCAATATCGCTCACCAATCTGAACGCTGGATCATGCAATGTTTATTTCCCACCATTCCGCCGGAAACCCTGGCGCTGGACCTCGATCTCGCGCCTTACGCGGTGGCAAACAAAGGTCGCCACCGTTTGGCCGGCTCGATCCTCGGCCTAATCGGTATTCTGATTTTGTTTCCCTTCTGCGCAACGCTAATCGCATCAGTTTCTCGTGGACTTCGCGCAGACCCGCTCCTGCATCATCCACCCTACGCGCTTTCCATTACAGAAGTCGCAGTGGCATCCCTCGCCGGAGTTTTACTCCTCACGCTCGGTATTCCGCTAAAGTTTTTGCATATTTACACAGCAGACTACCTTTTGTCATTGCTCCTGATCGTAGGAACGGTCCTGCTGGTCTTCAATCGCAAGCAGATCAGGGAAAATTGGCCGCCAGACATCTCGAGCGCCATAGTGGGTGCCGTCTTTGGTTTGGCCGTATTTCTTGCAGTCGGCGCATGGCTGAATTGGCAAATGGACGACGGTTGGCTCAACGCGCCGCGTTGGCTTCGCTTCGCAGCCATTCTCCCCGTCACAACTATTCTCTGCGGCGCGGAGGAACTCGCCCTGGGCCCCGTGCACAGCGGCAGGCGCAGAGCGCTGCGTTTCGGGATATTCCTATTGCTCCGGCTCGAAATCTTTCTTGCATGCGCCCTCGCGTACTACGAGCTCGGCAGTGGTCAAGTCTTGATTCCTCTGCTCGCTGTTTTTCTTGCCGTGTTTTCCGTGGCGCAAAGGCTTGGCGCCGATGCCTTGCGCAGGCGAACCGGCTCCGCCGCTGCCGCAATATTGTTTAGTGCTATACTCGCTGCGTACTTCGTTGCCGCTGTTTTTCCGCTGACGTGATGAGGCCATAATAAAGATCTCATGAAGGACATCGCTATCGTCGGCGGCGGGCCTGCCGGCGCTCTTTGCGGAGAGCGTCTGGCTAGCTCCGGCTTCACGGTCACGATTTTTGACGAGCGACTCGCGTGGGAAAAACCCTGCGGCGGCGGCCTCACACACAAAGCGATCGAAACCTATCCGTTCCTTCTCGATTCACCCCATCCCAAAAAAATCGTCCGTACAGCCGAACTGATTTCAAGTCGCGGGCATCGTGCGCGCTTCGAAATGGACCGCCCCATCGTGATTTATGCGCGCAAAGTGCTTAATGGCTTATTGCTCGATCGAGCGGTCGCCGCCGGATGCACTACTGTCTGCTCGCGCGTTACTGGCGTAAATACAAATGGAGAGCGTGTTCGCTTGATGGTCGATGGCGAAGAACGAATTTCAGATTTTGTGGTATTGGCTTCCGGAGCGCGCAATCAGCTTTTGCCTGACACCACAAAGCTCGGGTCTCAAGATCTGGAGATGACGCTCGGCTACTTCGTTCCCACTGAAGAAAACATCATCAAGATAAAATTCCTGAAGGAATTCGAAGGCTATCTGTGGTCCTTCCCGCGCGCCGACCATTTGTCCGTAGGAATTTGCGCGCGCATGGGACAAACCACTAGTCGCCAATTGCGCCGGCATCTGGACGCTTTCGTCGTCGAAGAAAAAATCCCGACCGCAGGCGCTCAGTTGTACAGCCACGTTTTGCCGTCGCCGCAGGCCAAAACAATCAGGGGACGCCGCATCGTTGGGAAAAATTGGGCCATGGCCGGTGACGCTGCCGCGACCGTTGACCCCATTACCGGCGAAGGCCTTTACTACGCTTTGCGTTCCGGGGATCTACTCGCGCAGGCACTGGCAGCGGGCTGCCCGCAGGAGTATCCGGAACATCTTCGCGCAGCTTTTTCCGCGGACCTTGAGTTCGCGGCCAATATCGCAAAAAAAGTTTTTCGCGGAAATTTCGTGGGAGGCGCCATCACCACTCGCATGGTGCAGTTGCTGAACTACTCTCCTGCGTTTCGCGATCTCGTTCGCGATATTTTCAGCGGCTCACAGAGCTACCGCACATTGAAGCGCCGGCTCTGGAGCCAGCTGGGAATTACGGTCGCTGAATTCGCGCACAGCTTCCTCGACCCGCGCCGCATGCAACCAGCTTCCCCCGCCAGCCAAAACGAACCTTCGCAATGACTCAGCACAATACCGAATCCGCGCGAGAACGGCCGCGCATTGGACTTGAAAGCTCGGTAGAAAAGGTAATTCCTCGCGAGTGGACGCTTGCTGCTTTTGATCCGCGCCTTCCTGACGTGCTTTCCACTCCCGCGATGATTGGAATGATGGAAGTTGCCGCGTCACAAGCCGTACAGCCGGAGTTGCCGCCCGGCGCTATTACAGTTGGCACACGCATCGAAGTGGACCATCTGAAGGCAGTCCCCGGAGGCACTACCGTGCGGGCGACTGCGCGCCTGGTTAAGCACGAAGGCCGATTCCTGGTATTCGATGTCGAAGCGCGGTCGGGAGAGCATCTGCTAGGGCGCGGACGGGTGTTCCGGGCAATCGTGGAACCGAAAAAATTTACGACTCAGGCCAAGGAACGCAGCGGGAACTGATCGCTCGGGCTATCGCATCCAAACGCGAGCGCATTCGCGTGCGGCTTGAGCGCAAGTGCGGCAGCATGCTAACCTGCTCCTCTAGCTTGTAGCCCGAGTGGTGGAACTGGCAGACACAGGAGACTCAAAATCTCCCGATCTCACGGTCATGGGGGTTCGACTCCCTCCTCGGGCACCAATTATCGCGATCCTTTCCGCTGATGCTGGCTACTGCGACTTTAGGTTTAAATGTAGCGCCGCGGCCTTCAGCGCGGCATTGTTAACGCCGTTGCAATGCGCACCGTCTAGGACTAACCCTTGCGGACGCGCCGCAAATTGAGTCCCCACTAGCCTCAGAGCAGGGTTACTTCGGCGAAACCCGCGCAATGGTTTTTCCCATCTTTAACCAAATTTAGACAATAGTGGGCGAGGCATTTTCCTGGGCGTGCCTTACAAGGGGGAAAGAACTAAATGGCGCAGCCGGAAAATAGAAGAAGTGAACGTGTCCTCGCGGATGTTCCCATCGCAATTCGCGGCGAATCAGCGGACCACAGCCCTTTTCAGGAAGAAACCTTCACGGTGACGGTGAGCGCGCACGGTGCGCTCGTGATGTTGGGAACAAAGGTGTCCATAGGCCAAAAAGTTACGCTGATGAATCCGAAGAATTGGGACGAACGCGAAGGTCGCGTCTCTTACATGGGACGTGAGCACGCCGGCCTCGCTCAAGTGGCGATCGAATTTCTCAGGCCAGCTCCCGAATTCTGGCCCATCACTTCTCCGCCCCCCGGATGGAAGTCCACTTAGCCGCAGATGCGCCAAAGGTTTAAATGTAGCGCCGCGGCCTTTAGCGCGGCATCCTTCTTGTGCCGCCCCCAGGCCGCCCGCTCGCCAAAAAACCTTTCCCTAAGGTGCTCTTTCTGTTGAACGAAATTTAGTTTTCCCACTTCACCAAACACCGGACTCAGTTCCCCCGTATGAGCCGAATTGCATCAGGCAACGACGAATCCCC
>Ga0210383_10001843_pt1 | contig 19315 bp, 24 predicted proteins | sample IncBWC14OmetaG_FD_160072 | JGI IMG/M metagenome (GOLD analysis project Ga0210383, IMG submission 160072) | Forest soil microbial communities from Barre Woods Harvard Forest LTER site, Petersham, Massachusetts, United States - Inc-BW-C-14-O ...
GAAGGGTGGGGGTAAGGATGTGCGGGAGCAGACTGGGGAAGGGCGGGAGTGGGGTGGAGGCTGAAGTGCCTGTGGAGTTGAGACGGTGGCGGAGGGAGATGAGGTTTGTGCCAAGATAGCGGAGAGTTTGGCTGTCACTGGGGCGAGTATCGAGGAGGCTGGCCAGGCTGTTGGTCCTAGCGGGAGCTCATGGACACACGATCACAATTATAATCGCAAGCTGTGTTAATTTCTTTCGAACGAGAGCGCATACATACTACATTGGAACCGATACTGCATCGGTTTACCTGTTAATACCACGTATCAATGTATCCTTATTTTCTTGGCGACTAGAGATTGGGAGGTACAATTTTATGTTATAGTTTTTCAAGTTAGTACCGGTTATCGGTAGAATGCCGTCGTATCCGAGTCGTAACACGTATGCAGATGAACTGTCCCGAAAATAATATTACCTGCTACTAATAGGCAGCACTAGTACTTCTGATGTCGAAGGACAAGCCCCAAGCTAGGGTTAGGAGAATGTACAAGCGGAAAAAAGGCCCGTCCGGCCAGCTGCAGACTGGCCAAAGCAGGACAGGAAAATATTGGGACGGTAAATGAGCGTACTCAGCCCAAGGCAAGCCGCAGACACCCTGTATGGACAAGGTCGCCGTGTTATGAATGGTCTCCACGGCCCACAAATCCCGGGATTTGAAGGACTTGTGCCATCTTAATTATGCTGGGGTATTCAGGTGGAGGGCCGTCTATATTATGGTTGAGATTGGCACGGACCAGAGGTGTGTTATTTATGCCATACATATGATAACTGCGATACGAATAGCCTGCTCAAGCCAACCAGCCTACTTATTAGCCCTGCCTCCTTCTAAACATAACCTCCGCCGTCTGATGCGGCAGCCGATTGGCTTCGATCCAAAAATCTGCAGGCCGAACTCCCTCGGTTTCGAGCTTGACATCGTACGTCATCACAATGTGCGCCAGCATCATCTTCATCTCTGTCGCGGCGAAAAACCGCCCGGGACACGACCCACGACCGTGTCCCCACGGGAGGAAGTCCGCAGCCGTAGTGACTATTTGGCGCTTCATGCCACCATCTTCCTGGTGCGAGTTCGCGAATCGGAACCCGTCAAAGGAGCCGGCGCTGTTGTAGTTCGCTGTATCGTAATGGGTCGGCAGTGAAGCGGCGGATACAAAGGCCCCGACAGGAAGGTGTGTACCGTCCGAAAAGGTGAAGGGTTTGACAACTTTCCGCAGCATTGATACTAGAGGAAAAAAATGCACGTAATCGTCGGTTTAGATAATGCGGCCTGGGGAATAGAAAACGCACTAGCACGGATATCACTACATCTCATGGACTCCTTCACGAAACTGTCCACCCTGTACATCTTGTCCATCGCAATCTTTGTCCAGCCCTCTTCTCTGACAACAGCCTCTATCTCATCGCGCAAGGGTTGGATGTATTCTGGATTCGTGGCAAGGTGGTACAGCGCATGCGTGAAGGTCTGCTCGACCGGATTCTGTTGTCAGATAGGTGTCACAAATAAAAGAGGGAGGTAGTACTACCGACGATGTGGTGGGGATTGCGGCGAAATTCAACGCTAGAATACGAAGCGAGAACTCTCGTAGCGTTCTGTGATTACCCACGGCTTCGGTCATGAGCCACGAGAGAAGGTCGTTCTGCGGATAAATATGGATGAGTACTTAAGCCCATGTAGTCATCATAAATACCGGTTTATTAGGATAGTCCTTTCCGTGCAGATCCATATTTCGTTGTCGCTCCTCGACCATTGGTCGAAGATGTTTCATCATACGCTTGGTGTTGGAGGGCAGATTTGTGCCAAAGCGAGCGACGACCCTGTTAAGCGATGAATAAGATGTAAAACCCATTTTAGAGTTGCAATGCGGCGCACGGTCTCAAGAATACCGGGAACATGCTAATGGCAATTCCGGCCTTGAGGACATCTAGTGCGAATCCTAGGCTCAGCGCCACGAAATCGGGATTTTGGCCTTGAACAGAAAATCTCAGCCAAATGTCAGTCTTCAATTTTCACCGTACTCACACAACGGGAGTCCGACAAAGACTCGGTTACTGATGCGATTTATGACCCGCATCAAAGTGTCCAAGGCAGGGACTTTGTTCCAGTCTGAAATAATGAAGGATCAGACAATATATAATGGGATTTGACGACAAACTCGTTCCGGTCAGCGGTATCGCGTCTTCAAATGCCAGAATCATCTCCTCTCGAATTTCCGGGAATATGATGTTCAAATTCCGCGTGAGTTGAAAGTTAAGGATTGGAACGTGATATGGATCGGTTGCTATCCCAGGACTCAATGTGAATGGTACTTGAACCAGCTATGAAATCAGGAAATATATAGTCAGGAATTGCGAATTATTACTGAGCGTGATTTGCAACTCACCTCATTGACGGCCTCCGTGAAAGACAACTGATCCTGGGGAGCCTTTCGAAGCTCTTCGACAAGTTTCGGTCCACTGACAATCACGAGCCATCGGTTCAGGTTGGGTACCTTGAAAGTGGACATTTTATGCTTTTCGACATGTCACCTCTGATTCAAAAATGGAGCGAAATGGAGAAGACCTTCTCGTATCCTTCTTGGAGCATATGCGATCCGTTGAACAGAAATTGGATGGCACCAATATAGGAACCGAAAGGTCCTGTGGGCCCAACAGTCGGAATTGAACCAAGCTGAAATAGTAGACATTATTTATTATTCGAGAATATCACAATATGCATCTGAGTCAAACAGTCTTGTGCTGCAGCAGAATTGGACGTACATCAGGTTGGGACGCCCCTCTCATTTTCATCATCAACATAAATAGCAACAGTATGCTTGCATAGATCCACACGACGCCATACGGCATAGACGGGGTCTGATAGTTCGAGTCCATGACTCCTGAAAAGAGATGAACTATGCAGGTTGATACTTATAGTAATGTACGCCTCAGTGGCAGTGTTCTTATTGTCACTCAAGCAATTATAAATATTACTCCTTCACAGATTATAGGAGAGGTCTTTAGATATATTTACATGATTCTGTCTGCTCAGGGTTTCTTTGAATGGTGGAAGAAAATGTGGGACAAAATTAATTTCGGAGTTGTCCGACTCGTACTACAGAATTCCACGTGATGGGCAAGATTAGATTAGATGACTGACTCTAAATTCGCTCACAAGTTGAAGTTCAAGATCTTGAAGTGGACATCAAATCTCGTTTCAATCCAAATGGCGAATACGCTACTTGAGAAGCTCTCATCTAGCAAGTCGTTTGAAGGAGAACTGCTCAAGTACAAATTCAAGGTGGGAATCAATCCCGGAAATAAAATTCTGCCCGATTCACCTTGATCTTGTTTTATCAATCACTCTTGTATTGTAACCTCAGTCGGCCGCGTTGGGCGGTCTTTATGCACAGTTCAATCTCTTTCTACCTGCCAACTCTGTCCGATTCCATAGCAAGGTCCCGATTCTTGTCTACCTTGCTGGATTGACTTGCACAGAGGACAATGGGTGCGTACGAAATTGTTCTGCAATATTGTCCCACCTTAACTGGTTTAAGAGCTCAAAAAGGCGCCTTTTTCAATGCCGCTTCTTCCCAGGGGATTGCCTTACTTTTCCCGGACACCTCTCCACGTGGGGCAGGTATCGAGGGCGAAGATCTCGACTGGGATTTCGGTACTGGTGCTGGGTTTTATCTCGATTCAACGAATCCGAAGTACTCCAAACACTACAATATGCTTACACACATCACACTGGAGCTCCCTCAAATCATTGAGGCAGCCGGAATTCCTATCGTGTGTCACTTGCCTTCATCACTCTGCTCAAGATGCGCTCAAATTCGATGGCTTCAAGGACTTTACAAGGCAGAGCATCTTTGGACATTCTATGGGAGGTCATGGAGCTCTTACGCTGTACCTTGCCTCCAAAACCAAGCAATACAGATCTGCATCCGCGTTTTCACCCATCTCGAACCCTACAAAATGTTCTTGGGGTGAAAAGGCGTTCAAAGGATATTTGCAGGGCGGAGTGGAGGAGGCTAAAGCGCAGTACGATGGCACAGAACTCATCGCAAAGAGCAAGGACCCAGTTCACATTCTGATTGATTATGTGTGTATCGCCAGCCATTGTTTATGTTGGAGCCGGCGACTTTTGACATGCACGTTATTATTTGTAACCGGATGAGTAGGGCACGGCAGACAACTTCTACAAACAGGGGCAGCTCCTCCCCGAGAATTTCCTGAAGGCCGCTCGAAATGCTGGGTATGACGAGGTCCAAGTGCGCGTCCGAAGCCAGGAAGGCTATGATCATAGCTACTACTTCGTGCGTCTTGCTTTTGCCTGATTGGGCACTATTCAACCTTTCCCACAGATATCAACTTTTGCTTCGGATCATATTCATTGTAAGTGGTTTCTTTTCGGGCTGTCCTTTCGCTGAGGGCACCTTGTAGTCCATGCCAATTTCCTGAAGGCCTGAATAGCCTTTATCATTGTCGCTGTATTACAAATGATCGTGTAGTCTGAATCCAGTTAAACATAGGAGTTATTCCGGCAAGAGACAAGCTACAAGACAAACAATGAGGTTCAGAGCAACGCATGCAGTCAAATGAAACAACAAGAGAATCTGATCAGAGATGAATGGAAAGAGAAACAAGACTAGACGATTCGAGTCTATTTATCCGAAGATATCCTGTCTTGATATGCGGTCTCTAGCTCGGAAATTTCGCTAGTGATCCATTGGCTCTGCAACGCCGAATAAACTGTTGCGCGATGTAGGTGATTGTGGATCAGGAGGCGCCCGACGAGGCCTTTGGCTAATAAGAAATTACAGAAAATAAACCAGTGCCAATGGAATGAGGTCTCGTCCAGACACAAAATTACAGGCAGGGATCGCTTTACGTACCATCAGGCAAGAGACTCCAAGGGTCCTGCCGAAAGTCCACCTTGCCATCGATAATTCTCCTTTTGAGTTCGGCTTCGTTTCGGAAATAACGCTGTGAAAACTGGGAACTTTCCAAGTCGCACGAACCCTCGAGCCAATCCTCTGATGGTTGAAACATTGCTTCACAATCAAATGGATGACATCCGCTGGAAAGATGGGAATGGTTACAAGACACAAGTTTCGACATTATTAGTGTACGACGCATGTGATACGTGCAATAAAATGAGTGTTCCGAAACTGTCACTCACGAAAGCATCACGAAAAGTATCACACCTGCACTCCAGCAATCCGAAGGCATCCTACATTCGTTATAAGAGTTAAGAATTTCAAGACAATTGAGGTACCAACCCACGCACCCAACATATCCCAGATGTTGATTGTCCAGGGCCAGTATACCTTCAGGTGGTAGGTATGACACTGTACCGCAGACGTTCAATGTTTCCTGGTAGGCTTTAGGGCGGGCAAGACCAAAATCGGCGATCAGGACACGAGGATATGGTCCTGGAGAGTACAAAAGTATGTTTTCGGGCTGAATGAATACGATGAGATGAGAAATAAGGAATGACGGTGATTGTGTACCTTCAAGTCTGAGATGAGTTGTAAATGAATGTGGATCAATTGCTCAAATGGCGAATACGTACCTCGGTGGGATATCATCTTGTCGTGTAAGTACATCAGACCTTTTAGCACCTGATACATGATGTATTTCGCTTCGGCTTCGCACAGACGATTGTTTGTTTCAGGGTGGCTAGTGATGTAGGTGAAGAGATCGCCGCCGGTGCACAGTTGAAGGAATATGTGTCTTAAAAAACAGGTGATCAAGCTTGATATCTCGAACAGACGAAAGTTCACCAACAGAAAATTTCCGTTGCTTTCGACATCGTATACTCTGTTGATGTTGGGCTGAAAATGAAATTAATAGTAAGATAGATTCGAAATGAACCTCGCTGAACTCACATGATTCAAAGCCATAAGAATACTGACTTCCTTCATAACCTGCCCCTGTTCGTGTTCTTTTTTTGTTCTGATACTCTTGCATGCAACTTGTCGATGGGCTGATGTGTCCATAGCAAGGTGAACGGTGGCAAAGGTTCCACTTCCGAGACACTGTGACGTGACGATATATCCACCGATTCGCTGCAAGGCAGGTCAGTTGAGGGATCAACTAAGCAACCTTTGCTGACTTTGTGAGTGGGTTGCTGAGGAGGCGTCGGATCAAATATATTTGCTTTCTCGTTTGGTTCTTTCCAGATGTGGACGCACTTGAATTCTTTGGTAGAATGGTCAACGCAGAAGAAATTTTTGAGTACGAAATGAAGCAAACTTAGTGAGGAAGGAATCTCGAGTATGTCGCCATCCATGAGTATTACAAATGTTTTCCGAATCATGTGTCCGTTGAGCAACAAGCCATTTGTCGAGAGATCCTAGACCATCGATAAACCGTCAGTAGCAGCGTGGTTGTGGACCTTGGTTTTACCTGACACGACACGATGACACCTCCGGTGGGTGAACGAACGCTGTAAAGTTCACATCAGAAAAGCGGGCTCTTCACGGCGGCAAACATAGTGGACTCAACACATAGAGTTTACAATGAAGATTCGATACGAATGTATGTGGTATGACGTAGGAGCTGTAACATAACAAGCGTACTTTTAATGGTATCTTGGGAAGGGGGGAGAGAATCACGAACCAGAGGTTAGCATTCCTCCCAATTGTCACAGGTTTGTTGAGACTCAAGACCACGGCTGTAGATTATAGTTAGTGCAGTACAGAAAAGCGATCACAGTGAAGTTAAATCTCAACCTTCTTTCCGCCCCTTGTTGATGGTAACAAGTTTAGCGCATATACTCGATGGGCTGCAAAGTTGATTGCTGATGTCCTTGAACGGTATTGAGTTGATTGGTTGTAGCGAAGATGTGCGTGGTTGTTCATCGTAAGTCGTTCCACGCATGCTGTAAGGATTATAGATACTACAAAGGGGATATGAAAGCTGAAGGAATGTGACCGTCGATTTCAAGTTATCAGTGCTATAGTGTGTCGTGCGTAAACTGAACGCGTCTGAAATAGTTGTGTCACGTGCCAGCTGGTGCACGTCACGAGTCACATGCATATCTATTATTAACTATTATTAATAAAATTCCAGTAAATGTCATGTGATACCCTGATTGTATAAAAGGCTTTGTAACTTATAAGGTAAATGTTTTAAATCCGGTTTTTGTAGTATAGTCATTTCCAAGTCAAGTGGTAGTCAGGCCTGAGTCATTACAACTTGATTAAAACCGGTTTTAAAACATTTACCTGACTTTTGCATTTTTACAGACTAGTTAGATTTCTAGGATGGTGCATGTCAAAATAATTAGTCGTAACCTTTTCCGCTTCGCTGTTTTACCCGTTTCATTTTTTTATGCTGTTTCTTGCCGTCACGTGTATTGGTCAGTACTGCAATAAGGTGTGCCTGTCTTGCACCAAGTGGTGTGCCATCATCTGCGACAGAATTTTGGTGGGGAAAGCTTTTCGCCCTAGAGAACTCCTTCCCATTCTGCACAGAACCCTGGACAAACGGGCGAGCTGACAGTGTGGAGTCGTTCTCAAAAAATTCGTGATCAACCGCTCGTGACTTGTGTCCTTGTCCGGGTGCGGGAAGTGCGCTGCCCTCTGGGTGTACTGGGGGGACGTTCGAAGGGACGAAGGTGTCCGCACCCTTGCCAACTCGGGTTACGGGCGCTCGCTTCTTACCAGCAGCTCGCAGCATGGCGAGTTCGTAGGTCCGCTGGTTGAATGAAGCCTCTGACATGCCGGGAGGAGGATGAGCGAAAAGGATGTTCCCATTGACATAGTCCTTTAGTACATATCGCGCCGCACGAGCCTCGTCCGGATTGCCTTGTCCAGAGCGCATGTATCCTCTCGCAACTGTGACGGGGTAAATTTCAGCGTTGGCGGATCGTCTTGGAGAATAGATTACTCACTGGCATATGCGATCAAAAAATTCTCGGCGGTTATTTTTCCATCTCCACCTTCATCTAGTCCCTTGACCTTCACCGACAAGCCATAAGTTGTCTCCAGGACCTCCTTCGGTATTCGCTTGACTACCAATGCCGTCGGGCCCGTATACTCTCTCATCTGATCAATGGGCAGTACCCCATCACAAACCAGGTCTGCCTTGGTCGTGGCAAATTGCGGAAAGACAAGACCCGGGCAATCACAAAGCACAATCGTTTCGGACAAATGGATTGTCTGGAAGTGCTTTGTCTTCCCCGGAGTGGAGGAGACGCTAACTTTTTTTTCGCCCAGGAGAGAATTTATTGTGCTGGACTTGCCTACGTTAGGATACCCCACGAGGCCCACAACCAGCTTTGATGGGGGTTTACCAGAGGAGTCAGTGAAAACTGGACAGACGTAAACGACGCGAATCCCGTGACTAACGAGGAAGCCTTGCTTACTAGAAAGTTCGGGTGCCACCTTCACGAATAGATCCTCTAGCTCCAGAACGGACAACACTCTCGCCCGTGGATCTTGATTGTCTGATGTATCTTCTTTAGCAGAGAAATACATATCATCGTCGTCTGACCCGTGACCAGAATCATCCTCAGACTGAGGCCCATTCAAAGACGCCTTATCGGCATTGTCTGTGTTATTACTGTCATCCTGATCTTGTGAACCCTGAGATCTCGGTGGAGAATCTTCCTCCTCGTTCTCCTCAGCAGAGTGAGCGTCCTTGGCTTCCGCGCATGCAATAGAATCCCGCCTAGCCTGCTGCAAGGCAGCCGCATTGGCAGCAGAAAAGAATGCAAACTGGATCTCTTGCTCGTCAAAGTAATCTGCCCATAAGCATCTTCGAGGTCAATGCCAAATGAGTATGACACAGCCAAAAGCTACATGGGAGCAAGTACGGATCTCACCGCTGCTGTTCCGTCAAAAGATCTGCCTTGTTGATCAACAACAAACTTCGTCTCTTTCCCTTGCCTGTGCCCCATTCTCCTTCCGTTCCTTCAACATCTTTTACGTAGGATTCCAAATCTTCACAGCGGAAGCGTAAAGGGTTACGCGCGTCAACAATCTGTACAACAAGATGGGAACGTTCCAAGACACGCCAGAGTTGGCGCCAAACTTCCAAATTGCGCTCGAACGGAGTAAGTAGAAAGTTTTCTTGTTCTTGAAGTCTGTAAAGTAAAGAGAGACCGAGATTAGTGAGGATCCAAGTATCGAAGGGGGAACAACAACGTACTCGGCCAACCCTCTGCGCCAATCCAAGAAAGCAGCCTTTTCCTGAGTCTCCAATTCAGCTGTTTTCATAGCCTTCGTCCATGGGGGCCTTCTTGGAACTCTAAGCCGCTCTTTGTTTGCTCGATGTCTCTGCAGCGTCACTTTCTCTTCCTGCTCAGAGAGAAGATACGGATTGTGTGTGGAGCCTGCCGACTGTTGAATAATTTTGACATTTCTTCGTTCTTTTTTCAACGAAGATGAACATGACGATAGAATGTGAAGTAAACCTATAACCACCTGCTGTAAATTCTGTGCCCGCCAATTGTGCGGTGTTGAGAAATTCGTCAAGGTCCCTTTCCTGGGTAACGGATTTCAGCCGGCCAGTTGAGTCAACGTCTGTAGCGAACTTTGAAAAGATGTGAACAACTCAGAAGGTAAATTAAGTTTGCAAGAACTCACCAGACCCGACTCCTGCATCTTACGTGCATCCTTAGCCTTCCTATTAATGATAGCCCGTCCCAGACCGGTTGGGTTGAGGTCCCTTGGCTTTGGAGCCTCAGAGTCTTGGTATGAACGTAAAATCGATCTAGGTTTAACTAACGGGCTCACCATAAGTTGGTTGACTGGATGGGCTCGTTCGTTCAGAACTTGAAGAAGTAAGAATATGGTTACAAGTGGGGCTGCCTCAGGCTCGTCTACTACTACGGTCTAGTACTGATCGCGTAACCACGTGACATTATAAAATTCATACTGTTGGCAGTCTACAACACCGTGACAGTCGATAACCGTCGGATCCCTTCCATTAATATTCCATGAACTTGAACCTCCCCGTTTCCCATGGTATCGTCTTCTCTCTTTACAGGACATATCTGCGCCAAATTCGACATCTGCCCCACCTATACCTCCGGTTCGTTGCTTGCATAGGTTCCTTTCCAATGACTGACCCATCGTTCAGCCAATTTTTCCGACTGAAGGTCTCAGATGACATCCGTGCTATTTTGAGAACAAGCAACCTTACCGGCCTGCGTGACCGAAAATTCAAAAGGGTGTCAAAGGTTGAACATATGTTTCATTCCACGATGAACCTGAGCAGTGACCGTAGTGATCCAGGATTTGCGCAAGATCGAAGCTGCAAACACTGGAAACACAAAAGCACTCGCCCTTGTTTTGGACCTTGCATATGGAAGGAAAGGCAAACTCAAATGGGAGTTCATGAAGGTTCGTTCTATGTTTGTCCTCATGTACCCTCATGTCTCTCGAACGCGTACTCATGTTCTCTCATCAAGCCTATGCTGTCTGACCCCAATGCTCCGATTCCTTCGCGAATCATTCTTGCGGACAAAAAATCACGCCCCCCCGTTTACTCACCAGAATTGAAAGCTCTTCTTACTTCCGGTCACTCTCGCACTACCAAGGCGCTAGAGCTACAATCCTTGACATCCCCACCTAAATTGTCACTCCGTGCAGATCCTTGCTCAGAAGACACTCGCCTTCTGGGACCGTTGAGTAAACGCCGAGAGGTCAATATTCGCTGGCGTTACTTTGTGACAGAATGGAAAAAGATTCGGCCCCCATTACAAGTGGTCGTGAAAGATATGTCCAATGAGGTTGTTCATAATCGAAGCACAAAAGAAGATGTTCGTCGTGCGGGCATTCGAGGCTTTGGCATGCAGGGATTTGGTGTTTTCGAAGAAATCGAAACTCTTGTAGGTCCTCCATGGATACCGAAAGCTCCAACTCGCAGGGAACGGGAATTGGGAAAGAAAGCAACCTATGACTCGACATCACACATTCCACGCCACCCGTCGAGATGGCTTCGCCGACGGTACCAGGAGCTTCTGGGAAGAATGCCGGTTTTAACTTACACCCGAACACAGAACGTTCGCACTGAGGGGTATTCTGTTTCGCTATCGCATAGGGCCATTGCACCGTGGCAACGCTACACCGCGAATCGTCTAGCTGAGATTGATATTGTTAATTTGGCGTGGCTCGAGCAGGCAGACAGCGAGGACGAGAAAGCAGGATTGCGCAGTCAAACGCCCAAACAAATATCGTAAAGTAATGAGATGACTATAATAAATAACTGAAAGGTCCTAACTATGAGCTGCCATCTGTGGATCTCTCCAACTCCAAACCATGCAAATCTATGACATACATATTGTAATTACGGTCAGTCGCGGTTGCGACTCCGGCGTCTCCTTTGGTCTGATTCACGCCGCATTGAAGGTTGAGCATGGTCTGATATTCGTCGAAGCTGAATAATTGCTTCTGTCGAATGCTGTCCAACATGTCCTGTGATATGCCGTTTCGTCAAATGTGTCTGACTTTGTTGGAAACAACAGACCTGTGGAGATATGAAGAAAAGCGAATAGTAACGCTTGGCCCGCTCGAATTCATCATTTTCTTGGTCATTAGTGATCGTTTTTATGCTCTGCTGGAGTGCGAGTATATTCCGCATGATCTTCTTAATTCCGAAGGAATTTGCGAGCCGTAAACGTCGCGCATTAGAGATTAATACAGACTCCATTAGATGCCCCAGCCCCGCAAAGATGAATCTGAGTAGAAGTCAAAATATATAATGATCTGATGGCTATGGAAGCATACTGTTGTTCATTTTTCGGAAGTCTGCTTGAAATAAAATCATCACATTTGGCAAGTTCGGCGTTGAGGTCGATTACGTGAGGATCAGGTTCACCGGCCTCGTGTTCTATATAATAATTTCCCTGTGGATCAACGCGTATCAGAGTGAGTATGAGACGGTGGGACGAATTGAGGAAATATGGAACTTACGTGAAGCATAGCTGAATCCAGATAGTGGATCGTTCGACATCGGATATCAATACGAACGCTATCCAAGACGAGCTCAGCGAGTTGTTCATATGTCTCGACGAGGGCTTGAAATCGTCTGTGTATAATATATTCTTTTATTTAGTTGTCAGCAAAAATAAGAAATTACGGACAGGGCCATTTCCCGGGAGAGGGGGAGATTCAATTGCTCTAGGGGTGACGTTGGCAATACAGGTAAATATGGACTGTAAGGCGTCACAGGAGGCGGCAGTTCCTGATTTTGCGGAATGTTGGGCGACAATGGATCTTCTTGTCTTGCCCCAAGAACTTTTAACTGGGTAACAAACCATGTCTATGTAGATATATCAGCATGCCTGTGGCCTTGAGCATATCAAAGTTTTCAGACACTCACGATACTGCGATACAAGCTGGCCAGAGCGGCGAGATTCCGGATGGACGGGATGAGCTGTGCTTTTGCGATTTTTCCTTGCCCGAGGAAATCGAGTTCAATGTTAGTTTCTTGACGACAAAGTTGTTGTTGTTTTGGGGTGTCCGTCAACTGGATTATCAACAGTTAGCACTATTCAGCTGCCCTTACCGTTGAGAACTCACGGAAGTGGTCAATAACTCCGATAGACAGGGGTTCAGTTCTGATTTTTGTGCCCACTGAGCCGCCAGAGCTAAATGAGGCTCAACGTCGGAGTCTTGAGAAATTGGCATGGAAACGAGGTCCTGGAATCGATCACTGCACCGTTGGTAGAACTGGATGATGACGCCAAGAATTAAACGGGAATAATTTTCTCGGTGGAACGGTGTAGTCCGCAGCATGGCACATAGTGAATTGATCAATGCCATGAGTTGGGTGCTTGCCTAAAATTCCAAAGCTTAAATCAGAAAACTGATCGTATTGTTCCGAAGGAAACATACCTTGACCAAGGGCTCAGGCGACATTTGTATCGATGACGGATCAGGTTGGAACGCCTCAGGACCTATACGATGAAGGACAGTGAACGGCAAGAATCAAGAGGCATCGGTAACATCATACCAGTTACTGCTTGATGGAAAAGTAATGAAACTTTCTCTTCCAATTGGGGCAAGTAGACTTTTAAAACAAATTCGTCCAATACCGCGCCAGATGCCCGCGCGGACTCCATGCCAGAAGGTAGAATGTCCGCTACACGAGCCAAGAAAGTCAAGGTGGGTTGGAAGAGAACGCTAACATGGAATGCGTCTGGCCGTATTAGAAGTCGATGGTGTTGACCCGCTCCTAATAGACGGTCGTCGGTTCCGACATTGGCTAGGGTGGCTTGGACGGCATTGTCAGAAGAACCTTGCACCAGACCGGGCATCGTATCTTTGAGAACACGCGTAAGCTCATCTTCGTGGGGCCTGAGAACCTTATTAGTGAGCTTTGGATCTGTGTCGGCGAAGCGGAAAACAGCCTAAAGTAGAAATAATCAAACACTGAACAAAACCATCTCCGTTATATGTCAGACCTTCGTTCTGTCTCTGGATAGTTTGCCTTCGCGAAGTATCTCATTGATTGATGAGATCGGATTTCTACCCGATACGGAACCTTGCTCTTCATCAGTGAGATAGTCGTATATTAGTGTTCGGACCTGGAAATAAAAGGCCCCCAATTGAGTTGGAAGAAACAAGAATCACCAATAGCGAACCTCGGCTTGGACTGGCATCCAAGTTTCGGCAAGGGGAAACAATGCTCCAGGTTTTGCTCCGGACGAATCCTTGAAGTCCCGTCTCTGTATAATGATATGATTATATGACCCTCAAGAGGCAAACTTTGCACTTACGGAGCCCAGCCGGTTCGCCACTTCATAAACTATTCTCAGTCCCTGAGCAACTGCTTCCAACTTGGAGTAAATCGTCCAGAAGAAATCTTTCAATGTTTCATGATCAACCTTTTTGGACGAAGACTCCAATGCGGTGAGTCTCAAGCGAGACGCATGCAAGAAACCGCCCTTCGGTGCAACTGCTTGATCAATACCAGGGGAGGAATCGCTGGATGAAAACATGTAGACTCCTTCTGATCTGCCTGAACCTCCATTGAATGTGAACATAGACCCTCGCCGACCATACTCCGCCCTCTCCGCAACCTCGTCAAGTGTTGTTTCCACTAGAGTATATATTTCACCGGGTAGTCTTTGTGCAACGTTATCAAGTGCGCTGCCGAGTTTGCCTAGCACTGCAAGGGATTCAAGTAGTGTTTCCATGTAGGTAAACGAATCTGATTCCGGATTCAGAATAGATTGCGAAGCCTGCGTCGTGGAAGTCGACCCAAAGGTAAAATTTGATAGGGATGAGGATGGAGGACTAGAAGACATCCCGAGACCACGGTTGCTGTCCCGGAAGCTAGGGTCATTTAGATCATGAGGAGGGTCATTCGGTCGAAGCGCAAGGCCATTGAGGAAGCGGGTAAGCCGAGATTTTGGGAAAGTGGGGGAGGTGGGGGTCGACTGTGACTGGACCAAAGGTTTCGGTGATTCTACCTCGTCTTCAAATTCAACTTTTGGGACTGATGAAGTTGTTGAAGCGAAAAATCTGGTTAATAATAATGTTGGCTTACATGTTGATTGGTTAGGGATGTAGGCTGCCCATCGAGATTCGCACCAGAAGGACTTGAGGTACAGGTGACTGTGAAGCTCGTCGATTAGTATTTCACGCAGCGCCTAGTCCCTGTTTAGTATATCTCATATTAACAAAAGAACCAAGACATACGGTTTCTTGTCCAATCAAATAACTTCGCAAATCAGCTACAGCGCCAATCTCCAGCATATCTGGTTTGTTGATAGTCTTCAAACTTCGTACAAGCAGCACGGACGCTTGGAGAAGTCGTTTTTCGGACATGAGAGTTTCGAGTAAATCTGGCACCGATTTAAGGTGCTCACTTGAGGAAATATTATAAGTTCATAAGCGACACGATGAAGAAGAGCCAGGAAACATACATCTGATCAAGAAGTCGCATCATCTCCTCGACAGTTTGACCTCTGGACCAAAGTTGGACCAGATCAGCACGCTTACTGCCTAATGCATCTTTGGCTTCCTGGAGAGACGTCCGAGTATCGGCTATCTGCGATTGCGTTGCTCCGAGATGATTTAAGAGCGATGCATGATGTGGAAGAGAAGCAGCAAATGCCTGGTAATGTTCTGACAAACAAACAGTCAGCAGGGTGGGGATAAATTGTTTACAGGATTAGCTTTGCAGATGCTTAACGACACTCACGATCAACGGAGCCTTTCAAAGCTTTTGAAAGCATGTTTTTTGTCCGTCGAAAAGAGTCCATGTCCTTCCCGAGAGACGAATCATCGAGGAGTTGGAGAGCCAAGTCCACGCTATTAAACTTGAGAGAGAGAGAGAAAAACAAGTAAGATCTGGGTGCAAGAGTAAGCACATCAAATGAAACATGTATTGCTCACGTCTGGATCAATGACGAACTCCCACCCGTCCTTGACCTGGTCTAAAACGGCTGAAATACTCTGTCAATAGCGCGTTTGTACGACCTCTCCCCCTCCCTCCATGGAAGGGAAAACCTGAGGTTATGTCAAATACAGGAAGATAGCACATACCATCAATGTCTCCCGCTCGAGCATTTCCATTTACTCGTCGGCCTGGGACTTTGTCCCGGATTCGCTGCTGCCTCACTTTTTCTGCCTCCATCTCCTCCTGCCGCTCTCTCTGATACTCCATATCTCCGCCCCCATTCATCATTGCGCGCCTCCGAGTGCCCGCGGAGTGAAATGCGTTCATGACAGAGGAGAGGGAAGTCGGCGTTGTTTGTTCTTCAACTTCTTCGCTGGGTGCACTTCTCAAACGTTGAGGTCTGGGTCTAGAGTTTGCGGGTGCATTAGGGTTACTCGAGACACCAGATCGCGAACGGTATGGGAGGGAAGCATCAGAGCGCGTAGTGTCAACGCTATCCCTGTAGTAATCCCGGGATGAGGTAGACGCCCTTTCAGAACTGGAGTACTCGGACACACGACTTCTCAATTCTGATCTCTGGGGGCGAGAGGGACCGTTTGCGGAATTATTCGGAGGGAACCCTCGAGGAGAGTTGGATACAAGGGAACCGTTGCTAGGAGTGGTGGGTCTCGAGGTTGATCGCGAAATTTGAAGGGGTCTTGTGGCCGTTTGGCCTGTGGCGGAGAACGAGGTCCCGGTGTCATTTCCGTTGGTAAGAGAAGGAGAACGAGGGCGACGGGTTGGAAATGGTGATGTCCGAGACATTAAGGTGAAAACGGATGGAGGCCTTGAAGCTTGATATCCTGCAGCTAAAACAGGGCAACCTGCCTAATCGGGCAACCTAGTACTTATAAGTTTGCATCATGATGTGCTTAGACAACGTGCAGTTCGACGACTCGGAATCTCCCCTTCGTACTCCCTCTACAAAATGCTGTCTTCCAAGATATAATAAAATACCGTCTGAGACCCAGGTAACTCTCCATCTTTTTGATTCTGTGCCAGTGTGTTTCTCTGCAATCCCCATAGGATGCGAAACTTACTTGAAACTCGCTTTGCTTTTGCCAATACTACCGCGATATATGTATTACTCTTGGAAATATGGAAACCCAATTCGGTCATGCCATCGTCTCATATTCCAGCGTCATTGAAGCGTGTGACATTAAGTTTGGAGCACACACTAAGGCTCAAAAATATTTCAATGGTGTAAGGACTTGTAGTATTTACTAGAGTGTAATTATAAGGCTTCTTCAGCTCCAGTCATGAATTTTGCATGGTGATGACAGCTCGCCACTCGTCATCATGCCTTATTGGTGTAGGATTTGGCAGCCTCGACTCGGAATGCTGGAAGGGGGTGCATGTATGAGGGCGGAAACATTATCAGAGGGTCGAGATAAGCGGCTTGGGCGGTCAACATCGTTGTGTTCAAACCGCACGGGGAGGGGTGGGTGGTAGATTTCGGAGTAATTGGATAAGGAGGGAAAATAGATAACAAGTTTTGGCGCTTGAAGCGAAGGCCTCGGATGCTGGAGAATAGAGCGGAAGTATTAGCTGTGGTTGTTGGCAGTACCCATTGGTCAAACCGAGCAAGGAAGGGATAATGGTCAGTGCTGTCTGTCTGTTTCCATCAGCAAGAACCTGCCAGTGGGTGATACAGAGCTATAGACCATAACCTTATCTGTGCAGTTCTATGCGGCGCTGCACAGAACGGGAATAAAAGTTGGGTTTTGCTGATGTCGTACATCGGAGGCGAGGTATGTGGGCAGCGAGTTGGCTCCATCGCACGCTAGAGACAAGGGAGGGGTGGGTAAAAAACACTTCGGCACCTTTAGATGTTCGAGACAAGAGCAGGCGTAGGTGAGTATCGTCCGTCGCTCAAAAATAGACGGGAAGAACTCGCGCGGGCCGAAAGTCCGAGTTTCTAGTGACATGTGTGCATGCATATGGGTCGGCGGACTTGAGATGGAAATGAGGGTGGTACCTCAAATGGTTAATAATTAATATGACAACCAAAAGGGTTGTTAATCATGCATATGATCGTGGTGAATTACTTTAATGCAACGATGGAGGTCTCCGGGATACGTTTTCAACGTTTTTGTTTTTCGCCTTCAAACACGTGTGCCCCGATTGTTAGAAACTGTTTGTTTTTAGTTATTTGTCGTAGTTATATTTAAAGGACGACGGCATTTATCGCAGACCATAAGGGAATAGGGGAGCTCAGAGTAGACACTTAAGTGACGCTTAAGGCGCTAAGCGGCTTACCGCTTGTAACATGCGTGACATCAAAACACTCCACTTCATTACACCTAACTCTAGAACACTTTCTAGAGTCTATTCTGTTCGAAATGCCTCGCAAAACGTACCATTCACAAGTCACCCGCCACTACTTACTGAGCGCGATTTTGCGTGACATTATACTTCCAACTCCAGATCACGATCTTGATCAGCTTACCGAGAACATAGCTTGATTCTCGGCATCCCAATTGATTGGGGGAATGGAAGCCTTGTTCCTTGTCATGATTTGGGAAATATTAGGGACAGTATGTGGCAGTAGTATAGTGTAGCAATAATGTAATGTAAAGGTTGAGGTCGAATATTTGTGTGACTTAGTGTGACACAAACGAAAGCGTCGGTAAGCGCCGCTTAAAGTCTACTCTGAGCTCCCCTAATGCTGACGTACTGTTTCTGAGTCGTACCTGCATGCATCAGATCTAGCTATAGAACCTTAATATTAGCTGTGCAGCTCTATGCAGCACTGCACAGAACGGGGGGAAAAATCAAAAAAAAAATCTGGTTTTGGTGATGTGCAACTTGAAGCCTATTCAATATCATTTGTCAACGATGATAGGAAAGAAATGAGAAGAGGTAAGACTCATAGCAAGAATGACAACCAACGAACATTCCTGGCAACTGATAAAATTTTGCAGATAATCTGGTTCAATCATGTTCTGTGATTAGTAAAGTGGAGGCAAACGGCCCCCAGAAAGAATGAAGGCAAGAGAAACGCACATTCAAGTTCAGGCTTGAGTCTAAGGATATCGAAATTAAGCTTCAAAATATGCGCACTACTTATGCCCTCGCAACCTGCGCAAGGACTGCCTGATCATGAGCACCTATGCTTGGAAAATTGAAGAAAGGCTAGTATGATGTCACGTACGCGTGACCTGAATTCACATGATCAGGCTGAAGAGAATATTTGTCACAACGTCGACGTTTCTTGGCGATGGAACATTTGAATATTAATATTAATATATGGTAGCGGCGCAGTGGCGCCAGTCCCCGACTCCCCTTTGAAAAAAAAGAAAAATTTGAATTGCGTACTATTACTTATTTACAGTGAACAGAGGAAGACATGAGGACTCAGAGTAAGAATGCGTTGGATTTCAAAGTTTACAAGCAAAAGGTCTTGCGGAAGGATGAGTGAGTGACAAATTTGAAGCATGTAGTTGAGGTGGGGATATGATATGAGAAAGACTCGGAATCGGAAAAGGCATGGCAAATTGTAGTAGACATGGAATGTGCAAACGGAATAGTAAAACATGGAGTAGAAGGCATTGAAAGAAGGGTATGTGTGTTGGAACAAAGCTTACTACTAAATGTTGTTTTCATCTCGACATCCTCATTTCCAAATCCACTGACACCTCCAGCTCTCGATCTCCGCTTGGACAATCCAGCAGCAGGATCTATGGCCTTTCTTTTGCCCTTCCCTGCAGGAGGCGAATGGCTCTTGTCTCCTGTATCTTCGGCAATGGCGGCGGTGCTGTCCATACTTGGAAAGTGCTCTATATTCTCGGAGGTGGATGCGACGGTGGCATTCTCGGCACTTGTGCCCCTGGCAGCAACATTCTCGGCAACATTGTTGTGGGTCTTGGTGAGTGATGCAGTCATGTTTCGCTTGGT
>Ga0210383_10001844_pt1 | contig 19313 bp, 20 predicted proteins | sample IncBWC14OmetaG_FD_160072 | JGI IMG/M metagenome (GOLD analysis project Ga0210383, IMG submission 160072) | Forest soil microbial communities from Barre Woods Harvard Forest LTER site, Petersham, Massachusetts, United States - Inc-BW-C-14-O ...
TACGCGGGACCAGATTACGCAGATCGAGCAGCAACTGGGGCAAGTGCAGGAATCGGGACACTTGATGCACGAAGCGGCTTCTCGGCTGGAAAATATTCTGGGCGGAACAAAATCGCGCGGGAATTTCGGCGAGACCACGCTGGAACGGCTGCTGGAAGATTGCCTGCCGCGCACGCAGTACACGCAGCAGTATCGCTTTCGCAGCGGCGAGGCGGCGGACGCGGTGATTCACCTGCGCGACAAGAAAATCATGGCCATCGACAGCAAGTTTCCGCTGGACGCGTTTCAACGGCTGGAGACCGAGGGCGATGAGGCGCGGAAGACGTTCGTGAGCGCGGTGAAGTTGCACGCGGATTCCATCGCGAAAAAATATATCGTGCCGGACGAGGACACGCTGGACCTGGCGCTGATGTTTGTGCCGAGCGAGGCGGTGTACTACGAATTACTGCGCAGCTCGGACACGAAGGGGCTGGCGGTGGACGCGTATTGCCGGACGAAGAAGATTGTGCCGGTTTCGCCGAACACTCTGTACGCGCACTTAAGCGTGATTGCGATGGGGCTGCGCGGCATGCAGATTGAGGAAAATGCGAAGCGGTTGAGCGCGAACCTGGCCGGGATGCGCAAGCAACTGGATACGTTCAGCGAGAGCTTTGACAAGGTGGGGACGCATTTGAAGAATGCGCAGTTGATTTATGCAGAGGCAGATAAACGGCTGGATAAGGCGTCCAACTCGCTGGACAATTTGCTAATCAGCGGCGAAGTGGGGGAGTTGGTGGACGAGCGCCAGGGTACATTGGCGTTGCCGCCCAGTGGGACGGCGGCGAAAAAGTCGGCGTGAGGTGAGCAGATGATTTCCGGAGCTCACGTGATTGTGTATAGCAAGGATGCGGAAGCGGATCGCGCGTTTTTTCGCGATGTACTGGAATTCAAGTCTGTGGATGCGGGGCACGGCTGGCTGATTTTTGCTTTGCCGCCGGCGGAGGCTGCGTTTCATACCGCGGAAAAGAATGGGGAGCACGAGCTTTATTTTTTGTGTGACGATTTGCAGGCAGAGATGGCGGAGCTGACGAAAAGGGGCGTGGCGTGCTCGAAGGTTGAGGAACAGCGCTGGGGCTCGATTACGAAGATGGCGTTGCCGGGCGGCGGGACGATTGGGCTGTATCAACCAAAGCATCCTACGGCGATTTAGGTCGGTTCTTTAGGGGGTCGGAGCTTCAGCCCGACAAACTCCTGCTTGCAACCAATGGGCTTCAGCCCCTGAGGAATCATCCCAGCCACTACGGAGGCAAGCCGGGATGCCGGCCTGAAGGCGCGGCGCTATTTTGGTGAGGATAGCGGTGAGAGTAGGCGGATGGAGACGGTGAAGCTGCCGTGCTTTTTGCCTACCAGCTCAAATTTGGCGACGTTGTCGGGGCCGCCGATAGAAGTGGCTCTGACGGCGGCGCCGCCGACCATGTCGGCTACGTCGGGCGCCAGATTGTGAGCCTCCAGGCTGACTTTGGCAGCGGTGCCGGTTGCGCGAACGGTTAGAGTGCGATGCTCGCCGGGCGCGAGCGGGGCGTTGCTGGCCTGCAATTCCAAGCTGACAAACACAATCGTAAAGGGATCGGCGGATTTTTGGCCGCAGCTGACTTTTACTTCGGCGGGACCCGGATCCATGTCCGTTGGCGGCAGGACTGTGAGCGATCCGGGCGATGCGGCTAGAACAAGTCCAGGCAAACCAGCAATAGTGACGTGATTTGCGTCGGCATCGCCGCAAAAGCCGTGGCCGAGGAACTCGAAACGGTCGGCGATAGAGGCGATGCGCGGTGCTTCAGTGACCGTTTGCGTGGTGGAAGGAACGTCTGTGGCGGAAAAGATTGTGCTGGTAACGCGGCCGCTGCGGCCCTGAATGGTAGCGGAGATCTTACCGAGGATGAGCGGTGCGACGAACAGGGCGCGGCCAGTCGCGTCGGTTGTGACTTTATCGCCGTTAGAGAAGACTACGGTGACGCCGGGAGTAAGGCGGCCGGCGACGTCGAGTACGGCTAAAGTGGCGCGCTCGCCGCTGACGAGTTTGCGCGGCAGGAGAAGTATTCGCGCGCCAGATGCGGCTGGGGCTTGCTGAGCGGCAGAGGCGGCGTGGCTGAGAAGAAGGAAGGCTAAGGCCAGCAGCGCGTGGGTTGGGCGACGCGATGGGATGCGCACAAAGAGATTGTAGTGGAGTTTGTGGCGGCGAAGAAGTGCGGCGTGAGTTGCGGAGCAGACCCACATGCAAAATCGGCATGTGGGGCATCCGGGACAGCGAGGAGTGTCCTCAGGGGCTGAAGCCCAGATTTTCTTTGGCGCTCCTGTCGGAGTTGAAGCTCCGACCCCTATGGAGAAGAGAAACCCAAGAACACGGGCAGGAGTGCCAGTGCCACAGATCGGGATCTAGTCGCCGGCTAGGCGGACGCGACCGTACTCTACAGATTCGGCTAGGCCGCGGCGGACGGGACCCAATACGAAGGCAGGAACGTCGCGTTCGGGTTCCAAGGATAGGCTGGAGGCTTTGCGGGGGAATTCGAGGCGGCGGTCGAGGAGCAGGCCGATCTCCTTGAGGAACTCGGCGGAAAAGGCGATGTCTTCGGAACGATCGACTCCCCAGAACCAGAGCTTCTCTTCATTGCGCTGGAGGAAGCGAAGGCATTCTTCAAGTTTCTTCATCGAGCGATCAAAGGAAGAAGCAAGAAAGAAGACGCCGAGGGTCCACGCGTGGCGCGGGTACTGGACGCGGATGCGGACGCAGTATTTGCCGGATTGATTCAACTCGATGCTGCAGCGGTAGTCATTGCGAATCTGGGTAGTGCGAACCGGCACGGATTTGCCCATGATCGAATCCTAATCTTAGGATGAAAGAGTGGACTGGAAGAGCCGACGCCTCGAGAGACCTCCCGAAGGAGGAGTGCAATACCTCCTTGGAGAATTCTCGTAAGAGGCAGGCCGCAAACCAGACACAAATAGGCTAGCGGTTCGCGGAGAACAGGGCAAGGGCTGGTGCGTTAAAATATAACTTCTGTATTTTCTAAGAATTAGGTTGGCCCAGCGGGATGCTCATGTCGCCAAAGCCGCGCAGCTTGTCCGTGGAAATCTTCAGCTTCCCTTCCTGCTTCAGGCGGTCTTCAAGAGCGATTCGGAAGGCGTCGAAGGCCATGTTGCGCTTGGATTGGAGCAAAGTGTCGGTAATTTTCTGCTTCTGCGCGTCGAAGTCGGCGGGATTGGGCTCAACTTTGTCGAGAAGCTGGTAAGCGACCCACGAAGAACCCATGTGAACGGGGCCACCAACGTCTCCCTGCTTAAGAGAGAAGGCAGAAATGAGAAGTTTGGCGCTGCCGAGGCCAGCGACATTGCCATTGCGCGCGAGGAGATCGGACTTCTTGGTCTCCAGGCCGAGGGCTTTGGCGGCGGCATCGAACTTTTCGCCGGCTTTAACGCGCTTGACGAGGTCGTCGATCTTGGATTGCGCGAGCTGTTCGGACTTGGTCAGGCGAAGCTCGGCAATGATCTTGTCGCGAACTTCATCGAGGGTGCCAGGGTGAGCCGGTAGAGTTTGCTGGAGCGAGAGAACAATATAGCCGCGATCGGTGCGGACGGGAAGACTCAGCTCATTGGGACGAAGGCGGATGATGGCGTCTTTAATGTCTTGAGAGTTGCCAAGCTCGAGGACGGGATCGTTGGGCGCGAGCGGGCGCGTTTGCGAGACAGCGAGGTGATATTTCTGGGCCAGCTCGTCGAGGGTAGTCTTGTTGGACTGGCGAATCTGGCTGGACATCTGGTCGGCGATGGAATTGGACTGCTGATCGGCCTTCTGGAGGAGATAAGGAGTGCGGATGGAGTCTTTGACTTCGTCGAAGGGCTTGGTGTGCGCGTTCTCTTTGTCCAGAACCTTGATGATGTGGAAACCATATTGCGTCTTGACCAGGTCAGAGATTTCGCCATTGGGCGTGTTGAAAGCGGCTTTATCGAATTCCGGGACGGTCTGGCCATGAACGAGCCAGCCGAGGTCGCCACCCTTGGCCTTGGAGCCGGGGTCGTCGGAATACTTTTTGGCGAGATCTTCGAAGTTGGCGCCTTTGCGAGCCTGGGCAAGGACGCTATCGGCTTGCTTCTTGATTTCGGCGACTTCGGCATCGGTTTTCCCGACGGTGGTGAGCAGGATGTGCTCGACGTGAACGCGATCGGGAACTTCATACTGCTGGATATTCTGCTGGTAGATGACCTTCAATTCGTCATCGGAGACGGTGGCGCTTTGGCGCAGCTGGTTTAAGTCAAGCAACCCGTAGCGGACGATGCGCTTCTCTGGAATCTGGAACTTGGTCTTGTTCTGTTCGTAGTAGGACTTGATTTCGTTTTCGTCGGGATTGATTTTGTCGGCCAGCGTTTCGGGATTGGCGGCGGCGTAGTCGAGCTTGACCTTTTGGTTTTCGTATTGAAATTCTTGTTTGATTTCGTCGGGGCTGACGGTGACGCCATCGGTGAGAAGCTTGTGAAACTTTTCCTCGATCATGGAGGAGCGGATCAGTTCCTCAAAGGCCGGCACGGTCATCTGGAAGCGCTGCTGCACCTGTTGGGAATACGCGTCATTGCCAACAAACGTGTCGCCATTGAAGGCAGTGGGGAGTATCTGGCGGATACGGTCGGCGCGCTCTTGATCGCTGACGGAAATACCGAGGCGCTTGGCTTCGTATTCGACTTCCTTCTGGAAAACGAGTTGTTTGAGAATCTGATTGGCGTAGAGGCCTTCGAGCTGGCGCGGGATCGGATTGCTCTGGCGAATTTCGTTCAGGCGCTGACTGATGTCCGACAGAGTGACGGATTGATCGCCAACTTTGGCGACCACGTCACCGGGGGTTTGCGCGCCGTCCGGCCCCTGGGGGACCAGATAAAGAAGCATGCTGAGCGCGAGCATGCCGATAATGATGCCGAAAAGAATTCGGACGCCAGTTTTCTGGTTATCAAATGCTCCAGCCATTCCAGATGTCTCCTGAGTGTGTGACCAAACTCAATATTATAGGGTATTCAAGGTAAAGGCCCAAACGGAATGCAGGCGTTCGGTTCGCTTGCACATTCGGACTGGGATTGTCCAGCGCGATGAGGCGCATGGCGCAGGGTCTTTGAGTGGCTTAGCGTTGGGGTCCGGGCCGGTAGGCTCCCATCAATCTTGCGATCAGGACTGCCAGATATAGGACGCCGAGGATAGTCTGTAGGATGGAAACGGAGCGCGCTTCAGCCGTAACCGCGGTAATTCCAGCCGCGCCCAATGAAGTCATGGTGCCAAAACTGTAATAGATGAAATCGAACCTGTCTGGGACCCGGTGTAGGTTGGTAACCGGATCCAGATAAAACGCGTTTGACTGTAATTTGGCCACCATGCCGTAGACGCTGGCAAAACTGAACCCTACCAGCAGATAAATGCAGAGCGCTCCAAAAATCGTTTCCGAATTGGCCTCTTCCTTCGAAAACACGTGGCGGAAAATAATCACGACCATGAACACGTCAAAAACAAAACTCAAAGTTATGCTGACTATCGAGAACGTGTTCGGACTCGCCCTGGGAAACTGGATGCGTTGATACACCGCAGGAATTGCCAGTAGCAGGGCAAAGATCATCAGGCCGCGGCGGAAGTTGGCCGCATATACGGTAAGTAAAATAGCGGCGCTTCCTAGCACCCGGAATGTGTAGTAACCAAAGCGGCTGGCTTCCGCAGATGGGTAGAGTAGCAGCGTCGCCAGCAGAAAAAGGAACAGTAAGAAAAACCTGTGGCTCTTGACGCGAGACGCGTCGGTCTGGATTGTATGCATCATGAAACTACTCGCGTCGCCAACGGTACACGTCGTTTCAATGGGGCTTGAATGTCTTCCCGGTCTCGAGGAGCGTTTTGAGCCGGGAAAGAATGCGTGGCCATCCGTCGGCGCAGGCCGTGTAAGTGGGGTCATCGTCGGCCCACTCGTCATGCGTCACCGTTACTTTTGTAGCTTCGGTCTCTGGCAGCAGTTCGATAGTTGCGCGTGAGGCCTTGTCATTTTGGGCCATTGCGAAGGTGTACTGAAAGACTCTAGGCGACTCAAAGCGAAGGATCTTCCCGCGGACGTAGGAGATGGGGTTGCCATCAGGGCCGGGCCCCACCCATGCGAGCAAACTGCCCGGCTTAAAATCCGATTGCAGCTCGGCACCCGAGAAGAGGATGCGGTTCGACTCCTGCGACACGAAGCCCTCCCACACTTTCTCCGGGGTGGCGGCAATGTAGAAAATGAATTTGAGTGGTGGTTGCTGGGCCATGGCAGTCACGCTAAATACTTTTGGAGCTGGTCGAGGCAACCCATCCAGCCGTGTTTGTGTTTATCGCAGGTTTCGGCGTCTGGGAATTGGCCCTGCGAGAGAACGATCTCGGTGGCGTCGCCGAGGTCGAGAAATTCCAGGCTGACGAGAGTTTCCTGGCCCGGAGGATCGGTGGACCAACGCCAGGTGAAGGCAAGCTTTTCAGGGGGCTTGATCTGCTGATAAGTGCCACTGAGCTTGTCAACATTGCCGCTCTTATGGTGCAGTTCCAAGCTGTAGTTGCCGCCGACTTTCGGGTCGAGCCGCGTGATGACGGTGGTGTGGTCCGAGGTGGGATGGAACCAGAGCGCGAATACTCTGGCGTCGATCCAGGCGCGGAAGACACGTTCGCGCGGCGCGGGGAAGGTGCGTCTTAACTCGAACGAATTTTGTGGTTGCGACTGCGGCGTGGCCATTCGTCCTCCTTTGTTTCTGACAAGTCTGACCGGGTGAGGAAGGTTCTAGAGAGAACGCCTCAGATGCCGGCGTACCAGGCATAACCGGCTTCTGGGGACGCGGAGCCTAGGCCTTTGCCGAAGCGTTTCAGGCTGTCGGTGACTGTCATGTGGGTGATAAATTTTACGCTCTTGTAGCCGAGTTGGCGGGGGAGCCGCAGGCGAAGCGGTCCGCCATTGCCGACGGGAAGTTCATCGCCATTCAAGCCATAGGCCAGGAAAGTCTGCGGGTGCAAGGCATCGGCCATGTCGATGCTTTCCCACCAGTCGGGCTCGATGGAAAAGTACACAACATATCTGGCTTGCGGCTGGACGCCGACGATGTCCAAGACGTGAGAGAGAGGCACGCCGGTCCACTCCGCGATGTACGACCAACCCTCTTCGCAGGCCAACTGCGTGATCTGGTTGCGCGACGGGTAGCTTTTCAGTTGGGCGAGAGAAAATGAGCCAGGCTGCGCAACCATGCCGTCGATGGTGAGCCGCCAGTCTACGAACCCGCCGGCCTGGAGACGCTTGTATGCATCATTGAGAGGAGCCATTTCGTTTGGGACTGGTCGCTTCGAAATCTGGCTGCGTGAAAATTCACGGGCCAAGGAATGCCTGGTCAGCAGCCGCTGCGAAGCGTAAGTCAGCGTTTCGCCGAGGCCGAAGATTCCACCATGATCGGGCGGGACCAGGCCATACTTTTGCGCCAGGTGCGCGGCTACGCCCAGGCCGCCTACGCCCGCCGCCGCGGCGAGTCCAGTGGTGATGAGTTTGCGGCGCGAAAGATCGCTCATGCGGCCTCCTTATTTGTATCTGTGGCGGCGCGGCCGGTGATCATGGCTCGCATGCGGCCCCAGAATCCGGCGAGCCAAACCATCGCGATGTGCACGAGCAGGAACAAGACGAGAGCCACGGAGACGAAGAAGTGAAGTGTGCGCGCGGATTGCTGGCCGCCCAACAAAGTTACGCTGGCCGGAAACGCGGAAACAAAGGAGAGGGACATCGCGAGGCCGGTCCAGATGACAAAGGGGACCAGCACGAAAATGACGAAGAGGTAGGCAAGACGCTGTAGCACGTTGTACGACCGGGCTTCTGCGGGGGTCGGGCGCTTGAAGCGCAAATGGTCTGCGATTGAGGCGGAAAGCGCGCGCCACGAAAGATCGGCCTTTCCCGGGAGCAGGTTTTTCCGGAAATGACCTGTGAAGAAGGAAGAGATTAGATACAGCAAACCGGTCAATACAAGGATCCAGGCTGCTTGAAAATGCAGCGCGCGGCTCCAGCCGTTCTGGTCTGGCAGCACGTAACCATAGCCGGTAGGAACAAGCGACCTTGAGGAAGGAATCGGAATTATGAATAAAGGCTGCGTCAATACATTGCCGGTTTCACCCCAATAGAAGCGCGGGTGAGAGATCAAAACCTCAATTCCGGTGACAAGCAGGGCGATGAAACACAGAGCGGTGATCCAGTGAGTGACGCGGACAAGGGCGGCGTGACGCGCCGGAGCCGAGGTGGCCGCGACGGCTGAAGCAGAGCTTGGGATGAGAACAGACTCGCTCATGCGGGGATGGTATCACGCGGTGCAGAGATTGCGCAGGTGGGTGGAACGGGGATGGAGGCGGGTCCCAGTTCCTCGCTAGCGGTTCGCGGGGGGAACCTGCGAAAAAAACTGGCGGCCGTCTCCGGCCTTGCGAGTCGGGGTGAATTTGTTCTTGACAAATAAGTAATTACTTATATAAGCTATCGATTATGGCTGAATATTTGAATCTTGATGCTGCGTTTTCAGCGTTGGCCGATCCGACGCGGCGGGCGATTCTGGCGCGTTTGGCGAAGGGAGAAGCGACGGTGATGGCGCTGGCGGAGCCCTTCAAGATGACGCAACCGGCAATCTCCCAACACTTGAAGGTGCTGGAAGACGCCGGACTGGTGCTTAGTCGCGTTCAGGGTGCGAAGCGTCCTCGTCGCCTGGCAAAGGGCGGTATCAAGGCGATTGACCAATGGCTGGGAATGCTGCGAAAAGCCCTTGAGCGAAACTACGATCGATTGGACGAGGTTCTGGCAGATATGGAGCAAACTAAAGGAGGAGAAAAGCGATGAGCAAATTGATGCTGAAGACAGAAGGCGACACACACATAGTGATAACAAGGCGCTTCGCTGCGCCGCCCGAGGCCGTGTACCGCGCGCACACGGACCCGAAATTAATCCAGAAATGGTTGCTCGGTCCAGACGGCTGGACGATGCCCGTTTGCATTAATGAGGCAAGACCGGGGGGTAAATTTCGTTACGAGTGGGTGAATGGCAAGGGCGCGGGATTCTACATCACCGGCGAATTTTTGGAACTCAAGCCGCACAGTAAGATCGTCCATGTCGAGCGCATGCACCTGCCAGACCCTACGCCGGACAACCACGTGGAGACGAGGTTTGACGCGGATGGCACGGGCACATTGATGACGATGCGAATGACCCTGCCCGATGCTAAGACGCGCGCGGGCATGCTCGCGACAGGGATGGAAGGCGGAATGGAAGCGAGTTATGTTCGGCTCGAAGGCATGATCTAATTGAGTGGCGACGCGGGCACTGCCTGTTACTTTTGACAATTTTATCTCTGCGCCCCCACCCGCACACTTTCACCAGATTGAAACTGTGCGGCAGTTCGCTCGGAAATCGCCAACCGCGACGAACGCGAAGATCGCGAGGGTGGGCAAGCAGGGGAGTTTTTTATGCTGATCGCGTTGCTACTGTTTTTTCTTGGCTTTGGAACTACTTCACCGCCAATGTATACGGCGGAGGAGGGCCCACCCACTCTCATCGTCGAAGTCGTAGATCCTGTGTATATACCGTTGCCGGACAGTGAAGTGACGGTGAAGGCAGTAAGCGGGAAAGGCGCATCAAAATCGGTTCACGCCGATGATAACGGTTACGCGAAGTTCTGGGTGGACACTGGCGTCGCGTATACGATTGAAGCCAAAACGCAGGGATTCAAGAAAAAGACTTTGACACATATCTTCCTTGCAACACCGAAACCGGCTTCGCCGACCGCGCACGTACAAATCAAGCTGCAGCCGACAGGTCCATTTAACTATAAATAAGTGACTTCGCGCCGGAGATGACGACATCTTATTCAGATTTGTCGCGAGCGTCGCGCCAATCAGTGCGCGAACAAGTTTAGAGGGACGGCGTTGGCCATGGCTTTGTAGCCGGCGGGGGAGGGATGGAGGTGGTCGCCGCAGTCGTAAGTGGGCAAGAGGCGTTTGGGGTTTTGCGGATCGCGGAGGATGGAGTCGAAGTCGATCACGGCGTCGAAATGGCCGGGGGCGCGGATCCATTGATTTACTGTTTGGCGGTCGGACTCGCTCAGCGGGCCGGGATGATAGTAGGTTGAATCTACATACGGGGTGATGGTAGCTCCGTAAACGCGAAGACCGTGCGCGTGGGCGCGTGCAATGATTTGCTGATAGGCAGACACTATGCGTTTTACGTGCGCCGCGTGTTCTGCGGGAGACACTTCGCCTTCGCGAGCCAGTCCACCGAGATCGTTCACACCTTCGAAGACGATGACCCAGCGCACACCGGCGGGTGCGAGCACATCGCGATCGAAACGCGACAAGGCGTTTGGACCAAGGCCATCTGTCAGCAAGTGATTGCCGCCGATGCCCTGGTTGGAGATGCCGATGTTGCGCGTGTCGGACGAAGCTTGCAGGCGTTGCGCGAGCACGTCGGTCCAGCGGTCGTTGCCGTTGGTGGTGGCGCCGTGTCCGTCTGTGATGGAATCACCGAGGGCTACGACAGTTGCCGCTCCTGGAGCGGCTTGCAGATCGATTGCTGAAATCTGATACCAGTGATCTACATGCTTCGGGTCGATAAGGTTCGCGGCGCTTACGGCGTCTCCGTGTCGGTAGTAGGAAGTGGCGCGCGATCCCGGGTGGCCCGTCTCTGTTGCCGGCGGCGAGTCAAGATGAAACGTAACGGCGACGTCGGAGAGCGAGGCCGCGGGAAATTCGAGCGGATCTGAGAGGAACTCCGCGCCTGGAGGAATGGTTACATCGACAGCGCCTGCGAATGTGAGCGGGTGATCGCTGGCAGCGTCGATGACTGGAGATGAGGGTGAAAGTGGGCGCGCAACGTGTACGGATGTGAAGTGGAGTGGCTCGGTGCCGAAGGCATTCGAGAGATGCACGCGCAAAATTGGGCCGCCGACAGACAAGTGGAAAATCTGGCGCACGGTGGCGTCGCGCAGATCATCCAGCGGCAAAGCGTTCTGCGGCTCCGGGATTTGTTGAGAAGATCCCCAACTGGCTACCCACACTTGGTCAGTGGCTACTGACTGGGCCAGAGCGGAAAGCAAGATGCAGTTCGTAAGGAGAGCGACGATCGCGAGAAATTTTGGTGTCTGTTTCATGGGAGAAAGCTTACGGCTTGCGATGCGCGAAGAAAGCAAATCAGTTTCACAACGAAGCCAGCATACCACTCCGCCGAATGTTCGAGCTGATAGTGTCCGAAGCAGAATCGGAGCGACGGACGGAAGGGAACTTTATCAACAGAACAGGGGGAATACTGGTGCACGGAATAGCGTCTTCGGAACGCTCGGCCAAGGAAAATGGATGGTATGGACATTGGGGGCGGAGTGGGCGAGACTGCGGGATTCTGCATCGAATGTGTGATGTGAGGCGGCGATGGATGAATCAGGAGAATTGAACCGGCTGGTGCGGGAGTTGAACGAGGGACGCGGGTCGGAGCCTGCGGATGCGGGGGCCACGGCGCTGCTCGATCAGTGGCTGGAGACGCTGGTGTCGAAGGGCGGAAGCGACTTGCTGCTGGTGGAGAATGCGCCGCCGTGCATGCGCGTGCAAGGGGAAATGCGGAAGGTCGAAGCGAACACGCTGGACGGGGGAGATATTGAGGCCGCGGTACTGCCGGCGCTTTCGCGGCACGCGCTGGAGGTTTACCGCGAGTCGTCGATTGCGGATGCTTCTTACCGGATCGAGGGCGTGGGGCGATTCCGAATTAATCTGCACCGGGAGCGAGGGCGAGCGGCGGCGGCGATTCGCGCGTTGCCTGCGCGAGTGCCAGCGTTGCAGGAATTGCACCTGCCGGCGGCGGTGGCAAACCTTGCGCATTTGCCGCGCGGGCTGGTTCTGATTGGCGGGCCGGCGGGGTCGGGGAAATCGACGACGCTATCGGCGTTGATTCACGAGATCAACGCGAAGGAAGCGCGGCACATTGTAACGATCGAGGACCCGATCGAGTATGAGCACACGCACATTCGAAGCGTTATCGAACAGGTGGAGGTTGGAACGGATGCGCCGGATTTTCCGACGGCGTTGCGGGCAGCGCTGCGGCAGGCGCCAGACGTGATTGTAGTGGGAGAGATGCGCGATCCGGAGACGATGCGGATTGCGGTGGCAGCGGCGGAGACGGGGCATCTGGTGCTGTCGACGCTGCACACGACGGATGTGGCTTCCACGGTGGGACGGATTGCAGATTCGTTTCCGGTGGAACGGCAGAACTCGATCCGGCAGGAATTAGCGATGGCGATGGCCGCAGTGCTGACGCAGATTTTATTGCCCAGCAAACATGGCGGGCGATTGCCTGCGGCGGAATTATTGATGGTGGGATATGGGGCGAGGCATCACATCCGGCGGAACAATTTGCAGCATTTGCATCAGGAAATACCGCTGACGAAGAAGAAAGGATCGTTCACGTTGGAGGAATCGTTGGTGACGATGGTGAAGAATGGAGATATTGAGCGGGAAGATGCGGCATTGTGCGCGATTCATCCGGATGATCTGGATATTTTGTTGAAGGGAGCAGCAGCAGCGTCGGGGTGAAGGAGGTAGAGGAGGTTTAGGAAGTAAAGGATGAAGAGTGGAGGACGTTGGGTGGACGATTTTGATGGATTGAAAATGTGCCGCACCTACGGCGCTTGCTTTTTTCGGATCGGATTCCCAGCCCTGGCGTGCTGGGCTAAGTTGTGCCGTGCCTTCGGCACTGAATTGATATGAACGTTGTGCTACCAAACCTTGATTAAAGTTCTTGAAGGCACCCTACGAGTGCGAGTGCCGAGTTTCCTGTTTTTCTTCCCCTTGTTACTGGCAATTCCAGCGATCATGGCCCTGGGACAGAGCGGGCGGCCTGCGGCTGAGAGACCCACGTTTTATGGGGAGGTTTTGCCGATACTTCACGAGCATTGCCAGGTTTGTCATAGGACTGGCGGGATTGCGCCAATGGCGTTTGAGACTTATGAGCAGACGCGGCGATGGGCGGGGGCGATTCGAGCGGCTACGCAGAAGCGGACCATGCCGCCGTGGTTTGCGGAACGCGGGATCGGGAAATTTTCGAATGATCCTTCGTTGAGCGATACGCAGATTGCGGTGCTGGCGGCGTGGGCGAACGCCAATGCGCCTGCGGGCAGTCTGGCGGAGGCCCCCGCGGAACGGAAATGGTCCGGGCGATGGACGATGGCGGAGCCGGATTTGGCCGTGACGATGACGGAGGGCGTGAAGATCCCGGCGGATGGTGAAGTGGATTACACGTACGAAATTGTGCCGACGAATTTCAAAGATGGGCGGTGGGTGCAGGGATCGGAAATTTTGCCGGGTATGCCGGAGAACGTTCATCACGCGGTGGTTTATGTGCGGCCACCGGGATCGCCTTGGTTGAGGCATGCGCCGGTGGGGAAACCGTTCTCGGCGGGGATGCTGACGGGCGAGGAAGATCGCCGGGACGCGATGTGGACAGACAGCGACATTCTGCTGGTGTATGCGCCGGGAAGCACGCCGGACGATTGGGCGGAAGGGATGGCGAAATATGTGCCGGCGGGATCCGACCTGGTTTTTCAGATGCATTACACGACGAATGGAAAAGCAGGAACGGATGTGACGCGGATCGGATTGCGGTTTGCGAAGAAGACGCCGGGAAAAAGAGTGTTGACGCTGCAACTGACGAACGACCATTTTTTGATTCCACCGGGAGTGCCGGATCATCGCGTGGAGGCCTGGGGAACGTTGCCGAATGACGCACTGCTGCTAAGTTTTTTTCCGCACATGCACCTGCGGGGAAAGCGGTTTGAGTACAACATTGTGGAGAAAGATGGAAGCATCGAGCCATTGTTGCGTGTGAACTACCATTTTCACTGGCAGATGAGTTACCGATTGGCGGAGCCGCTGGCGTTGAAGGCCGGGACAAGGTTGCAGGCGGTGGCGTGGTTCGATAATTCGCGGGGGAATATGCATAATCCGGATCCGGAGGCGGCGGTGCGATGGGGAGAGCAGACCTCGGATGAGATGATGGTGGGATTTTTCGATGTGGCGGTGGAGAAGGGGTTCGATAAGGGGAGGTTTTTCGCGCGGGACGGGCGAAAATAGAAATTGGAAAAGAGAAAATTGGGGCGTGTGGGGCACCCCGGCCTCCAACCAGGGCACGCGAAAATCGAAGAGGATTTCTCACTTCACGGATTCCGTTCGGAATGACCGGGTAGCTGTTGGAGCAACAAGAGGAACCCCAAGAACACAGGCAGGAGCGCCTGTGACACTTCAAACTGAGATGGCGGCAGCAGGGCTGCCGCTGGGCGTTTGGGTGGTGGGATTACAGGTGTGCCGAGCGGGAGCTGGGCTCCCGCTCGGCAAGGAAAAGGCTGGCCGGAAGGACAGTGAGACGGAAACGCTATTTGTAGATTGACCAACGTGAGTTGGGGTTTCCGTGCATGTGGGACAGGGTGTGTTAGATTGCGAAATTGGAGCATTCGCAGCGCGCACAACTGTGAGTACACAAACACCCACCGATCCACGCCGCCCCACGGCCCCGCCGGCGCCGCAACAGGTACCGAAGATACGCCATGTGGAAGTGTATTGGCACACCGTGTCGTACAAGACGGTAGGACTGCTGATTGTATTGGTGATCGTGATTATTATCGCGGGCATGTACGCGACGATGCCGAATTGGACAGACATTGCAGAGAAAAAACTGAACAACGCGCTGGGAAATCAAGAGTCCGAAATACTGACGAGCGCGCAGACGCAGGCGAAATTCGTGAACCTGGACGGCCGGGTGCAGGTGAAGAAAGTGAATTCGGTCACCTGGGTGAATGCCGATTACCACACAACGCTGGACAAGGGAGATCTGGTACAAACCGGATCGGACGGGGCGGCGCGCGTCACGTTCGCAGACGGCACGGAGTATACGGTTAATAAGGATACGTTGATCACGGTGGAAGAGAACACCGTCACGCGCGACCACTCGAACACCGCGGTGCGCATCAACACGGGCGCGGTGGACCTAGCGACGCCGACATGGACATTGCGCGATGCGCAAGCGGCGGTGAGCGTGGAAGACGCGACCGCGTACATGAAGCAGAACAGCCGAGCGACGGTGAAGAACGATCCGAACCACAACGAGCACGAGATCGTGGTGGCGAACGGCGGCGCGGAAGTCAAACGCGGGAACGAGACCATCGAGTTGACGCAGTGGGAGAAGGCAAGTTTCCCATCCGGAGGAGCGACGCAGAAATCGAACGTGCTGGCGCCGCCGGGGCTGGTGGCACCGCTGAACCTTGCGCCGATTATTTCGGAAACTCCGAAGACGGCGACAATCCGGTTTGAGTGGCAGCCAGTGGATGAAGCGGTGTCCTATACGCTGCGGATCAGCCCGACCACGATGTTCACGAAAATGGTGAAGCAAGTGCAGGTGAGCGGACCGAGCGCGGAGATATCGGGGCTGGAGGCTGGGGATTATTTCTGGAATGTGACGGCGACAGACGCGAAGAAAGAAACGAGTGAATTCAGCGAGACGTTCAAATTTTCGCTAGTGGCGCAGGGCAAGATGCAGGCCATGCTGCTGGAAATCGAAAGCACGCAGATGCACGGGCGCGTGGCGGAACTGATTGGCAAGACGGAGCCGGGGGCTGCGCTGATCGTCAATGGCCAGCCGGTGGCGAATATTTCGCCAGATGGAACGTTCCGGCACTTCACGGAGCCGTTGGAACCGGGAGAACACACGCTGGTGGTGATCGGCTCAAACCGGCGCGGGGGAACGGCAACACAAAAAGTTTCCATCGTTGTGCCGAAATAGATTTGGGGAAAAGCAGGTTGCGATTTTGCGTGTGCCGCCGAATCCAGCGACAATGGTAAGTCGAACTGGCGGTGGGCGAACGCGGAGATCCTACCGGGCAGGACCCTCTCCGCAGGGGGAAAGCAGTAATGAATAAGAATGGATACAACCTTAGGTCGGTGTTTAGTTTGTTTTCCTCCGATCTGGCAATCGATCTGGGAACGGCAAACACGCTGGTGTTTTCGCACGGCAAAGGCATCGTGGTGAACGAGCCGTCGATCGTGGCGATTAACAAAGCGAGCGGCGAAGTGGTGGCGGTGGGGCGCGAAGCGAAGGACATGCTGGGACGCACGCCGGGAAACGTGGTGGCCATCAAGCCGATGAAAGACGGAGTGATCGCGGATTTCAAGGTCACCGAGAAGATGTTGACGTATTTCATCCAGAAAGCGCACAACCGGCGGGTGCTGGTGCATCCACGGATCGTGATCGGGGTGCCAAGCGAAATTACGCCAGTGGAAAAGCGCGCGGTGCAGGATTCGGCTTACCGGGCAAGGGCCAGCGAAGTGTACCTGGTGGAGCAGGCAATGGCGGCGGCGATCGGCGCGGGATTGCCGATTGAAGAGCCGAGCGGAAATATGGTGGTGGACATCGGCGGAGGCACGACGGACATCGCGGTGATTTCGATGAGCGGCATCGTGTACTCACGGTCGGTGCGCGTGGCCGGAAACGAGATGGACGAAGCGGTGATGCAATACCTGAAACGGAAATACAACCTGTTGGTTGGGGAACGCACCGCGGAACAGATCAAGATGGAAATTGGATCGGCATATCCGCTGGAGAAGCCGCTGACGATCGAAGTGAAGGGACGAAACCTGATCGAGGGCGTGCCGCGGACGGTGACGATTGACGACAGCGAAATTCGCGAAGCGTTGAGTGAATGCGTGGCGACGATTTTGAATGCCGTACGCGTGGCGCTGGAACGCACGCCGCCGGAACTTTCCGCGGACATCAGCGACCGAGGCATTGTGCTGACGGGCGGAGGCGCGCTGCTGAAGAATCTGGACAAGCGCATCCGGGAAGAGACGGGATTGCCGGTATCGATCGCGGATGATCCGCTGGCGTCGGTGGTGCTAGGGACTGGAAAGATGCTGAGCGACTTTAAATTGTTGCGACAGGTTTGCATCGACTGAGAAAGTTTCCAGTTATCAGTTCTCAGTTTTAAGTTTGGGAAGCGGCGGGTCGGGGCACTTGCGCAGCGAGTCGGTTGGCTTAAAACAAATTGCGGTTTCGGCGGATCTGCCGAGAGGAAACCCACCTTCCTGTCCGCGGGTGGCCAAGAAACACGAGTTACGGTTCAGAATATGGTAGCGATTCCATCCAAACACCGGTCGTTGACGCTGCTGGCAGCGGTGCTGCTGGCGCAGATGCTGATGCTGGCGGTGCAGATCAAGGTGGACTCGCGCGGACGATTGATCCGGGTGTGGGCGATTTCCGCGGCGTATCCATTCGAACGCAGCGGAGCGTGGGGATTCGGAAAAGTAGGCGGCGTGTGGAACCATTACTTCGCGTTGCGTAATACAGTGCAAGAGAACGAAGCGCTGCGAATCGAAAACGATGCGCTGAAACTTACCATTTCTCAATTGCAAACCCGCGCGGCAGAGGCGGACCGGCTGGCAGGAATACTGGGCTTCAAGCAGACCCACGAACAGGTACCGATGGTGGGTGCGCGCGTGATCGCGGCGAGCGCAGGAACGGCAAGCCGAACGATTGAAGTGGATCGCGGGGAACGGGATGGAATCCGGCGGAATATGGCGGTGATTACGCCCGACGGAGCGGTCGGAAAAGTGATTGAGGTATATCGAGACACCGCGCAAGTGCTGCTGCTAACAGACAAAGATGGTGGCGCAGGCGCGATGCTGGTGGATTCGCGGACGCAAGGAGTGGTTGGCGGAACCGGCGAACCGATGATCCAGATGAAATATGTGGCGAATGAGGACATCGTGAACGTGGGTGAAAAGATTGTCACCAGCGGGATGGACAAAATATTTCCTAAAGACATTCCGGTGGGAACCGTTGTGGAAAGCAAATCGGGGAACACGTTCAAGCAGATTCGCGTGGAACCGGCAGCGAGGCTGGATCGGCTGGAAGCGGTGATCGTGCTGTTGTCGCAGGAGCCGGTGGAATTCAAGAACAGCGCGCAGAGCGCCCAGAGCGGGTCGGCCAGCAATCCATCCAGCGCGCAGAGCGCCACGCCAGCGTCGGCGGAGAAGCCATGAACGACGCCTACGAACTGTACAGCGGCGAAACGCACATCGAGGTGCACAAGTTTTATCCGGGCGCGGTGGTGTTGATGGCCGTAGCGGCGTTGGTGTTTCAGGCTACGGCGCCGGTATATTTTCCACGGTTGAATATTCTGGATTTGCCGCTTCTGGTGACCATTTATTTTGGATTGAGCCGGCGGAATCCGTCGACGGGATTGTTGCTAGGCATGGTGATTGGCCTGGCGCAGGATGCGCTGAGCGGGCCGACTGTGCCGCTGGGATTTTACGGAATCGGAAAGACAGTAATTGGGTATCTGGCGTCGTCGATCGGGGCGCGGCTGGATACGGAACATCCCGCGGCGCGGTTTGCGCTGATTTTCGGTTTTTTCGTGGTGCATCAGGGCATCTTGGTGATTGTGCGAAGAGTGCTGCTGGCGCAGCCGGAAGCGTGGATCAACGTGCATCTGGCGATTGCGGCGGCGGTGAATGCGCTGCTGGGTACGGTGCTGTTTTTGGCGTTGGACCGGCTGAGACGGTAGTCGTAACAACCTCCTAAATAACTCCCCCGAAGTGAAAGGCAATGCGGATTACTACAATACACTTGTAATATTTTGTCTTATGCTTATCTTCGATTCGTCGACGCTAATTCTGCTGGCCAAAGTTGAGCTACTCGACGTTTACCTCGGCGGGATGTCCTTAATGGCGGCTGTTCCTCCTGAGGTGGAGAAGGAGTGCCGCGGGTACAAGAAGACGTTGGACTCGATGGTAATTCAAAGAGCAATCGATGGGTCTCGAATAGATGTGATTGCCGTGAAAGACAGAAAGTTGATTTCAAAGTTAGAACTTGATTCAGCCTGGGGGCCGGGGAATCAGCGGCGGTCGTGCTGGCCATAACGCAACAGGCGGGCCTGTTGGGTATTCCGAATCATTTCGAAGCATGAGGCAGAGGGTGCGTTTCGTCAGCGAAAAGGCGATTCCTCACTTCGCGGGCTGCGTTCGGAATCACGTTTTTTTCTTTGGTCGCTGGGAGAATCTATCGTAGCCGTTACCAAATGCGGCGGACACGGTAGCTATCAAAGATCGTGTCATTACTCAGGATGGGAAAGTTCTTGGCCTGGGCTTGGGCGATGAGCATGCGGTCGAAGGGATCTTTGTGTGGGCCAGGAAGCAAGCCTGCACGTATGGCGTGATCAGACGAAATGGAAAGCAATTCAAATCCTTCCAGTTCCAGATA
>Ga0210383_10001845_pt1 | contig 19307 bp, 17 predicted proteins | sample IncBWC14OmetaG_FD_160072 | JGI IMG/M metagenome (GOLD analysis project Ga0210383, IMG submission 160072) | Forest soil microbial communities from Barre Woods Harvard Forest LTER site, Petersham, Massachusetts, United States - Inc-BW-C-14-O ...
GTGAACGCGGAGGTCCCTTCCTGCTTATCTTGAGTTGCGCAGCATAATCCAAAGAGTGACATACTTTTGAGAGCGTTCGTTACAGTAGCATGGTTAGCTCTTGCGCCGCGTCTTGGAGGTGCGGTAGGAATTTGTTCGTCATTTCCAGAATCGTAACGCGCTGTGCCTGCGCTCCAACATTGAGGGCCGCGGTTACCTTGCCGCCCGAGTTCTGAATAGGGACAGCCATGGAACGAAGACCATGCTCCAATTCCTGGTCCACAATCGAATAGCCGTTCCGTCGGACCAGACGTAGCATTTGCCTCAGCTTCTCCCGGCTTACAATCGTGCGACCGGTTCGCCGGGCTAATTCCGCGCGACTCAGATAGGACTCGAGCTCTTCCGGCGGGAGATTAGCCAACAGCACGCGTCCCATAGAGGTACAGTAGGCCGGCAAGCGGCTGCCCACGCGGAGATCGATCGACATAATACGCGTCACGTTTACGCGAGCGACATACACGATATCCACTCCATCGAGGGCGGCAATGGAGCAAGATTCGTGGAGCAGATGACTAATCCGTTCGAGCACGGGCTGAGCTGCCGCGGCCAAGGGCATCGAAGAAATGTAGGAGTGGCCCAACGCCAGAATTCTGGGCCGGAGGAAGAAGTGGCGGCCGTCATCCGATCCCGCAAAGCCAAGTTGGGCGAGCGTGTATAGACAACGGCGTACGGCGGCCCGCGAAAACCCGGTCTTGTTGCTGACATGCGAGATGGTAAGGGGATCTCTCAGCGTAGAAAAAGCTTGAATGACCGCCAGCCCGCGAGCCAACGACGTCATGAAGTTGGGATCTCCGCTGAACCCATCGATCTGTGCCGCCGGCATCAATGCATCGACAGTCCGGCTAGTCGCAGCCGGAACAATGCGGGTTTGTTTTCCAGAAGTAGCCGGAGAATTGGCAGACGGCATCGCTTCCCTCCATATGGTATCGGAAAGGATACCTTATTTGTTCGATAGGCGCACGCAACTTCGATAATCGGCTCTTGACAATCACGAAGGTGCTTGCATAGATTCGTTAAACAGCTAAATAATTGGGATGGGATCAAAGGAATTTATGGCGAAAGTTGTCGGATACCGGCGGCCGTACATCGGGACGCAACCGAATCATTTGCACCCGTCGTATGTTTCCTCAGTCAAGCGCGCACCTTCAAAACCACTGATCTATCTTCCGCATACACTCTCGGAAATCACCGGCCCGTTATTCGGCAAAGAGTCCGTGGATGTGAAAGCCAGCGATCTTACCAAGCAGCATTCTGGCCAGCCGCTCGGGGAACGCATTGTGGTGAGCGGGCGAGTGATAGACGAAGACGGGCGGCCGGTGCGAGCTACGCTGATCGAGATCTGGCAGGCCAACGCGGCCGGGCGTTATTTGCATAAACGCGACCAGCACAACGCTCCGCTGGACCCAAATTTCACGGGTTGTGGCCATACGCTTACCGATTCGGAGGGTCGCTATCGCTTCGTGACCATCCGCCCGGGCGAATATCCCTGGGGCAACCATCACAACGCCTGGAGGCCGGCGCACATTCATTTTTCACTCTTCGGGCCAGCTTTCGCCACACGTCTGATAACTCAAATGTTTTTTCCGGGCGATCCGCTCATTCCCTTCGATCCGATCTTCAATTGCACAGCGGATGAAAAAGCGCGCAACCGGCTGATCTCGACCTTTGATTGGGAGACCACCATCCCTTCTCAAGCGCTCGGATACCGATTCGATATTGTTCTGAGTGGCCGCGAAGCCACTCCGATGGAGACATAACATGAGCCTGTGGGCCTCAACATCTCAGACGATTGGTCCGTTCTTCGCGATCGGGCTTACCAGGTTAAAACAAGATGTTCTCGTGGGAGAGGGAGTCTCCGGAGAACGAGTGACGATTGCGGGGCGCATCTTGGATGGCGATGGAGTGCCGGTGCCTGACGGCTTGGTCGAAACCTGGCAAGCCAATGCACATGGAAAGTATGCGCATCCAGAGGACGATCAAAACAAATCCCTCGAGACCGGATTCAAGGGCTTTGGACGAGTGATGACCGATGATCAGGGGAGATTTCAGCTCACAACAATCAAGCCAGGAAGCGTGCCTGCCTCGGATGGAAAAATGCAGGCTCCGCACATCGCCGTGTCAGTATTCGCGCGCGGTCTTGAAAGGCGTCTAGTCACGCGCATTTATTTCCCGGATGAGCCGGGCAATTCGAGCGATTTTGCGCTAAGCTTGGTCGAACCGGAGCGGCGCGAAACGCTGATCGCGAGAAAGGTTGCGGATAAGAGTGGAATGCTCGAATGGAACATCATCCTGCAGGGCCCCGGCGAAACGGTGTTCTTTGACTGCGGACTGTAACTAGGAAGCCTGAGCAATGCTTTGCCAGCTAAGTGAGACAATTCGCCGCAATCGTTGACTCATCAGAAAGGGTAGGCACGCCGGCCCATCTGGATCGTCACCCACTTCACTTCTGTCATTTCCTCGACAGACCAGCGACCCCCTTCGCGGCCGCTGCCTGAATCCTTAACTCCTCCGAACGGCACAACTCCTTCGTCATGGATAGTAGGACCGTTGAGATGAACCATTCCTGCCTCGAGTTCGAGCGCGAACCTCATGGCCAGCTGCAGATTATTGGTAAGCACAGCCGAAGAAAGACCATAGGCTGAGTTGTTGGCGAGCGCCAAGGCGTGATCGGCATCGTTAGCGCGGCTGACTGCTGCTACGGGGCCGAAAAGTTCGTCGCGAAACGCGGCCATGTTAGGGGTCACGTCAGCCAACACAGTAGGGTGGAAGAAATTCCCTTCGTAGTTGCCACCCGTCAGCAAACGCGCACCTCCGGCCACCGCATCCTTAATTTTTCGATCGATCATAGGGCACTGGGAGGAACGAATCAGCGGGCCGATGACCGTATGTGGATCGCGCGGATCCCCGACCTTCAGCGTGCGAGCCTTGGCTACAAATTTCTCCAGGAAAGCCTCGTAGATCGGCGCCTCGACGATGATTCGCGAGCCCGCCATGCAGATTTGTCCTTGATGAATAAATATTCCAAAGCAAGCGGTGTCCACTGCGTAATCCAGGTCGGCATCTTTCAGCACGATGAGGGGACTCTTCCCTCCCATTTCCAGCACGACCCTTTTGCCACGCTTCGCGCATTCCGTGGCAATCAGCCTTCCCACCGCGGTCGAGCCCGTGAACGATATCAGCTTCACGCGAGGATCATCGAACAGCACGTTCGCGAGCGCGGGCCCGTTCCCCGGCACCACGTTCAGCACACCGGAGGGCAAACCAGCGCGCTCAAATATTTCGGCGAGCTTGAGACCAACCAGCGAAGTTTCCTCGGACGGCTTCAGAACGAATGTGTTGCCTGTGGCTAGAGCAAAGGCCACTTTCTTGAGCGAGAGCACTACCGGAAAATTGAAAGGAGAGATGCCGGCGATGACCCCGAGCGGTCGCCGGATCGATATAGAAATCATTCCGGGCACATCCGCCGGAAAAACGTCACCATGGATGCGGCGAGCCTCGCCTGCGATCGACCTCACCAAGTTCGCAGCGAAAGGAATCTCAAACTGGGCCTTGCCGAATGTAGAGCCGGCTTCGTCGATCAGCAACTCAACCATTTCGCCGCGCGCTTTCTCCAATTCGTCAGCGGCGCGATGCAGGAGAGCTTCCCGCTCGGCCGCGAGCGTAGCACCCCAGTCTTTTTTGGCGGCGTCGGCAGCATCGATTGCCGCGCGTATGTGCTCTTCTTGCCCCATGGAAATCTTGGCAAACGGTTTCTGATTCGCGGGGTTCACAACATCGCTGAAAGCAGACGGCGGAACATCGACGTTTTTTCCTGCAATGTACGGAGTTGAAACCATAGCGCCTCTCTTACCGGTCGGCCACGCGTCGAAGCGAGAGCCCGCGCGGGCCGTTCGGTGGTTCATGGCTTGCTCGTTAATCGCGCGGCTGTGCGGTTTTCTTGGTGAATCTTTTGCCACCCTCTCTGTAAAGTCAAGCGCTTACGAACGCTCAGCTTTTCAGTTTGATGGACTCAACTCCAAACGCGCCGGGCCGTCTCGGACACCAGTCGCAGCTTGGCCCATTGCTCTTCTTCGGTGAGTAGGTTTCCCTCCATAGTCGAAGCAAAGCCGCACTGCGGGCTGAGCGCGAGATTCTCGAGAGGAAAATACTTCGATGCTTCTTTGATTCGTTGGATGAGTTCATCGCCCTTTTCGAGCTGCGGCTGCTTGGAGCTAACCAGTCCCAACACGACCGTTTTTGTCTTGGGAATGAAACGAAGTGGCTCAAATGTTCCGGAGCGTTCATCGTCGTATTCAAGCAGAAAGCAATCGGCGGCCATGGTCGTGAACAACTTCTCAGCAATGGCATCATACCCACCCTCGGCATACCAGTGGCTGCGATTGTTGCCGCGGCAGAGGTGAATCGCAAGCGTCACGCCGGGCCTGCGAGCGGCCTCAAAGCACGCATTGTCCGCGCTGATAGAGTCCTCGAGCAATGCGTCCGGCTCGACTTTCATTTCTGCCTTGATCCAGTCGCGCCACTTGGGATCCAGATAGTAGCTGTATCGGGGCGCGTCAATCTGGATGTATTTCACGCCTTCTTCCGACAGCCGCGACATCTCTGTCTTCATGATGCCGACAATGTCCCACAACAATGCGGAATGATTCTCGTACACTTTGTCGGTCACGCCCCGCTTAAACGAAATTGCAGGAAACTGCGTAGCGCTGGGCAAAGTCATCTTGATCGCACCGGGTGAGTGCTTCTTTAAAAACGGAAGCTCGTGCCCGGTGAGCGGACGAACCTGCCGCAACTTGGACGTGACCACACCCATGACGCTGCTCTCGCGGGCATCCTTTCCGTCGCTCGCTTTCCACGTGCGCGCGACAGCATCGCCCATGTTGAAGCCCTCCACCGCATCGGTGAAGTCGCTCATAAAGTTGTCTCGACGCAACTCGCCGTCCGTGAAAATCTCAAAACCCAATTCCTTCTGCTTGGCCAGAACGCGCAAGATGTGGCTATCCTCCAGGGTTCGCACAAGCTGCGAGTCCCTCGAGCGTTTCGCTTCCAACAACTCGGGCGGTCGAAGAAAACTCCCTATATGATCGGCTCGATATTTTGTGGGCACTGCCTTATCCCCTTGGGTTAGTCGATATGCAAAATGACTTCAAATCAGCACGTCGCCTACGCTCCATCGAGTCACAGGGCTCGATCTCGAACCCTAGCGGATATCCCGGACGCAATCTCCTTAGCCAGGGCAATCTGACGCGCAAGCTCTCTTCCCCGGAACCTCAAAGTCGGCCCGGCAATTCCAACCGCCGCAAGGATCCGGCCATCTCGCGCAAGGATAGGAGCCGCTACACCACTCAGACCCCGCTCCAACTCTTGCTTGTCGAGAGCGTACCCTCGCTCGCGGATTTGTCTTAAATTCTTATTTAAATCGGAAACTCGCGTCATCGTGTGGGGAGTAAACCGAGTGAGTCCATTGGCAGCCAAAATCGCATCGACCTCCACTTGCGATAGATGCGCGAGCACTGCCTTTCCGACCGCCGTGCAGTGTGCGGGGAAACGCGCTCCTACAACGGTACGCACACTAATCACTGTGTGGGGCGAATCGACCCGGTCCAGACAAACGACGCCTCCTCGATCCGGTACAGCAAGACTGACAGCTTCGTTCGAGCGTCGGCCCATTTCCACCAGGAACCCATGCGCTTCGCTTCGGAGAGTCCGAGATTCTATTGCCTTTGCCCCCAGATCGTGCAGCTTCAGTCCTAGCCGATACCTTTCATTGTCCGGGTTCTTCTCAATCAGCTCGAAGTTCTCCATAGCGTTCAATAGACGGTGGACGGTGGTCTTGTTCAACTCCAGGGCAGAGGCCACTTGCGTAACGCCCAACTCAGGACCGTACTGCCCCATATACAGAAGAATGCGGAGCGCTTTCTGCAGCGACTTGCTGGAACCGGACGCACCATTCTCTCTTTTCCGTAGCTTCTTTTTTGTGATGGAAACCAACGCCAAAGAGAACCAGCCTTAGTTGAAAGATTTCCAGCTCGATGCGGATGCCATTTTTGTAGAGAAGCCTCTACCGTTCAATATGAAATCAGGTTTCAAATTATGACACATACGCGTAGGGGGCTAAAAGCTCATCCGCGCAGTCGCGGTTAACAATCAAATCCAGAGCTTCTGATTGAGTTCCAGTCCATGCTCGCGGCAGTAGCTCACGTAATGATTGATGAACCAGAACACATCCAGAGTTTCGAGCAGATTGCCTTGATCGTCGTAGAACTCAAGGGAAGCATTCAAATAGAAGAACGTCTTCATGCCGTTGGGATCGTCTGAAACCAGTGTGTGAATCGCTCCGGGATTCTCGCGGACGTAGCTGCCCGGCCTTGCCACCCAATCGTATTCGAGGTAGCGCCAACTGCCCTCCAGCGTGCACGCAAAAACAGGGCCGCGGTGCCGATGGCGTCCGAGCTTGCCGCCTTTCTTCACCCAAAGAATGTTGGCGAATGCACCGTTGCGAACATCAAATGCCAAGTGCCGAATATAAACATTCTCGATAAAGGGCACAAAGGGAGACTCGTGTTCACTAGCGCCGATGTGTACGTCGGGTCGGCTGAATTCGCCGGTGATCGCTTCTAGGCTGCTGTCGGTGTAAATCTTCGGCATTTCATCCTCCGCGGACTTCGCTCCTCTAACTTGAACTTTTAATGCGGGACAACTGAACGCAGCAATAACGTTCTTCACTCAATCGGCTAATCCAAATACTTCACGCCGAGCGACGCGAGCTTCGCGCGCAGTCCATATATGTCAATCCCCAGTTCGCCGGAGCTGAGCCGTTCGCGCGAACGCTGCTCTTTTGCCAGTCGCTCCCCTCCCAGCCGCGCAACTTCGGCGGCCTGCTCCCTGGGTACAACGACGATGCCGTCCAAGTCGCCAATGATAACGTCGCCGGGACGGACAAGCGCACCGGCACACACAACATCCACGTTAACCGAGCCCGCCGTCTCTTTCACCGTACCCTGCGCGCAAATCGCTTTCGCCCACACAGGAAATTTCATTTCCGTCAAATCTGCCACATCACGCACTCCTGCATCGATCACTACCCCCGCCACTCCGTGCGCTCGCACGGAGCAAGCCAACAATTCTCCGAACATACCGTCAGTTGACTCGGAAACCAGTGCAACAACCAAAACGTCTCCAGGGTGGCAAATTTCGACTGCTGCATGAATCATCAGGTTGTCGCCGGGATGGGACAACACGGTCACGGCGGGCCCTGCTATTTTTGCCGTCGAGTATATGGGACGCATATAGGGCTTCATCAAACCCGCGCGGCCCTGCGCTTCGTGTACAGTGGCGACACCAAGTTCTCCTAAGCGCTGAATCACCTCCGGTTCCGGCCGGGCAATACTGCGCACAATCGTTGGCTTCATGACAATTCTTCCGTTACCTGCGGATAGACTCGCTGGTAGGCCTCGGCGAATTTGATGCTGGACTTGCCCGAATTGCGCGCAGCCTGCACGCCGCGACGCTTGGCCAGGTCCGTGTAGTACTCCCACAGATGCTCCTGCGCTTCCATCGTTTCCATCGCTTTGCGCTTGCGATCAAACACCGGCGTGATGTCGAGCAGGACTTGCGGCTTAAATTCACACTGCTCAGGTTGATGCGGCTCAAAAGCAAACACAGGTGGTGCCCCAAGCTTTTTCCCTTCCGCCGGGTAACCTGCGGCTTGGGCGTAAATACGAGTCCGCATCGTCACCTGGTAGGCTTCCGCATGATCGAAGTTGTAAGGGTCTGCCGACGAATGAGTCAGCACGAAATCTGGTTGGCAGGCGCGGAATTCAGTCACCATTTGATGGATCAATTGTTCCGTCGCCTGGAGCGGATAATCTCCCGAATCAAAGAATCGAATCTCCGCGCCGAGGATTTCGGCCGCCTTTTGCGATTCCGCCTGGCGCAACTCCTTCACCCGCTCGAGAGTCATCGATGGCATCTTCCAAAGTCGTTCAGATTCGCCTCGTTCCCCGTATGACAAACATAAAATCCGCACGCGATAGCCGCGTCCCGCATAAAGCGCGATCGCACCTCCCGCACGCCAAACGAAATCAGCAGCGTGAGCGCTGATAACCAGCGCCGTTTTCTTCATCTCAACCATCGTTCTCCCGCGACTTCCATTTTACTGAACGCAAGCGGTTGGATTAGTCACCGCCATGCGACGAATCTCCTGCACCGAGAATCCGTCGTCTAAGAGCCGTTGCGCGAACATCGCGAATCCCTCAGCGACCGGCGGGTTGATGGTTTGGCCGAGATCGGTCGAAAGCAAACAGCGCTCTACGCCAACCTTTCGGATACTCGCCATCACCGTCTCCCACGGAGCTTTTCCTGTATGCATGGTCGTAAAACAATGTTCGATGAACGCTCCCATCTCTGCAAGTTCCAGTTGTTCATCGGCGGATAGATTCTGCGAGGGAAATTCCGCATGAGTCACAATGATTTTGCGAATGCCGGTCTCTCGCGCCGCACGCACCAGCCTGAAGATCTCCATACGTCCCAAGTGTCCCGTAGCAAGTATCATTTCGTGCTTTGAAATCAGTGGAAGGCATACGCGCGTCGCCTCAGATATCTCGCCACTGGCATCCAGCACGGAAAGAGGCGGGGGCGCAATCCCAATGGCCGCAAGCTCGCGCTGAATCTTTGCCCAGAATGGCAATTTGGTGTTAGGCCCATCGGCTCGGCCGGCCGTTTCATTGGCGGCATCGACAGTCGGCATCCAAACGATCTTGCATCCTGAGCGCCCGGCAATCTCGACCGCGACCGGGTTAATCCCGCCCACACTGTGATTCAGTGTGATGGCGCCATAGGCCGAAATTCCGGGAACGGCCTTTGAAACTACCTTCGCGCGTTCCGACGTGGGAATGTAGTGCGATTTCAAAACAAAACCCCCGAGCCCGTGCGCCAGAAATTCTTTCGCCAAATCAATGTCGTCGATTCTTCGCTCGATAACGTCCGGCGCCACGTGCACTTGCAGATCGTAGGCCGATTGCAACGCCTCCCAAGCTTTATCCGTGAGAGCGCGTGTGCCAGTATGCATCTGCTCGGCCACTAGTTTCTCTCCTCCCCCGGATCGTCCGTGTTTATCGCCGACCGCAACGAATGGCCGGATGATACCACCACCCACTTCCACTGACACACCCGGGTACATGCGAAAAAAGGGAAAGCACTTGCCGGCGATTATCGAACCGCGCAGATGTACAATTTCAGAAAATAATATTAAGGTCGGGACACTAGCTGCGCCCCGATAGCCAGGCGATCAAGCCCCGTCTCAGGGCTCAGGAGAGACTCCGAGCATGGAGACAACACGTGCCAGTTCGAAAGAATGGCCTTGGCCAGAGGCGTTGGACGCGCTGGTAGCTGCTCCGGATTACCATCGGTTGCTATTCGAGAATGAACATGTCCGCGTTCTGGATGTGCGCATTGGGCCAGGGCAGATCGTGCCTGTCCACACGCATAGATGGCCCAGCATTATACAAGTCAGGTGTGCAAGCGATTTCATTCGACGTGATGGCGATGGCAACCTGCTCTTTGATTCTCGCGACGCCGGTCCTGCAGATAAAGCCCCTGCCATAATCTGGACAGACTCGATGCCGCCTCACTCGGTGGAAAACATTGGCAACACGGAAATACACCTCGTTAGTGTCGAGATAAAGCCCCTAACTGCATGATTACTGAATCGAACTGTTTGGCTTTTACCCACGCACTTGTGAGGGAACATCGATTCAGCAGGTCGCCCTAACTTATTTGACGGCCGAGTGTCCGCCCTCGGATTTGAACTCGTTGGCTCGTGAGATTACATACGCACGGATGGCCTCGACGTCTTTGTGGGAAAGCTCCTTCCTAAAAGAGACCATGCCATTTGGTTGAAGCAAACCCCCGAGAACGATGTTGAACCACTGGTCGCCTGAGAGAGCTGTCGAATAACGCAAGTCGGGAAGTATGCCGCCGCTAACGGCCACGTCTCCATGGCACATCGAACAGTAGCGCTGGTAAAGTTCCTTTCCGTCCTCGATCATGGCTGCACTTGCAGTTGACTTAGGAGGATCTAATTCCGGCATTTCCACTTCTTGCTTCTGAGGCAGGCTTTCATTAGCACCGAGTTTAAATGCCAACATGCGTCCGATGTTCGGCCGGCGGCCGATCTTCAAAGCGACCTCGCCCGTTGCCAACGGAAACACACCACCCCAGCCCGATAGGACGGCGATATATTGTTCGCCCTTTGCTTCGTACGCCACTGGCCCCGCCATTACCCCGGTCTCAGCAGCAAATGACCAGAGCTTCTCGCCCGTATCCGCACGGTAAGCCTCAAGCTGACCATCCGCAGTTCCTTCGAAAACGAGGTTGCCCGCCGTTGAAAGCACCCCGCCATTCCAAGGCAGGGGTCGTTCCACGCTCCAAACCTGCTTCTGTTGTATGGGGTCCCAAGCCACCAGACGGCCGGTGACGCCCTCCAAAATCGCCTTTTTCACCTTTGGATCTTGCGGTAAACCCGAGGCTACTAGATCGATGCCAACATTTAATCCAAGCGACTTTTGCCCAAATGACGGATCCGACTTGTAAAAGAAGCCTGCCTGTTGAGTTGGGATATAAACAAGCCCGGTAAGAGGGCTGTAAGACATCGGTTGCCAACTGTGTGCGCCCAGGGGACCCGGCGTCACGACCATCGAATTGTGGCCCCTGGAATAACGCACGGCCTCATTTTCTATGGGCCGGCCGGTCTTTGTATCTATCGCGCTCGCCCAATTAACGCGAGCGTACGGTTTGGCCGAGATGACCGCGCCCGTGGCCCGATCGAGCACGTAGAAGAATCCATTCTTTGGAGCGTGAAACAAGACCTTGCGCGTCTCGTTATTAATTGGAATGTCGGCCAGGATGATCTGTTCGTCAGAATCATAGTCCCAATCATCTCCAGGGACTTCCTGATAATGCCAAACATATTCTCCAGTTTCCGGCTTGAGCGCCACGATTGAACACGTAAAGAGACCGTCTCCTTGCTTGGGATTGCGATATTTTTCATTCCAAGGTCCGCCATTTCCAGTACCGATGTAGAGCAGATCGAGTTCAGGATCGTAAACAATGGCATCCCAAACGGTGCCGCCTCCCCCGATCTTCCACCATTCCCCGCTCCAAGTCTTTGCCGCCTTCTCGAAGATCGGACTCTCGAATGGTTTCGACGGATCGCCCGGGATCGTGTAGAAGCGCCAGACCATCTTCCCGGTTTCCGCATCATAGGCCGAGACATAACCCCGCACACTCATTTCCGAGCCGCCGTTGCCGATGACTACCAGACCTTTCACCACTCGCGGAGCGCCGGTAATTGTGAAACGAAACTGGCGGTCGATGGTAAGCGTCTCCCACATCCGTTTTCCCGTCTTGGCATCGAGTGCGATCAACCGGCCATCGAGCGTCCCCACAAAAACTTTTCCCTGCCACGCCGCCACACCTCGGTTGACCACATCGCAACAGGCGTTCGCGCTCCACTCCGGAGGAACTTTCGGATCGTAAGTCCAAATCAGCGTGCCGGTCGCGCCATCGACGGCGAATACCTTGCTCCAAGCCGACGTGAAATACATAACCCCATCAACAACTACGGGCGTGGCTTCTTGACCTCGGCGAGTATCGAGGTCGTAATGCCACGCGAGTCCAAGCTGGCCTATGTTTCGATCAGTGACCTCCTTCAACGGACTGAAGCGCTGCTCGTTATAGGTGCGCCCGTAGCTCATCCAGTTCCCTGGTTCGCGATCGGCATTCCTCAGTCGCGCGTCGTTGACGTCGGCGGCCTTCGACCGTACCTGGGCTTGGGTGCCCTCCGCTCGGCGGGGGTTGGATCTGCCGCATCCCGCACCCACCACGAGGAGAAGGAAAATTGTTACGATATAAAAGCTGGCGCGCGCAATCTCGGAATTTCGCCTCATCTTTTTCCTACCAGTTCCCGCTAGCCATCAACCGATCCCCTCCTTGCCCAAGAACCAAAGTGTACTCCAGGATGTCCGCATCCACCCATTCGGTGGCGCACCATAAATGGAACAGCGTTTCAAAATCGCATACCGGTGACACAACCCGGATGTATAATCACGCCCGTTTTAGGAGTCAACCAGGAAATCTCACCGCCGGCATTAAAAATACGTTTTCCGCTAGGAGTGGGCATGAGCCAGCAAAGCTTGGAAGATTTGCTAAAAGCCAAAGGCAATCCGGTGGATTTGCTGCGCAATTCGCAGATCGGAGCCTACGTCTATCCTGTGGTCTCTTCGGAATTTTCAAATTGGCGCGATGAGCAGCGTGCCTGGCGCGAGACCGCCGTTCTTTTTGACCAATCTCACCATATGGCCAACTTATACGTCGAAGGACCCGACGCTCTCAAATTGCTTTCGCATCTGGGAACTAATAGTTTTGCGAAGTTTCCGGTCAATCGAGCCAAACAGTTCGCCCCCTGTAGCTACGATGGCTATGTGATTGGCGACGGCATTCTCTTTCATTTGGAAGAGAACCGGTTTGTTTTCGTCGGGCGCGCCCCTACCGCCAGTTGGATTCAATTCCATGCAGAAACGGGCGGGTACAATTTAAAAATCCAAAAAGACGATCGCTCGCCCTCGAACCCAAAAGCAATGGCAGTCGTTCGCACGGTTTACCGCTTTCAAATTCAGGGTCCCAATGCGCCGCAAGTTCTCGAAAAGTTGAATGGCGGGCCGATTCCCGAAATTAAATTCTTCAATATGGACGTGATCAACATCGCCGGGCGGAAAGTTCGTGCATTGCGTCATGGCATGGCAGGCGCTCCGGGCCTGGAAGTTTGGGGACCGTACGAGGAACGCGAAGAAATCCGCGCAGCAATCGTCGCGGCTGGAAAGGACTTCGGTCTTCGCGAAGTCGGCGCGCGCGCTTACGCTACCAACACGCTTGAGTCGGGCTGGATTCCCTCGCCCTTACCCGCCGTCTATACCGGCGACAAGATGAAATCATATCGACAGTGGCTGCCAGCCACAAGCTATGAGGGAACCGGTTCCATCGGCGGTAGTTTCAATTCCAAAAACATTGAAGACTACTACATGACCCCGTACGAATTGGGCTACGGTCCTTTCGTGAAATTCGATCATGACTTCATCGGAAGAGAAGCTCTTGAAAAAATGGCGACGAAGCCTCAACGCAAGAAGGTAACCTTCGCCTGGAACTCTGAGGATGTCCTGAAAGTCTTCCATTCGCTTTTCGAACCGGGGGAAATTTACAAATACATCGACCTGCCGCTGTCGAATTACGCCTCTGCATCCTATGACCAGGTGCTGGGCAGAGGTAAAACCGTGGGCCTCTCGATGTTTAACGGCTATAGCTACAACGAGAGGTCGATGCTCTCGCTGGGCGTGGTTGATCCGGACATCGAGATCGGTAACGAAGTCAAGATTCTGTGGGGCGAAGAAGGCGGTGGCACGAAGAAACCGACGGCAGAACGCCACAAGCAAATTGAAATCCGGGCCGTTGTCAGTCCCGTCCCATACTCTGAAGTCGCGCGTAAATCGTATGCGGAAGGCTGGCGTACCAGTCAGAAGTGACCGAGCGCGGACCACGCAATGAAGTTTCCCACGGTCGTTTCGTTTCAGCAGTGACGGAATCGCGCGCACTCGCGCGAGCTATTTGGTTCGGTAAGTGTTAATCCAATCGACAGTCTTATTGAAGCCACCGAACACGAAAAAATGCAGGCGCGCGATGTCCGATGGAAGCGCCGATCCATTTGAACTTTCAGCATTTGCTGCTAGCTCACGAATAATTGGCTCGGGCCCCCTTTCAATGAGCAGCTTCGCAAACGACGGCTTTTCGGTCAAAACGCGCAACGAATTGCCAACTCCACATCGGATCGCGTAGCGCGTCAGCGCGATGAGTCCTGCGGGGCCAGCGAGCCCCACGCATACCGGAACGTCGATGCCCGAGGCTCGCAGGTTCCGTGACCATTTGACGATCGGCTCGGCCTCGAAACAAAACTGCGTGACAATGCTGAGTTGCAGCCCCGTACTGCGCGCAAACTTCAACTTGGCGGTAAGCGCTTCGGCCAATAGCGCATCCGAAATATTTGGATTTCCTTCCGGGAATCCGGCGATGGCGGTGCGCATGATCCCCACTCTTTGAAGGGCGCCGCTTCTCATCACCGCGAGGCTGGAATCATATGGCCCGGCAGGCTTCTCTCGGTCGCCCCCAATTATAAGGACGCGGTCAACCCCCGCGTGACCCGCAAACCGCGCTGCCACCTGTTCTAGTTGGGCGGCGCTTTCGATGATGCGTGCAGCAATATGAGGAACGGGCAACAAGCCGGCTCGCCGCAGCTTTGTGGCCGCGGCGACCATATTCATCGGGTCTGCTCCGGGTATCCATGTGAGGAAAACTTCCGTTCCGGGATCTAGGCGGGCCGACGCTGCGTCCACTATTTTCGGCTCTCGCGGACTCACTTCGATCGAATAGCCTCGCAACATCTCGGCGACGCTAGACTCGGAATCAGAAATGTGCGTCATGGCAGTCGGCGGTTGAGTTGAAGCGAACGTACGAGCAACAGCGTGTGTACCGCCATGTGCGATGTTGCTGAAAGGATCGCACTCCGTTCGAATCGCATTTTTCTGTGTTTCACTATATGAAACTATATTCCACGAATCTAAGACCGCATTCTAACTATACGACTACGGGCGTCAAGTGAATTTCCTCTCGGCCAAAATGCGGAAAAGGCAGAGAATTAAAAGTCCCGCGGAAAAGCAATCACCGTTCTTGACAAGTTTAATGAGATTGAGCAAAAGTCGATGAGAACCGGAAAGTTGTGAATCGTGTTAGCAGGCTGGAGATGAAGTGAACACCGCCAACCACCTAAAAATCGAAACGCTCGTCGCCATCGATACTCACGTTCACATCGAGTCAGAGGGTGGCCACTCCGTGAACGAGGCTGCGCGCAAGTATTTCGGCGCGAAAGGAGATGTCCCGAGCGGCCCAGCCATCGCCGAATATTATCGCTCGCGCAAGATCGCCTGCGTGGTGTTCTCGGTTGACGAGCGCCTCACCGGCAGAAAACAGGTCCCCAATGATGAAGTCGCCGCCCTGGCTGCTGCGAATAACGACATCATGATCGCGTTTGCCAGCGTAGATCCCACCCGCGGGCCCGACGCAGTGAAAGAAGCGCGCCGCTTGATCGCCGCTGGCGGAATTCACGGATTCAAACTGCATCCGCCAATTCAGCAATTCCACGCGAACGACCGCATCGCATATCCGTTTTACGAGGTGCTCGCCGAAGCGCACATGCCGGTGATTTTCCACACAGGGCATAGTGGAATCGGTACGGGAATGCGTGGCGGAGGAGGAGTGCGGCTAAAGTACGGCAATCCCATGGACATCGATGACGTGGCCGTCGACTTCCCGGATATGCCGATCATCATGGCTCACCCATCATTTCCATGGCAGGACGAAGCAATTTCAATCTGTTTGCACAAACCGCAGGTCTATATCGATCTGTCCGGATGGTCGCCGAAGTATTTCTCGCCGACCCTCATCCAGTACGCCAACACACTTCTGAAGGAGAAAATGCTTTTTGGTTCAGACTTCCCTCTGATCACACCCGATCGATGGCTCGCCGATTTTGAGAAGATTGCAATCCGAGACGATGTTCGCCCGCTCATCCTAAAATCGAACGCGATACGCCTCCTGGGATTGGATAAAGCCAATTAGAAACTGAGCTGCTCAAGAGCGGTCCGGCGAAGTATCGGCGATAATTATCCGTGAGAGTTTCTGGGCTAATCAACAACGAGTCGTGGGTCGAAAATAGTTAGGACATGCCTTGGTGGCCCGCAAAAGTAAAATGCCCGGTAGTCTCTGTCGGCAATCGGGTTCTTCTGGAGAGAGAAAAATGCCAGGACTGAGTGGCGGTGGACGCAGTTCCGTATGAGCTTCTCTCCGGCCCAATTCCCTCTAACAGGGAAAAAATACAGGGAATTTTGTATCTCCAGCCGAAACTATTCGACCATAAATCCCCAGTTCAGTGCGTTTTATCGAGAAACATCGACTTTTCGTGCCTGATCGGAATAGGGACTCGCGCTAACCGGACAAGTGGAATCCGCTCATCTCGACTTAATACGTAAAGAACAGTGTCTGAATCTCGGATGGCGCACGTGGTTTCAGAAGTGCCAGCGACAGCAGAATGCGCGACTTCTGAGGGTTGAGTTCATCGGAAGCGACAAATCCAAGCTCATCGTCATTAATTTCCACATTCCGCCCCACGGTTCCCGTCGGAACCCGCGAGCTGCGAACCACGACGACACCTTTTTTCACCGCGTTCTCGGCTGCGCTCACCGATGCCTTGTTCATATTGCCGTTCCCGACACCGGCAATCACGATCCCCTTCGCGCCACCGGAGACCGACGCATCGATCAAGTCCGGCGCCATATCCAACGATGCAAAAATGATGTCCACGCGGGGAAGCTGGGTCACCTGCGAAATATCAAACTCGCTTTGCGTGGTGTGTTTCCATACAGGATTTGTGTAGAAGTCGTTACGGCCGTAACTCGAGACGCCGACCAGTCCGCGCTGAGGCGACATGAACGTCTGAACGGATGTAGTACTGGTCTTGGTTAAAGAGTGAGCCGCCTGAATCCAATCGTTCATAACAACCAAGACTCCAAGACCCTTTGCCTTGGGATCGGCAGCTACAGCGACGGCTTCGTACAGATTAAGCGGTCCATCGGCGCTCACCGCCGTCGAAGGACGCATGGAGCCCACCAAGATTACAGGCTTGTCCGTTTTTACGGTTAAATTGAGAAAGAACGCCGAGTCCTCCATCGTATCCGTGCCGTGAGTGATCACGAAGCCGTCGACATCACTCGACTTTGCCAGTTCATTGATGCGTTTCGCGGCCTTGAGCAATATCTCAAATGTCATATCCTGCGACCCGACGTTTGATATCTGTTCCCCTCTGAGGTTGGCGAGGTCTCGGATCCCGGGAACAGCCGCAATCATGGCGTCGATTGTCACTGCGCCCGAGGTGTAGCCCGACTGTGTGCCTGTCGCCGCTGCGCCCGCTATGGTTCCACCAGTGGCAAGGATCACAATATTTGGCTTGCTGGTCTGCGGAGAAGCGACCGTGGCGCTTCCTGAAAGCGCAACGAGTAGAAATGCCAGAACCGATCGCCGATACTTGAGAAGGCAGTTCGTCATTCTGTACTCCTCTTTGAATTCGTGAAACAAGAAACCTCATGGATTTCCTATTTGGTCTTTCGATGCTCAGCCTTGTCGATATTGATCGATTTTCTCGGGTCGAGAGGTTCGGCGATGTGCGAATCGGTCAAAAACCTCGATGATTCGCGTTCCGCTTTTGACTATCAGGAGAACGCCTGTATTCGTCAGCACCGACTCGGCGCATGGTGTGCATGCCTGCGCGTAGGTTTAATCTCAGTACCGTTCCAAAACAACTAGGGATTTCCCCAGTTGTTTTGGAACGGGGCCAACATCAAAGTGCATACAGGTTGTACGTAAGCGGTTCGTGCAACTCCGCCGCCGCAGAATATGACGCAGGCCTCTATCGTACTGTCGTACTGAGCAGAGGAAAACTCGTCGAGGTCCCGGACCTTTGGACCGTCTGCTCGGATAATCGTATAACCAAGAAGGTCCTATTCAATGAATTAGAGAAAAGACTCTCATATAGCTTCGAAAAATGCGGACTCTAGCTCGATTCACGCCGTTCACATTACATGTCCAAGTGGTTCTCGGATTGATCCTGGGGCTATGTTGCCCGTCCGATTGTGTGGGTTACTCTGTTCTGACTCACGAAGCTATCGTCGATGCCGCTTGGAAGGAAGGCATCGCGCCGCTGCTGATAGCGCGCTTCCCGAACTCGACTCCCGAGGAATTGCTCCAGGCCCACGCATATGCCTACGGCGGCGCAATTATTCAGGACATGGGCTACTACCCTTTCGGCAACCGATTCTTCAGTGATCTAACGCACTATGTCCGAAGTGGTGATTTTGTAATTGCCTTGATCGAAGAATCCAGAGATCTGAACGAATATGCTTTCGCACTAGGAGCATTGTCGCACTACGCTGCCGACACCTCCGGTCACCCGCTTGCAACCAATCGCGCGGTTGCAATGATGTATCCGCATCTGGAGAAGCAATACGGCTCCCTGGTTACGTACGAGGAAAAGCCATCGGCACACATGAAAGTAGAATTCGGTTTCGATGTAGATCAAGTGGCTAAAGGAAACTATGCGCCCAAGGCTTATCATGACTTTATTGGCTTTGAGGTGTCCAAGGAATTGTTGGAAAGGGCTTTCGCAAAAACATACTCGATCGATATGTCGAGCGTATTTTTTAGCGTGGATCTAGCAATTGGCAGCTACCGCCATGCGGTTTCAACCGTCATTCCGCGCACCACCAAAGTGGCATGGCATCTCAAGCGAGATGAAATCCAGCACAGCGACCCGAGCGAGACCAAGACGAAATTCACTTACAATATTTCAAATTCTGGTTATCGCAAGGATTGGGGCGACGTATATGAAAAGCCGGGCTTCTTTGCGCGCTTCAAGGCGTTCATCGTGCGTCTAGTGCCTAAAATCGGTCCGTTCAGCGCGCTCGCGTTCCACCCGCCCCCACCAGCAGTGGAACAGATCTATATGCATAGTTTCAACGAAACTCTCGACCATTATCGAGCATTGTTGCTTGCTCAACAGAAAGACGAGCTACAGTTGCCAAACGAAAACCTCGACACAGGAGAAGTAACGGTACCAGCCGACTACAGACTCACGGATGAAACCTTCGCGAAGCTGCTGGACAAAACGAACGGCAAGCCTATTTCGGACGCTCTGCGTCTGGACCTTCTCGCCTATTACGCTGACCCCAACGAGGCATTTGCGACCAAGAAGAACCAGGAAGCTTGGCAGAAAGTGCTTGATGAATTGAGTAAGCTGAGAGCTGTGCCCAGTGCTGACATACTCGCGCCCTGATGTATTTCAGACCCCTGTCATTGCCAAGGCATGTCAGTAATCCCGCAGCGATTCACGACGCCCGTCGATTCAAGCTTCCGTTAATTAAGGCCTAAGCAAATCGCTCTTCGCCTCCGCACGCGGCATTCCTAGGGGATTCCCTAGTTGCGCTCACTTCGAGTCGTACCTACTCTGGTCTGTCGAAAAATCAGCAGGAACCTGAACAACTGCAGCCTAGCCCGTCCCCAGGAAAGAATCGACAGCAAGGATGATGCCACAACCGCTCTGGCGCAGTCTGAGCGAG
>Ga0210383_10001850_pt1 | contig 19291 bp, 16 predicted proteins | sample IncBWC14OmetaG_FD_160072 | JGI IMG/M metagenome (GOLD analysis project Ga0210383, IMG submission 160072) | Forest soil microbial communities from Barre Woods Harvard Forest LTER site, Petersham, Massachusetts, United States - Inc-BW-C-14-O ...
CGAGTACCTGGTCACCTCGTCCAGCTGGTCGGTCGGCACGTACAGCCGGTCCGGCGGCTGGCCCCGCCTGCCGGGCGCGTACTCGATCACCAGGTATTCCCGGGTGGCGCCGGCCGCGGTCCTCGAAGTCATCTCCACGTACCGGCCGACGCCGTGCTGCTCGTGCACCACGTAGTCGCCGGCCTTGAGCTGCAGCGGGTCGACACCGCCGCGGCGCCTGCTCGGCATCCGCCGCATGTCCCTGGTCGTGGGCAGCCCGGCCGGATGCCCGGCCAGGTCGCTCTCGGTGAGCAGGGCCAGCTGCACGGCCGGCCAGACGAAGCCGTTCTGGATCCGCGCGGTCGTCACGTAGGGGACGCCGGGCTCGGGCAGGTCGTCCACGTCCTGCATGCGGGCGCCGACGCCCTCGCCGCGGAGCATCTCGGCCAGCCGCTGGGCCGGACCGTGGCCCTCGGTGACCAGCACGACCCGCCAGCCCTCCGCCAGCCAGCCCCGCACGTCCGCAATCATGCGGGCGGCGTCGCCGCGATAGGACGGTGCGAGTGAGGCGTTTATACGGAACGGAGCTGGTTCACCTGGATCGTTCGGCTGAATTGCCTGACCTGGGCCGGCGCCCGTCCCCGGCTCGTCCGCGTCCGTGACGCCGAAGGGCGCGATCGTCCACCACGGCAGGCCGAGCGCGGCCGCTGCGGCGCGGATCCGCGCGATCGGCTGGAAGGCCGCGGCGCCCAGATCCACCGGGGCTTCCCCGCCCGCGGCGGCGTTGACCCACGAGGCCTCGAGGAACTCCTGGCTCGTTCTGACGAGTTCCTCCGCACGGGCGCGGACCCGCTCCGGGTCGCAGGCGAGCACGATGCCGCCCGCCGGGACATAGTCCAGGAGCAGCTCCATCCGGTCCGCCAGCACGGGCGCGAACGCCTCCATGCCTTCGACGGTTATCCCCTCGGCCAGCTTGCCGAGAGTGTCAGCCAGCGCCGGGTGGGTGTCGGCGAGTTCCTTGGCCCGTGCCCTGACCGCCGGGGTGAGCAGCAGCTCGCGGCACGGCGGTGCCCAGAGACCCCGGTCGGCCGGCCCGATGCTGCGCTGGTCGGCGACCTTGAAGTAGCGGATCTCCTCGACCGTGTCGCCGAAGAACTCGACCCGCAGCGGGTGTTCCTCGGTGGGCGAGAAGACGTCGACGATGCCGCCCCGCACGGCGATCTCGCCGCGGCTGCCAACGAGGTCGGCCCGGGAGTAGCCGATCTCGACCAGCCTGGCGAGCAGGTCGTCAAGTTCGCAGGTCTGGCCGACGTGCAGCTCGACCGGCTCGAGGTCGCCCAGGCCGGCCACGATCGGCTGTAGCAGGCTTCTGACCGGCGACACCACGACCGCGAGCGGTCCGTTCGGCTCGCCCGGGTCGGCCGGGTGGGCGAGGCGCCGGAGCACGGCGATCCGCTGCCCCACGGTGTCCAATCGCGGCGATAGCCGCTCATGGGGCAGGGTCTCCCAGCCGGGGAAGTACGCCACGCTGTCGGGCGGGAGAAAGGAGCCGAGCCCGGCCGCGAGGTCCTCGGCCTCCCGGGCCGTGGCCGTGACCGCGAGCACGAACCGCGGGGCGCTCCCGTGAGCGCCGCGGGCCAGCGCGGCCGCCAGCACCGGTCGCAGCGTCGGCGGCGCGACCAGATCTTCACCGGCGAGGGTGGTTATCGCCCCGTCCGCGGCTGCGCCGGGCGGCGTAGCGGGCTCGGGGACCGAGCCTGCTTCGGCGCGCGCGACCGCGACCTGCAGTTGGGGGTCGTCGACGACGACGGTGAGCAGTCCTGCGAGGCTCATGATGTCCTTGTAATCGCTGTTCGTCCCTTGTCCTGGCTGCCCCTTGTGCCTGCGGCGGGACCCATCCGTAGGGGTTACTCACCTGATCGGGACAGCACGAATCGGTCGGGCTTAAGCGACCCGACTCTGGCGGAACCCCTTAAGTTTACGCGGTCTGCCGCGCCGACCCACAGGTGCGGTCGGCGTCGGGCGCCCCGCTGAGCGCGCCCTGTCCGGCCGCGCCCTCCATTAGCGGAACCTTCCTGGCCCACCTTCTTGGCCCACCTTCGCTGGCCGCGCCTTCAGTCCATTAGGTACTCAATCCAATACGCTAAGGATTTATGCCGCGGGGGGATTCATGACCGACGCGCACGACGAGGTACGTTACGTCATGAGAAAATTCCAGGACCGCTTCGCGCGAGTGGTATGACGCCTTGCCGGGGTCTTGTCGCTTTCCCGCTCGCACTCGACGGCGGTTCCGTATCGTTAGCAACACGGCGTCAACGCCCTGCTTACGCCGTGGTTTGCCGGCGCGTGGCGGCGCGCTGGCAGACCGTGTCAGAAGTCACGTTCGGAGGCACAGCTGACCGCTCAATCACCGCCGGCCTTGCCCGCGGAGCTAACCGACTGGCCGGTGCGCGCGCTCAGCGAGGCCCAGCTGGGCGACCTCGAGTTGCTCACGTCCGGGGTGCTCGCTCCGCTGCGCGGCTTCATGAACGCTGCCGAGGTGGCCGCGGTGACCGAGCGCGGCATGCTGGCCGACGGCACGCCCTGGTCGGTGCCGGTGACCCTCGACATGCCCGCCGGCGCGGTGCCGGCCGACGCTGACCGCTTGGTACTGCAGGACCAGGAGGGCTCCCCGCTGGCCGTGCTCTCGATCACCGAACGGCTGAGGGCGCCGGCAGCCGCCGATGACAGCCTGGTCCGGCTGGCCGGGCCGGTCACGGCGCTGCGCGAGCCCGAGCACGGGCCGTTCCGCCAGCTGCGGCGGCGCCCGGAGGACGTGCGCGCCGAGCTGGCCGGGACCGCCGGGTCATCCGTGGGCGCCGAGTTTTCGCCAGGCACCGAGTCTTCTGGCTCCGGGACCGCCGGGGGCAACGTGCTCGCTTACGCCACCCGGCGCCCCCTTAACAAGCGTCACCTGGGGCAGCTGCGCCACTACGCGGACCAGCTGAACGCGCGTTTGCTCGTGCTGCCCCTGGTTTGCGGGCCCGCCGAGGTCGTGACCCGGCCGGAGGCGCTGGTCCGCGCCGTCCTGGCAGCCAGGCCGCATCTGCCGGCCGGCACCCTGGTGATCCCCGTACCGCTCGCACCGCGTAACGCCGCGGTGGGCCCGGCGGGTCCGGCGGGCTCGACCGGGCCTGCGGGCTCTTTGGGGCGGGACACCGCCGACCTGCGCGCCGAGGCCATCGTCGCCGCGGCCTACGGCGCTACCCACCTGCTGGCCGACTCACCGGACGTCACAGGCTTGCCTGCCGGTACGAAACCCGGCACGCTGACGCTGCCTGGAGTGCCGATCCCGGTCATCAGTGCCGGCGAGTGGGCCTACGACCCGCGCTCGGAGGTGTGGCGCCCGCTCGCGCTGATCGAGCCGGGAGCCGAGCAGGGCGAGCTGACCGATTCCGAGCTCGGCGCGTTGCTGGATTCCGGTGCTGAGGTTCCCGCCTGGTTCGCTCCGCCGAGCGTGGCCCACCAGCTGCACCGAGCCCGGCCGCCCCGGGCCGAGCGGGGCCTGGCGATCTTCTTCACCGGCCTGTCCGGATCCGGTAAGTCCACCATCGCCCGCGGGCTGGCCGAGGCGCTGACCGAACGCGGGGACCGGACGGTCTCGCTGCTCGACGGCGACCATGTCCGGCAACTGCTGTCCGCCGGGCTCACCTTCTCCCGGGCCGACCGGGACCTCAACATCGCGCGCATCGGTTACGTCGCGGCCGAGGTCGCCCGGCACGGCGGCATCGCGATCTGCGCGCCGATCGCGCCGTACGCCGCGGCGCGCGCGGCCGCCCGCCAGATGGTCACCGAGGTCGGCGACTTCCTGCTCGTCTACGTCTCCACCCCGGTGGACGTCTGCGCGGCCCGCGACCGCAAGGGCCTGTACGCCAAGGCCCGCGCCGGGCTGATCACGGGCTTCACCGGAGTGTCTGATCCCTACGAGGAACCGGGTGACGCCGACCTCGTGCTCGACACCTCGGTCATGACCCGCCAGCAAGCCGTCGACGCCGTGCTGAAGCTGCTGACCACCGGTGGCTGGCTCGCCACCGAACCCGGCGGCACCGCAGCGCCCAGGGCATCCGGCTCAATGCTCAAGCTCGAACCCTTTGGTCCGGCCGTCCGGCGGCTGTAATTCAGCGACGGCGCCCACCAGGCGCCCGGAGTTCGTTCATCGAGCGCACGTTCTGCCGCTATAGGCCTACCCGGCTCGGCCGGCTTCCCGGCTCAGTCCTCGTCTTCGGCGCGGGTACCTTCCTCGAGCCTGGCACGGAAGCTGCCGACCCGGTTACGCCCGTTCTTAAGGTGCGCCATCAGCGCTCCCGACATGATGTCCCGCTGCCTAGAGAGCAAGACGAAACTGGCTATCCCGCTCACCACGAACGCGAGGGCGAGTAGCAGCAGGCCCCGCGCGCCCACCAGGTAGAGCAGGACTACCGAGACCGCGAGCAGCACGATCCGCGCCGACGTGTAAGCGAGTGTGGTACGCATAACGGTCCCAGCATAAAGGCCATGTCCCGCGGGCCAGGTCTAACCCAGCCGTTATCCCCTGCCAGCTTCGCCCGCGCGTACCCGGCCGCCAGTCGGTCCTGGCCCGCCCTCGGCACTCCCGTGACCGTTCCCGCGCCGCACAGCCGAAGGCAGAGGGCGGCTGGCCAGCGCGAGCAGCCAGCTGATGGCCGGCAGGTCCAGGAGCAGCGCGAGACCGCAGACCGTGCCGATACCGACAGCGGCGCCGGCCACGGTCAGAAGGGCCGCACCTATAGAATGTGCCGCATGCCGAAGGCTCAGCCGCACCGGGTCGAGGTGCCCACTGAGCGACCAGACGCGATCGAGGCCTGCCTATGAGAACGCCGGTTGCGGGTAGGGGCACCCAGTCGCTGAACATGCGGCCACGGGCGGAATATTGACGCACCTGCGAACCAAGATGACTCGCTACGATATGCGTCATGTCGGCGCTCCCGGGCTGGATATATGGAAAGACCTGATTCGCCTAGATCCCACCGCATTGATCTTCCAGACACCTGACTGGCTGCACTGTTTGACGCGATGCGGTTGGGAAGACGCGAGCCGGATGTACGAGACCCGTGACGGACGGCTACTCGTGCTGCCGATCGTTGTCCGCCGACATCGACCGAGTTACGCTTCCGTACTAGCCTCGTTCCCATCAGGATGGGGGACGGGCGGCATCGTGGCAAGCGGCGGCGTGCGACCCGATGAAGTAGCGGCGGTAGCAGCTCAACTCGCTGACGAGGGGTTCCTTCAGGTTCGCCTACGCCCCTCCTTCCTTGCGGCCCCGGCCTGGGAAAAAGCAGCGGAAACGCTTGGCAAGCCTATTCCCCGCCGGGTTCATGTCGTTGACTTGCGCGGCGGGATGGAGCAGGTATGGAACCAACGGTTTCAGTCCAAGGGCCGTCAAGGGATACGAGCAGGGTTGCGCCGGGCCGACGAAACCGGAGTAACGATACAGTGCGGACATACGCCAGAACTGGTATCGCAGTTCTACGAGATTTATCTTAAATGGGCCGCTAATCGCGCCGACGCGAGGGAGATCCCGACGTGGCTGACCCAATTCAGGGTGCGGCATGCTGAACCGCGTAAGATGTTCGAGATAGTTGCAAGTGAGTTGGGTGATCGCTGTCAGATCCGCGTCGCATCGCTCCAGGGCCAGGTCGTCGCGGCGACCGTTACGTTGCTGGGTGATTCTGTTGCCATTTACTGGCGCGGTTACCACGATCGGAAGATGGCACAGACGTATCACCTAACGGAAATGCTCCAGCATGCGGCGATTGAGGAAGCGTGCGCACGGGGCTGCAATGATTACGAGATGGGCGAATCCGGAGGCGTAGCGTCACTCGAACGCTTCAAGCAGAAGCTAGGAGGCCAGCCGCGGCCTATGGCCGAGTACCGACTTGAGCGTCTTCCGCTGAGCAAGCTGCAAGACTCTACTGCTTCCGCCCTCAAGCGGCTGGAATCCTACGTGATCGATAGGAGGGGCCGCCGCAGCGCGCACAGGTCGGCGTGACTTACGCCAAATGCTGCCATGCCACTGGCCTGGCGGCCGCTCCGTATCAAAGGGCGGTATCGGCGTCGGGATGCTTCTCATTCACTGGACATCAAACGGAGCACAGGACTGATATTACGGTGCGTCCATAGCATGCTGGTCGCATAGCGGTCCGACTTTTCGAGGTTGCTAGCCACGTGTCGCAGCCAGGCGAGCAGCACTAGAGTCCGCCTGCTTACCGGCTCGTCCACCACGGGGCCGATCAGCCTGCTCTCCTCGATAGTCCAGGATCGGTTCAACCCCGCAGCGACCCGCGCACCGAAACTGCGCGGCTGCTGGCCGGCCGGCATCGTTACCAGCCAGAACACCAGGTCAAGAGCTACTAGATCAGCCGCCCGTGCCCGGCTCCAGCTGATTATTCCACTCACTCCTGCGGTATCTGCTAGCACGTTACCCAGATAGAAGTCACCATGGGTCCAGCCAAGCGTCACGGGCCGACCGACCAAGTCCTTGCGCAGCGTGGCAACAAGCCGATGCAGGCCATCCTGCTCGTCAACTGTTCTGGCTATCTGCTCGGCTGGCTCGTCCAGCCATCGGTGCAGCATGTTATCGTCCACCAGCTGGACGGTCCTGCCGAGGCCGTGTAGCGGTGCGATCGCGTGAAACGCGGCCGAGGTGAGGCCGCGCGCCTGCGCTGGCTGCAGGGTTCGCCCAGGCAGCCGACTGGTAGCCAGGAAAGCGCCGCCGCTGAGATCCCCAGAATCCAAGGGAACTGGCAGCAGAGACCGCCATGTGCCCAGCGCCTGATCCGAGCCGAGTACCGCTAGCACCTCGGCCTCCCGGCGTAGGCTGGCCACGCCGCTCTGGGTCGACGCCACCTTCAGCACGGCAGGAGTTTTTTGTATCCGTACCATGATTACTGCGGTGTCCGAAGCCGTGCGGAGTACGTGCTCGCACTCCCAGGTTCTTTCGGCCAGCGCCGCGCGTACCACCGTCCCCGGTACACCGCCCCGGTTCGACCGTACAAGCCTGGGCAGGGCGTCGGTGAGATGGCCGCTGATAAACAGCGCGGTGGCGATCACGCATTCTGCAGTTAGCCAGGCGATTCCCCCGCCTACTATGCCCAGGTGCGGCACCAGCAACACAGTCAGGCCCAACACGACCACACAAAGTCCGCCGAGTACGACAACCACGGTGATCATCCGGCGCTGTACTCGCGCCTTGCTGACCGCCAAGGAAACCACGATGTTGGGCAATGTGGACAGGGCCAGCAAGCGCAGCGTGAGCGTACCCTGGCTGGCGTACCAAGGACCAAAAAGACGCAATACGTAGGGAGCCAGGGCGACGATGAGCACGATCACTGGCAACAGCAACGCGAGCGGTGGCCGAACTGCTTGCCGGTAATACCTGCCTAGCCGGTCCTGGTGACGGACGCCGTGAGCGACCAGCGACTGCCCGAACGCACCTGGCACGGCGTATAGCGCAAGGCACAGTGCCCAGGGGAGGGAAAACGCCGCGGCGTGACGGGGATCGGTTAGGTCCAAAACCAGCAGGGGCACCAGTGAGGTGCAGGCGATCCAGGACAGCGCGCCCAGGTAGTCAGGCCCGATAAACCTGCTCAGTTCCCGCAGCGAAGCCACGCGCACATCACCAGGCACATGGGCGCGGGTAAAGGCGGGCACCGCGCGACCGAACAGGTACGTATTCGTCCCGGCCACGCATATGGCCATTGCGACGATCCAAGACCACCAGATCCCGGCAAGCCTTGAATCCAGGCTGAACATCACGATGAGTATGATTTTCAGCACAGCGAAGGCCATATTCTCGATGGGCACCCCCGTCGACCGGCCCACCGCTACCAGCGCATAGTCCTGCATAACGAACAGCGACCACAACGCGGTCGCCACCACGAACGAGATCGCCAGGTCCGGGCTAAGCAGGCTGGCCAAGGCTTTCGGCGCCCAGAGATGTGAGCCGAGCACGAACACCATCGCTGCCACCCCGCTCAGCCCGCCGCCGACGAGGTACGCGCCACGGATCATCCGGCCGGCTGCGGCGCCCGAGGTAGGCACAAACCGCAGCAACGCACTCATGAGGTTAAGCTGCGCCACGCCAGCAAGCAGCATCATCGCGGAAATCGCGGCCGAGTTGACAGCCACCACCGCCGGCGGGTAAATGCGCGCCGCCAGCACCCAGTACGCAACTCCGACCCCGCTGTTGAGTACCGCGTTGATGACCAGCAAGTGGCCCGTGGAAAGTAGCGATTCCCGCCGCCACAGCCCAGTCAGACGCTGCCTCGCCTGGATTCCGATCGATGCCGCACTCATCTACGCCCTCCCATCCTTGGCGTCGTCTGGAGGAGGGCCGGGAAGATCAAGCTGTTCTCGCAGGCAGGCGCGAAACATAGTGAAGGCCCCCGTGAGCGCCTCGCCGATTACCCCGTGCTGCGCGGTGTCCTCCTTGGTGCGATACCCGGCGATGCTGTCGCTGGGCCTTGCCCAGAGTCGGAGCGCGAGCTTATTCACAGTCACCATGAGCTGCCCCAGTGCACCTTCTTCCCGGATGGACGGCTGTCCGGCCAGCAGAGCGGGCGCGCACCACCGTACCGGCGACCCTCGCGGGACGGTTCGGGCCAGGGCGCGTCCAGGTTGACTACCGAGGGTTGCCAGTCACGCCGCAACTATGCTGGCCGGACGCTCACCAGAGCAGAACCAGCCGATATGATGTCGCGCAACAAAGCCTCTCTCTGACCACACTTTACTGCCTGATGATAGGAAGACGGGGCAGGCGCTTGTGCGGTTTACCGTACTGGCTCCCTGTCTCTTTGCCTGAACAGCCGGGGCTGTGACCTAGCCTGAGTCTCCGATGATCAAGATGTGAGGTCACCGCTCCCGGCGGCGTTGCCCTCGCCGACTTCGCCGCCAAGGTCCGGGACATGAGCGGACAGGTCGGCTGCACCATCGGCAACGCCGCCCACGATCTGCGCGGGCTTCGCGCCGAGCACGTGGCCGGCAAACCCGGGCGCTCCCGCCGGTACGTCATCTCACCCGGTGCCCCCTGGCCAGCGTCGCCGGCCCGCCGATCCGCCGGACTCCCCGTCATTGGACCGACATCGACCGGCACTACAAGGCGCTACGCCTGGAGATGAGTGCCTTGTCCGCCGACATAGGCATCGCCTGCGGTGAAGCACCGACAACGACAACATCGTGTCGATCGGAGATCCTCACGCGGCGACGACGCCGTGGCACCCAGAGTCGCTGGTTACCCTGGGTGAATGAGTACGTTGCCATGTTCCCGCCCTAAGCCAGCCTTGAGGAGGTTGCTCCACCACTGGCGTTGCCTGGTCGTGGTTTCTGTCGCTGTCGTGACTGGATGCGTCATGCTTGCCTCGTGCTCCACCTCCACGGAATCATCCGTCCAGACCACCCCCTCCATAGAGCAGACCAACCCCGCATCAGGGAATTCCGCGACCGTGACACCGGTCCATCCCTCGTCCGCGCCCAAGCCACACATTATGGTCTTGATGATGGAAAATGAAAACTACGATCAGATCATCGGCAATGCCGATGCTCCTTACGAAAACTCTATTGCCAGCACTTACTTGCGTGCGACTAATTCATATGCCCGCGGGCATTATAGCTTGCCCAATTATCTTGAGATTATCTCGGGACAGGCCTATGAGGCGAGCGGTACCGCGAACGACTGCACGCCCTCGAGCTGTGGTCCTATTACGGGCACTAATGTTACCAATCAGCTGGCGGCCGCCGGAGTCGGCTGGATGGCCTTCATGGGCGCGATGCCCTCGGATTGCAGCGTGAGCAATGCTGGCGGTAGCGGTGGGTACGGAGTGCGGCACGACCCGTTCGTCTACTTCCCGCAGGGAAGAATGAATCCGGCGTGCGAGAGTGACGTGCCATCTGACAGGCTGTTGACGATGCTCAACAGTTCGACGCCGCCAGATTTTGTCTTCTATTCACCGAGCATTTGCAACGATGGCGGGGGCGACGCCTCATGTTCTACCATCGCGAACGGAGATCATTTCCTCGCCCGGCAGATCCCGGCCATCATGGCGACTCGCTGGTATAAGGACGGCGGAACCATCATCATCACGTGGGATGAGGGCACCGACGGCGATACGTCCGGTGAGCATGGCGATACCGGTGGCCATGTTCTTACGATTGTCGTATCGGCACGCACGAAGGGTGATTCTCCGGACTCCCAGTACGTTGACACCGCCGGGATCCTGCGAACCATCGAGCGAGCCTACGGCCTCGGTTACCTGGGCAATGCCGCTAAGCCCGAGTCGGGGACCCTGCCGCTCGGCAGGACAAGCTAGGGGAAGTGGTTCCGCTCCCGTACCGCTGGCCCTGAGCAGCAATTCACCATCGACGTGAGGTTACCGCCAGCGCCCCGAGCGCCGCTGTTCCAGTGCCGATGGACGGCAGCCCGTTCGACCGGAGATCGAGGACGGCGAGCAGTGCCTTGGTGCGCGGCGCGAAGGCTGGAGGTCGGCAGATCTGGCACCCGCCAGCACGGTGACCGACCAGGTCTGCGCAGGCCTCGGCCAGACCTGCCTGATAGGCGTACCTAGTGCGCTGAGGGCTTACTCCGGCGCCAGTAAAGTCTGCATTGCGTGGTGCACGGGCCAGTTGCGCGCTGGCGAACATCGGGATGTCAGGCGGTGCGTCGCCGATGGCGAACGCGCAACCGGGATCACCCATCAGCTCAGCCAGTGCCCGCAAACCGGTTCCTTTGTCTATTCCCGCGGCAACGATATCGGTCTGGCTATCGCCACGGTGGATCTGTACGGCCGCACCCCCGAGTGCCTGAATCTCGGCTACGACCTCGGTCGGCAGCGGACCGGTACCTGCCTGTGCGCGGACCGCGTAGCGATACTGCGGATCCAGCGCAACGTCGGCGTGACACGAGAGCTGACGACGGATCTGGTCCAGGAGAGCAGTGCCCGCCGATGGCCGCAGGTCGACAGACTCGCCATCGTAGTAGAGCGCGGCGCCATACTCCGACACTCCGCCCGCGAGGCCGAAGACTCGGCATCGGTCGCGAACCTCCGGCATTGAGCGCCCAGTGACTAGTACGGGCCGGTAGCCGTGCGCAATCAGCGTGCGTAGGGCAAGCATCCCAGTCGGTGAGGTCGCCGGGAAGCCGAGTTGATCGCACTCGAGCACGCCGTCGAGGTCGATGGCGCAGAGCGGACCACTGCCCGGACGCAGGTCGCGTAGGTACAACTCGGCCAGGTAGTCATGGACCGCAGCCGCGGAGCGTTGCTTGACGTCAGAGGCGCCGAGATCGCCGGCCTGGCCAAAGCGCCACAGCTGGGCGAGCCGGTACATCAGCCAGCGTTCGCCGTCGACTTGATCACCACTTATCTGCCGGTAAGCCTCGCGCAACTCTTCCTGGAAGCCGCAGTTGGGCGGGTTGGCCGCGGCGCCAGCCAGGTCGAAGACGGGGTCGTAGCATGCTAGGTCGAGGTGCCCGAACGTACGCTGATAGAAATCCACCTTCCGCAGCTCGCCGGCGGCTGACGGATCTGGGAGCCAATGCCGGAGGTCAGTCTTGCTGTCCAGAACGGTCGGATGCTCATGGGCGAGGAGTCGTCGCATGAGCGGCTCAAGCACAAGCGGCCTGGACGGCACGGCCAGCCGCCCGTACTGGCCGGACAGCACCTTGGCTGCCACTTCCCAGGCAGGGTCGCGACCGCCCAGGCGGTCCACCGAGGCCAATGGCGCCGACAAGGCCCGGCGGCGGGCATGCACGTATGAAGCTACCGTCTGGGCCAGGGCGGAGGACTCGTGCCCATCAGGACCTCCATGCGGGACGTGCGGCAGCCAGTCACGGTAGATCAGCCCGTCGGCAAAGCCGTAGACATGCGGCACGCGATCCTGGATCGCGCTGGCCACGGCGACTCCCTGCCGGCCGAGGTAGCCGAGGCCAGCGCCTTCGACAACCAGGTCCTTGACCGTTTCCTCACCAGTCCGGCGATTCATCAGCTCGATGGTGAACCGGGCGCGCAAGTGTCCGCGCTCGCTGGCGGCATAGGGCTTTCCGGCCGACGTGACCTCGCGGATCTGCGTGTCAGGCCCGGCGAAGCTGGCCAGCGCGTGCCGGACCGGCTGAGAATCAAGCCGACCATGTATGCTCCACTCTTCCCACGGCTGGACGACAGCGGACCAGGTGCGCAATACCTCGGGGACTTCCTCGGCCGAACCGAACACCGACAGCAGGAGGACTATGCGCGAATCGGGAACGCCCGCCGCGGCCACCGCACGGGCCGAATCCGCCAGCGACGTGCCCGATCCCGGGGGGTCATCCGTGATGAGAACCCATCCGCCGGCCTTGGCGGTTGCCCTAAGCGCCGTGCGCTCCCAGCGCAGGAACGGCCGTCCGGGCCGGTAGGTGAGCGCATCGACAAGGGACTCCCCGCAGGCGCGGAACTCCGCCGCGTGCAGCGGAGCCAGGTAGCTGCCCGAAGTCCGGACCCCCACCACACACAGCGGTCCGTGACGCTTCGGGTATTGCTTCCTGAACGCGTGAACGAGCCACCGCACATCATCAGGATGCTGGTCGAAACTATGAAAACATGCGGGCAGCCGTGTGCGTTCACCAGTCACGGACGAAACCGCCGGAGCGACGGCACGCAGCAGTATGGCGAACCGATCCGCGTCTGGAGCGCACTCGAGAGCCATAACCTGATCGGCCAGGTACGAGATCAACTCGGCCAGCGGCTGACGCGCCCGCGTCAGTCGGCGATTCGCGAGACTGCTTCCTGCTCGCGCTATCGCGCCCAACGTGCTGGCGCCAGCGGCAGCAAGACGGGCCTGACCAGACCGGTTACCGCGCAGATAGCTGGCGGCACGATTAAAGAGCAGCGGATCGGTGTGCAGGCCGTCGTCGACCAGCTGACCGATCCCGGCGGCCAGCAGGTAGGCGTCCAGCCACTGCTCGTCCCGTAGCGCGTCACGCAATCGTTCCGCGAGTGCCTCCGCTCCACATAGCAGGTCGGTGACCAGCAGTGGACCGCGCTCACCCATAAGCAAGCTGGCGGAGTACCGGAATGACGTTCCGGCGTGACCACAAGGGGCTCTCGGCATACTGAGCCGATTTGGCGAGATTGCTCGCCACATGACGAAGCCATGCCAGCAGCAGCAGCGTCCTGCCATCCACCAGGTCGCCATCGGCCATGTCGGCAAGCACCCGTTTCTCGGCCAGCGTCCAGGGCACCCCCCGATGAAGCCTGTCGGCAACGCGTCCGCCTATCCCGCGAGATCGCCCTTGTCCAGGCATTGTCAGCAGCCAGAACGCGATGTCCAGAACCGGCAGGTCATGCTCGCGGGCCTCGCCCCAGTCGACGATCCCGGTCACTCGCCGATTAGGGCCGACGATGATGTTTCCTAGGTGGAAATCACCGTGAGTCCAGCCAACGGTCATCTCGCGCCCAGCGAGGTCGCTGTACAGAGCGTCGGCAAGGCGCTTGATGACGCCAGCACCAGGCAGCGACGTCATGACCCGTTCCACCGGTTCGTCCACAAGGAATTCCAGCAGCCGGTCATCGACGACCTGGGTTTCCCTGGCACGCCGGTGCAAGGGAGCGATCGCCGCGATCGCCGCCGACGTCAGGCCGTCTGTCTCCCCCGGTGTCAGTTTCCGGGCGTCCTTTCCCGGCAGTCGGCTAGTCAGCAGATAAGTCCACGCACCGGCCTCCCCGGCGGCCAGCGGAACGGGGATCAGAGCATGCCAGTTGCCCAGTTGCCTATCCGATCTGAGCTGAACCAGCACATCGTGCTCTCGGCGCAGGCTGGTCACGCCGCTTACAGTGGTCCCGACCTTGAGGACACCCGTTTCGCCGTGTTCCGCGCGAACGATGTGGACGGTGACGTCCGAAACGCTGCGCAGCGCTCGCTCGTATCTCCATTCCCCGTCAGGGAGCGCGGCACGCAACACGAGGTTCCTGTCTGCCTCCATGAATTGAGACACGGCCAGGCACCTGAACGGCTGACCCAGCCCGGCCAGCCGGCGCCGGGCGGCTGTCACGTACGCCGTGGGCATCATTACCGCACGCCCGCCGGTTTCTCAGTCCGGTTGCGGTACCGCCACCGGCTCACACCGTAGGCAAACGGCCCGGCCATGACCCCTGCACGCTCACGCCAGACCAGCTCACGAGGGAAACTGACCCCACGGCCGGCGTTCTTGGCTGACGCCGGATTAAGCAGGTACCACGCCGCGGGGATGGCACGTCGCAGCATCTCCCCAAGCAGTGTCGGCCGAGCCCACAACGTGGCCGCGAAGTAGGCGCCGAGGCCGATCCCGTATCCGGACACCTGGCGGCGCATGCCCTCATACTCACGCCGGTGCCAGTGCCGCACGACCGCCCGCGGCTCATAGACCAGGGTTCCGCCATCCACGATGACTCCCAGGAAGGCGACGAGATCATCACCACCGCGCGCCGGGGTGCCCGCGCCCATGGCGCGGTCGAACCCCCCGTGGTCTACCAGCCAATCGGTCCGGAATGCCATGTTCGCCCCGGATCCGAATCGTCCCGCGGTGAACGGGAACAGTGGTTCGCAATCCGGCATCTCTCTAGTGTAAATACGCCTCGCGAACCCGCGCCCGTATCCGCCTGCCCGCTCGACGAGCAGCTGGGCCGGTGTCTGGAGTTCCGCGGGAAGGATCAAACCGGTGACGCACGTCGCGTCCGACTCGGCGAACGCCTCTGCGATAGCCGTGAGCCAGTCTGGATGCACCTCGACGTCATCGTCTGTGATCGCGACGATCTTACCGGTCACCGCGGACAGGGCCGCGTTGTGAGCAAGCGCGAGGCCAGGACGTGATGCACGCACGTACCGCACCGCGAAAGGCCACGCCTGGCTCTCCTCCAAGGTGCGTGCCGTAGTTGGGGTACGCGGCGCGCTATCGACGACTACGACGTCGAACGAGGAGTAGTTCAGCCTGGCGAGAGAGGCCAAGCAACGCAGCAGGCTCTCGGTCCGGTCACGGGTGGCGATCACTATCGTGATCGGTACTTCATCCGCGGGCCCGGCGAGAGTACGACATGGCTGCCGCGGTAGGACTAGGCCGCTAGCAGGGAGGACGGCAGGCGCCGGGATGCCGTCGTCGTCACAGTGAGCGACAACGGCGTCAGCTATGAGAGGCCACAGCATCGACGCAAGCCGGTCCGTGCTGAGCGGCTCTGATGTGAACGATAGATCAACTTCGCCGATCGGCTGGCTGTGCAGCCAGATCAGCAGGCGCGCCCCTCGGTACTGCTCGTACTCGTTGAGCTGCGGCAGCGGCATTTCCAGGTGGATATCGCCGACGAGTACTGGCGTGACAGTGCTGATCTTCGGCCCCCTAGGCTGGGCTCCTCACTACAGAAGACGATGTGGAACCCTCACTGGTTCACATCTGGTGGCGGTTGAGTAAACCGCACACGGATTCCGTATGTCATCTGTATGAATATATATCCTTGTGGGGAAACTGTGCGTGACGACAACGCCACGGGCGACGTGCGAGGCCGGCCTTGGGGGTGGCATGGATTTGGAGTGGCTCGGGCTGGCCTGGTCGGTAACGGGGATCCACGGAGCCTGCCGACGGCCGGGCGCCTACTCTGCGTTGGGCATGTGAAGTGCCTGTCCTGCCCAGATCGCCCGTCAGCCGTGCCTGTGCAGGACAGACACGGCCACAGAGGGCAGAGGATCCGGGCGTCGCCCGGATCGCCGCCGCCGCGATCCCTGACCGGGACGCCATCGCCGCGTATGACCAGCCGTGCATCCTTGACGGCTCGTGCGGCGACCCGGCACCCGGCGGGCTCGGACGCTCCGCAAGGCGGCTGCCTTCAAGACGCGAGAAGGCCGAGCAGCTCGTCCGGCTCGGTAGGCGCCTTGGAACTCGGATGCCCTGATCTTGCAGCTGGCCGAATCAAGTAAGGGATAAAGTAAGCTATGATGCGCACGTTTAACCTACGCCGCCGGGATATCCCGCTTGGGCTGGCCGTATCAGGCTGGCTGGTTCTGGGCATCACGGCTATAGCAGGGCACAATCTAATTCGTCCGCTCGCCGTCTTTGCCTTCGCGCTACTCGGTACGGGCGTGGCGTTGATCCGATTGCTCCGGATCCGTGATCTCCTTGAGCGGCTGCTCCTCGTTCTTGCGCTCGGCATGAGCATAGCCGCCTTGGCGGCTGGGGCGATCGCCGTCGGCCACGTCATGCAACCCGCCCGCGTGCTGGCTGTGCTCGCAGTCATCTGCTCGTGCGCGGCGCTAATCGAGCTGACTAGAGAAGTCGGCAGATCATGATGAGCCCGGTTCCCATCCTCCTGTATCATTCGATCTCGCCGGATCCGCCTGATTGGATCGCCCCCTTCACCATTAGCCCCGCCACGTTCCGCGCCCACCTTGACGTAGTAGTAGCCAGCGGACGGCAGCCCATCACCGTGTCGCAGCTCGCTGACGGCCTGCAAGGGAAGGCCCAGCTTCCCGCACGACCAGTTCTGATCACTGCGGATGATGGTTTCGCTGACTTCGCCGACAACGCGATTCCCGCCCTCGCCGAAAGGAAGCTGCCGAGCACGCTTTACGTAACGACAGGCGCGCTCGCCGGGAGAGAACAGGAAAGCGTACTTCCACCAGCCGATATGCTGCGTGCCGTAGACCTCCCCGGCCTTGAGGCTGCGGGCGTAGAAATAGGCGCCCACTCCCATACTCATCGCCAGATGGATCTGCTGTCCGAGAACCAGATAGCTTACGAGATTTCACGCAGCCGTGACTTGCTCTACGAGGCGCTGGGGCATCCTATCCGCAGCTTTGCGTATCCCCACGGGTACTGGCGCGCGAAGGTATTGCGACTAGTCGATGCGGCAGGCTTTGACTCCTCCTGTGCCGTGGGCAACTCTCTCTGCTCGCCTAGGGATCATCCGCTTGCACTCTCCCGACTCATGGTCCGAGCAGGCACAGACGCATCCGTGATCGCCGGGTGGATCGATGGTTCTAGCGCCCGTGTTTTGCCGCCCCAACACAGATTGCTAGCCTACGGCTGGCGCCAATATCGCCGTAGCAGGCAATCGAGACTGCTACGGGCTACGCCGATTACCTGACTACTATCTATCCTGTATGCTGCCATACCCGTACATAGTCGATGCGCATCGCCGCTGGAACCTGTGTAGGGCTACCAATCGCATTCGCGATCGCATAGTTGATGATGAGGTACATCGGAGCTGACGTTATGCTGGACTCCACTTTTCCTACCACCCGGCCATCATAGTAATATGTAACTGATTTGGGTTTCCAGTCAGCGCCGAAGGTGTGCCAGCCGTTGACGAATGCCCCATCAGCACAGCCGCCGGGATTTCCGCCTGGATAAACCAGATGCCAGCAGGGTCGGCCGCAAAGCAATTCTGCTTAGTTAAGCGCCGGCGAGAATATAGATGTTCGGAGGCACGAGATACTGCGTTGTGGTGTCGGCGCCGCGTTTCGCCCGGTAGGCGTGTGCTAGTGGCGGTCTGGCTCGGATTACCAGCTATCCAGCTGTCAGACGTCACGAAAGCCGATCACCTTCTTGGCCGCATTTCGTGAGGCGCGGGTGAACGCCTGAAGCGGAATGCGCTCAGCGCGCAGTGTGTGGCCGGATTGCGTGGTTGCCCCGAGTTTCTCCTTGAACGCCGCCAAGGGAGAACCCGGCCGTGACTGCCCCATCTCATAGCAGCGGTGTCCGTCCCGGCATGCCTGTTCTATCGCAAGGGAGTGAAGGAATTCGTTTGCCCGCACCGGTGTGGCAAGCTCCTTATCCATCGCACCTCGCCAGTACTTGGCGTGGGTTCCCGACTGGATGACGATGATAGCCGCTACGGGCACGCCTTCCGATCGCGCCACCCAGATTCCGCAGTCCTTTCCGAAATGTTCGGAGACCGCAGCGAGCATCTTCGGAGGAGTCGCTCGGATCGTCCGCCACCGGGTAAGCCACAACGGCTCGTGTTGCATGGCCGCCCAGCGCAGCATCGACTTCTCGTAGAGGTCGTAGAAGACGGGCAGCAATTGCCCGGACGTGTCGACTTCGACTTCGACTCCTGAGCGCTCCGCCTTACGGACCGCGGTGCGAGCCGCACTACGGAACCTATGTGTCCAGACCCGGTTGAAGCCGCCTGCGAGATCGAGCACGTGGCAACCTTGCTCCTCGATCTGGTACTGACGCGCCTCGCTCAGCCAGGCTTCGCTAGCGCCGTACCGTAGCTGGACCTCCGCCACGAGAGCACCCTGCCCGGCAAGATCGGCGAGCACAGACGCCGCCTCCTCAGCCGTGATCTGCCCGCCGCTGCTAATGGGCCCGCACACACCCCAGGCTCGCGGCCATGAGGCCGTCACGGTTGTCCAGGCTGGGCGCCGTCGGCGGCGCGCCAGCGGCAGCACAACCTGTCGACCACAAGGAAACTCATACAGTCGGCTTACGTCCTTGTACCTTCCGTCGGCGAAGACGGCGTCGTGCCAGGCTAGCGACTGGGTTACCACCGCATCTGGATCCGCCTCTATGAGCGACTCCCACACCGCCCGTGGCACAGGACTTGTTATCACCGGGCGGCCGTTTCGAGATTTCATCGCATTCCCTAAAGTGCTGCTCGCGGAACACCCCACGGCGGAAGAGCCATGAGCGTTATGTAAAACCCCCTCCCCTTAAGCTGCTGACTAGCAACGATGCCCGCGTGACATCGAGTTTTGCATAAGCCTCCATCCATGATGCCTGCTCCCGCCTTCCTGTGCGGATTACGGAAGCATCCGGGCGGCGGCCAGCACGGCACCATTGAGCCGCCCGGCGAGCAGGCAGGCGACGACGATCACCGCGGTCAGCGCGACCGCTGGCACCAGGGAACCCGCGGCGGCGAGCCACAACGCGAGACCTGGCCGGTGGCCGAGCACGGTGATGACGGGAGAGTCGACGGCACGATCGAGCCAGTCCGCCGTGGCCGGCATGCCGCCGCGTTCGGTCACTCCATCTGACTAGGTTTCGGTGTCTACATAGATAGACCCTACGCGAGCGCGCCGGGTGTCGTAGGCGCAGCCGCTCGGCGCGTCCCGGTCAGCCGGGCGTCAGCTGCTGGCGAGGATCCTGGCCAGGAGCTGCGGGTCGATGTTGCCGCCCGAGACCACCGCCACTGACGTGGTGGCGACGGGGAGCTCGTCCCGGTGATACAGCCACGCCGCGACGGCGGCCGCGCCCCCCGGTTCCGCCACCAGCCGGGCGTGGCTGGCGAGCAGCCTGACCGTAGCGAGCATCTCGTCCTCG
>Ga0210383_10001851_pt1 | contig 19287 bp, 15 predicted proteins | sample IncBWC14OmetaG_FD_160072 | JGI IMG/M metagenome (GOLD analysis project Ga0210383, IMG submission 160072) | Forest soil microbial communities from Barre Woods Harvard Forest LTER site, Petersham, Massachusetts, United States - Inc-BW-C-14-O ...
TCGAAGTAAAACGCATCCTGTGTCCCCTCGATTTCTCGGAGTTCTCCGCGAGAGCATATCGCCATGCGGAGTCGCTGGCCCAACACTATCGAGCCAAGTTGATCGCTCAACATACCGTGGAGCTCTGGCGATACCCTTCCGCCAGCTTTGCTGCCACTGCAAACCTTTATGACGAGTATTGCAAGACGCTCCGTGGGAACGGCGAAGAGCAACTGAAAGAATTCGTCAAGAACTACACACAGAGCGAAGTTCAGCCGGAGCTCATTGTCGAGGAAGGAATCGCTGCGGACTCGATTTTGTCGTCTGCCCAAGAACAGAAAGCGGATCTGATCGTGATGGGAACGCACGGACTGAGAGGGTTCGATCGCCTGATGCTGGGGTCGGTGACGGACCGGGTGATGCGCCGAGCTACATGCCCCGTCCTTGCTGTCCGTGAGCTGCCTCGCGACGCAGCCGCCGTGGGCGAAGCGCGACACTCCCCTCACCGCCTGGATCGAATTCTTGCTTGCGTGGATTTCTCCGATGATTCAGAACAGGCGTTGAACTATGCGTTTTCTGCGGCAGCGGAGTATGACGCGGAGCTAACGCTGCTGCACGTGTTGGAAAAGGGTCCAAGTGCGGTTAAAACGGACGAGGCAATCGCGGAGATTACGGCGCAACTCGATAAATTGATTCCACTCGAAAGACGCAAGGCCCTCAAGATCAAGACCGCAGTGCGGATCGGAAAACCTTACCAGCAAATCATTCAATTCGCTCAGGAAGCGCGAATTGACCTGTTGACGATGGGAGTGCGAGGCCGTGGAGCGTTGGATATCGCGGTATTTGGTTCGACAACCTATCGCGTAATGCAATTGGGACCATGCCCCGTACTTACCGCTCACTCATGAGCCTCGGACCGCACTCAGGTTAAGCGCTGGGATCTACGAAGCCTGTGGGTTCGGAGTCAGGATTCCATTCCGAACGGTTCAATTTGTGAGTGACTGAAAAGCAGGAAGAAGTTGGTGGACGTGACCGGGATCGAACCGGTGACCCCCTGCTTGCAAAGCAGGTGCTCTCCCAGCTGAGCTACACGCCCACGCGGTGCAACCAATACACTCTCAATAGTTTACAGCCAGTTCTTCGACTGTTCCAGCTTCGATTTTCGGTCCATTCGGTCCAACTACGGCGCTTTCGGACGAAAGTTCGAAGCCCAATCCCACTTTCTCGGCTACTTGCTTGCGAAACCCTACGTCGTCCCTCAGCTTGGAATAGGTGTCCGTCACTGTCTTTCCCGCGTGGCCAAGCCAAAACGTAATGAGGTCCTCTGGGACCAAATTCTTGCGAAGCCACGTAATGCGAAAACGACGAAATGCGTGACAACCCATCTTTGGCTGCTTGAGATCGATTAGGATCGGATGCAGCGAACGCTTCAGGATGTTCTGCTGCGAGAGCTGTCGCCCTGTTCGAGTAGAGAACAGGAGACCATACTCTCTCTCGCCAACAAAGTCCTTCAGCATGGCCGCGACCGTTGGGTGTAGATCGATCTCTCGCTTGCCATTCTCGGACTTCAGGTAATTGTGAATCTGTCCTCGCCAAGCCTTCTGACAGATTTTGATTGTGGTGCAGTCCGTGGAAATGTTCTTGATGTCGATCCCCAGTGCTTCACCAAATCGCAATCCCGCAGATGCGCAGAGCGTGTAGAACATTCGGTAGAGCTTCTTCGTGGGTGCGCCGACGATGACAGTTACTACATCAGCGGTTACGGCGGGTCGCTTCGGATTATTATCCTCGGGTAGATCAATGAAGTCGTGGTTCCATTTTCGCGGATAGAGGGCATCCCCTTCTTCATTGATCGCCGAAGCAACAACCATTTTTGCCGTGTTTGTGTAAGACCTTATTGCCGACGCTCCCAATCCCCCCTTTACCATCGTTGCGCCGAGATTTCTCAACGCTAGATTGCCGACGGAGTCGAGGGGAGTATCACCGATGTTCGGGTTCAGCCAATTCTTCAAGCACCGCTCCCAGTTTTCGAGAGTGGAGGGAGCCACCGGCCTACGCTTACGATGCTTCATCTGCTCCAACCAAATCTCAGCCTGTTCTCGAAACGTAGTACCGTGGTTCGAACGAACAACCTTCTCGAAATACTCCACGGTATCGGCTCCGCTGGCCTCGATTATTTCTTTAGCCCTGTGTTTCCGTTCAGACGCTGAAAGCTTACCGGCACCAGCAGTGGGACAGATTCTCGCTCGTACACGCTGCCTCTTCTGCTGGCCGGCAACATCCTTCCAGAACCGAACGACGTACCAGTTGCCGTCCTCTTGGATACAACCGTTCTGACCAGATCGACGCGACATGGATTTTCTCCGTGTCCGCTTTTCTGGTGTCGCCTTGACGAATGTATCAACGGCGTACGGGCACAGCAACTGTGAATCTGGTTCCATTTTGCTGCTCACTATTTTCTGAAATCGATTCTTCTGGAATGGCCGCCCTTTCCGTTTAATCAGCCCGAGCGAAATTCAGTGGCTCGTAAGGGCCTAGGGCTCAGCGTCGATTTCTTTACGTATTTTTGGCGTTCTCAATGACCGAGCCTTCTCCGTTTTGCGGGTGATTGCCGTTATGTGGCTGGTCATGGAGCCAACTTTTGAATTCTTCGTCCTTCTTGAACAGCATCTTCAAGGCTTCGCTTATGACATACGATTCAGAGGAATCAATGAACTCGGCGTACTCGTGGAGTTTCGTTTTGATTTGCTCTTCGACACGAATTTGTAGCGTTTCGTTCTTTGGTGGTCTGGGCGGTGATTTTAGGATTGCCACGTCAGTTCTCCTTTGGTGCCTGCGGCTTTGCAGAATTCCTGTCACGACATCGAGTCACATATGCGAACCACTCAGATTCATCAATCAATTCCTTCTCTACACCGAAATTGGAAGGCCGGAAGTGGGGTTGCCTCATTAATGGACTTGGGCGAGTCCATCAAACCCCACACCAGCCGGTGGGCGACCACTGGGGATCGGTTGATGGTTGAAAACGCGGACTCCATGACGGCCCCCGCGTAGAAAGAGACTGAGGCAAGATCTCTTCCTCTACTTACCTATTCAGTGTTGAGGAAGGAACATTGTGTCGGTGGAAAGCAAGAATAATTTCGCCCTGCGGTTTGTCAGCTCTGGAAGAAGCCGTTGCTATGTGTGTCTTACTACTGGTTGGTTCTTCCGCCTGTGGGCGCGACAGTACAACTGTCGCGTCGTGCCGAAGAGGGCGGGAGCGACCCCACGAACTTTTTGGGCGGCTGAAAGCCGAAAAAGTGGGGTCGCTCCCGCCCTCTTCTGTAGTTTCAATTCCGCTGCTTTTTGGGTTTGGGCTCAGGCATCGCGTTCTCTTTCAGGGAATCACGGGACCACGAGGTGAAGATCTTGGTACAGGACGATGTGAAGCGTGAAAATATTACGTTCTTCACTCCTCGCAGTCCCGGCCATATGGGGCGAAGAGTCATGGGACTACTTTGGACGCGCCTCTCGGCGACGTCAGTTTGACGTGTAATGCCAGCCATTTGATCAACGGCGGTGTGGGTGTCGGATCATTCACGATAAGGAGACTCGAACAAGTTCGGCTGGATCTACGCAACTAGCCACATGGGACGACGAGAACTTCGAGCGGCCAGCCCGAGTCTTGAGCAAAACTTGCGCTAACGAGGCTGCAGATTGCGATAAGTGAAACCAGCGTTCTTATAAGGCCATTCTTCTCCTTCACGAACCGTCTTACGACGCAGCGTGTCGTATGGCTTCCAGCAGCTCGGCCCCCGAATCCGTCTTTCTAAAGTATCCCGCGCAACCGGCAGCCTCGGCTATCGCCCGCGCTTCGGGGCTGTCGTGGGCGGTGAGATAGATGAACGGAACATGCCCGCCCTCCGCTAAAAATCCCCGCATCAGTTCGATGCCGGACATACCGCCGAGCTGGACGTCGAGAACGAGGCAGTCAAACTGAGGATGCTTGGTGTCGGCGAGAAATGCTTCCGCGGATGAATACGTTACCGGGTGCATTCCGCTGGCACGCAGAAGCCGCGCGAGCGACCGGCACAAATCTTCGTCGTCATCAACGACTGCAACATAGATAGGCGGGGTACGGCTCATCGGGTGTGAGGAAGACTATATGCAGAACCACGCGACGGCGACTACTGCCCTTTAGGGAAGGTTTACTTGACAGGCGGGAATATCCCGGCCTGTAAGGTCACGCGCGTGAGCTCCGCTACCGACGAAACGCCGAGCTTTGTCGTGATCGCCGTTCGATGCAGTTTTACCGTACGCTCGTGGATGCTTAGGTCGTCGGCAATCTGTTTGTTCAGTTTGCCTTGGACCACATGGGAGAGCACTTCCAGCTCGCGCGTGCTGAGAGCGTCAAACCGGGCGCGAAGTTCGTGGACTTGGGTACGTGATCGGCGTTCGTTCCCGTCGCGCTCAAGGCAGCGTCGAACGGCGTCCACGACCTTTTCCTTCTGCACACTCTTCTCCAGGAAGTCTTCGGCTCCGCCACGCATGGCGCGCACGGTGGAAGGGACGTCTCCGTGACCCGTAAGAAAAAGGATTGGCAGAGGATTCGAGGTTTGCGCGAGCGCGGACTGCAGGTCGAATCCGCTCATGCCCGGCATTTGCAAATCGGCCACCACACAGCCGGGTGCGCCGTCCTCGCGCTGCTCCAAAAACTCAGCCGCCGATGAAAAGGTGCGCACTTCAAATCCGCTCGCGCGAAGTAGTCTTGAAATCGCAGCAAGGAAGGAGGCATCGTCATCAACGATGTGAACGGTTGGCTTCGCAGCAGTCATAGCGAAACGCGTCCATCTGCGACGGGAAGGGTGAATCGGAACACCGCTCCGCCGCCGCTTCGGTTCTCGGCCCAAAGCCGTCCGCGGTGCGCCTCGATAATGGTGCGCGAGATCGGAAGGCCCATGCCCATGCCATTCGTTTTCGTAGTGAAAAACGGATCGAAGATCTGGTCGAGCTTTTCCGCGGGTATGCCCTGGCCGGTGTCACTCACGGTGATCTCGATGGTTCGCGCTTCGTCAAGCCGCGCGGATAGCCTGACCAGCCGCTTGTCGCGATTCGCTCCGTTCAGCGAATCCATGCCGTTGAGGATCAGGTTCAGCAGCACCTGCTGCAGTTGCACACGGTCGCCACACACCCGTGGCAGACATTCAGGAACGTCAATTTCCAATTTTGACTGCCGCGCCACCGCGTCGGCCCGGACCATCGCGACTACGTCGCTAACCAATTCCGTCACCTCCAGCGCCTGGGCATCGAGCTTGTTTCTCTTAAGCATACGCCGCATGTGGTCGATCACGTGACCCGCACGTTGATCGTCCTTGCGAATATCGGCAAGGATTGCGCGGATTTCAACCAAGTCCGGCGAGGGATCACGCAAGAAGATCTCGGCCGCCTCTGCATTACGAAGAATTGCTCCGAGAGGCTGGTTAATCTCGTGGGCTAGCGCCGACGCCAGCTGCCCCATCATCGAGACCCGGTCGACGTGGGCGATTTCCTGCCGTAAGCGATCCGTTTCAAGCTCGACCTTCTTACGGTCGGTGATGTCAAACGTCACGCCACGGCTCACAGCCGGAACGCAATCGTCAAATTCGACGCTACCGCGCGAGGCCAGCCAGCGCATCTGCCCATCAGGACGCACCACGCGATATTCCGATTCGTATTTTCCTTCACCGTCAATCGCTTTGGCCCAGGTTTGACGCACCACCTCGCGATCTTCGGGGTGCACGCGCTGCAGAACGTAGTCGATGTTCAGCCGCTCGCTGATCGAGAAACCGAACAAGCTTCGCCAGACCTCGTTGGCCCAGATTTCGTTCCGATCCAGGTATCGAACCCAGATCCCAAAATTAGTGGCTTCGGCTGCAAGAGTCATCCTGCTGGTACTCTCGCGCAGTTGAGCCTCGCTCGCTTGCAATTGGCGAACAAGTTGCGATGCGCGAAGCACATCCAGGCTTAGCTCGTATCCCATCACCGCGAGCATGCCGAGCGAAGGCAAACTGAAAATAATCGGCGACTGGATGTTCAGCCAAAACAGCAGCATCGTCTGACCCAAACCGAGCACCAGAAAAAATTCGATGGTTGCGCCAAGGAACACCTTTCTACGATCGCCGCGGCGCGATACCGTCACACTGGCGTCTGCGACGAAGGCAATAAGCAATAAGATGCTTACTTGGCCGATGATCATCCAGGGATTGGGAATGCCCTGAGGGGTTGAGACGAGTTCTCCCAGAAACGGCAGCCGATGGACACCCGTGACGCGCATGTAGTTAAGATTCGCCCCGGTCAAGAAATTCGGAACCAGTGAAAGCGTGCGCAGAATACAGACCGACCAAGCGAGCCACAGCCGGCCCGCTCCAAAGTAGATTCGAACGAACCAAGTAAGTGAAAAGAGCCAGGCCAAGAGTGGGATATGCGCCCACCTCATCACGACCCCGAATTCTGTCGGCGTTCCCGCGCGCATCATCGCCAGTTCAAAAAAGGTGAAAACCGCCAGTGAAACCGCCGTGAGCGAGAAAAGCAAATTCGCCCAGGCCGTACGATTCCTGATCCAAACCAGCAGATTAATTGCCGCCAAGGTAAAACAGGAGGAGGCGACCATGGACCAAATGATGGTTATCAGGCTCATCTGCAGCTAAAGAGTACCTGCGCCCAGAACGTTCCAGCAAGTGTTAGGTATCTGTGCGTAGCACGTTTTTCCGCTGTAACCAACATGACCTTCCCCAAAGGGCAGTAGACAGCACAGACGCATGTCACTACATTACCGACCAATCATCGGATTTTGATTTGAGCGTCACAGCAACCGAGGCAACCGATGCTGAGTGTGCGAAGGCGACTGTGGAATTCAACGGTGGCGCTGGGCTTTGTACTTATGCTCGGGCCGGTATTCGCGCAAGACGCAAAAACAACTGAGGCTGAGCCCAATTTCAACAAGGAACTGAAACAAGAGACGCCGCAAGAGCAAAAACAAGAAGCGGAAAAACCCGACAATAAAGCCTCGGCGGGAGATTTGGCCAAGGCTGCACAGAATCCGGTCGCAAGTTTAATCAGCGTGCCGGTCCAGAATATTAGCGATTTCAACATCGGCCCGTTCGATCGAGACCGCAATGCGGTGATTCAGGTTCAGCCCGTGATTCCAATACCGCTTGGTCAAAATTGGAATCTGATCGCACGCACTATCGGCGCGCTCAGCTTTCAGCCCGACACTGCGCGGGCGCACGGTGGAACATTTGGTCTCGGAGACATTAATCCTTCCTTCTTTTTCTCACCGGCAAATCCAGGAAAATTAATTTGGAGCGCTGGACCTACATTCCTGATCCCGACGGCCGCCGATAATATGCTGGGCACGGGGAAATTCGCCATTGGCCCCGCAATTGTCGCGTTGGTCCAGCCCAGTAAATGGACCCTCGGTGTCCTAGTCAACAATTTGTGGTCTGTTGCAGGTCCTTCCAATCGCGCCGACATGAATTCAATGACCCTGCAGTACTTCGTCAACTGCAACCTCAACAAAGGGTACTATCTCACTCTGCAACCAATCGTCTCCGCCAACTGGAACGCGCCCAGCGGCAACGTGCGACTGGTTCCCGTCGGCGGTGTTGGACGCATCATGCGTCTCGGTTTTGAGCCCATGAACGTGAGCGTGCAGGCCTACAGAAATGTGAAGCGCCCTGAGGATTTTCAGTCACCGAGTTGGCAGCTAAAATGTCAGATTGCGTTTTTGTAACCGAAAAAGCCGAAGGCTTAGCAATCCGTTCGGAGACGCAACAGCACGCATTATGAGGAGCACAAAAAAGATGAGGACCGCTTTTTCTAAACTTCGCTATTCGGCTTCCTTAATTGTTTTGGGTTGCATTTTTGCTGCGTCAGCGGCGATCGCGCAATCCACGCCACCGAAAATGAAAATGACGACGGACATCCCCGCGGAAATCACCACGCCAGACTCCGTCGAGTCGCCGATTGGAAAGCTCACGTTCTTCGACGGTGTACCCGACGATAAAACCACCAAGCTGCTTTACGACAACCTCGATTTCATGCGCGGCGTGCAGGCGTTTCTGCGCGGCGTTCCGGGCGCTTCGGTTCAGGCCTTCATGCCCGCAGCCAAGCAGTATGGGGGCGTGAACGGTAACGTGATGATCTTCGAAGACCTGATGGACTCAAAGGCTTTGTGGCTGACACCGAACAACTCGAGCGTGTATTTTTACACTTGGATTGACACCAGCAACGGTCCCGTCGTGATGGAGACTCCGCCGAACGTGCTCGGCCTGCTCGACGACCACTGGTTCCGGTGGGTCGGAGATTTTGGTAACGCCGGCCCGGACAAAGGCCAAGGCGGAAAGTTCTTAATTCTGCCTCCCGGTTACACTGGTGACGTACCGACGGGTTACTTCGTGATGCGCCCCGCGACATACGGAGTTTGGGCTCCCGGGCGTGGAATGCTGGTGAACGGCGATCCGAAGCCAGCCGTCGAAAGCATTAAGAAGTTGTTTAAGATTTATCCATTAGCGCAGGCTGGCAATCCTCCGGTCACCAAGTTCACCAACATGAGTGGCATTCCCCACAACACGATTCATGCGAATGATTTCCATTTCTACGAAGAAATTCACGAAGTGCTGGAGATGGAACCGAACTCGGCGCTTGATCCGGAGACGCTGGGCCTTTTCGCCTCCATCGGCCTCGAAAAGGGAAAGCCGTTCGCGCCGGACGCGCGCATGAAGGAGATTCTTACGAACTCCGCGGCGGTGGGTAACGCCACGGCTCGCGCCCTCGTCTTCCGTAGCCGCATCGATGCAAACTTCATCTATCCGGGAAGTTCGTGGTGGATCCCATCGAACTCCAGCTACGACTTTCTACTGGAACCAGGGGTGTTCGATTTGGATAATCGCACGGCGATGCACTACTGGGCCACGGGCATCACTCCTGCAATGTTCGCCAAGATGGTTGGTAAAGGCTCGCAATACGCGGGCGCTTTCACGGATAGCGAACACCACCCACTGGACGGCAGCAAGACCTACAAGGTTCACATGCCGCCCAACATTCCGGCGAAAGACAATTGGTCGTTCACCCTGTATGACAACCAGACCCGTTCGAATCTGCAGACCGACCAGCGCTTTCCGAGTGTGAATAGTTTCGACAAAGGACTCGTCACCAATCCGGATGGGTCCGTCGACGTGTGGTTCGGCCCGACACTGCCTAAGGGCGCGCCGGAAGCCAACTGGGCGCAGACGATTCCAGGCAAAGGCTGGAACATGCTCTTTCGCCTATACGGTCCGCTTGCTCCGTGGTTCGACAAGACTTGGCGCGTCGGCGAGGTTGAACTCGTAAAGTAAATGCTCAATCTTAGCCTCAACGATTTGATCGACTTTTGCCGGACAAAAGTAAAAAACGAAACCAGGAGAGAAATTGACCAATGAATGGACTGAAATTTGGCGCTCTTGTGATGCCCCTGCTATTGGCTGCGCTCCCTGCGTTCGCACAGGCTCCCACGCCGGGATACAACCATACAATTCCCGAACAGATCCTGACGCCTGACACAGTGGAAACGCGGATCGGCACGCTCAAGTTTGTCGATGGGTTTCCCACCAAAGAGACAACCCAGAAAATGTATGACAACCTCGATTTTCAGCGCGGCGTCGATGTGTTCCTAGACTTCATACCAGCCGCCTCGCTTGAAGCGATTCGACGCGGCCAGCTTGAGATGAAAGCGCCCAATTCGAATCAGGTTGTCATCATGGATCATTTAATGGATTCGAATCCTCTGTTTCTCACGGGTAACGCCGACACCGTATATGCCTCGGTGGCCCTCGACCTCGAACGCGACGGACCAACGGTTGTAGAGATTCCGCCGGGTTGCGGCCCGGGTACCGTGAACGATGCCTTCTTCCGCTTCGTAATCGACATGGGCGCTCCTGGCCCCGACCGCGGTAAAGGCGGCAAATACCTGATTCTTCCCCCGGGATACAAAGACAAAGCGCCCGCAGGCTATTTCACCGCCCAATCAACGTCTTACGTGAACTGGCTGATCCTGCGCGGATTTCTAGTAGACGGAAAACCAGAGGCTGCCAGTAAAAATTTCAGGGACGGCTTGAAAATCTACCCGTTGGCGCAGGCGACCAACCCGCCCGCCATGCAGTTCATCAGCGGCTCCGGCGTTTCCTACAACACGATCCATGCGAACACCTACGAGTTCTACGACGAAATTGCCCACGTGATCCAGAAGGAGCCCGTGGATTTCATCGATCCCGAATTGCGCGGTCTTGCCAACAGTATCGGCATCACCAAAGGAAAGCCGTTCACCCCTGACGCGCGGATGAAGGCCATTTTGACGGAGTCCGCCGCCGTGGGCAACGCGACCGCTCGGGCCATCGTGTTTGAAACCCGCGACAAATCCGCTTACTACTACAAGGACAGCTACTGGAAATCCCCGTTCATCGGTGGCGATTACAAATGGCTCGTCGATGGGGGCAACGGAGGCCGTAATCTGGACGCGCGAATTCTCTTCTTTTACCAGGCTACGGTCAACACACCGGCTATGGTGCTGAAAATGGTCGGCGTCGGATCGCAATACGCCATCGGGGATCACGATAAGGACGGAAATATTCTAGATGGGAACAAGAATTACAAACTCCACATCCCCCCTAATCCGCCGGCAAGAGACTTCTGGTCCGTGATTCTTTACGATCCGCAAACACGTTCTGAACTCCAGACCAGTCAACCGTATCCGAACAAGAACAGCAAGCGCGACGACATGGTGAAGAACAGTGACGGCTCAGTGGATCTGTACATTGGTCCTAAGGCCCCCGCCGGAAAAGAGAAGAACTGGCTGCAAACCGTACCCGGTAAGACTTGGTACACCTGCCTGCGGCTGTATGGCCCACTCGAACCGTGGTTCGAGAAGACATGGAAGCCGGGGGAAATCGAGCTGGTGCCGTGATCGCGCTATCCGCAAAAGAAAAACGCGAGGAGCGTTCAGATGAAAAGAATCAATTTGTGGTTGCAAGGACAGTTCGGTCGTAACGGAGGAGAGACCGTGCGCCGACGCTGCCGAGTCCGAGCGCACGCGGCGTTGGTCTTGCTTATGGCCTGCGCGGTGTTCCCCTCTGTGAGCCGAGCTCAAGCTCCGGTTTTTGAAATTACTCCGGTGGAGAGTTCGGTGCAGTTTGAGGTCGACTCGTCGGTGACAATCAAGGGCACGTTCAACAAGTGGGCGGCCACTTTGGTCTTTACCTCTCCCGAACTTTCCAGCGGAGTTTTGGAGATCAAGATTCAGGCCGATAGCGTGGATACCGGAAGCGGCATGAAGAACGGCAAGCTGAAGAGCAAAGATTTTTTCAACGCAGAACAGGATCCGTACATCACGTTTAAGTCGACAAAAATTGTGCAGACAGGACCTGAAACTTTTGAAGTCGATGGAGATTTTACGATCCGTGGCGTCACCAAACAGGAGAAGCTCGCGCTGGTTGTGACCGGCGCGGGAACCGGGTCAGGCACAATCAAGGGGAAAATGGCCTTTGACCGCAAGCAATACGGGATGAACAGTGGCATTCCCTTCATCAAGATCGCGGACCGTGTTGAAGTGTCCGTCGATTTAAAGGCAAAACGCATCAGTGGTCCGGCTGTGAATCTGAAGAAGTAGAAACTCCAACAATTAATTACTTGGGAGGCATTTCGATGAATGCACGAATCTTTGTGAAGTCTGCACTTGCGGCAGCGGCGTTTTTTGTCTGCGCCGAAATAGTATTGGCGCAAACAAAACCGGGTCAAACCGCCGCACCCGCCGTGGCTCAAGCACCGGCTGCCGCCGCTTGGTCACCCGCGCAATCGATCGACATGTTTGCGTTTCCCAAGAACGGTCAGAGCGCCGATCAGCAATTAAAGGACGAAAGCGAGTGCTACGGAATGGCCAAGCAGCGCACCCAGGTCGATCCCACCAAGCCCGCTCCTCAGGGTCCCAGCCCCGAAGAAATCGCCGCCGCACAGAAGGAAGCTGCAGATAACGCTCAACAGGTCTACGGCACCCGGCTTCGCGGTGCCGCTCGTGGCGCGGCAGGAGGCGCAGCTATCGGTGCGATCGCGGGCGACGCTGGAACGGGCGCCGCTGCAGGATCGGTTGCGGGAACGATGAGAGGCGGCGCGCAACAACGGCAGGCGAACGCTCAATCCAAGCAGCAGGCGGCCGCACAGGCTGCCGCCGACCTCAAGAAGCAGACCGCACAATTGCAGCAGGCCCACCAGGAAGGGATCGACACGTTCCAGCGTGCGTTTGCGGCGTGCATGGATTCCCGAAATTACTCCGTGAAATAGTTGCGAAGCACTTTCAAAACTTAGGCGCCAGAGCCCCACGGAGAGAGCGATGTTTTCTCGACATAGGACTGTATTGTTGTTTCTTGTAGTGTTGGCCTGCGTTCGCCCGTTGAGCGCACAACAGAAAGGGCAATACGTACCAGGGCAATACGGCCTGAATGCCGGCGCGATTCCTGACCCCGGATTCACCTACGCCAACTTGACGCTGAATTATTCCGCGGGACAGCTGAACAACTCGAATGGAAATGCAGTACCCGGGATCACCGGCACCTATTCTTTCTGGGTGAATGAAAACCTTTTTTACTACGTGCCCAAGCACAAATTTCTCGGTGCCTATTATTTCCCCTACATAGTGATTCCGGTTGCGAATGGTTCCCTCGTCGCGGACATCGTCGGCACCAATCTCAGCGCCAACGGCGGCGGCCAAGGCCTCGCGGATATTTACGTTCAGCCCATCAATCTCGGCTGGCATTTGAAACGCGCCGACGTCGCGATCGGCTATGGTTTCACCGCGCCCACCGGACGATTCACGCCCGGCGCCTCCACCAACGTGGGCTCGGGATACTGGGGCAACGACATCACCACCAACACAACCGTGTATCTGACGAAAAATAAAGCGACCACTGTGAACTTAGCTACCGTCTGGGAAATTCACGGCCAGAAAAGTGGGACCAACATCACGCCGGGGCAGGCGTTTTCGGACGAATGGGGCGTCGGCCAGATTGTGCCGCTGAAGAAAGATTTCACCCGCCTCTTGCAACTCGGAGTGATCGGCTACGACCAGTGGCAAGTCACCGCGAACAGCGGCACGACGCAAAACTTTCCGTACTACTCGTCGCATGCCGTGGGATTCCAGGCGAACTTTATACTGCCGGCGAAGGCCATCAACACGTTTTTCAAATATGAAGACGAATTTTCCGCAAAGGCACGCCCCGAAGGCCGCGTTTTGGTTTTCGGTTTCTCCTGGACTTTGCGGATCCCGAAGCCGCAGCCCCCTCCCTCGGCAGCGCCTGCCGCAGCACCTGCGAAACGCTAGAGCCGGGTGTAACGCCCCGCTTGGGCTGCGGGGAGCGACGCTGCTTGACGAATTGAGCCTGCGGAGAGGGACTGACTTCCGGTCTGGGAGAAAAATCATGAGGCATCGTGTTCGGTCGCGTGCCATATACGTTCGCTTGCTCGTCCTTGTAACGGTGACGCTCACGTTTTGCGACTACCTGTGCGCGAAAGGACTGCGCGGAGACGTGGTCATCATGAAGAACGGCGACCGCTTCACGGGAGAAGTGAAACGACTGGAGAGCGGCGTGCTGTACGTCGAAACCGACTACTCCGCAAGTGATCTGACGGTAGAGTGGGCGCAAGTGGAGCAGGTGAAGAGCACTGCCAGCTATCTGATCACTCTCGCCAACGGCCAGCACGTCACCGGAAAGTTCGAGCGAGTTGTGGACACTGCCCAGCATATCGGGGATGTAACGATCGTAGGCTCAACCGCTGAACTCCATATTCCTCCCGCACAAGTAGTCGAGATGTCTACGCACAAACCCCTATTTTGGCGGCAGCTGCGCGGCAGCATCGACGCCGGAACCAGCTTCGCCAGCGGTAACAGTCAAGTCGCATTGAACACCGACATGAACGCCACCTACGCGACGCCGAAATGGGTCGCGACCGGAGACCTGGGGACTTCCTACGGCAACCAGTCCGGTGGGACAAAGACGAACCGCGACGACGCGTCTGTCGCCGGCCAGTATTTTCTGGGCCGAAACGCCTACTTGGGAGGTCTTCTGGACTTTTTGCACAGCAGCCAACAGGATCTGGACCTTCGCACGACCGTCGGCGGCGGATATGGGCGCTACCTCAAGCGAACCGGGACATCGCAATTTCGCTGGCTGGGTGGCATTGTGTACACGAACGAGACCTACATGAGCCACACTCAGGCCGGCGGTAGCAATGCGGAAGGATTGGTGGGGCTTTCTTACGATTCGTACCGGTTTAAGATTGGTGAGGTTCACCTGCAGGCGTTGGCTTTTCCGGGGCTGACGGACTCGGGCCGAGTTCGCGCCACCACCAGCAACTCGCTAGTCATCAGACTGACTAACAATTTTCACTTGACGTTTTCGTTTTGGGATAACTACGACAGCCGCCCTCCAGTCGCAGCAAAAAACAACGAACTGGGTCTCAGCTCCGCAATCGGTTGGTCCTTTTAGGAATACGGAAGAAACATTTGGACTTGAGCGATGCCCCAGGCGTCGATTTAGGGATTTTCAATAGCCTTGGGTGCCGGGCAGTATCTGCGCTTGATTGCTGCCCCTAATTCTTCGGGATTGCTGATCCACGCCAGCATGCGACATGACCCTGCATGCCTACCGGCTGCTCATCGCAGCAAAACTTGAGCACGCCCTTTTTGGACAGTTCATACGCCACGACGAGCATGGCTGAATTTAAGATGCGTTTTTGACAACTCGCCGCGGCGAAACCATCGGCCGGAGGTTTTTTGAGCTGAGTTGACTTGTCGCAGGAATCCGATTCGATAGGACGCGAAAAAAAGGGCACTTTCACATGGACGCGCCAGTTTCCAACCTGAACCGGCATTACGCTCCAAAAGGCGTTTTACGCTGGACGCTCATCGCCGCGGCTTCCCCGGCCCAGCAGCTATCGACTTCGGCAGTTGCGGCGGATACCGAGCCAGACAAAAAGAAGAAACCGAAGCACGGCGCGTTCGTGATTGCGCCCCTTCCGATATCGAGCCCAGCGCTCGGCACGGGTCTCGTACCGGCGGTCGGCTAAATTTCCCCTTAAGTACCAAGGATAAAGTTTCGCCGCCCTCCGTGATCGCCGCCGCCGGACTGGTCACCGACAACGGTAGCCGCGGATTCGCCGTCGCGGCGCAAGTCTACCTGAAAGAAAACCGCTATCGCATCACGTCCGCATGCATGCGCGGGAACCTCAACAACGATATCTACAGCAGCGGCAGCGCCGAAAGCGCAAAGCTGCCGCTCAATCAGACCGGCCAGGTTTTCTTTGTCTAAGGCCTCCGCAACGTCGGCTGGCACTTTTTTGTTGGTCCGCGATTGCTCACCGGAAATTCGATTCTCACCGTACGGCCCACCGACGAAACAAGTTTCCCGATCCCGCCCGAAGTCGGCCAGCATTCGACCCTCACCGCGCTCGGCGCAAAGCTGACGCGCGACACCAGCCCGACCGCTTTTATCCGACTAGCGGCACCTACTTCGATTTCACGGCAGACTTTTTCTCCGAAGCGATCGGCAGCAAGTACTCATTCCAGTCCTACAAAGCTACGTATTCCGAATATTGGAGCGCGAGCCCGAAGCAAGTGCTCGCCTACAACGCATTTTTCTGCGGTACCGGCGGGACGCCGCTGTTTCTACGGCAACTGCGTTTACGGCACGGACAATCAGTTGCGGGGCTACGTCGCGGGCGAATACTTCACACAATATATCGTCTCGACCCAAGTGGAGTACCGGCTGGAATTGCCAAAGAGGTTCGGCTTGGTGGTTTTTGGTGGTCTCGGCGAAATCGTTCCCGGCAACGAACAAGTTCTAGGAACCTAAAAATTCCTGCCGGGCGGCGGTGCGGGTTTGCGCTTCCAACTCGACAAGAAGCACCACGTGAATCTCCGCGCGGACATCGCTCAAGGCCGCGACGGCCACACCTTCGGTCTAGGTATCGGCGAAGCATTTTAGTAGGTCGGTCGCCCTTCCGCTTCACAGGCCGCGCCAGGTTGTCAGTTATTATTTCGTGCTCGTCGCGTCACCGGGCTTCTCTTGCAGGACTTCGACGAGTGGTTTGCCCACCGCACCGGACGGATACGTAATTCCCAGGATCGCGGAGAGCGTGGGAGCCACATCCACCGTCGAGACTTCGCGGAACACGCGTTCCGGCCGCACTCCGGGCGCTACAAAAATGATAGGCACGAATTGATCGTAGCGCCACGGCGAGCCGTGAGTCGAAGCAACGGTTAGGCCGTCGAAATCGTTGATGAACGAACCTGGATCGAACACCACGTAAATGTCGCCCGAGCGTTTTCGATTGTAGTTGCGCAGGATGGACTCGTTCAGAGGAGTATGCGCAACGGAGCCCGTGCCAAGCTCCGCGCTCGGTACGGCCAGCCACACGCCGTCCAACTTGTTCAGCTCGTCGGCCACCGCGAGTTCTACGTCCGCAAAATTTAGCCCGTGCTTTTGCAGCACATCGTGATTGAGATAAATATAAGGTGGGAAATAAGCCTGAATGATGTCAGCGTCGATCCCAAATCTCTTTTTCATCGCTTTGATCGCGGGCTGCTGTTCCAGCGCCTTCGGGTCGAGCGCCGCGGCGTTGAAATACTTGGCGTCGATGCCAGACTCGTTGAAATAACCCGGTATTTCTGCCGCACCGTGATCCGCAGAAAGTACGATCACAGTGTTCTCCAGCCCAACCTCTTGGTCGATAAATTTGAAGAGTTCCCCTAGACTCCGATCCAATCGCAATAGGCTGTCTTCACTCTCCGGGCTGGAAGGACCGAACACATGGCCGATGTAATCCGTGGAAGAAAAACTAATTGAGAGGTAATCGGTTTTCGCGCCTTGACCCAATTTTTCACCGACGATCAAAGCTTCAGAAAATGACAGCGTCAGGTTGTCACCAACGGGGCTGAGGGTCAAAAGAGTCGTGAAATACTTGCCCTCGGACTTTCCGAACGGGTGAGGAAAGGTGCGCTCGTAGCCGGGGAAACTTGTTTCGTACGGCATATCGTCGCGATCGCCGAATAGATAGGTGGAGCGTTCATGCAGAAGCTCCCATGATTTCCCGCAGTAAGTAGCCGCAAGCTTTCGAGCGTTCCAACTTTTAACCCAGAATGGATAGTCTTTGTAATAGTAGGTGCTGGTGACGAACTCGCCGGTCCTTTTAGAAAACCAGAATGCTTTTCCAGCGTGACCTGCCATCGGCACAGCGCCCCTGTCCTTTACTGAAACGGCGAAGATTTTCGATTTCCCGGCATTAGATAACGCCAATTCGTCGCTAAAAGTAGAGACGAGGATCGGAGACGGAGAGCGGCCTTCGGTAGTTGCTAGGCGTTGCGTGGGATCGATTTCGCTTGCTGGATCGACGCCCGCGCCCGCGTCGAGCAATGAATATCGCTGATCTTGAATGTTATAGACGAGTTCTCCGGTTTCGCGATCCAGCCAGACATTTCCGACCATCCCGTGCGTGCTCGGATCGGCACCTGTGGCCAGCGTCGTATGGCCGACGATGGTTTCGGTATTGGCATGGAGTTGAAAAGCATCCTCATAGACGACGCCATGTGCGTACAAATAGCGGAATCCGCCCTCGCCAAATTCAGAATAGAAACGCTGGGGTAGGTCGCCGCGAAGCTGATCGACTGTAGTTTGTACGATCAGGCGCGGTTTGGGCTTTTCTTGAGCGGGTAGTGTAAGCCCCATCGAAAGAAGCAGCGTGCAGGTGGCGACGAAGGAGGCACCTTCGAATGCAATCTGTCTGTTCATCTAACCTCACGTGCGGAATTCCGCGGCTCGGAATTCTCGCACGACTAAGGAAGGGCCGAACGCGAAATCCAGCGGGCTTTTGGACACCGGGAACTGTCTTGCCATGCAAAACGCCGGGAGAATGCGTGCGCGCAGCTCACGAGATGTTAAGAAAGCAGTTTGACAATTGACCTTCTATCGGTGGGATACGGTGTATAAAGTGCGAGCGGGTTTTATTTTTTGACGGGCGTAGGTCCGCCAATCGCATTTCGCTCAGCCGTTTCCCATAGTTCCTTTGACGCCGCTTCAGTCGGCAATCGCGCCGTGAGTCGCGCGTACTAGGCCGGCCGGTTGGGCTCCAACTGATTCTTAGAAAGCTGCCGGCTTTCCTCTACTTCTTTCTCCGTTGCCGCCGCCTGCGCACAGGACGCTGAACCCGATTTCAATCACGAACTGAAGCAATAATTGTGGGGGATTCAAAAGTGAAATTGGGTCAAATACACGGTTCCGGTAACGCTACTCAAACGGACTATGAGCCAACGGCGTGCAAATATAGTGTTCTCACGGCATGGGGGTTACCTTTGAGCGAGAAGCAGATTCCCCAAATTGTTGAAAACGTTAGAAACGAAAGGACGAACCGGAGCTGATAGAAAAGGCACATTTGCTCTGCAAGCAAGGAGTCACCGGTTCGGCCCCGCCCGCCCCTGCGAACGATGCGCTCGCAAACCAGATGGTGTCTACGACCCAGCGGAAGCGGGTGAGGCTTTCTGCGAATGAAAGAGCGGCATGCGCTTTTGACTAAATCCACTCGTCTGTTTACCGTATAAATCAGGACTTACCCGCGATCGGTGCGCTGATTTTCTCTGCGAGTGGATGCGCGTCACCGTAACACATTACGACTACGTAGAGACGACCACCGGACTTCGATTGGAGCGCGCATCAAGGGGTTTCTATGCGAGGACTTTCGGTCCAGCTTCGGTCCACTTCAAGGGGTTGGCTGCACCGCGCGGTTCCGCGTAAGCGACACCAGATGCGGCACTTGTGTGATTTTGCCTGCTCTCTTGCAAAGCAGGTGCTCTCCCAGCTGAGCTACACGCCCACAGTGACTCTATAATTCTAATAAATCCCTATAGCAAATAGCTACAAATCACTGCCTACCCTGCTGGCAGGTGCTCTCGCAAACTGATTTTGTCCACCTGTTATGCGCATCATTCTCCGTGCAAAATACCTACAACGATTTCCCCAACCGCTCCCGGTTCGATTCTCGGTCCATTCGGTCCAAGAAGGCAGTGCAGGCAGCTGTCCCGCCAAAATACTCTCTCCTTGACTATCTAGGTGAGCTTTGTTAAACCTCTCCTAGACACGCAAGGAGAGATCGTGGGAAAAGCGATCGATTTGCTGCAAGGCACATTGGACATGCTGATCCTCAAAGCTGTCTCGCTTGGCCCGCTGCACGGCTACGGGGTTTTGCTGCGCATTCAGCAGATCTCTGGCGAACAAC
>Ga0210383_10001852_pt1 | contig 19285 bp, 16 predicted proteins | sample IncBWC14OmetaG_FD_160072 | JGI IMG/M metagenome (GOLD analysis project Ga0210383, IMG submission 160072) | Forest soil microbial communities from Barre Woods Harvard Forest LTER site, Petersham, Massachusetts, United States - Inc-BW-C-14-O ...
GCGGCCTGGTGAAGTATCCGATCGTGCTGGATGGGCGGAATCTGTATGATCCGGCGGTGATGGTGGAGCACGGATTCTCTTATTACAGTGTGGGGCGCCCAGCGGCGTTGGCGGAGGAGCCGGCGCGGGCGCTGTCACAGAAGAAGGGGCGCGCCTGAGTCATACTGCGCAACCCATGAATTCCCGAGGCACGAATCCGCGACGCGCGTTGGTGACTGGAGGGGCCGGCTTTCTGGGATCTCATCTGTGCGATGGATTGCTGGGCGAGGGTTATGCGGTGGTCGCCGCCGACAATCTGCTGACCGGGCGCCTGTCAAACATTGAGCATTTGCAGAACGATTCTCGATTTGAGTTTGTGGAGAAAGATGTTTGCCAGCCCGGCGCGTGGGGAAAATTGGATTTGGACTATGTGTTTCACTTCGCGAGTCCGGCGAGCCCAGTGGATTATGCCGAGCACGGAATCGAGACGCTGCGGGTGGGATCGTACGGCACGTTTGAGGCGCTAGAAACGGCTCTGCGATGCAATGCGAAGTTCATGATGGCATCGACTTCGGAGTGCTATGGAGACCCGCTGGTGCATCCGCAAACCGAGACTTATTGGGGGAATGTGAATCCGATCGGGCCGCGATCGGTGTATGACGAAGCCAAGCGGTTCTCGGAGGCGGTGACCATGGCGTATCACCGCTATCATAAGGTGGACACGCGTATTCTGCGGATCTTTAATACTTACGGTCCGCGGATGCAGATTCGCGATGGGCGAGTGATCCCGAATTTTATGTGGCAGGCGCTGCGCGGTGAGAACCTTACCGTGTATGGCGACGGCAGCCAGACGCGCAGTTTCTGCTACGTGAGCGATGAGGTCGATGGGATTCTGCGGCTGGCGCGGGCGGATGAGCACGATCCGGTGAATATTGGAAATCCTACGGAGTTCACGATTCTGGAGTGCGCTCGGAAAGTGATTGCGACGACGGGATCGAAGAGCGAGATCAAGTTTGAAGCGCTGCCGCAGGACGATCCCAAGCAGCGCCGTCCGGATATTTCGAAAGCGAAGCGGTTGCTCGGATGGGAACCGAAGGTGGAGTTGGGGAGCGGGCTGAAGCTTTCGCTGGAATATTTTCGCCGGGCCGTGGCGGAGAAAGAGCAGTTGGCTTAGCGGGCCTTGCTGGCTTTAGCGAGGCTGCTCGTCCAGCTCTGGACCGGCGGCAAGGACTGCAAGCAGGCGCAGAACTTCTTCGCGCTCGACGGAGTCATTGAACACAAAGCGCACGCCCATGCCGAAACCGGGATGGGTGGTCATAATCTGACCTTTAATTCTCACTTTCGCGTCAGCGGTGCGAACGAGAATCTCGACGCCTGAATGCCCGGTGAATGGAGAGGGCATTTCTACGTAGCAACCGCCTTCGCTGATATCGGAGAGGACGCAGCGATTGGGGACGCTGGTACCGAGACGGTAAACTTCCGCTCCTAATTTGCAGGCGAGACGGAACTCCACGCGGCGGTTGCCGGCGTTGGAGACAAAGTCGGGATCCTTTGGATCAGGCTTGGGCTCGCGGCCTAGGCGAGAATGAGCCGCGGGCAAATCGCTCGCGGGCACAGTCAGCGAGGACTTGCCGGTCGCGGGCCGGACATTATTTTGTCCCAGCCAGGTCTGCATGAGGCGACGTGAAGACTGCGGCACGTCGAGGAAACGAATACCGGTGCGGCCGCTGGCATCCTGCCAGGCAACCTCACCCGACAAGCGGACCAATTGCCGCTGACCGGGAAGTTCAAACTCAAAATAAACTTTGCAGGCCGGCGGAAGGCGTTTGGGGCTGTGTATCAAAGTTCCGCCGTCGCTGAGATCGGCCAAGAGGGCGTTGGTTTCGGGCGCTCCGGGATAGGCGACGTTAACGGCCGAACCGACGGGGGTGCGCGGAGCGCGGCGGCGTTCGCGAGTCATGAGGCCGCGGGCGGCGCGCAAACTAATGCGGGTGCGCTCGGCAGAAAGCGGACGATAGAGAACAAAGTTGGCTCCGAGCCCGAACACCGGGCGGGCGTTGAATCCGCTATCAACGACGGCAATCAGCATGCTGGCGCGGTTCTTGGTTGACTGACGCAAGCGCGCGAGGAACTCCTCGGAACTCTGGTCGGCACGATAGTCGAGGACAATAGCGTCGAAGCGCTGGCTATCGATCAATTCCAATCCACGGGAAATGGAAGGCGTATGCTCAGCCCCCATCCCGAGTTCAGACAGGATGAGCATGAGCAGGTTGGCAGAGTCCTGATCCGGACACACCACGAGGGCATGCAAGTCCATAGTGACAGCATAGTAAGAGAGTCTCGGCGCTGGCGACAAGTTACCTGTGTCACGACGAGGATACGACTTAGGGTTCTTAGAGGTATTTCTGCGGCTCTTCTCCGTTGAGTGGAAAACCAGGGAGCAGCATCTGGCACGACCGTAACTCCCTCGGATTACCTTACCAAAAGACAGTGTACGAAAGGCCGCTGTACCCCGGTACTTTGACGTGTTACGAGACAGTTCCTACCATCAAGTCAGTCAGAACAGGTGTCTAAAGGCGATCCACAAAGGGTTGCTTGAGGATACCGGGCTGACCAATTCCAGTTATGTGAAGTTTCTTGGCGATCTGGTTTCACGGAGCAAGGGCTCCGCAGGTACGGCAAATGCTTATGAGAAGCCTGGGGAAGAACGTGGGACAAAGCCGGCATCGAGGCAGCGGCTTCAGTTTGATCGAAATGACAATGGTGCTCGCGATTTCCATTATCGTTTCGGTGGTGTCGGTGATGAGTCTGGTGCCGGCGATGCAGCAATACCGATTGTCCAACGCGTATAACACGACGCTGGCTGCGATGCGGCAGGCGCGCGACAACGCGGTGTCGCAGCGAACATCGTATTCGGTGACCTTCACCACGAGTGTTACGCCGCTCATCAACACGATCACGGTGGCCCCGACGCTGGCTGGATTTCAGGGCGATCAGAATACGGTGACGTACACCTTGCCGACCGATGTGGCATTCCTTGCGCAAACCGGGCTCCCCTCGACCGGCCCCGACGGTTTCGGAGCAGGGACAACTGCGATTGACTTTGGCTGGACCGGGAGCGGGACCGGCAGCGGAGGAAGCAACGTTATTTACTTCTGCCCGGACGGTTCATCGCAAGCTGCGTCAAGTTGCGCGGCGAACTGGAGTGGGGGCGTTGTGTACATCGCGCGCAATGGAGATCTGCTGAGTTCGCGAGCGATCACGCTGTGGGGCGGCACGGGCCGCGTCCACGGATGGCGGCTGTACAGCAATGGCGGGGGAGGTTATCAATGGCTACGACAATGATAAGGCGTCGAAATATTGGAGCGCCGAAACGAGCGGACGGCGGATTTTCGCTGATCGAAGTTGTGATCTCGATGGCCATATTGACGGTGGGAATGATCAGTCTGCTGGGTGTGTTCGGGCTGGCCATGGCCTCGACGCAGACGTCGCAGGAGGACATGATCGCCAAGCAACTGGGAAACGAATCGTACGAGAGCATCGTGACCGCGCGCAACACATCGCAGCTGGGGTGGGACGACATCCAGAACGTAGGCTCAAGCACCTGCTCCGGCCCGAGCAGCCCCTGCGGGCTCTTCCTGACTGGGACGCAGCCGATCTACAAAGCGGGATTGGATGGAATCTTTGGGACGGCGGACGACGTCAATGCGGGCATGCAGGTTCTTACCGAGCCCGGCCCCGATGGGATTTACGGCACTGCGGATGATGTGCAGATCCCGTTGACCGGCTATCAGCGCACGATTCTGATCTCGCCGATGTACGACCCGAACGGCAATCTGATCGCAACGTTGCGCGGCATCAACATCACGGTGCAGTACACGACGGCCCAGACAAAATTACCTAAAACGTACATCTTGAATTCGTTGATTTCGCAGTACCAGTAAAAGGGGAGTTATGAGCGATCGCTCAAAAACGCGCGAAAAGGGATTCAGTCTGCTAGAGATGATAGTCGCCATGGCACTCGGCACTATCGTGCTGGGCGCAGCGGTCCAGATCTACAGCCAAGGTGTGTCGGCGACCTGGACGGTTTCGCAGCGGGCGGAGTTGCAGCAGGATTTTCGAGCGGCCTCCAATATGCTGACGCGGGATTTGAGCTTGGCCGGGGCGGGCCTGACGCCTCCTGGAGCGGCCATCCAACTGCCGACGTCGGGAACGCTTCCGGTGTATGGCTGCGCTCAGGTGAGTGGAACGCCATGCTACCTCGGTACTGGTAACGCGACCTCGGCGAGCTATCCGGTGCAAGGTAGCACGCCATATCTTTACGGGCTGCTGCCGGGATACGACGCCGGGCCGACACTCAATGGTTTGTCGACCGATGTGGTTACAGTCGTATATACGGATTCCGCTTTCTTTTTGGACTGCTACACGGCGACTGTCACAGCTTCGACGACGGTAACCTTCACTAACCCTTTGCAGTCGAATCCGAGTTGTACGGCGAACGGCTCGACGATCCAGAACATAAACGATTCGTCGGTGGGCCTGACCGCGGGCGATCTGGTTTTTTTCACTTTTGGCAGCACCTCAGTGGTGGCCGCAATCAACGGCACGGCCACAAGTTCGACTACCGCTACCTTTGCCACTGGCGATGTGCTGAAGATGAACCAGGCCTCCACTTCTCCTAAGAGCCTGGCAAGCATCGCGGCCGGGACGACCGGAACGGGAACACGCATTCTGGTGATCACCTATTACGTCGACAAAACGGTGACTCCTTCACGACTGATGCGGCAGGTTAGCGGACACCCACCGATGCCGGTGGCGGAAAACGTCGTTTACATGAAGTTCACCTATGACCTCTACAACGACTCGAGCGATCCGGCGGCGCCAGCGGTGGGCTGTCAAAACCCGGGAGCTGCGGGCGATGTGTGCGTTTCCGGGAGTTCGAGCGGACTCCTTCCCAACCAGATCACCAAGATCAACATCGCGCATATGTCGATGAATGGCACGCTGAAAGGTTCGTTGTTTGGCCTGGGAAACGGTTATCAAGGGCTGGATCTGGAGACATCGGTAAGCGCACGGGATCTGACCTACAACAACGAATACCCCATTAGCCCGTAGCCACGAAGGCGACTAAACGAGGAACGAGATGATCGGGAGCGAAGTAATGGGGACCGCAAAGATGAGGAGTTACAGAATGATAAATACCAAAGGATTCACGCTAATTGCTTCCTTGCTCATGCTGTTGCTGATGTCGGGAATCGCGATTGGGCTGATGATGATGGTTAACACCGAAGGCAAGGTGGGCGGCACCGATCTGCAGAACAATGCCGCTTATCACAGCGCCGAAGGTGGAATCGAGAAGATGACCTCCGATCTGGCCTCGACATTCCAAAACGCGCAGTCCCCGACGCCCAGTCAGATCTGCAACCTGGGCCAGCCCACCTACAATGGGCCTACGCTGCCAGGAGTCACATGGACGAGTTATCAGATAACACCGGGAGCGCTCGGATCACCGTGCCCGACACAAGCTCAGCTTACGGCGCTTGAGAATTGGGGATACATCAGTGCTGGACCGGATCAAGGATTGTTCGCACAGATCGTACCGGTGAACATGCTGGCGACGGCTGCGTTACCGGGCGGTCAGGAAGTCAGCATGATACGGACTGCACAAGTGGCGCTGATTCCGGTGTTCCAGTTCGGCGTGTTCTCGGACAGCGATCTCTCGTTCTATCCTGGCTCCAATCTTGATTTCACCGGTCCGGTGCACACGAACGGAGACTTGTATCCGTTTGCCGGGACTGGCGCTACACTGACTTTTCACGAGAAGATGTCGGCCTATGGCAACGTAATTCGGACCCAATTACCGAATGGACTTGCTGCGGCGACCAATTACAACGGCACGGTATACATTCCGAGCGCCGACGGTGATTGTACGAGTCCAGGTACACAGGTAGCGGGTAATTGCACTGCCATGGCTGCGGTGCCAACCACCTATGGGGATGGCAGCGTGACCGGCGCCGGATCAACTACGGCGCAACCGCCTGCAAACTATAATGGCTCCGCTTGGACGCCTTTTTCCAACAGCACTAACTCCGAAATCATCAACGGCAACTATGGAAGTGCCGTGGCGGGTGCCATCGGAACGGGAGCTAAGAAACTGTCGATGCCGTTTGTCGGCGGAGGCGCACTGCCCAACGAGATTGTTCGCCGACCACCGGCGGGCGAATCGACCACGTCGTCTCTGGGGCAATCTCGCGAATACAACATGGCTCAGATTCACGTTCTGCTGAGCGACGATCCGGCGGACTTGCCTGGCGGAGCGTCGGATGCGAATAACGTCCGGCTGGCGAACCTGTCGGCGGCACAAGCGCAGGCGCAATATGGCAACACCACTGCGACCGCCAACCTGGAGTGGGGAATTCCAATAGCTGCCGGCAATTTCAGTGCGACGACGTTCGGGTCGCCCAGCAGCGCCCACACTTTTAACCTGTACTTCGCGGCGGCATCAAACGTGGTGCCGAATTCTGCGTCCTGCACGAGTTCCACTTCATGCGTGATGGACTGGCCGTTCGCACCGCTGCCATTCACGGGAAACCCGTATCCCACGCAACAGGGACTTCAGCCCGCTAACCCCACGCCAACTGCGGCCGGAGCGGTTAACGCCCCTGCCTATCAGATACCGCCTAGCGGTGCTCCGGCGCTCGTGACTGGGCTTTGTCCGCCGGCGACGCCGCCGCTAGCGACTGGCACCGTAGTACCTACTGGATGCCCGGCAACGCCGACTTATCCGTACTACGCTCCGTCCAACCCCAGCGGCGCAACGAATTACAGCTCTGGGTCTTCGTCATCATGGAGCACGATTGATGGCTACCTGCGCGTCGAATACAAAGACGTAAACGGCAACTGGAACCCGGTGACCAACGAATGGTTGGCACTGGGATTTGCTCGGGGCTTTACGCCGCCCACCACCCCCCAGAGCAACCCCATCACTCCCAATGCAATCCTGCTGCTACAGGAACCAGCGGACCGTAACGCTTCGGGCGGAGTGACCTCGACAGCGACTGCGCCGACCTGCAGCGCGACGGTGGGAACTTCCCCCAACCAGAAATGTACGGCATGGACGGGCACGATACCGGAAGTTGCGAATGATGCGGCTGCGGCTGCAGCAGGGATAACGGGAACAGGCGGAGAATGGGCGTTCGGCCTTACTCCTACGACCCCGGTCCCGGGGCCACCGGCGTCTTCGGCGACGCCGCAGAGCCTCACGCAATACAACTGGTATCCCATCAACTTCTACGATGTTCGCGAAGGCGAGGCTCGGGATAACACCGTAACCGACAACAGTTGCTCGACCAACGGAGTGATGAACGCCGTCGAAATCGATGTGGGCAACCTTGCCAAATGGCTGACAGGCGCGATCTCGGGAAGTGGCCAGAACGTAGACTTTCTCGCGCAGAATGGATACATACTGTATTTCTCGGACCGCCGGGGCATGCTGTTGAATCCGCACCCGCCTCTGGGCGGATCGCCAGTCAAGAGCGGAGACGCGGGCCTGGAGGACGTCATCAACCGCTCCAGCGGCCCGGGCATACCCGACGGAGCGCTAGAGCCACCGCAGTCCGGTCGGACCTATTCTGCTGAGGACGACAATGAGAATGGATACCTGGACAATTTTGGGCCGGCGAACATGGGATTGGGTTTCTGGGGCACGATAGCCAGTGGGACCCAGAACCTGAACCTGCAAATCAACAGCGGCGCTCACCCCAATCAATACGGCAGCGACGCGGCGGGCAACACCAACAACCGGATTGGCAGTTGCGCCAACACCGCGCGCAAGAATTGGGTCAGTGGGGCGCGTCACGTTTTGCGCCTGGTGGATGGCGCGTTCCCCAATGTCCCTCGGAGAACAGACGCTGGAGCAACTCTGGATAGCCCTGGCGGATTCACGGTAGCGTCAGAAAACCCGGTTTATGTATGGGGCGACTACAACACGAATGCGGCCGATGCGGCGACTTGGTCCGGTGACACCGTTAAGTTTCAGGGCGATGTGACTGGGCACTCGGCGGCCGCGGTGATTGCCGACGCGGTCACTCTGCTCTCGGTTGACTGGAACGACAACAACAGTATGGTCGGCAACGTTACCACCCTCAATCAGCGGAACCCAAGCCATGATGGTCACTTCCGGATGGCGATCGCCGGCGGCAAGAACATGAACTTCCTGCAGCCGACTTACACTACTCCGGCGGCACCGGCACAGGACTTCGGCACCGATGGCGGCGTGCACAACTTCCTGCGTTATCTGGAAACCTGGAGCGGGCAGACCATGTATTACAAAGGTTCGATGGTAAGCCTGTTCTACGCAACCTATGACACAGGGACCTTCAAGTGTTGTACGGATGTGTACGGCGTTCCAACGCGAGCTTTCTATTTTGACTTGGACTTTACCTCTCCAGGAGGCTTGCCACCCGGAACCCCGATGTTCCGCGACGTGAACGCACTAAGCTACCGGCAGTTATTCACGACACGGCTTGCGGGGCAGTAGATCGCCTCAACGAACTCACTTGACCCCGATCCGAGAGGATCGGGGTTTTTGTTGGGCGCTGGCCGTTGGTCGTTAGTCGTTGGTCATTAGTGGCTGGTCGTTGGTCGCTGGCAAGCCAGGGCGTGCGTCCTGTCATCTTGTCTTGCGGACCGGTGGAGTGGGTTCGCTTCCCTTGCGGACCGCGGGTTCCAGAGGCGGCGCGGTGACGGTGAGATCGGCGGACCAGCAATCGGCAAGAATCTTCCACGTGCCGGCGGGCTGCCGCACAAGGACTACGAGGTATTTTCCGCGCTCTTCGCGCCGCTTGCCCATGGCGACGGGCACGAGCATTTTGCATCGGCCGAGATCGAAAGCTACATCCCCCATCATTTCGAGGCGCAGCGATTCCATTTCTACATCGCCCAATCCGGCTTCGAGGAGCGAGACAAGAAATTCACGGATGGCCGGCAGGCTGCGAACCGGGGGAACGCTGGAGCGGATGAGGGTAGCGTCGGCGGAGTAGAGTTCGAGCAGGTCGTCGATATGCCTGGTGTTGCAAGCTTGCGCCCAGTCCTGAGCAATCTGGCGGGCGGCGGCTTCCGCGCGGCCGCCGATCGAAGTGCCGGCTACGCCCGGAGCGCGGCCGCGCGGACCTGTAGACCCCGACTCGGCAGCAGGCGCGGCCGCCCCCGAGGCATGGCTGGAGACCGCAGAACTTGGAACGAGGTGATGATAGTGGTGATGAAAGTGATGTTGACCGGTAGCGGGTCGAGATGAAGCGCCGGCGTCGCCGGCGAGAGACTCGGTGGGAATTCCGCACCAGACACAAAAGCGAGCACCCGTCGGCAGCGAACAACCGCAACTAGGGCAAGCGGCCACTGCTTTGGAGTCGTCCCCGGTGGCGAGGCTTGGTGCGGCCTCGGCCTCATTGCCCGACATGCGGTGGATCGCTTCTACGGCCGCGGCTACGGCTTCGGCATTCGGCTTCGGCCAGCGAAAACTGCCAGGGAGCCGGTGAAAAAAATCTTCGACCTCCTGGCTGGCGACCGGCTGGTTCTGCTGCTCATCCTCGGCGGAATCGGGAGGATTCGGATTGTCTTTGGTCACGGCAACCTCATTGTCATCGTTGCCATTGTAGGAGAATTCGCGCGCTAGCGGATGCTGAATCTTACGCGGGCTTCGGAATCGGTGGGAACGCCATTGCAGAGTGCGGGACGATATCGCCACGACCGAACGGCGCGTAAGACCGTCTGATCTTCGTCAGGTCCGCCGCTGTCCAAGATGAAGGCGCTATGCACGTGTCCATCTGATCCGACAATGAAGCTTACGCGAACGTTCAGATCATCGGATTGAATTTGTGGGAGCGGGTCTGGGGTGAGCAAAGCTTCAGGAGGACGGACGTTTCCACATTTCGGCAGGGCCAGAGGCTCCGACAATGGAGGAAATTCCGAGATATGGGCAGGTGCGCGGCGCAGGGTCATCTCAAACTGAGGGAGCGGCGACCGACGGGGGACAACGCGTGACGGGGAAGCCGCAGAACACCATGCGAAAACACCGCTGAGGCCAGCCAGCGACACGACCGCCAGGAGGACTTTGCTGCTCGTCGTTTTCGCGTCCGGCCAGAGACACGGCATCGCAGATACGAGCGCAATTCATGTTCCAGCCTTGGCGAAAGCTAACACGCTACCCTTCAATGGCTTGCGTGCACTTCTTTGTCGAACCCTTCGAGTAGAAGTGCAATCCGTTGCAAAGGGGTCGAACCGAATGGGACTTTTGCACCGTGCGCCGCAAGTCTAGTCAGCTGGCCAACGCCGTGAGAGCTCTCGGGTTCTAACGCCCTCTATTGCAGTCCTTCCTGGGTAAATTTGAAGGCTGTGTTTACTGACAAGCCGGTGAAATAAATACTGGAAGCCTGTGCGGCGGTGCTGAAGTTATCCACGACAATCCCACTGGGGCCGCCGGTCACCTGCGCGGTGTTTGTGGCGGTAATGCCATCATTACTCCCGATCGCCACCACACATCCATTGGTCGAGCCGGTCGGGCCCCCCACCAAGGTACAGTCCTGGGTGAGTCCGAAGAAGAAGAAATCGGTTCCGGTAGACACGGCGCCGGTGTCTGCCGGGTTCGTGTAATCCGGAACGGAGAGGCTAGCGGTGAATCCCGTGTATGTCGGACCTGAGCCCGTCAAGCTGGTGACGATCACGCCCCGACCGTTCAGGAAACTTTCAGCGGTGTTCTGCATGTAAACCTCTTGCCCAACCGCGATATCGCTGTTGTTCGCCGTAACTGTCAGAACACTTGAGGCGACGGATGTGGCCGTGATGGTGTCTGCCGCACCGGCATAGGGATTGAAGAACTCCGTCCATCCTGTGCACCGGTCGGAGTTGGATGTGGAAAGTTTCTGTGAGGACGCGGGGAGCGAATTCATAGTGGCCCCGGTGAACCCGAAGACGTACTGCCAGGGACTGGTGTCAGCGAGACCGGTTCCGCAAAGACTGACCACACCACTCGAGGGGTCGTTGAAATAATTATTGCTGAAAGCGGGCTGGTAGAGATGGAGCTTGGCGCCGGTGATGCCGCCTTCGCCGATTGGGGCTATCACGGTTCCAGTGCCAGTTAGATCGGCGGTTTGGGTCTGGACAAGAACGGCGGAAGTTCCGTTATTGCCGTCGACAATGAAGGTAGTACCGTTGGTGACATCGACAATCGGCGGGGACACGATGCCGGAACCAGCGCCTCCAGCCACCCCAATCACCAGCGTCTCGATCGCGCCCGTGGTGGTGTCGACCGAGTAGAGGTCGCCGCTCAAGCTCCCCACCATGACCAAGCCGCGAGCCGAATCGAGAACGGGAGAAGTCAGATTGTAGGGTGAGCTAACCGTAACTGGCCAGTTAGGATTCAGGCTCAACGCGGGCGTCCCATTGAATACAGGCGTGACTTGGTACAGAACACCATTACCCGCACCCATGTACGCGGTATCTGAGGCGTAATCCACCCATGGCGAGGATGTGGTGCTGAAGGCGGTCGGGGAAAACCTCAGTGAAGTCATTTGCGTTGGCGCGACGGCGGCGCCGATGGCGCCCTGGCCAGCGGTCCACGTCAAGACATGAAAAATGGCGGAGCCCGGGCTTCCAGGCACACTTTCGATGAATGCGATTTCGGTTCCATCCAGGGAAAGAACCGGAGAAGTAACAACCCTGCCGCTGGTAACGGTCGTGACGTTATAGGCAAACAGCACGGTAGGAGCCGTCAAGCCGGCGCAAAGTCCGGTGCCAAGGTCGTTGACATACAGATTGTTGAAGGCCACAAAATTGGCCGTGCCGCCATTGACGCCCGGGACTCCCAGTCCGAAGACGACGTAGTCATTGGTGCAATCGGGCGCAGCATTGGGATCGAAAGAGTACTTGGCCGGAAACATGTCTATGTGAAGGCGACCACCCAAGGGGTTAACGTTCCAATCGCGATTCAGGCGGGATTTCCTGGGCAAAACGGAGAGGAGATTATCACCGTGATAGGCTCCCCACTTCACGGCCTGCTGACGTTGCGCCAGTTGCTGCTGAATGCGCGGTTCCAGGTGAATCAACTCCGGATGCCGGGCGAGCGCGTCGCGGCTGAACACAATATGGCTCTGCGACCAGTCATGCGGAACTCCGGTATGCCGGAGAACAGTGTTTTCCTGAGCGCGAATGCCCGGCGCCAGAACGAAGAACACCACACACCACGTGGCAACAGTGCCATAAAGATGCCTTGGCTTCACAGCGACCTCCGATGACGATAGGATTGCCGCCATTGTAGTCGCTTTTTGCTCTACAGGGGGATAGCTGATTTTGGACAACCTGAAGCTCCGATTCTTGACGACGCGTCGAACAACGTATGGAAGAATGGAGGATCTGGGCCCAGCCCACCCTTGCAATTCATGACCGCCACGCCAAACAGCCTTCAGCTTGCCCTGCTATCCGCGGCGATCCTTGGATTCCGTCACGGGTTCGACTATGACCACATAGCCGCCATCACCGACATCACTAGTGTGCAGACCGATCGTTGGCGCGGCATGCGGCTTGGCTTGCTCTACGCCGTGGGACACGCGGCCATGGTTGCCGCGCTGGGCACTGCCGTTATCGTGTTTCAGCTTTCGTTGCCGCACGGCATCGATCGCATTGCAGAGCGGCTGGTGGGCCTGACCTTGCTTATCCTCGGAATCTATGTTCTGGGATCGCTCTTCACCGGAGATGGAGCGCCGCGCAGCCGTTTTCACCTTATGGCCAGGGCGGCGCGCTGGCTGCATTGGAAGATGAAGAGCTACTGGCACGATCACGATGTCCCGCGCCCGGCGGACGAAACCTGGAATTACAGTTGGAGGTCCGTGATCATGATCGGCGTTGTGCACGGACTCGGCGCGGAGACGCCCAGCCAATTGATGATCTTCTTACTGGCAGCCAATCTGGGCGGAACTGGCAAGGGCTTTGTCGGGCTGGCGATGTTCATCGCCGGCCTGCTGGTGATGAACACCGTGATGACCGCTTCGGCGGTAGGACTTTTCGGCTTCAGTTCGCGGCTACCGCGCTTTCAGTTTATAGTCACTGCTCTAACGGCGATCTATAGCCTGGCGGTTGGTGCGCTGTTCCTATTCGGGTCTTCAGGATTACTGCCGCCCTTGGGATGAGGCGGTGGGCTTGGCATCTGCAGGCGAGGTTACTCCGGGTCACGATCGTAGTATGGTCGGGACTGCATATAACCCGCCTTCGTCCAACAATAAATTAAATCCTGTTAGGATCGGTAAGTTAGTAATACAATTGCGAGCGGTAAATTACCCGAGGGGGTATTGATGACCAACATTGCTAATGCAATCGTCCGGCTCCGCGAGGAACGCCGGGATGCACAGAACCAAGTCCAAAAACTTGGGGAAGCTATTTCGGTTCTCGAAAGGCTTACCCGAGGAACGGGCGCAACAGCACACGCGGCGGCACCACACCGCGCCAAGCGTGTGCTTTCAGCAGCAGGTCGCCGGAGGATTTCTCTGGCGCAGAAGGCACGTTGGGCGAAGATCAGGCAGATGAAGAAGGCCGCCTAAACACCAGGCGGGCCGCAGACTGCGCGAGTCCCCCGCGCTGTAGCCCGCCACATCTTTATTGCTGGGAAAGTCTTACTTACACCGTTGACTTCTAGCTGTGTCCCCCGCCGAGTTCGCGCACAATGCTGCCGACAAATGCTTTGGCGTCGCCGAACAGCATCAATGTGTTATCGAGGTAGTAGAGCGGGTTATCAATGCCCGCGAAGCCAGGATTCATGCTGCGCTTGATGACCATCACGGTGTGGGCCTTGTCCACGTCGAGGATGGGCATGCCGTAGATGGGGCTGGAAGCATCGGAACGCGCAGCAGGATTAGTGACGTCATTGGCCCCAATTACCAGGGCAACATCGGTTTGCGGGAAGTCGCCGTTGATGTCATCCATCTCAATCAAGCGGTCGTAGGGAATATTCGCTTCGGCGAGCAGCACGTTCATGTGGCCGGGCATGCGTCCGGCAACGGGGTGAATGGCGAAGCGCACGTCCACGCCGCGCTTACTTAGAGCATCGTAGAGTTCGCGTACTTTGTGCTGCGCCTGGGCCACAGCCATGCCGTATCCAGGAACCACTACGACGCGGTTGGCGCCAGAAAGAATGGCGGCGGCTTCTTCCGGGGTGGCGCTGCGCACGGGTCGGGCTTCTTCTCCAGCCGCGGCCGCAGCCTGCACCTGGCCGAATGCTCCGAACAACACATTGGTGAAGGAGCGGTTCATGGCCTTCGACATGATGATGGAGAGGATGAGGCCCGAAGATCCATCGAGCGCGCCGGCGATGATTAGCAACTTGCTGTCGAGCACGAAGCCCATGGCGGCCGCCGACAGGCCAGCATAACCGTTCAGCAGGGAAATGACGGTGGGCATGTCTGCGCCGCCGATGGGGATGATCAACAACACACCGAACGTCAGCGCGATCAGGATCATGAACGGAAACAGCGACCGCGCTTCCGGGTGCAGGACCAGAGTCACGGCGATGACTACTGCTCCGGCGAGAAGCACAAAGTTGACGAGGTTCTGACCTTTATAAGTCAGCGGCCGCTGCGGCAGGATTTCCTGTAGCTTGCCTGCGGCCATCAAACTGCCGGTGACGGTCAACCCGCCGAGAATGACCTCCAGCGAGAGCACTGACATCATGAAGCGCGAGATGTCGGGAGAGCGCAGGTAGAATTCGGCCGAACCGACCAACGTTACGCAGAGTGCGCCAAAGGCGTGACTGAGAGCGGTTCGCTGCGGAACCGCCGTCATCGCCACTTCCCCGAGTGGAACACCGATGATGGTGCCGAGCACCAGCGCAATGCCGATCAGGCGGTAGTCCACGATGCCGTGGTGTAAAAGGGTGCCGCAGATCGCCAGCAACATGCCGATTTCGCCAGCCCAGATGCCATGTCGGGCGGTGGTTGGCGAACTCATCCACTTGAGCGAGAGGATAAACAGCACGCTCGCGATGAGATACAGGAGTTCGATGACTACTTGGCCACCTGCGAGATCGGGTGCCATCTATTTGTCCACCGGTTTAGCCGCGGGACGGCTGGATTTGAACATCTTTAACATACGGTCCGTGATCAGGAAGCCGCCAACGATGTTGCTGGTGGCCGCGACGACGGCGATGAATCCGAAAACGGCGGAGAGCGTGCTCTTGTGTTCGCCCACGAGCAAGATCGCTCCCACTACTGCGATGGCATCCAAGGCGTTGGTGAGCGACATTAACGGAGTGTGCAGGAGAGGTGAAACGCGCCGAATCACTTCAAATCCGATGAATCCGGCGAGAACAAAAATAAAGAGTGCGTTGATCAGGTTCGAACTGCTGTTCATCTTTCCTCCGTATTATTAGCGCCGGTGTTCCTTTGCAAGATTATTGTGCCAGTGCGGGCAATTTAAGAAACTCGCGGACCCGCGCGTTCACAATCTCTCCGCCGCGAGTCAGGAGAGTCTCGCGCACGATTTCGTCTTCGAGGTTCAAGTTCAACTTTTGGTCCTTTATCAGGTGAGTCAAAAAGGAGGTGATGTTGCGGGCATACATCATGCTTGCGTGGTACGGTACGCCGGCGGCTACGTTAATGGCTCCGATGATAGTCACGCCGTGTTTGGTGACTGTCTTCCCAGGTTCGGTGATGTCGCAGTTGCCGCCTCGTTCCGCGGCCAGATCAACAATCACTGAGCCGAGCGCCATTCCCTTCACCATGTCCTCGGTTACCAAGACTGGCGATTTCTTTCCCGGAATCACGGCCGCGGTGATCACCACGTCGCTTTCCTGGACAACTTTTCCGAGCAACTCGCGCTGTCGTCGATAGAAGTCTTCGTCCTGGGCTCGGGCGTATCCACGCGCGTCTTGCGCGTCTTTGGCTTCGATGGGAAGCTCAATAAAACGTCCACCGAGGCTCTGCACCTGTTCTTTCGCGGCTGGCCTTAGATCGTATGCCGAGACTACAGCGCCCAGGCGGCGCGCAGTCGCGATTGCCTGCAATCCGGCAACGCCGCAACCGATCACGAACACGCGGGCGGGAGTAACGGTTCCGGCCGCGGTGGTGAGCATCGGAAAGATGCGCGGGTGGGAGTCGGCGGCCAGCAACACCGCCTTGTATCCAGAGACAGTTCCCATGGAGGAAAGTGCATCCATGCTTTGGGCGCGGGTGGTGCGTGGCATCAACTCCACGGCAAAAGCGGTGACGCCAGCATTCGCAATCTCCTGCAAGACATCTTTCTCGCCGAACGGCCGCAAAAACCCGATGAGGATTTGATCGCGGCGAAAAAAAGGTACATCCTGCTTGCCGGTCAGATCGTTGGAACCGTAGCAAAGAACCTGCACGACAATGTCAGCGGCCGCAAACACGGCGGCGCGGTCAGCCACGATTTTTGCGCCTTTGTCGGTGTATTGGGAGTCAGGATAGCCGGCTTCGAAGCCCGCGCCGGACTGTATGTGAACTTCGAAACCGGCCTTGGTTAGCGTCGGGAGAACGGCGGGTACAATCGCGACCCGCCGATCCCCCGGATAACTTTCTTTCGGAACACCAATGATCACGAAAACCTGCCTGTATGATTCTCTACAAAGAAACTTGGATTCTATTTGAGGGGATGGACTGGCGCAATTGGCTTTCCAAGAAACTCAAACCGAAAGGGTCAGCCGCAGGCCGTCGCCATCGGTTGATGCCCTAATGTTGGCGCAGTCTTGAACGATCCAATCGGCACCGGCGTCTTCGAGGTCGCGGCGGTGCATGGTGGTGAGGAATGCGATCACTCTGGCGCCAGCGGCCTTACCGGCGCGAACTCCGGCGGGCGCGTCTTCTACCACGATGCACTCGGAGGCAGCAAAACCGAGCTTCGCCGCCGCCTTCAGGTAGGGCTCGGGATCGGGCTTGCCGATCTTGACATCGCTCGATGTGATCATATTCGCGGGAACGGGCAAGCCCGCAACGCGTAAACGCACTTCGGCCAGCGCGCGTGTGCCTGAGGTCGCAATGGTCCAACGGTCGGGAGGCAGGGTGGTCAGGAGCTCGCGAGCTCCCGGCAACAGGACCACACCGTCGAGGTCTTCCATTTCGCGGCGTTCCACTTCGCGGTCTTCTTTGTCTATATCTGCGTTGGGCAGCAACTCACGAATGGTGGTTCGGCTCGGACGCCCGTGCGCCAAGCGAACCACGGTCTCCGGATCAAAACCGTGCTCAACCGCCCAGCGACGCCATACCCGGGCTACGGCGGGAGTGGAATCGATGAGCACGCCGTCCAAGTCAAACAGCAGGGCACTGCAGCGGATCGCTGTCATATTTGTCTAATTATCCAAATCTAGATCGCCGCGGCAGATCGAAAACGAAGCGACAATCGGTGACGGTCAGAGGCACCGTGGACTTAGGATCGGTGCGTGTTCTGAGGCCGGCTGGCGAATGCCGGCCGGGTGGAATTGGTGAGCGCGGCAGGAATCGAACCTGCGACCCACGCCTTAAAAGGGCGTTGCTCTACCAACTGAGCTACGCGCCCCACCAATTTCAATCTAACATATTTTTTCGCGCGAATTTGGCCAGCAGGCGTTTCTCCGAAGGCGTTACGGTGGAGAGAGCTGAGTTCAGCGCCGAACCCCTCGGCTCTCTATTCCATGCTTCGCAGGCCGTGACGTTGACGGGACAAAAGCTATACACTCTGGATTAATGTCGCGTTTCGGGCTCCAGTCAAGACTTGCGTTTCGGCTTTGCCCGATTGTTTGGTGCGCCATACTGTTTGGCGCGGTTCTGTCGCCGACGCAGAGCCACGCATCGAAGAAGGAGTTGCCCACGGTGCGATGGACTGCGGGCGCGCCCGGTTGCACCTTCGAACACACCGAGGACGGACACTACCGCTGGACTATGGTTGGTTCTGACGTGACGGTAGTGCTCGTCATGGATTCGCAGGAGCTGGTAAAAAGCCGGCACCGCTTCTATCACCTCCTCGGCGCATACGTAAGTGCGACGTACACCGGCCAGGACAAGTTTGAGTATCCGGCGGACGTGCGGGTTGACTTCGTTCGTCATCACGACGTTCATGAGAGCTACGAGGATCCCGCCGACCTCTCCAATAGATTGCAGAACGACATTGATACGAAGGTCTTCGAGACCGAGCGCCAGATCAAGAAGAATCCCAAAATCACCGAAGAAAAAACCGCTCTCCTGCGCGAATACGAAAAGGTCGCTGCCGAGTTCATCGAGTTTCTAAGCACGCAGGGCCTCGCACCCACCACGGTGATGTTGAATCCAGGCAATCCCGAGGTCCATGGCTGGGTGTTCTTCTCCACCAAGAACAAATGGATCGGCCCGTGGAAGGACCGGGAGGATTTCCTTTTCGGCGTGTGGATGAAAGACAAAGTTTGGCAATTTCCGGTCTCGCTGCCACCAGTGGAAGGCGATCTGCTTCTGCGCAAGCCACCCGATTAAGTGGCCCGAGCACGTGCGATAGTTGTGTTACAGTTTCCGTGCTCATGGAGATTGCACCAAAAGCAGCGTCAGCGGCCGGGCAAAAGAGGGCCGCGCTTTACTGCCCGATCTGCGCCGCAGAAGTCACCGATCCGCTGACCTGCGGCGATTGCTCGGCCGTTATCTGCCGCCGCTGCGGAACGCCGCTGGAATCTTCCGATGAGCTGGGCATGGGTTGATGCCCAACTCGTCCGCTGCCCCACCCCCCGAAGCTGCAACCACCGATGAAAGTCCGAGTCTTGTCCGCGGACTTAGTCTGCTCGACTCCGTGCTGCTGCTGGTAAGCGGCATCATCGGCTCTTCTATTTTTCTTACTGCCAAAGATATTGCCGGGCCTTTGCCGAATCCGACATTGTTTTTTCTGGTGTGGGTGCTCGGCGGAGTGATCTCGTTGTGCGCCTGCGTCGCCTTCGCTGAACTTGGCTCGATGTTTCCCGACTCCGGAGGACAGTACATTTATCTGCGCGAAGCCTACGGCGACCTGGTTGCCTTTCTTTACGGCTGGATGTTGTTCGCGGTCGCCAACGGCGGCACTATTGCGGCACTCTCCGTCGCCTCGGCCGCGTACATGGGAAATATCGTTCCGGCGATCTCGCAGGAGCATGTGATTTTCTCGCTGGCGGGCATGCCGTTCACGCGGGCGCATGCAGTGGGGCTTGCGCTGATTGCCATCCTGACCTACGTCAACGTTTTTGGACTGCGCTGGGGTGCGCTTCTACAGAATGTCTCTACCTGGACAAAGTTCACCGCGATGGCGATCTTCGTTGTTCTCGGCTTCGCTATCGGCA
>Ga0210383_10001853_pt1 | contig 19280 bp, 18 predicted proteins | sample IncBWC14OmetaG_FD_160072 | JGI IMG/M metagenome (GOLD analysis project Ga0210383, IMG submission 160072) | Forest soil microbial communities from Barre Woods Harvard Forest LTER site, Petersham, Massachusetts, United States - Inc-BW-C-14-O ...
CAAGAACCCCGGCCGGTGACGCAGTACCTCGGCGATCGTCGCCAGCAAGTAGCTGTCATCGCTACCGGCGTCGAGCTCGTCGGTGATCCGCTGATTTACCCGCGGCGTCTGCGCGACCAGCTGGAAGGCCCATGCGAGCTGCGATGCGGTGGTCTCATGCCCGGCGAGGACGACCGAGACAATGTTGTCTCGCAGCTGGCGGTCGGTCATCGCCGAGCCGTCGGGCAGTCGTGTGGCGAGCAACGCCTCGAGTACGTCTCCGCGGGCCGCACTTGAGCACCTTGCCCGCCGAATCAGTCGCGCGATGAGCGTGTCCACCTCGGCGCGATCTCGCAGGAACCGTCGCCAGGTCGCGTGCCAATGCGGCAGCCGCCGTAGTCGTGGCTCGACCAGCACGAAGCTCACAGTGACGTCGAGCATGTCCAGGATGCGCTCCTGTAGCAACTGCAGCTCGCTCGAGTCTTGCCCGAAGACGACGTGCAGAATCACCCTGAGCGTCAGGCGGCGAAGGTAAGGGTGCAGCGCTACCGGCAGATCGGTGGGCCACGTGTTGATCTCCTGGGCGGCGATTTGCGCGGCAATTTCCGCGTGCGCTTCTGCGGCGCCACGACTGAAGGCGGGCATGATCGCTCGGCGTCCGTCTGCGTGTTGCTCCTCGTCGTGCAGCATGAAGGAGCTCGGTCCGACGATCGGCGTGAGCGCCTGCCCGCCCGCACCGGGGTGGAGCACCGACGCGGGCGCGGCCAGCATCTCGCGGATGTCCTGGGCGTCGGAGAGGAGTACCACTGGTGGCAGATCGAGCGGATACAGCGTGAAGCTGGTGCCATACAAATCACGGCAGCGCTCGAAGAAGCCGAGCGGTGCCCAGCGACAGGCAAGGGTTTGGGCGAGTGAAGGGAGCGGAGGCGTTGGTGGTAGTTCGCCTCGCAGGCGGATTGCAAGCGACGAGTGGTTGGGTACGGGCATCAGCTCTCCTTGTCGTTGTGGTTATGTGCCGCGTTGGGCATAGGCGATCCGCCAGAGACGTAGGACTGGCATCAGGCCGAGGGTCAGCGAGCCCCCGGATCTGGCGATGCGCACGGTGAGGTGTCTGGTGGAAGGTGCGCGCGCGGCGTCCTTGGTGAGATACATCGCCACCATGCAGGCCGTGATCAGGGTGTGTCTCTCTGCGTTCGGAAGCTGCTGAGAGGCGCGGATTGCGCGCTGGACCAGCTGGCCGATCCGCTCGACGGCGGTCTCGTGCGTGGGGTAGTGGGCGACGTAGCTGTGATCGCCGTTGAGTTCGTCCTCGACGCGATCGACGTAGCTGTCGAGCATCGTCGCGGCGGCCGTCGTCCACGGGCTGTACACAGCACGCGTGCGGGTCAACAGCTGCGTGGTGGTGTTGCCGTCGGCGGCGAGAGCAAGCAGTGCGAAGATCGTCAGCCCGGCGCTGGCCGCGCCGGATAGCTCCCACCAGGTGACCTCTGTAACCCCGGCGAACTCGCGCCTGGCCCAAGCCTGCAGCAAGGCATCGCGTGCGAGCGGATCTGGCTCGTGGTTGAGAGCGAGTACTTCAGCGCGAGCCGCTTCGGTTGCGATCAGGGGAGCCACTGCCTGAAAGCCGGGTAGGCGTTGGCAGTTCTCCCGGCACACCTGCACGAGCTCGCTCAGGTAGCCGCCGTCGTGCTTCCACGGGTGATGCATGTAGTAGTCGCGCGGTGCGCGCGTGGGGTCCAGCGCGTCCACGAGCGCGGTATGCAGCTGTACGCCGTTCCTTGGCTCGGCAGCGCGCTCGTGGACGCTGTCGAGGAAGTCCCACATGATCTGGTAGGCCACCAGCAGGCGCAGCAGCGGCAAGCTGCGGGCAGCCGGCAGGATCGAGAACAGCGCCGCGCCGTCGGTCTGGCCGCGCTTGCGCCGCAGTGCGCTCAGCGCGTCTTCGCGCAGCGGCTGATCGGGGATCGATTGTGCTTTGGCCTGCCAGCGATGGACCTCGCGGGAGACCGCGGGAAGTCCCCACGCGAGCTCCCGCGCCGCGCTGCGGGCAAGCACCCACAGCTGACGAGCGGTGAGCGGCGCGGGATCCGTGACCTGATCTGAGGTTCGAGCGGACGAGGTCGCGGGCGGTGTTTTATTGCGTCGGACTGACTGTTCTTGGAGCCACACGAACCACCAGATAGCCAGGCACGGACACAACCGCAATCGCGACGATGGCTACTAGCGCGAAACTTGACGCAGCGACCGCGGTTTCGATGTTGAGGGAGATCGGGAACCCGGTGACAGTCGCCAGGGCGTGACTCAAAAGCAGCTGGCCAGCGATGCCGAAAACCGCACCGATCAGACACCCGGTGCCGAGGATCAGGGCGCACTCACAGCAAATCGAGCTCCACAGGACACCCGCCCGATACCCCTGGACCTTCATGTCGGCGAAGTGATCGCGGCGCTGCCACAGCATCGACCCCATCGCCACAGCTACCGCGAGAGCACCGGAGATGAGGACCAGCAGTCGGATCTCCCCGAGTCGCGCCAAACCATGAGCGGCGAGCGCGTAGTGACGTCGTTGGCGTTCAGCGGATGTTTCGACGACCAGTCCTGTGTTCGGGCCGAGTAGGCGTTTCACGAGCGAGCGGACGTGCGCCGCGGTGGCGTTGGGATAGGTCTGGAGCTGGTAGGCGCTGGGTGCAACGCTTACCCATGCTCGTGCGTAATCGCTCGAGGCGAGGATGATCGAGCCCGGTGGCCAGCCAAGGTTGCTGGTGAGGGCTGCGACGCGCAGCCGAGTGGGATGGGGTGCTGGCAGCGTGAACATCTGACCCACGTGCAGGTGATGTTCGGATGCGAGCGCCTGCGAGAGGACGGCCCAGCCGCCGGCGCGGATCTCTGCGCTGGCGGCTGTCAGCTGTCCGGCCAGAAGCTGCCCAGGTGGTATCGGGTGCTTGCTGTTGGCCGGTGGTGCGAGTACCCACAGCCGCCGGTTGCCCCAGTCGAGGAAACTGCCCCGGTAGATGCCGAGCGCCCGCACGCCGGGCAACCGGCGGATCGCTTCGATGTCGAGCGCAACGAACGGGCTGGTAGCTAGCACGCTCGTCTGGCCGTTGGGGCTCACCCACACATCGGCGCTCGAGTCGATGCCGTGGGCGGATGCGTCCAGGCCACGGCGGAGGTTCACCTGGGCGCCATCGATGGCGACACTGCCGAATACGGCGATCGCACCGGTGGCAGCGATCGCCAACGCGCGTATGCGTGTGCGCGACGATTTGAGCTCGCTTGCCACCAGTAGCGTGGCGGCACCTTCGAGCGGTCTTTGCACGGCGTCGAAGGCTTTGATGACTGCGTCGAACAGGAACGGCAGCAACAGCACGAGCGCGAACAGCAGCGTCACACATCCGAAAAACGCGCTCTGTGGCCGGGCGAGCAGAATCGTCGTGCTGATGCCCAGGCAGGCGATGCCCCCGGCGAGTCTCGCCAACGCCCATGCTCGCGAGGATGTGCGTGTGTGCAGGTTCGTCTGCAGGGGGCGCGCGAGGATGTCACGGACTGGCCAAAGCACGCCGATGGTGGCGGCTGCGAGCCCGGCGCCCACCGCTAGCACAATGCTTCGTGCTGTCACCACTCGCTGGCTGCCAACTGGAAACGCCGCGGCGAGATAGCCGGGTGCCGAGTGAAACACAGCGATTGAGAGCAGCTCGCCGAGCGCGAGCCCGAGGATGCACGCGACCGTTCCGATCACGGCGGCGTCGAACAGGAGGATCTGTACGGTCATTTCCCAGGTCGCGCCATGAGGTGTGAGGAACTGGATCAAGCGGCGCCGCGCGGGGACGGTGACGAGCATCGCGGTGAGTGCGAAGAGGAAGCCGACAAGCGCGCTGATTGCCGAGAACAGGCTCTCGCTCTGGCTCTCCGGCGTCGAGGCTACGGCGAATAGCCTGGCGTCGTAGTCAGCCGGCTCGACGTTCACGTTGGCGTTCGCCGCCAACCGCTCCAGCTCGGCACGGACCGGCGCCAGTCGTCCGGCGGCGGGCCGGACGAAGATCCTCGTGATTCGTGGTCCGATCGCTGCCAGGTGCTGGGCGTAGGTGAGTGGTGCGAAGGCGATAGGGCTACTCACGAGCCCGCCGATTTCGCGTTCCTGCAGCGTTGCTCCCAAGTAGGTCGTGGTGAGCTTCGCGCCTGTCTCGAGTGTCAGCTTTTCGCCCACGTTCAAGCCGATGGCCTGCGCGAGCGGTGCCGGTAGCGCGATCGCATGCAGGTGTTCGAGTTGATTGTTGGAGAAGCGCAGAAGGCGTGGGTTCTCGGCCGCGACGAGCTTGGGGTCAGTGCCAATCAGATCGATCGACTGCTCGCCCTCGGGGCCAATGATCGTCGCCTGCTGCTCGAGGATCGGGATGGCGATGCTCACGCCGGGGAGACCATTGACGCGTTGCAATAGCCGTTCGCTGACGCCAGCTGGTCCGCGGGTGTCCAGCTGGATCTGCTGGGTGTTGCCGACGATCTGGGTGGTGAGATCCTGGACTGATCTACCGAGGCTCGTACCGGCGACCTGGGAGGCGAACAGCAGCGCAACGCCGCCGGCTATCCCGAGGATCGCAAGCAACTCTTGGATCACCAACGTACGCGCGCGTAGACGCGCTCGATACAGATAGAGCAGATCGGAGAGACTCATGCGGCTATCGAATGCGGCTCGTAGCGATGCCCAGCGCCCGACCGGCCGCGGCTCGAGGGCTAGTGGTGCTTGGTCGGGAGGCCCATCTGCCACCGGGTGGGCCATATTCAGCAGCGCTCGTCACCCAAGCTGACGGACGTGTACTCGGTGATCTGCCCATCACGCAGTTCAAGTCTCTGGTCGGCGAAGCCCGCCGCCTCGGGATCGTGGCTGGCAAGCAGCACGGTGGCGCCCCACTCCTTGCACACCTCCCGCAGGAGCGCAAATACCTCACGGGTACGGACCGAGTCGAGATTCCCCGTCGGCTCATCGGCTAGGACGAGCTTGGGCTGGGCCGCTAGCACCATCGCGATCGTCACCCGCTGACGCTCTCCCATCGACAGCGACTCCGTGTTGTCGGCCAGGCGGGATCCAAGTCCGAGTCGGTCGAGCATTGGGATCAGGGTGGTGTTGGTCTTGCGCTTGCGCCCCAGGACGAGCTTCAATGAGGCGCTGGTGAGCACGCGGGCGCCGGGCGTGAGATCGTGAGGTGCGCTGATGATCCCCAGGTGGTGCAGGCGGTAGGCGTCTACCTGCTTGCGAGTCATGGCAAGGAGATCGCGGCCGTCGACGAGGATGCGGCCGCTGTCTGGCGTGCTCAGACCGGCGATCAGATTCAGCAGCGTCGTCTTGCCCGAGCCGCTGGGGCCGTAGAGCACTGCTAGCTCGCCGCCGGCGACCGCCAGGCTGACGCCGTCCACAGCCTTGATCAGGCCGCTGTCTCCCGCCTGGTAGTGCTTGACGAGATCGTGGAGCGCTAGCACGCGTTCATGCTTCGGGAGCCATCACGTCTGCGCTCGAAAGGCAGAACTTCGGCATCCGTGGCAGAAGTGCCTTGGCTGGTCTGGTCGGACATGAGGGTCAGGCGGCCGCCGTCGAAATTGAGGATCCGATCGGCCACCAGCGCGGCATCCCAATCGGAGACACTCATCAATACCCCAAAGCCCATCTCCTGTACCAGCGAACGCAATGCCCTACCTGCCTCCTCGGTTCTGCTTGCACCGAGCCCGTCGAGTAGATCGTCGATCACCAACAGCTTGGGCGAACCGACAGTCGCACCGGCAAGCGCAGCCAGCACGCGCTCCCAATTGGAGATATCGCCCCAGCGCTGTTCGGCCACAGCACCGATCCCCAGCCGATCGAGCGCGCCGAGCGCGAGCGAGCGAGCTTCGCGCAGGCCGCGCCTACGTCCCATCGCAAGCGGTGCGGCCACCAAGTCGCGGATTGGTACGCGCAGGCTCGGCTCGCGGCGGTCCAGCCAGCGGATCTCGTGTCCCAGTAGTCGCCTGCGAGCGCGCTCGGTCAACGCCGAGAGCTCGCGATCGCCGAGCCACACCTCACCGCGATCGACCGGGTCGAGGCCGGCGGCGAGCTTCAGCAGCGTCGTCTTACCCTCGCCGCGAGAGCCGATGACAGCAACCACGTGTCCTGGGTCGACCTGCACAGACACATCGACCAGCACGCTCACCTCGCGCACACCGCGCCAATAGGACTTGCCGACGTTGCGTACCGCGAGTAGCTCGCTCATCGTTGGCTGCGCTCGCCGCTCAGTAGACGTTCCAAGCGGATCCTCAGCTTCTGCAAGCGCTCGACGGCGTTACCCCATAGCTCGGCTTCGTCTTCCATCCTGATCAGGTACAGCGCGTCGTTGAGGCTGCCCGGCTGCTCGCGTCGCTGTGCCTGCTCGAGATGCACATTGCCGTGAGCGACGGCGAACTGACGAGCACAGTGCTGCTGCTGCGCCCGGAGTTTCTCCACCAGGCCTGCGATGTCACCACGCGCGACCGCTCGCGTGTAGAAGCTCAGTCTCGCCTGCAGTGCGTCGCGCAGTGCAGGCGGGTCCGGTTCGGATGCGACCAGCCACTCCATGAACTCCTCAATGCCCTTGTCTTCAGCCTCGTAGAGGCTGTATGACGGCTCGGCTCCCTCGCGGACCAGGCGCAGGTAGCCGCCGCGTGTCAGGTTGCGCAGGTTCTGGTGAACGGTGTTCTTCGGGAAGCGAGCTGCGCCGAAGTCCTCAGCCAGGCGTAGCGCGACGTTGCCAAGCGTCTGTGGGCCGTCTCCTTGAACGACGATGCCCAGCACCGCAATTCGGGCGGAGAGGGCGGCCGATTTGGAAGGGGGCATGACCGGCCAATCCTAGCCAACGGGGATGCGGTCATGTTGTCGAATATCGAATGAGTTCGCCGCAGCGACGTTAGTAAATAAAGAGGTTTTTAAGGGTCGGCGACTACTTCCGGAAGACGGGCTTTCGGTTTGTGGGAATTGGCCTAAGATTGAGCGCATGACCGGTGGGGGAACCGGCGTGCGGTTGCGCCAGGCAGTGCTCGTTGCGCAAACGCTCGAGCCCGTAGCTGGGCAACTGCGCACAGCACTTGGCCTGGGTGAGCCGTTCAGGGATCCCGGCGTGGGGGAGTTCGGTTTGGAGAACGCGGTGTTCGCCGTGGGAGACTGTTTCCTCGAGGTGATCTCACCCACGCGAGCAGACACAGCGGCGGGCCGCTATCTGCAACGTCACGGCGGCGACGGTGGCTACATGGTGATCTTCGACTTGGAGGATCTCGATGGAGCGCGCTCGCGCGCGCTTGAGTTGGGCGTGCGCGTGGTGTGGCAGATCGACCTGCCTGACATCTCCGGTACGCACCTGCACCCAGCGGACATGCGCGGCGCGATCGTCTCGCTGGATCAGTCGCGGCCCTACGGCAGCTGGCGCTGGGGCGGGCCGCCCTGGACTGCCCAGATCGCACCCGCGGAGCCCGGCCGGCTGGCGGGGATCACGGTGGCCGTTGCCGATCCGCAAGCGGTGGCCGCACGCTGGGGCCAGGTGCTGGGAGTGGCGGTGACGAAGGGGGAGGCAGGTGCGGGAGGCGCCGGTGCGCTGCTGCGCTTGGACGGCGCCGACGTGCGTTTCCGCGAGGCTGCCGAGGAAGGCACCGAAGGTATCGTGGAGATCGTCCTGGAGCTGCCAGGTGGAGCAGACGCCATCGAGCTTGGTGGCGTGAAGCTGCAGCGGGTGTAGGATCGCGAGATGGCAGACGCCAGCGCGATCGTCACCGGAGTGGACTTCGTTGCGGTCCCAACCAACGACCTCGACGCCGCCGTCGAGTTCTACGGCACCACCCTTGGCCTGACTCGATCGGTATACATGCCGGCGCACCACTTCGCCGAGTTCGAGACCGGCACGGTGACCCTCAGCGTGGTCGTCTCGGAGAGGTTCGGCTTGGGCTACAACCCCAATCGCAACGCGCTGGCCCTGCACGTCGAGGACGTCGCGGCGGCACGCGCCACGCTCATCGAGCGGGGCGTCGAGTTCATCGGCGACACGCTCGACACGGGTGTGTGCCACATGGCGTTCTTCGCCGACCCGGATGGCAACGCGCTGATGCTCCATAACCGTTACGCGCCACGGGTCACCAACGGCTAGGGGCGCCCCGAAGGGCGCCCCAGTCCGGCTTCGAGCCATGTGAGCGACTGTCCAGCTAGAACAGGCGCACCACCTTCGACATGCTCGACTTGCCTGGTACCTCGACGAACAGCGTGTAGCGGCCGTACAAGCGCGTCTTGTGCGCCAGTGCGATCTGTGAGCCCAGTCGGCCCGCGCCGTAGGCCACGATCTTGTGGTTACGCGCGAGTGACACGATTGCTCTGGTGTTGGCCGCTACTCCTTCCTCGCTGCAGGTGACTTTGACATGCTTGCCTTTGCCGGTCACTTTGCAGAGGATCAGCTCCGCCGGTGGGCCCTGTGGCCCTTCCTTGCCTTCCGGTCCTGCGGGACCCGGTTTGCCTTCCGGTCCAGCTGGTCCTGGCGCGCCAGCTTTGCCTTCCGGTCCTGGCGCTCCGGCTTTGCCTTCGGGTCCAGCCGGCCCTTCCTTGCCTTCTTTGCCTTCCTTTTCGGGCGGAGAGACTTCTTTTTCGATCTCACCCGTTTCGTCGTTCAACAGGATCTCCGACGCGCGTGTGTCGGCGGTGTTGAAGTCGAACATGTTGTCGAGCGTTCCCGAGGTGGCGTCCTCCGAACCCCCGCCGATTTTGCCGAGACCCCAGTTTTCTTCGATGAACTTGGGTATCGAGGACTGCTCTGTGAACGTGCCATCGACGTAGTTGCGGCGCGCCCACGGTGAGATCACGAGCAGCGGCAGCCGCGGGCCGGCACCGCAGCGATCCTTGTGTTCGGTGTTTTCAGCCGTGACAGTGCCACATTTACCAGCACCGTTGAGTGCGTCACTGGTGTCATTCGACGGGTCGACGATCGGACCGAGCTGGTGGTCATACCACCCGTCTGAGTCGTCGTAGTCGATGACGATCGCCGTGTTGGCCCAGTACTGCGACTGCTCGATCTCGTTGATCTCTTCCACGAGGAAGCGCTGTTCGTCGAGCGGGTCGGAGTTGCCAGCGTGGCCGTTCTCGTAGGCAGGCGGCTTTAGGAAGGAGACCTGCGGCATGTTGCCTTCCGTAACTGCCTTGTTGAACCACGACATGTCGTACTGGTGGTTGACCGCTTCATTCAGTTTCGTGCCCGCGGGGTCGCTGTAGCCAACCTGTGCAACCGAGCTGGGCGAGACGTGGTCGGGGTTGGCGGTGCTTTCGTAGAACTCAAACGGCTCGTGGTGCTGGACGTAGTCGGTGACTGTCGCGCCGCCGATGTTCTTGTGGCTCGATCCACACACCGCGCGTTTTTCGTGCGCAGCGTTTTCCGTGGCTGACGGGGTGAAGCCACCCTGGAACCAGCCCCAGGTGACGCCCTTTTCGTTCATCAGGTTGCCGATGTTCTTGCCTGTCAGTGAAACCGTGACGCCCGTGGGCAGGCCTTCCGAGTTGAGCGGGCTGCCTGCGTTGCTGCACTGGTCATAGTACGGTTCGCCGTCGCCCTGGAGGACGCCGTTGACGACCGCGGAGCTTGTGCCGCCGTGTACTTCGGCTCCTTCTGTGTCGCCGCTGACGAGGTTGACTGCTCCTGGCGATGACGGTCCGAATTGGTTGTCGTAGGAGTTGTCGTTGAGCGAGTAGTGCTGTGCATAATCCCACAGCGCGGTGACGGTGTTGCCGTCGTAGTAGTCCATCACGATGCCCTTGGGGCCATATTTCGAGGAGTTGATTGCGCCGGTTTCCGAGCAGCTGCTGCCGGTCGTCTTCTGTACGAACTCATTCATCAGGCCGTTATCGAAGGCTTCCTGCTCGGGCGTGTAGCTGTGATTCTGGTCGCAGGTGAGCGCTTCTTCGGGGCCGAGTCGCTTCGGATTGAACTCGTTGGGGTTATTTGTGAGCAGGCCGTTGGTCAGGCCGTTCACGCCCGGAGTGCCGGGGAGCGCATGGAACTGGGGCTCACCGACGGGGTTCAGCGCGTACGGGTAGGTACCGAAGTAGTGATCGAACGAGATGTTCTCGGGGAAGATCACGACCACGTGTTCAATTGGGGTTGACGCGGCCGGCAATGCTGCCGTGTTCGGTGATGATGCGCTCGACATCGAGATGCCGAGCGTGGCCGCTCCGAGAGCGAGCACGGCGGCGAGCGCCGCCAAGACCTGCTTGCGGGTACGCAAGGTCGATTCTCCTTTAGCTTCGTTGGGCGGCCATTGGCACGGCATCGCGCCTCTGCCCCCCAGAACGAGGCGCTACGCACATGCTGCCCGCGGCAGCGGGGCCGATATGTCACCAGCCGGTCACCGAGCGGTTGTGATCCTGTGAATGGCGATCGACTCAGCCAATCAGCAACTTTGCACCAGTGCGCCGGAATTTGCGGCTGTCGGTGGGGCGTCGATATCTCACTCACATTTTGGTAACAAGCGCCCCCATGGGGCTTGCTTATTGTTGCTCCGGTCTGACCGCCTGCACCACGCGCGCGGCCGCTTCGTTCTTGGCGAATTCACCATCCGCGAGTTGCCCTCACCTCGACTCCTGCGCGCTGCCAAACCAGGCATCTGGATGCTGGGTGCGATCGTGGCTCTGGCGGCCTGCGCCATCGTGGGATCGGCGCTCGCGCCGGATGGCTCCAGTAGGGCGAGACCGTTCGCGGTTTCACGGCTGGCGCCAAAGAGCGCCCCCAACCCGCTCGCCGGGCGCCTGTCCAAGGTGTACGGGACGAACATCCCCGCCAGCCGCTACGGCACCGAAGTAGCCGACCTCGAGGACGAGGGCACGAACCTTGCCGGGGAACAGGTCTCAGAGCTCTCGCCTCTGCCACCTCGCCAATTCGTCGTGCCGGAGAACGAGTATCGCGCTTACGCTCAACGCTGGATCGCAAAGGCCGTCAGCGGCGCGTCCTCGCTGCGGCGCGCGCTCGTGGCCGGGAACCGGGCAGCGGCGCAGCTTGCCTGGGCGACCACCTGGAGCGACTATCTACACCTCGGTGCCGTATATGGCTTGTTCGCTGCGCAAAACCAGGCGATCGACGGCATACCCGGAGTGCTTCCTGGAGGCAGCGCCAGCCCTCACTTCCTCGGCCTGCACCGCATCGAAATGGGTCTATGGACGGGCGCGAGCCTGGGCTCGCTGATCGGCTACGACAAGCTGTTGCAGGGAGCGCTCCAGCGACTGCACGCCGTGGTCGCGCACGCCCAGTTCACGCCATTGGAATACGCCACTCGCTCGCACGAGATCATCGAGGATGCGCAGCGAGATCTGCTGAGCGGCTCTGAGGTGCCATGGAGTGGTCAGGGCGTGCTCGGCACCGCCGCCGGCGTCGCCGCCACGGAAGAGGTCGTCCACACGCTCGAGCCGCTGCTCTCAGGCCGTGAGAACACCGAGGGCGAAGTGCGCAGCGAGCTGCTCATGCTGCGCGGGCTGCTCGCGTCGATCGAGCATCGCCACCACGGCTCCTACCCGAGCCTCGCCCAGCTCGGCAGCTACGAACACGAGCAACTCAACGGCTACGTGGCCGGCGCGCTGTCCGCACTCGAGCAGATGCCAGGCACGCTCGAGACGGAAACCCGTCGCCCGGTGGCCAAGTTGCCGCAGCCCTCGCCGGCCGAAAGGGCACAGGAAAGAGCTGAGGAACGACAGGCTGAAGGCACATCGTGAGCGCGCTCGACCGCCGTCAGTTCCTCACCCGCTCGGCGACCCTCCTCGGCGCGGGCGGACTCGGTGCGTTCGCCGGCGTCGTCGCCGAGGCAGACAGCCACGCAAGTGCACCCCAGCAGAGCTCCGTCGAGCAGTCGCGCGCGACGCTCGCCGCCGAGCTCGCCGCGCGCGTGCCCTTCGATGGGCCACACCAGGCTGGCATCCTCACTCCTGGGCAAGCACAGGCGACGCTAGTGGCGCTCGACTCGATCGCCCCCGATCGCTCGACGCTGATAGTCGCGCTACGGAATCTCAGCGAGCGTGCCCGCTCGCTCACCCAGGGCGGCACGGTCGGCGCGGAGGAGCTCGACGACCCGCCACCTGACTCGGGCATCCTCGGATCAATCAACGCACCCGATCAGCTAACCGTCACGATCGCCTTCGGGGCATCGCTGTTCGACGGTCGCTACGGCCTGCACGCGCTCAAGCCGAAAGACCTGGAAGCGATGCCGAACTTCCCACATGACGATCTCGATCCCACCCGCAGCCATGGCGATGTACTCGTCTCTGTGTGTGCTGGCCAGCGAGACACCGTGGTTCACACCGTGCGCGAGCTGATGCGCTCGGTCGTCGGTCACATGACACCGCGTTGGAGTATCGACGGCTTCAAGAGCGCCAGGCGCGGACCCACCCCCGCCAACAGCCCACGCAACCTGTTCGCCTTCCGCGACGGCACCGCTAACCCCGACGTCGAGGACGCGAGCCTGATGGACGAGTTGATCTGGATCCCGCCCGCCGAGCACAGCTCCGGCGAGCCGGATTGGGCAGCCGGCGGGACCTATCAGGTGGTGCGCACGATCCGCATGCACGTCGAGTTCTGGGACCGGGTGGGGATGTTCGAGCAGCAGAACATGATCGGTCGCTATCGAGTTACCGGTGCTCCGCTGGGCGGCACCAACGAGTTCGAGGATCCGCGCTATGACCTCGACCCGGCAGGCAAGCGCATACCCCTGATCGCCCACATCAGACTGGCCAACCCGCGCACCACGCAAACCGCCAACCAGCGCATCCTGCGTCGCGGCTACAACTACGAACGCGGCATCGACGAGGCCGGCAATCTCGATCAGGGGCTGCTGTTCGTCGCCTTCAACCAGGACATCCAGCGTCAGTTCGCCACGATCCAGAGGCGTCTAGAGGAAGAGGAAATGACCGACTACATCACCCCCGTGGGTGGTGGTTACTTCTTTGCACCTCCCGGCTCACGCAGCCCAGGGGACTGGGTGGGCTCGGGTCTGTTCGTTTGAGTAAGCATAGATAACGAACGCCCGTATCTATGAGGAAGGGCACACCAGTGGCTTGCGACTCGCTGGTTCGAGGCACATGTCGACCCGCTTGGGCAGCTTGCCGCGACGAACCATGAAGCGGGTGTACTTTCCGATCTCGCCGGGTTTGGAGACCAGGATTTCCAGGGTCAGACCTGAGGGCAGGGAGCGCTCGAAGCGTCGAAACTTGACTGGAGCGACGCCTCGCTGGCCTGCCACGACAACCCGTGTAGTCAATTTGATCGGACAACCCCTGCCCTTGCACCTCAAGGTGATCCGTGCTCCCGCCGGCGTCTGCTGCACCTCGAGCAGCTTGAGGTTGACTCCGTAGGCAGTCTCAGTGCCCGCGATCCGCACGACAGGGAACGGCTGCATGAGCAACAGCGTGGGGCTGACCACATGGATCGTTTCACTGGCGAGGCCTAAAAGGCCTTCCGCGTTGGTCACGCGTAGCTGCACCGAGTGGGCGCCGGGGGTGGAGAACGAGGTGCTCAGCACCGCTCCAGCACTCTGGAACGGACCGCCGCTCGTGAGAGCCCAAGCGATCGCTGTGATCGGGCTGGTGGCATCGGTCGAGCTCGAGACGAGCGAGACGGTTTCGCCGGTCCGTGGAACGGAGGGGAACCACGTGAATGAGGCGACCGGAGGCGCCGGCGAGGGAACCGTGACAGCCGGCGTGGGGGTGACGGCGAATGTCACCGGGTCGCTCCTGCCGGGAGGGTTGCCAAGCGAGCTCGCTTGGGTGGCGAGGGCGGTGTATTCGCCGCTCGGCAGTGCTGGGCTCGCATCGCTGGTGCTCCAGCCGGCACCCGTGCCCGCCGCCGTCGCCGTCGAGACGACAGTGCCGCTCGTCGTGGCTCCGGCATGAATTCTGACGGTGATCGGGGTTATGTCGCTCGCGGTGCCCGTAAAGGACGGCGTCGCGTCATGTGACGGCGATTCCGGTCGGTTCAAGGTGACCGTGGGTGCCGACGTGTCCACCGTGAACGTCACAGGCGCGCTCGAACCGACTTCCGATGCGAGGTTGCTCTGTGTGGCCTGAACGGTGTATGTGCCGTCTTCGAGAGGTTCTTCTACTTCGATCGACCACGCCCCATCCAGGAGCAACAACGTGCTCGATTCCTGTATGACCCGGCCGGCGATGTTGGGGCCTTCGTAGATTGTCAGCGTCACTGCGCCAGCGACTTCTTCGGCGAGCCCGCTGAAGGACGGCGTCTGGTTGTTGCTCACGCTCCCATCGAGCGGACTTGCGATCGTCACATCGGGCAATGTCGCACCAGCGCTGCCCACCGGTCCGACAGCCATCGCCACGAGCGAGATCCCAGCCACTCGCCAGAGCCCTCTTGCAACGCGTCTCATTGAGTAGTGCTCACAGGCATGCGAAGCTCTTTCTGCTGCCTAACGACTCAAGGTAGCAAGCTCAGCTCGTGCACTCGAACGTTGGGCCACATGCAGAGCGCATCGCGTCGCTGCCGGAAGTTCTAGCGTCCTACTGGCCCTGAGCGGCAAACGCGCTACCAAGTGCGCTCGCCAGCTCGACGGTCCTCGGCGTGGTCAGGGTTTTTCCGTAGTACACATGCGGACAGCAGCGGATAGAGCGTCGCCTCTCGCAGGTCAGTCTGTGTGGAGTAAGGGAATCCATACGGGAGGCGCCATGCGCTCATTTCTGCAGAAGATCACCAGTCTCACCCCAATCGCCGCCGGTGCGGCCGCGGGGATGATCGTGCTTGGCATCATCTCCATCGTCGGCGGTAGCTATGACCACCAGGTCGTGCGCGACCAGCTCGGCCCACAGAAGATCTACTTCCCCAAGCCGGCCGAGTGGCCGAACCTCAAGCAGTACGAAGGCCAGCAGGTTCTTACCGGCACCCAGGCCAAGGCCTATGCAGAAGACCAGATCGGCCCGGACATGAACAAGATCGCCGGCGGCAAGACCTACGCACAGGTGAGCGAGGAATGGATCACCGGAGGCATGAAGAACGAAAAGCTCGCAGGTGAGCGCACGACCTTGTTCATGGGCGAGACGCTCAAGGGCCTCTTGCTGAACGCGTGGGGCTGGGCGCAGATCGGCAGCATCGCCGTGCTCGCAGGCATCCTCTTGATCGTGTTCGGTGGCGTGTTGTTCCTGCTGCCAATGCTCAGCTGGCGCCTCAGCCTCAGCCCGGAGAGCAGGCGCTCAGGATCGTCACGCGTGCGGAGCGTGGCACCGTCAGCTGGCTCACCCAGCTAGCCCGTAAAGCCGGCGGCAGCATGCTCACTGCTCTGCGAGCCGCCGGCTACTCCTAGCAAACGCGCCACCAAACGCGCTCGCCAGCTCCGTGCTCGTCGGGGTGTCATCTGCGTCGACGAACGCCTGCACGAGCATCCCGTCGGCCGTGGCCAGCAGCACCGATGCGAGGTGTCGTGCCTGCACCGCGCTCAGCGTGTCAGGCATCGACTGCTCGATCCAGCCGGCGATGCGTTCGCGTTGGCGGTTGTAATGGGCCGCCAGCTGCTCGCGCAGCTCGGGCGAGCGCGCGCTGCGCGCCAGCGCCTCTATGAACGCGTTGTAGTAAGGCAGGATCGACTCCTGCTCGTCCAGCATCAAGCTCAGCGAGCTCGCCATCAACCCCATCGGTCCCGCGTCCACGTTGGCCCGGATCGTCCGACCAATCGTCTCCGTCCACTCCTCCAGTGCCAGCCCAATCGCCTCGTTCAGCAGTGCTTCCTTGGAGCCAAAGTGGTAGCTGATCGACCCCAGGTTGGTGTTCGACGCTGCCACTAGGTCGCGTGCCGTGATCTTTCCGTACGCACGTTCGCGCAGCAGGCTGCGTGCAGCCAGCAGCAGTCGCGTGCGGTGCGTGTCGCGGGTCCTACGCGTACCGCTGGTCGCCGGCGGTTCGGAAACTGGGCTGGACATATTCATTTATACATTGTATAAGTCATGGTGCGAAGCGTACTACGAGCATATGGAGGCTTGAAAGATGGCGATTTCCCCAGAAGCCACGCAACGGGCGTTCCCACCCGCCGCAGCCCAGACTGCGTCAGCGATCGACCCTGCATCCATCGGCAAGCCCGCCACGCTGCGCAAGGCCACCGCCGAGGACGTGCCGCAACTCGCGCAAGCGCTTGCCGGCGCCTTCAACCACGACCCCGCGTTCGAATGGCTGCTGCCCAACGAGCGCAAGCGGCCTGCCGGGCTGCGTCGGTACTTCGCCATCGAGCTACGCGCTGTCGGGCTCGCGCGCGGCAGCGTATGGACCACCGATGAGCTTGCCGGCGCCGCGCTGTCCAGCGATCCCGGCAAGTGGCGCCTGCCGCTGCATTCGCTCGCCTCGCACAGTCGCGCATTCCATCGGGCATTCGGCGTTAGGCTGCCCCGCGCTGTGACGTTGCTGACGCGCATGGAGTCAAAGCACGTACGCCAACCTCATCACTACTTCCCAGCAATTGGCGTCGCCCCCGAGCATCAGGGACAGGGCCTCGGGAGGGGGCTCATGGCACCTACGCTCACGCGCTGCGACCAGGAAGGACTGCACGCCTACCTCGAGGCATCAAGCGAACGCAACGCAGCGTTGTATGAGCGGCTCGGCTTCCACGTCATCCGCGAGCTGCACTACGGCGCCAGGCAGCCACTGCGGCTGATGCTCCGCCCGCCTTTCGCGTCCGTCCGGAGCCCATCATGAGCGCCGGCGTGCGCGACAGGGCCGCCGCTGAGGCCGCCAAACACACTCGCACCATGAGCTCTGCCCGCGACGGGCGCCTACTGAGCGCGCTCATGCTGCCCTTCTTCCAGCTGCGCCCACCTCGCGGATACGGCATCATCACCACCACCGGACGCAAGACCGGCAAAACGCGACGCAAGTGCGTACGCGTGATCAGGCAAGGCAACAACGCCTACCTCGTGCAGCTGCGCCTGCCCAGCGTCGCCGTCAAACATCCCGACAGCGCCGCCGGCTCGCTGTGGCACATCCGAGCCAACCCCAACGTGTCTCTTCGCATCCGTGGCGGCGACTTCGCAGGCGTTGCCCGCGAGCTCACCGACCCCGACGAGCTGTCCATCGCCAGGCGTGCCATTTGTGACACCGTCACCCTGTTCGACTACGGCGAGTGCGACCTGCACCTACGTGGGCTGCCCACCCGCGCCAAGATCATCGAGCTGCATCGCTATTGGTTCGACACTGGCATTCCGTTGGTCGTTGAGTTGGAGGGGTAGGCTGGCCAAAGTTGCTGCAGCGGCGTTGGTGAACGCATGATCCGGCTGGAGGCCAGCGATAGCGTGGTTAATCGCCTCTGTGGTGGCATTTTTCTCCACAGCGTCAAGGCCTTCCTCGGTCATCCCTGTGACGATATTAGCTTGAGGCTCTGGCGGCATTGCGTAGCCCGGCCCCAGTCGAGAGGACCATCGCAACTCGTGTCTAGTCTCGTTGCCCCATGCCTATCGAGCCGCGACCGATTGTCGGACTGCCCTTGCCCAGAGTCGCCGATGCGTATGTGACCGTCGAGAAGTTGCAACAATGGATTCTCGCCGACCGGGGGCATGGGCAAGAATGGGGCGCGGTCTTTCGCGTAGCTTCGACTGATGCCGAACTTGTCTGGCGCGCAATCGTCGATGTCGTGCGGCAAGCGCTAATCCACAAGATCATCGATCTTGGTCGTGACGGGATCGTCTGTGGCGTCGACCTAACGCTCACCATCGGATTGCGTACCGCCGGTGTACGAACTTCCTGGCACTACGCACATACAGGCGCCGCACCCCGCCTGGTAACAGTGTATCCAAGGCTCTAGAATGGATGGCTATGCCTGCGGTTCATGAGATCACAGCATTCGATTTGGTTGAACTGGCGATACCCGTCGGCGACATTCCAGCAGGAGCTAGTGGGGGTGTGCTGGAGCTGCGTGACGACGCTACGGCGATGGTTGAGATCACATCGCTTCCGTTGGATGCCGTAGACCGCATCATCTTTGTGCCGCTCGACAGGCTTCGCCGGCTCAGCTGACGCCAGTCGGCAAGTCTGCCGATGCCGGGTCTTAGTCTCCAGGCTCCAGCACCTCAATCCCCAGCGCTCCCGCCCACACGCCTGCCAGCTCCACGATGTCAGGCCACTCCATTGCCAGGCCGCGCAGGCTCTCCACGCCCTGAACACCTGTGAGCGCACTGCGGCGCAGCTCGCAGCGCTTCAGCTTCGCGCCTCGGAAGTCGCCGTTGGTCAGCTCGCAGCCGTGAAAGGCAACCGACTCGAGGTGCGCCTCCATGAAGTCCGTCTGCGTCAACACGCAGTCCTCGAAGCGCACACGTTGCATGCCACACGAGCTGAGCGACGCCAGGTCGATGCGACAGCCGTGGAACGTCACGTCTGTCAGCTCGCCTTCAAACAGCGACATGCCGGTCAGGCGGCTGTCTTCGATCACCACCCCCTTCAGTCGCGCTCCCCGCGCATTCACATTCGCCACATTGCAACTACTCAGCACGCTGTCCAAGATCCGCACGTGCTCCAACTGCGAGCCCGACAGATCTGTGCCAGCCAGCCTCATCGTCTGCAGCGTTACGCCTCGCGCCCGCTGGTCCACCAGCGACCCGCCTGATAGCTCAAGCTCTGCCAGGCGGATGTCGTGCTCCAGGGTCGCTAGCTCGAGCTGCTCGAGCTGCTCGGGAAGCTCTGGTCTGGTGGGTGCTACCGCCGGCGGGGACATCGCCGACAGCCAAGCAGATCGGATGATCCGTGGCCGCCCCGCCCGCTGAGCCGCCGCGTGAGCTCACTCCAACAGCTCATCCAGCGTGCTGTTGCTCAGCACCGACCTAGGCTGCTCCGCGACGATGTCCGACCCCGGCCTCGCATCCTCGTCACGGCGCTTGATCAACAGCCATTGCGGCTTCTCCCCTGAGCCGGTGCGTTGCAGTGCAAAGCCGCCCTGGAGCTTCTGTCCGTGCACCACAAACACCGCGTGGCCGCGGGTCAGCGCCTGCGGCCACTGCACCCGGCCGCCCTGCTCATAGGTGCCGCGGTCCCACACGATCACCGCGCCCCCGTGCTCAGCGCCCTCGAACGCATTGTGTTCTATTGAATGATCCGGGACCTCAACCGCGAGGCGCTTTACCGCGGGGTCCAGTGACGGTCCCTTCGGTAGCGCCCACGAGCGCATCACCCCTTCCACCTCCAGCCGCAGATCGAAGTGATGGGCGCTCGCCTGATGCTCCTGCACCACAAATGCGCCCGCGCTCACGCCCCTGATCGCAAACTGCTCGTGGCCCTCAGCACGAACCTTCTCAACTGACACCTCAGTCACCTGCGCGTGGC
>Ga0210383_10001854_pt1 | contig 19279 bp, 27 predicted proteins | sample IncBWC14OmetaG_FD_160072 | JGI IMG/M metagenome (GOLD analysis project Ga0210383, IMG submission 160072) | Forest soil microbial communities from Barre Woods Harvard Forest LTER site, Petersham, Massachusetts, United States - Inc-BW-C-14-O ...
AGCATTCTTCTCGAGATAGACGGCGGCAGCCAGTCCACGGACGTTCCCGCTCTACCGAGTCTGAAATGGACGAGGACGCCTTTCCCCCCAGCGAAGTCGCTTACTCAGCGTCACCGCCGTCCATCACACATTCACCACGCTCTGAAGCATCCCCTTCACCAAGTAACTGGACCTCAGCGCACGAGCAGGCCGCGCAAGAAGCATACGAAGTGGAGTTAGCAGACCAATACCTGTACGACCTCATGCGACGTTTTGCAAGTGCGACGAGGGCCTTAGCAGTGTATGATTGCCAAAAGTGCTTAATTGAGCTGGAAGGGCTGCCTCACGTCCATCAACAATCACCTTGGGTTCTGGCTATGGTTGGCAGAGCACATTATGAGAAATTAGATTACGCTTCTGTACGTATTTTTGTGACTTCCTAACATTGTCTCCTTATTCAACATTAACCTTTTGCCTCGTTTCCAGGCTGAACGGGCCTTTAAAGCCGTCCGAACCCTGGAGCCTTATCGCCTCTGGGACATGGAAGTATACTCGACGCTTCTTTGGCACCTCCACCGGACTGTAGAGCTCTCTTTTCTTGCGCAAGAGCTCCTCAATATCGACCCACAGTCCTCGCAGGCGTGGATTGCGGTAGGGAATTTATTCTCGCTACAAAAGGAGCGGTCGCAGGCCCTGACATGTTTCCGACGTGCTGCACAAATGGACCCGACATGTGCTTACGCGCACACCCTCAGCGGGCACGAGTCGATAGATGAGGACCTCGACAGAGCGATCAACTTTTTCCAGTCGGCTTTACGTGCTGATCCTCGTCATTACAATGCATGGTATGCAGGTTCAGCCTCGGCCATCAAATGCTTATCTTCTGACGTTATCGCAAGGTACGGATTGGGAACTTGTTACTTGAGGATGAGCAAGATTCGCCTGGCCGAATACCACTATCGAAAGGCTGTCGAGATCCACCCTAACAATGCAGTACTGCTTGGATGTGTGGGCATGGTGCGTGGAGTCGCGCATTGAAAACTACGGTTCCGTTAACTTGAATTTCTTAGGCTATCGAACGGCGTGGAGATCGGGACCCTGCCCTTGCTCTCTTTGACGAAGCCGTACGGCTTGCTCCTGAAAATGCTCTAGTTCGTTACCGAAGAGCAAAGATTCTTATCTCAATGAAGAAGTACCCAGTAAGTCATTCTAAAGCTTTCTTTTAGGGTCCTCATTATTGACCACACTCATCGACGACGTGTGCAGCCCGCAGTCAAGGACCTGGAATATCTCCGTAATTCCTCACCAGAGGAGTCAAATGTGGTCTTCCAGCTTGCAAAGGTGTACCGATTATTGGGCGATGATGTCAAGTTTGCGCAATTGCTCGCGATTGCGCGTGATATCTCGCCAAAGAGTGTCAATAAGATTAAGAAGCTCTTGGAAACAATGAAGGATGAGGGAGGAGACGACCAGATGGACGAAGGATGAGACGAGCTAGATAAACACTAGCGCCATTTCTTGTAGATATTACCTGACATACACAGATCTTATGCCAAAGCGGATACTGAGCTGGACCGAGTTGAGTCGGAACCGGACATTGGTCCGACGTCCGATGGGTTGGCTTGATGGATCGAGTCATTGTGAAAAGACGCGTAACACTATTTAAAAGGGGCCCTCTTCTTGCTCTCCTCCCACACCCACTGTGTCCACCACAGAATGTCCGCCTAAGACTCTCCGCGTCCTGGTCTTCCCAAAACTTAAACCTCTTATTTCTTGCATCGCCGAGTCACCGAGTTGACTGTCTGGCGGAATCTTGAAACAAGTATGGTTAATAAACTCGCCCGCAAATCCAACAACGGCTCCCTCCTCTTCGAACCCGAAATCGTCGATCGTATACACCATCGCTGACCACTCCTTCTGTGGGTGTCCGTTATGTTGAAGCCGTGTTCGTCGTCACTAATTTTTTGCTATCCAGACGCGCCTCACTCCCACCACAACACCCCGGCACTCCCTATGGCTTCATCTACTATGTCATCTGATTCTTCAAATCTATCTACACTGGCCCGTTCCAAGCTGCACTTGTCTGTTGGTGGCAGCTTGCATCGCTGGGTGCTCCTAAAAAACTCGATTATCCGTTCACAGCCCCTAACCAGCACTACAGCCACAACCGACCACCCAGATGTAAATCATGTATATTCTCTTGATGATGGGGACGACGACGACGACGAGGTGGGCGCAGAAGAGGAAGAAGACTCATTCATGTTTCCAGACGCTGGAAAACTTGTTGATAACAAGACAGCGGATGTCAATACTTCCGAAGCTCAATGGCTTGATTCTTTGTTGGAAACACTTGGTGACGATGACGATGACGATTTCAACGTGGATTCAGACGTCCATGTATCAGCTCACCCAGTGGATGATGACGAAGACCAACTACTCAGTCCATTGATGTCCCCCCTGTCCTCCTCAGACGATCTTCCGAACCAGTTGACCTATTACCCACCACCCACCCCTTTATCGTATCCCATTCCATATCCACCATTTCACCCACCGCTTATCAATTCATATGAGTTCGACCCCACTTTTGATTCATCGCTCACTTCCATTTCATCACCATATGACAACCCACTTCCTTATCTTGACGATGTAGAAGATCTCTCCATACCCGATGCTATAGAAGACACCTCGGACGACGAGTCGGAAGCACCGCCGACACCCTCACTCGGCCAGTCGACTTCGTTGTTATCTCTAGTCGACCCAGCTTCCATTCCTCTTCCTGCGGAGCGCAGCAGACGAAGGCACCCTCTTGTTTTTATCAATACGGACGATTCTTACTTTTACCCTTTCGAGCTTGATCCCCTTCCTTTCCCAGACGATCGCCACAGTTCATATAATGGTCAGCAAGAGTGCTAGCCGTCGTCCGTATATTCCTCGTTGTCATAGTCGTACATACGCACCTCCGTTACCGCGATAGCTCAAACCACATGTGGACCGCTTTGGCGATGTTTGATTTTGATCACACCAAATCTTATTTTTTGTGAGCTAGATACAAATGCCCTTGATGTAACCCGACGGCCGAAAGGCTCAACTTCGGCCGAGATTCATATATATTCCGATGCCACGGAAACCGACTCCGACTCAGTGGGCAGCTTGGGCAGCTCCGAGAACCACGATTCTGATGCGAGCTCTGGCAGACCAACAAACTGAACTGACATGTTGTTGAAGGCTGTTGGCCAGCAATTTGATGCGGGAAGTTGCTGGCAGTCCAGGAAAGGGACTGTATAGAACGGGAGACCTTGAGTGAGATTGGAATGCGAGAGCCACGAAGGTTGGGAAAGCCAGCAACCTCACTCACCGATTCGCGAAAGGCAAGGGGCGTTGGTCTCCATTTCATGGGTTGAGTTACTATTTAGGAATGTTATCGGTCAAGCCAGGGAACGTTGCAAAAGCGAGGATCTCACCTGTCGACGTAATCATTGAGACGGTTGGCTACAAAAAACACGTTGGCGAGGCGTTCTTGGGCCCAATTTGCCCTTAGGATGTTCTCATGTAGGCTCATTTCGCAATGTGGCATGAAAAGCATCGTAGGGTCTTCTATAGTGTATTCGCCGCGCTGAAGGAGAACCGAACCCATGAACATTGGTAACTCACGGCAAGAAAATGGAACCTGCTCTGTTTTCAGTCAGCAATTGAAGGTTGAGCTCTAGGAGCAGGGCCTTGTCGTCCTCCGTGAAGACAGGATCATATATGGATACTTTTGCGCGATCCTGAATGACAAGATATACAAATTGATGTTTGAATACACACGAGATGATGCACACACGATGTCCAAGTGTTCACAAAGCTCGAGGAGAAACCCGAGCTGCACACGAGCATCTCGGGATGAGGCAGGACTTCCGAGACCAAGACATAGAACATTGGGCGAAGTAAAGGAAACAGAGTTCAGAGAGTCTCGCAGAATTTCTACAACGGTCCCTCTGTTACGAAATATCAAAAACGGGCTCGTGAAGGACAGACGTTGGCATTGCGTAATCCAGCCACGATCGTGGCCAAGTTCCGTTGCAACACGTTGCATCAAGACCGACAAGGGTGGACGTTCCTGGCGGAACTTATTTTTTCGTTTCTTGCGGGAAGTAGGAATGAAGTCGGTATATGGGAAAGAGGTGGGTTCTTTAAAAGTGGATGCAGAGTCGGAGGGAATCATATTGGTAGTAGCAGCTTGAGAATCAAACATGTACAAATTCACGATTGTGAGTTGGCGAGCTGGTTCTGATCAGGTTCATGATCAGTGCCTGACTCCAATTACTATATTCGGGGTTCACACACCCTAGACTATCAATCCACCTTACACGTGATGGGGTACCCTCGATTTTAACTTCGCCGAAACTTCATGTTTTGCCGCCTCAATCAAGGTTCATTGGCTGAGGTAGCAAACGATCACGGATCAGAAGAGGTAATCTCTTTTGAAGACATCTCACAAGGATCGCTGCGCCCAAAGGTCATCCCCAAGATAGGTCGCAGTCTCGACTCCGACACCCTTATTCAATTTCCGCATCTCTTCTGTCCCAAGCTTTGTGAGTCCGACGCCAACAGCATGTTCCTTTCCTTCGGCGTGAATCGCAACAGGAGTCCCAGCTGATAGCGCAGCGTCAGCTGGAGGTAGATAACCCCCTGCGGAAGTGAGACCGGGGCACATCATGTGAGCTCCTGCAAGCAGGAAGCGGATGGCGCCACGATCGACCTTTACCATGGGAAGGATGTACGGATCTATAAGCACAGGGTTCAGCGCTCAGCAGAAGCACGGTAAACATCAACTAGCCGCTCACACTTGTGAAGTAATCGCAACGTGGGATAGAATGGACCATCGAAATGTTGAAAAATGAGCGGTTCTCCGTGAACTGTATATATCGAGATATGTTCTCGGCTACAATTCGCACATCTTAGGTCAATGAACAGTGCAAGAATTGACAGGAAGCGGACCATTTTACATGAACAAGACCCTCCTTCTTGGGCCATATTGATTCGAGGGTTTCAGGCTCTATATTCCATTGTGTGAGGACTGCTGTTCGGATAGACCGCTGAATTGACGATTTGATCGGTGTGTGTCCTGCAATATCGGTGGAAGGCTGGAACCTGGTTCGAGATCAGAGTACATCTTTGAAGGACAGTACTCAAATATACTTTTTGAACATACTAAAGACAACACTGAGATTTGACTGAGATTTAGAATGATGCGAGCGGCAGTAACATTCAAGCGACCAATGTTTGTGTTACTTAACCATGTGACACGAGCTGAACCTCAGGCTGGGAGTGGCAGTGACTTGATCAACATTCAATCTACATTACTTCTGTTCCCTAGAGCTAGTAGTACATAAAGATTATCGAGAGCGCCGAGTACAGGAACGATAGCAGAGGTGATTGGTAAAACAATGAGGGTGAATAGTGGGAAAGGGAAAATGAAGAAAAATGAAGGCGGGTAGAGATCGCTGGACGATAGCCAGGAACGGCACGACGCAAGTGAAATGTTCTGTAAGAATGCGAGGACCAATACTTCATATCCTTCAGCTCAAATGTCCTCGTCTTTGTCCTCTATCTGATCAGGCTTCAGCATTCCCGGAATCCGTCTGGCGGCTTCACGTTCTTCCGTCGCTCTTCTCTCAGCTTCGGATTCCTTTTCTTCCAAGAAGAGTTCGGTGTTGTCCCCAGAGAATTCTTTAAGCTGAATAAGGAAGTCCCGGAGGGCCAATTTGAAGCGGTTGATGTCGCTATGATACTCGCCGAGACCAGTGACAAAGGCTTGCACTTGCGAACTACAGGAAGCGATGTTAACCGCAGAATTCTTGAGAAGTAAAGGTCAACATTACTTTTGGACATGAGGGAAAGCAGTTTTCAGCAAATTTGCGCAATATTCCCGCAAGAACAATGAGTTGGAGATAGTCGGATCAGCCATTTGCGTGGGGTCAAATAAGGGTGTCTGGATCATGTTCAGTTCGACGAGCTGGAACATACGCGCAAGGAGAACGCTCTGTAGCTTGAATCCGCTCTTGTGATCCGTGTCAGTCAACACAAAGAAGATGTCCTGGACGATGCTGAGGAAGTACTGTTGGAAGAACGCATTGCTAACCGCAGGGTCTGCTGCACTAGCAAAGTTGTTGACAACCTCCAAACACACTGGAAGGTATAAAACACGTCAACTCCGGTCAAGGCAATGGAAGGAATTGAATACATACAATTTAATCCTGTGTCTGCGATATCGCGCATAGTGTGCTTGATAGCCCAGATGATGCTGTCCATGAATAGTTTAAATTGTGTAGGTGGCACGCCCAACAATGCTGCAAGACAGGCATCGTCAATGTTGAAATATATTACAATATCCAGAGCTGCACTCACCTGGGAAGCAATTTAGGTTGATGGCTCGAAGAAGCTTGAAGAACCCAACACGATGCTCTGGGAACTCGGCAAAATCTTGGTTGATCATGTTCAGCGTTGGCTCAAAGACTGCGTCGAGAACGGCTGGTATTTGAGCCGTCAATAGGGACTAAAAGGCATCCATATTAGTACCGCTGTTGTAGAAAAAATGTAGTGAAAGTATACTCCAAGACGGCCTGTAATTGTCGCCATCACATTTAAGACCTCCGCATCTCGTGCTGTCGGTACATTCCGATGATAGTCTCCTAGAATGGCGTCGAGCAACGGTGGTATGAAATTGAGGTTGACAGCTTCGAGATCTTCTGCCTTCTTGATATATGTTTCCATGAGCTTCAAAATCTCCTTCTTGACTGTTCGCAATTGCCGAACTTTCGGTGTCTTGGTTGCAACCAGACCTGTCAATAAAAGCATCAAGAAATCAGAATGTCGGTCTGCCAGGCATGATTGACGATGGAGAACTGAACCTTCTTTGAGAATGGTTTCGCTGATGATACCGCTGACGGCTTTGTACAAGCCAAGCATATCAAGGAATATTCGCCCAATCTGAGGTAAGTAGAAACTGCCGATAGACGTGCAAGCAGACACATTGGTTTTGAGCACGTTCGACAAAATCTTGATATTATCGTTGCTTGATAACACATCCATACTCTGCGCAGCTTGCGCCATAAGCGAGTCCCACTGAGGAACAAAGTCAGTAAAGCGTCAATAGAGAAGGTAAATCCGAACGTACCGCGTTATTTGGCAGTTCCATCAGCTTCGCGATCAACTTCTCCTGCTGCGGCTTATTGGGTTGGGCAGAAATCATGTATCCAACTGCTTCGTAGAATGTGTGAACCTGCAGTGTGGTCAATACGGCAGCAGTAAACGTGAAACTGACGGAAAGTACCTGTTGAGGGGATAGATCCACGGTAATTCTGTGCAGCAACCGCAAGATTTCATCGACAAACGGTTCTTGCTCGCCAGATTGTTGCATGACGAAATGCCGCCGACACTTTTGTGCGATTTTAATGAATGTATCGCAAGCCATGTCTTGGACACCTGTATGAGCGAAAAATTAAGATTCCTGAATTGACAACTCAAGTGATTTGCATAGGACTTACCCTCGTGCGTCTCATGCATGAACTCGAACAGCTTGTTGACGACAGTCTTCAAAAACTTCCAATGAGCTTTGAGGAACCGCGGGTATTGCCCGACGATGTACATGATGTCGGATGCGACGACAGCCTTGTTGTCCTTACCACGCTTGATCTCACATAGGCCCAACAGGTCTTTGATGACGGTTACCAAAAAGCGTTTCTCTGTCTCCTCGTCTATAAAAGCGAAATCACGATTGTTAGAATTGGGGGACAAGAGAAACTGATTACGCACTCATCGCTCCCGAAATGGAACCAATCGCCCAGCAAAGAGTGTTGAGATTCTGCCATGACCACTCCGACCCATCGACCTGCTTTGCGAGCTTTTCCGTCAAGATTGTCTCTGTGTCGGTAACGTCAAGATGGGTGAGGTACACCAGCAACTCGCGCATCGACTTGTAAAGCACAATCGTATCGATCTCCTTCATGAACTCGCGGACGATCTCGCCTTCTTCGTTCTCGACGATCAGAACCTGTAATCGTGCGATGGTGTAAGTATCTACAGCTTTGTAACGTCGAGGTGTGAAACGCACCTCCTCAGGCTTGACCATCCGTTCAATAACCACCAACCGCAGATTCGACAACACATCGCTATAAATGTTCTTCCTCAACGACATCCCACTCAACATATTCTGTGCCCCATTCGATCCGCCCAAACTCAACCCCATTAACAGCCCTGACTCGCCAATCGGCAAACTCTGGATCTCTTCATACAGTTCTGCAACCAACTTCAACCAATATTCCAAACAGATCTTGAATATCTCCCGCTCGTCCACCTGCGAGACTTTCACCATGTACAAATGCGCGTTCAATAGCACGTCGCGGTTAGGTTCGGTCTCAACGGCTCGGAGATGGTTCGATAAGAAGTTGGCTAGGAAGAGGGAAAGGTTGAGCACGAGCTCCTGACCAGCATCGCCTGCGTTAGCATACGCCTGGGCAATGTTCGTGCTGGGAGGGATCATGCGGTTGACGGAAGTCATTACCATTGCGAAGAGGATGACGAATTTGGGGTCATATTCTGGACCGACATTGAGGGCCGCAATTTCAGCCAGGCACTTGAGCGTAACGTTGCGGAATTCGGGTGCTTCGAGGAACTGTCAATGCATTTATTATCAACGTAAGTCAGACGGGAAAATGGAATGAATGACTCACGCGATTTAGGAGGAGATCGATTATTGTGGTTTCAAAGATGTATCCCAATGGAATCCAGTTCAAAAATCTCAGAAGCGTCTCCAATGTAGCCTTAATCAAGGATGTTTTGTTCGCCTCCTCCAAGACCTCCGAGCACAGTTTGAAAATCTCGGAGAATTCGCCGCACATTTGATTCTTCAAGTTTTTGATCTTGGTTTGCGTCATCTGCTCTGCTGAAAAGTCGAAAATCTCTTCTGAGAGCAACTTCATGATGACCATGTTGTTTTCACAGAGGGAAAGACTTGTCTTGGAGGATTCGACCAATTCTGTGATGAAGGAGGGCCAGTTGTGTGGCCATTCTTGTTTCAGGATCTGGATCGGATGGATTGTTAAATGGGATTGAAGAGAGAAATACAATCGAGGCGTACTTGGACAAGCGCAAGGTTGAGTTTGTTGATATATGTCTTCTCCTTGCGCAACATGGTTTCATCGGACGCAACCTTGACGGTTACTCCGACGACAAAGTTTCGGATACCTATGCAGATTTTTAAATCAAAACTGAATGTCATCGGTATCAAAAAAAAACTAAGATCACACCTTGCCGCTGTCCGTTTGGTAGCGTTTTCCACCGTGTAGTGATAAGCTTCTCGAGGATCTGCAGACCAATGTACTTGATGGAATGTTGTGAGTTAGTCCACTGATCCTATCTGAAAATGTAATGATCGCACCTTGGCCTGTGGAAATGAAGATCTTTCCAAGATGTCTGGCACCCTAGTCCAGGCTTCTGGATGTTCTTGAAACTGAGTCAGTACTTGCTGCGCCATTTGTTGCTGTGGAGCGCAAGGGGAAGAGCGGCATCAGCGATCGGCGGGACATCGTGAAATCAGACGAAGTAGACGAACCTCTTGACCGACACCGGTATAGAATGTCATGACAACCTTGTCCATGAGGGCGACGTCGAAGTCCCTCGAGAAATCGAGTAAAGCCTGTATGAACGTTCAACAGGGACATATCCGAGAAAATTAGACAGGCTGACCTCCATGATTGCGGAATGATAAAAAGAGGAAGACTGTAATTTGCTCAAGTGTAAGGGTTCAAGTCAAGGCAAAGGGTTTGTGTTAGTCGTAGGATTAGAACTACTAGAGCTAGAGAGTTCAGAGTCTTAGTACGAGTACCTCAGTCGACACGACGTTGGGCAGAGGGCGCAAGAGTCACGCGGTTTGTAGCTCCGCCCATTCAGCAACACACGTGATCGCACAGCAACAACGAGCAGCGGGTTAGGGTTAGTCCCATCCTCCACCGTGATACGCCTCTGCCAACTCCTCCCAGCGAGTTGTGAATGGACGAGGAGGACAAGCAACATCCCGTCATTCAACCAGGTTCGATATCGTCGTCGAACAAGCGCAAAGTAACACAGAACATGGATATTTGGGACCACGTTGTTGGAACGCCAACCGATTCTTCGACCTTGCCACTACTATTGGTAGCTCCGCCGCTCTGCTCCCCAGTACACCGCCCAAGCCCACATTTGAACCACACCAACAATACGCTGCCCTCTGCTTTGCAACATGTATATTGTGCAACGAAAATGTTGTTGGTGACATCGATAATTATGACTCTTGCCAGCAAATACATCAGCCTCCCGATGTTGGGACACAAGAATGAGCTCCGGAATCCTCTTAGCTCTAATGATTAGTTACTAGTAACGAAGCTTTTTCTATAGGAGAAAACGCGAGTCGAGTTGCTCGCCGCTTGTCTTCAATGTCGTGCTGGAGAGAGTACTACCTTCAAAGTTCAAACGGAACTTGAAGATTTCACAAAGTTACCAATGTCAGGCTGCTTCAGGCAAGAGTTCAAGTCAATTCAAGTTGGGACTCCTGATACAATAAAATAAACGATAAAAGGCTCAGATACAAATTAGTGTCATTCAGAACTGAGAATACGCGGCAATATTATATTATTAGTATAGACGGAATTCAAGTAATGTCACGCTGCACGTGCCTTCCGACGTGACGCGTCAACTTCAGTCTTCCGACTCTTCAACCATTTCAACATTCTCCTGGACTACGACTTCTACCATGTCAATAGACGTGCATGAGGCCATGTTGGCATTCTAATTATTGGATGTTAAGTGAGTCAGGTGTACTCACCATTTTTCTCTTTTCAGCAAAGCCATCCGGGACATGGCTCCGATCATTGATCCAGAAGAGGACTATCTCAGCATCGTCGGCGCAGAGGAAAAAATTGCTGCTACACAAACAAAAAGAAAAAAGGAACTTGATGAATCCCAGGCCCATCTGAAAGGCATGTTGGAATTATTTGCTCCTTGTCATTTACCACTCACACAATCTCCTTTACAGCACTCTCGAGAATTCTGGAAGCCGCCCGCATTTCCTCCACACGACCGCCCTCCATCCCTTCAACTGAAGCACACGCCGCTACACTCAACGAACTCGATATCAATCGCCTATCTCTAGCCAAGTCTATCAGTGACGTCGAGGGGTTAGCCGCAAGCAAGGAGGCCGAACTCGCCGCACTCAAAGAGGAGGCACGCAGACTGGAAGACTATGATCCTGCCGTGGAGCATGAAAAGGAACTGGATGGTACCGCGTGAGTGACCGCTTGTTGTATCATTCGGCCTTGCCTTGCCATTATTTCCATGTCGTCTATGTTCTTGACGTGATTTGTCATACAGATTGCGAATACAAATGTATCAGAGAATGGGCTTCGAGCCAGTCCCTGACAAGAATGGGAAAATCACCAAAATGCTTGTCCGTGAGCAACGGTTCCTGACATTTCAAACACACGGATGTAATCTGAATTTCGTGCGTTCAAAGGTGCACAATCAGGCGATATCCATTCTGTCGAATTCGATGGCGGCAAGGCCGACTTTGTATATGCTCAACTGCTTTGGAAGCTCGCATCGTTATGACCATAATGACGCCAAGTTTACGTTCCCACTCTGCACGAACTACTTATTATCTTAAGCTTGTAGCTGGATGTGTACTATTTGCTAAAATTATTTAACTGTAAACGGTTATCTACAGAGCAAGACTCGCAAGACAAAATAATAATACAGCACAAGAAACCACTGAAAGCCAGGTCCTTAACCATCTTGACTGCGGAAAATCAGGGTTGAACAAGAGGTTGGGGTATCTGTCATTTATTTAATAGACGTCAACATGGAATGCCCAGTAAATGTGGAAATAGCTGACCTGAACGCCTTGTTTAATAACCCAAACTTTCTTCTCTTTGCACTTCTCTCCAACCTCCTTGACTTTCGCCTCAATCGCGTTCTTCTTCACCTTATGGACCCGCAATTCTTGATAAATGGCTTCAACGAGGAAAGTCATGCTGGCAGCCTGGAGTGAGCTAATTTTCGTAAGGAGGAACGGTAGGTAGGCATCAGGGAAGCTTGTTTTCGGTATAGATATCGTTCGTTTGATTGCATCGAGCACAGGTGCGGGTGCGGAAGGAAGCGAGCCTCCGGTAGAGGAGAAAGGCTTTGGTGTTTGATGGGGGAGAGCGAGGCGATCTGGGAGAGAGGGAACGGCGAAAACGGCATGGGAAGGCGCGACATTCTTTGTCGTCAGAAATTTTTCCTCTACAGGATTGGACACAAAGGTGAAAGGATCAATAGGGAATGGGGTATCTAAAGCAGGAAGTTAAAGGAGGGAATAAATGACGAATGACAACCACTCCTTACCATTGAACAGTTGGATCCGATAGGGTTTGAACGTGTCATATTCGCATCGTCCGACTGTTGATTCCCAACATGGTCCCTTAGCAAAGGGCATAAGAGGAACCACGACCTTCCTCTTCTTGGCCAATTTCCTCTCCCCTTCTTCGGCTTTCCTCTTCAGAGCTGATGCAGGTACGGGGAAATCTGGCAACGACGGTGATGCGGCTCTTTCCCCCAGCGGGGTCCCTGGCTCTTGCACGTCGTCATCGTCAACAAGCCAACTATCCAAGTCAGAATCGGGGTCCTCCACATCGGCATCCTCCTCTTCACCATCGTCGACCACGTCGTCGGCCTCCCCAGCAGCCTCCTCCTCCCATTCTTCCCCGCTGTCGTACCCATAATCAAATACTAATATATCTCGTGCAAATGGGCTTCGGGGCCCAATTATACGTGAACTCCGCGTCCATGTGCCGAAATAGCCCGGGCGGGCATCGTCTGCGAATATGATAACCTTTGCTGGGAGAAGGGTGCGGTCGTGGAGTTTGGAGAGGAGGGAGCGTACGACAGAGATGTCACCTGCTATTTCTGCTTCAGAGAGCTGGGAGAGGATGTCGCGGATAGCCAAGGGGCTATATGTTTTGAGACCAGAAGGGGAAGGGCGGCGGAGGCGGGAATGGTCTACAGATGAAAGTAAGGATGAAATTATGGAGCGGAGACGATCTGGAAGAAATTTGATATGTAACGTTCAGGAGGAAAATCGGAACTTGAAACACGTACCTTTCGCGCTGAGTTGAATGATATCTGCGTCCATCTCCTGGCCATTCTGCCTCTGGACATCTGCCCCACCTACCACTTCGTCATCGTCAATGACAATGACATCCCTTTCTGGCCGGAACCATTTGCCGCGCGTTCTTCTCCTGTGATTCTCCTCTAGAAACCAATTAACCGGAGCAAGATCAGCATCCTTCTTCAAGACAAACGGCTTAAATGTCCGTTCGAAATCTGATTGACTCGATGAGGGACCGGCCTCAGCTGAGTCTGCACCTTTGTATGGCGCACGAGCAATGCCACCTTTGGCCTTGCCAAAGAATTTTGCCATGAGCGAACGCGATTTATTCTGCGCATCCTTTTCCTTCTTTTCCCTCTCAGCTTTGGCAACCTTCTTCTCTAGTTTTTCTTTTTCCTAACGGGTGTTTGGTACTTTTAAGGGGTGAAATCAATGGAATATTGTGAGAAGGACATACCTTGGCTGCTTTCTCGGGATCGGTCTGCTTCTTGGGTCGACCGACTTTCCCTGGTGAATTCTCGGATTGCTACAGAATATAAATAAGATTTGAAAGCAAAGAAAAACGGAGAAAGACGGACGTCGTCTTCCGATTTGTTCATTTTTGAATGGTGGGACGAGCAATGGACGTCGGCGATCAAGCCATTAGTAAATGGATCGTTTGTTGGGTTGATTTTGCTAGTCTCTTTGGGCGGTAGTTTTCCGGTACCCCTGGGGTCGAGAATCATGTCTCGTTCCTCTTGCGAGAGGGCCTCGAACTGAGCGATCAAATCTTTTTTGGCCTATGCAATTTCGATACCTTGATGTACGATCGGATGTATGACACTACTCACCTGGGCCCTCTCCGCTAACCTGATCTCAGCTTTCGCCCGTGCAATCTTCGGTAACCAATCTCGATGTTGTTCCTTCACTTCCCATCGCCAGACACATACAGCAGCGGGAGGCTTTCCACCACCAGGGATTCCGTCTAGCCCATAGTTATGACGAGCTACGATTGCTTTGATGGCGGCTTCAACTACATTAAGAGAGAGTGCTGATGAGGCTGACGACGAGCTTGCATCACCGTCTTCGCCGTCTTCTTGGGTAGGGAGTAGTTCGCGGTGAACGTGTTTCACAAGGGCTGACAGAGTCTTGTCGCTGAGAATGTGGAAACAATGAGGGCTGTTTCCCAAAGAATATTGTATAGCGAATTGCACACCTCTCGTGAACTAACTTCGCAATAAGGGGTCTATGTTCATCAGGAATGGCAATCAAAGGTGGGGCTCCGTTTGCAATACGCTGCTCCAGCATCTCGCGAAACTTGACAATCTCTGAAATTTCGGATCAATTCCTGAGGTTGAGGAGCTAACGCTGCCCGAAGTCTGGCAGGTGTGATATGCAACGAACCTTGGAGAGTCTCCGATTGCTTCTCAAAAGAGGTACATTTCTGCTTGAAAATGACTTTCCCGTTCCTCAATTCGACAAGAGATGACATGGTTGACTTTCCTGTGGGGAATTTCCGCGTAGATTAGCGCCTTTGGTGTTTCAACGACGCGTGAGTCTGGTTGAACTCAAACACACCAGTGGCAGTCGCAGGAACTGTTTCGACAATGCCTGTGAAGCCTATTAGCCAGGAAGAACAAGAAAATTGATTGAAAGTAAACCTTTGTTGATATCTGAGCTTGACATTATGCTCAAAGGGTCTTTCATGAATATGACCAAAGGCAAAGAAAACGGACGACGACTCGGAAGCACAACCTAGCCTTACAGGGAGCCGCGTCCATCACGTCGTGCCGTCACGCGTTTGTGACTCGGCATCGTCAATGGCTTTCTTCAAGTTCCAAGCTCAGTCGAGTAAACCCGCCCAAAAGCACACCGTCGATCCAGCCCTTCAGCCGTGGGTTGAGAAATAGTATGTTGGACTGTTTTAGTAGGGAATGTGTGGGTTAACCGGTGTCACAGTCGCCCGAAAACCATAGACGATGTTTCCGCTCAAGATCACACCGTCGCAGTCCTCCAAAAGACACTCACATCAACGAATGTACGATACCATCCATTTTGATGAGCACAGCTATCTTATTTGATTTAAGCTTCCGCACATGTTGTTCTACGGTCCACCAGGGACAGGTAAGACGTCCACCATCCTGGCCTTGTCGAGACAACTCTTTGGGTGAGTCCTAGAATCAATGCGTAAACTTCATTTCGCCTAACCTTCAATTTCATTCCAGCCCCGACAATTTCAGAAACCGAGTTCTCGAGCTGAACGCGTCGGATGAACGTGGTATATCTATCGTTCGTGACAAGATCAAGAACTTTGCACGGCAAACCCCTCGCGCTCAAGCAGTCGCTTCCGACGGCAAGACATACCCATGTCCACCATATAAAATTGTCATTCTAGATGAAGCAGATTCCATGACTCAGGACGCTCAAGGAGCTCTTCGTCGTATTATGGAGACATACGCCCGGATCACTCGATTTTGTCTTGTCTGCAATTATGTTACTAGGTATGTGATGGGCTTCTTCTCGGCGTCTTGCAATCTCCACGGTAAAACTATTACAGAATCATTGAACCGCTCGCGTCTCGCTGCTCAAAATTCCGTTTCACTCCACTTGACCGCAACTCATCATCTTCCCGACTCTCCTACATCGCCACAGCCGAGCACATCGATGTCGACTCTTCTGTCATCGATACCCTCATCAATACTTCCTCGGGCGATCTCCGCCGTGCCATTACATACCTTCAATCAGCTTCTCGCCTTTCCTCCTCAACGAACCCACCGACTCGGATAACTTCACGCGACATCCAAGAGATCGCAGGTGTTGTCCCCGATATTGTGGTAAATGACTTCGCGGGCGTGCTAGGTGTTGAGATTAATGGGCATATGGACGTTGATGGCTTCGGAAAACGGCAACAAAACGGCTTTGACCCAATCAGAAACAAAGTCAAGGAGTTAATGAGGGAAGGCTATTCCGCATCCCAGATATTAACACAGGTAAAGAGGCATTCGTCTTGTGATATTTCCATGCATTGATCAGAACCTGTATTGGATACAGCTGCACGATCTCATTATCCTCCATGCAACCTTGAACGCTCGGGAGAAATCACTTTGCGCGCTCGCTTTCGCAGAAGCGGACAAGGCCTTGTGTGACGGTGCAGACGAGGAATTATGGATTCTCGAGGTTGGGTTACGTGTCCATAAGGCTATCTCATCATAAACCCACTCGTCTTGTACTCCACTTTGTAGCCGTACATGACTTTAGTTCGCCTTTGCAGTGCTATCAACGACAAACCTGATCCAAGATCACCCATGACAAAGGTTACAAAGTCCGTCTTTAGGTTGCATTACCCTGTTCGAGCAGAACCAGTGGATGATTGAAGAGTCTATTGACATCCCTTGTACGCAAGATAGTGCGCATTGAACAGCGAACAAAACTTCGATTTTTGATACGCAAAACAACAAAAACATAGTATGACATAAATGACGACGTATTGTAGCTGCTCCTCTAAGCATCCAGCATACTCACCGGATCCCAGCAGTCGCTTTTTGCAAAGCCCGCTTGATGCCCAGCTGCGCCTTTTTCAGCTCGTCAGCCGATGAATCCTCAATCTCCAGTTTCTCAAGTGCCCGCGCGAGCTCAGCCTCTACCTGAGCCTTAGCTCCTCGCTTGAGCTTCATACCGATTTCGGGTGAGGTGATAGTGCCCTCGACTTGGTGGATGTAGGCCTCGAGGTCAGATTTAGCGTCATGACGGGCAGAGAACTCCTTGTCTGCCATCTTAAATTGCTCGGCGTCCTTGATCATCTGGTCGATCTCAGCAGATGAGAGGCGGCCAACCGAGTTCGTGATGCCTAATTAACGGTTCATCAACGATTGGTCAGATAATAGGGTGGATGGGCCTACTGATGGATGCTTTGCGACCAGAGGCTCGGTCTTGAGCAGAGACCTTCAACAGACCATTGGCATCGACTTCAAAGGTCGTGACCAGCTCAGCCTGACCACGCAGCATAGGGGGGATACCAGTAAGCTCAAACTCTCCAAGCAGACGGTTGTCGCGGCACTGGGTGCGTTCACCCTCGTACCTGTGGTGTTACGTTAGCGAGGACTAAATACAATGATTTGAGGCTTACACAGGGAACGTGACAGTCGTTTGGTTGTCTTCGACTGTGGTAAATGTCCGCGACTTATTTGTGGGGATGGGAGTGTTGCGAGGAACGACAACGCCAAAGACATCACCTTGCATGGCAACGCCGAGGGAGAGGGGGGCCACATCGAGGAGAAGTAGGTCCTTAGTCTGTTCAGAAGTCTGGCCAGTGAGAACTGCAGCTTGGACGGCAGCACCATAGGCAACGGCCTCGTCGGGGTTAATCGATTTGTTAAGTTGACGGCCACCGAAGTATTCGGAAACCAGAGCCTGGATTTTTGGGATACGAGTGGAGCCGCCGACGAGAACAATATCGTCGACTTTTTCACGGGCCATTTTCGCGTCCTTCAACACTTTCTCGACAGGCTCCAAGGTCGACTTGAACATCGCCGCATTGATCTCCTCGAAGCGAGCACGAGTGATGTTAGCCGAGAAATCTTCACCCTGTAAATAAAATGAACAGGTGCTCTACTCAAATAACCATGCGAATCGTACCTGGAAGAGCGAATCGACTTCGACTGTCGTCTGCGTAACACTGGAGAGCGTTCTCTTAGCACGCTCACATGCACTTCTTAGACGCCTAAGGGCACGAGCATCATCAGAGATGTCAAGCTTGGACTTCCTCTTGAACTCGTTTTTGAAATGCTCCAAGAGGGTGTTGTCGAAATCCTCACCACCCAAGTGAGTGTCACCAGCAGTGGCCTTTACCGCGAATACACCACCGCTAATATTCAGAAGAGAAACATCGAAAGTTCCTCCGCCCAAATCGAAAATGAGAACGTTCTTCTCAGCCTTTGATTGACGGTCCAGACCGTAAGCGATGGCAGCAGCCGTGGGCTCGTTTATGATACGGAGAACGTCAAGGCCGGCGATGGCTCCAGCGTCCTTGGTGGCTAGACGTTGCGAATCGTTGAAATAGGCGGGAACCCTACAGAAGATGGGAATTAGACACCGGATTGGTATTGTACACGAAGAAATAAAAGGCGACGAACGTAACAACAGCCTTTTTCACTGTCTTTCCAAGTTTAGCCTCCGAAATTTCCTTCATTTTCGTAAGCACCATGGATGAGATCTCTTGAGGGCTGAAGGTCTTGTCCTCTCCGAGATATTGGACTTTGATCAGAGGTGATCCATCCTTTTCTACGACCTCAAAGGGCCAGTGGGTCATATCCTATGTTTCCAAAGAGGATTTAGTATATTGCAAGCATTGCGACAAGAGCGGCAGTAAGGACCTTCTTGACGTCGGGATCACTGTTTCCAGCGAACGCGAGGGAGAGAAAACAGCGGAATTAGTGACTGGGCGAAACCGTATCCAGAATATTGACACTCAACTCGAATCGTCGACCGATGAGACGCTTGGCATCAAATACTGTATTGCGGGGGTTCATGGCAGCCTGATTCTTGGCGGCATCACCAATCAAACGCTCTTCAGCGGCGAAAGCAACGTAGGATGGCGTCGTCCGGTTTCCCTCTAAAAGGCGGTTTTAATGAGCAAGATAAAAAAAGTGATGCTGCACATAGGAAACACTGACGGTCGTTGGCAATGATTTCAACTCGGTCGTTTTGCCAGACGCCGACACATCTCGATACGAAATTCTATTAGCCAAAAGTTACTCAAGGGGAGGTTGGAAAAAGAGCATACGAGTAGGTGGTTCCGAGATCGATACCAACAGCACCATCGAACAAGTCGTCCATTTTTTAAAGGGAGAGAGAAGAGAAGGGTCTGGTGGTTGAAGAAAAAAATCGTTGCGTGAGGTAAGCAAGGACTTCCAAATTTGCACAGCCACAAACTCTTATGCATCTCCGTCAGCTACTTCTCAACTCTACCTCAACTCGATGTCCAACTCGATGGCGGAAAATAAATCCACAAAAGAACATTGCCCGATGTTTTTCAACAGAGGATTCGCGACGATTGGAAACACCTAGTGATTGGACGGAGATGCAGGTGAAGAGAGCAGAAGTCAGAACGCTGAGCAAGTCTGTCCAAGTTGTTCCAAAATTCACATCGCTCTAATGCCC
>Ga0210383_10001855_pt1 | contig 19276 bp, 19 predicted proteins | sample IncBWC14OmetaG_FD_160072 | JGI IMG/M metagenome (GOLD analysis project Ga0210383, IMG submission 160072) | Forest soil microbial communities from Barre Woods Harvard Forest LTER site, Petersham, Massachusetts, United States - Inc-BW-C-14-O ...
GAGATGCGGCGCGACGCGCAGATCGCCTGGGAAGGACTGAGCCCGGCGAGCCCGTACCGGGCGACGATGCTGCACACCGAGGGCATCTCCTACCTAGTGCAGGAAGATCACGACAAGGCAGACCCGATCCTCGCCCACGCATTCGATGTCGCGACCGGCGCTAACGCCTTGCCCTTGGCAGCCCTCATTCTGGCCGAACGCTGCATTGTGGCAGCCAAGCGCGATCGCTGGACCGAAGTCGCGACGCTTACGCAGCGCGCGGTCGCGCTTGTGGAGGCCGGGCGCTTCGAAGACTACTGGACGAGCGCCCTGGTCTACGCGTGGGCGGCCCGAGACGCGCTGCACCGCAGGGACATCCCTGTGGCACGGTATTACGTCGGGCGTGCCGCCCGGCTCAGGCCCCTGCTCACCTATGCGCTGCCGGTCGTGTCAGTCCAGGCACTTCTCGAGCTCACGCGCTCCTACATCGTGCTCGCTGACCCAGGCGGCGCCGCGGCGGTTCTAAGGCAAGTCCACGACATCCTCCAACAACGTCCGGACCTCGGCGTCCTCCCTAGACAGGCCGAGGAACTGTACTCCAGACTCGCCAAGATCAAGGCAGTCGCCGTCGGTGCGTCCTCGCTTACCGCAGCCGAGTTGCGACTTCTGCCGCTGCTGCCCACCCACCTCTCGTTCCAGGAGATCGGCGAGCGGTTGTACCTCTCCAAGAACACCGTCAAGACCCAGGCGTACTCCGTCTACAGAAAACTCGGGGTCACATCACGCAGCGAGGCGGTCACCCGCACGCACGAGCTCGGTCTGGACGCTCTTTAGGTACGCAGCGGACACGCGCTTACTTCGGAGGCATCTGATCCGTAGACGCCCGCGTAGGCGTCCGGACCTGTTCAGAACGGTTCGTGACCTTTGATCGGCCTGGTCATCGCGGTCCTCATCCCCCGCCAGCCGGTCGTGGCCACGGCACCACCGTCCTCAGACGGGTACCTGCACCTGAAACGCTAGGCCAGGTATCGTAACCGCTCCCGTCTTGTCCTCGAGGCACCAGCCCGCACTGCCTGGACATGCCTGGTCCCGGGCGCCTATGCTCGTCATGTCTCAATGACCGAGATCAGCTGAGACGGCCTCGAAAGGCTTCTGCCCGGTGATGGAGCCGGCGTGGAGTGCGTGTCCCCGCTCCACGCCACCAGTGGACGGTTCCAGGTGATAACCACGGGTCGGCAAGTTCTGGGCGCCGACGACCCTGGGTGGTCCGCCCCGCCGGGCAGCGAACGGGACACATCATGTCATCGGCGACCTACCGCACCCTGTTGCGCGCTCCTGGCGCCGCCGCCTTCTTCCTGACCGCTGCCGCCGGCCGCGTCGGCATCGCGATGACCGGCCTGGGCATCGTCTGGCTGGTGCACGCCCGGACCGGCTCCTATACCACGGCCGGGCTGGTGACCGGCGGGTTCGCCGTCGCTGAGGCAGTGGCCGGACCGCAACTGGCCCGGCTGATCGACCGCTTCGGCCAGAGCCGGGTGCTGCCGCCCGCGCTGCTGGCCCACGCCGCGGCGGTGGCTACGCTGCTGGCTCTGGTCGCCGGCGGCACCCCGGACTGGCTGATGACGGCGGCCGGGGTACTGGTCGGCGCCACCATCCCCCAGCTTGGCGCGCTGTCCGCAGCCCGCTGGGCGGCGCTGCTGCGCGACGAGCGAGCCGCGGCGCTGCCCACCGCGTTTGCGCTGGAATCGCTGGCCAACGAGCTGGCCTACCTGGCCGGTCCGGTCCTGGTCAGCATCCTCGGCGCCAGCGGGTACCCGGCAGCCGGCACGGTGCTGGCCGCCACCTTGGTAGTGGTCGGCGGATTGTGCTTTGCCGCGCAGCGCCGTACCGCACCGCCGGCATCTGGCGCTGCCGAGCGGCACCGTCCGGGCCGCTCGCTGCTGCCACCCGGATTCGCGGTCCTAGTCGGCGTGAACCTGGCCATCGGCGGGTTCTTCGGCGCCATGCAGATCTCAGTGACCGCGTTCGCGGTCAAGCATGGCGCGGCGGGCACGGCCGCTGCACTGTTCACGGTATCCGGCTGCGCTAGCCTGCTGGCCGGCTGGCTGTACGGGCTGCGCCAGTGGCGCACAGCCCCGCAGGTGCAACTGGCGGTGACCGCGGCCGGGCTGGCGATTGGCTGCCTGCCGTTGCTTGTGGCCGGCTCGCCGCTTGAACTGGGGTTCGGCGTCGCGCTGACCGGGCTGGCGATCCCTCCCGTCCTGATCCTCTGCTCGGTGCTGGCCGAAGCGGCTGTCCACCGGGCCGTGCTCACCCAGGCCTTTGTCTGGCTGAACTCGGCCAGCGCGGCGGGTTCGGCCGGCGCGGCGGCGGCGGCCGGCTGGGCCGTGGGCACCTTCGGCGCGCACGGCGGCTTCGCGGTCGCTGCGATAGCCACCAGCGTGATGGCGGTGCTGGCCGTGGCCGGCCTGCGAGCACTGCGAGTACCGCAGCAGCAGGCGGCTGCAACGCAGTCGGCGGAGTAAGTGTCCCAGGTATCAGTCAATGGCTGCCGGACCAGACAGCAGGAGAGCAGGCACGGCAGCCGCCGTCACCAGCTGAGCTGGTAACGGGGGGATGGGTTGCGGGAGCGTTAGCCGGCGAGCTGCCGTCGCGGAACGGGCGGGCGACTGCCGAGCATCGGGGGGACCGGTCGCCAGATCAGGCGCAGCGGTCAGCCTTTGAACGCTTCTTGCAGCTCGCTGGTGATCTGGTCGACCGTCGCCTCTATCTCGCGCTTGAAGACCTTCGGGGTACCGGTAAACACCTCGTCGAGTGCTGGTTCGATGGTCGCCTCGCCGATCACGATGAGCCCTGCCTCGCCCGCAAGGAGTTCGTCGGCCGCATCACTCAGCTCCTTGCGGGTCAGGGCCCCGCCGCCGAACCACTCGGGGATGATGCGGGCGTGCGGGTGGTCCATCCGCTTGACGACGTGCGCTTTGCCGTTCTCCTTGTCGACCACGGCCGCGTCGTACGTGCCGGCCACCGCCTCGTGCGGGTGCTCGATGGTGTCCAGCACCGTCCGCGCAGCCGCGACATTCGGGTACGTGGCGGCGTAGACGACCACATATTCTTGCTCAGCCATGACATCTCCTTGTCGCTCGGGTGTTCCTGCGGTCCGAGGCGAGGGCTGCGACCGGGGGCGTCGGCGCCCGCGCTACTGGCTGGTCTTCAGGGCACAGAACTATTTTGTCCTGGATGCGCGGCGATCGGAATAGGACCAAAGCCGCTTGAGGCTACTCTACGGCCCGACATACCGCCTCCCCCGCGCGGGTATGGCCTCCCCTGCCGCCTCAGCCGAGACTCCAACAGCGAAGTTCTTCCTCTGACCAGCCATTACGCCGTCCAGGGACCAGCACCGCACAGCTCATGCTCGCTGGAGAGCCTAGGGATCCCGGACCTGACATGGGGGCCTGCCCCTCTGCCTTAGTCGATGAGTGCTTGGGTGCCGAGGACGATGGCGAGGGCGAGCCGTTCGGCGTCCTGGGTGCCGGGTTCGGCGGTGTAGACCGTGATCCGCAGGTCGTCGCCGGCGACGATGAGGGCGTCGCAGTCCAGTGCGATGAGTCCGACGTCGGGGTGGTCGATTATCTTGTGCCGGGACTGATCCTGGGGCGAGCCGACCTCGCCGGAGGCCCACAGCTCGGCGAAGCGCGGGCTGCTCCCCTGCTGCTGGCGGGCCCGGCGAGGTACGCGGCAGCGCTTCTTGACCTCACGCGTGCCCGCCATGTTGACTAGAGACACCATCACACCAGAGACGTCGCCCCCGTTATCTTCGAGGTACTGGATAGCGCTTGTGAGGCCAGAGTGATGTGGCCGCATCCACCGACACCTGACAACTTGGCGGGACGAGGTCCACGAAGAGCAGCCGTCGGCGAGAACCGAAGACGAGTTCTCGGCTGAACACGGCTTTCGCAGGTGACTGGGCGGAACGGTCAGCCCCCGAATCCAGGCGGAGGTACCACAATGGCAACCACAGAACCAACCTGGCAGCCGTATGAAAGGCACGGCGACCTCACAACGCGAAGCGACCTGCCGGACACCGTTTTCGCATTTCCCAAGCAGCGGAAAGAGCCGTTGACTGATGCGACACATGTGCGGAATGCGGTCGCACGCTTCGATCAGGTTACCGACGTTCCCGATGCCGATCGCGCGGTGGCGTTCGCAAACATCGAGAAGGCGGCGCGTTACTACGACGTCGATCTTTCCGAGACCAATTGGCACGAACTCGGCGTTCATCCGCAGCCGAACCGCGAAGAGAGCGCGAGAAAGGGCGCCGAAACGCGTATGCGAACGGGAGAAGCCGAGGAGGCCGCGCTCAAAGGCGCGGCGACGCGAGAACGGCTCGGCATCGCCGAGGAAGCAGCGAAGAAGGCTGCGGCAACCCGCCGTCGCGAGCGCGAGGAGGCGGAGGGCCACGGAGAAACCTAGCCCGGTAGAGGCGACGCACGACCCGATTGTGTGGGGTCGGGCCGCTGGACACCGGCCATGGTCGGTGCCGTTGAGCGCGAAGTAGGCAGGGCGGTGAACTGGGCCTCGAACGCCCGCCTACGCGCAGCCGCGGGAGCACACCCGCGACATTGAACGGCTTAAGAGCGAGTTCCAACACGGACTCCTCCCGATACCTGCCAGCCGATCCCGCTGCTGCTAGGCACAGGTTTTCGTCTCCGGGGAACAGAACGTGACCTCGGGGTAGCGCGGTGACGGCTGGTCCAGCAAAGCTTGTGGCTTTTTGCGCAGGTGCTGGTCGAAGAAGGCCCGGACGTAGGCGCGGGTGATGTCCAGGGACCGGGCCCCGGGGAGGCCGGCGCCGACGTCGATACCGACTTGATCCGCTAGTAGCCCGAGGTCGGTGAAGGATGCGTGTATCGCGCCGGCGACCACGAGCCACCGTTTCCACCCGGTCAGGCGTTTCCAGTCACGCTCCCAGGTGGTCACGGCACCTTCGCCTCCCGGGGTGTAGTTCGATTGCTTGCCCAGGAAGAGAAACGGCCGTGACAGGCCGCGGTCCGGGATCCGGGCGTGAGTCGAGCCGTCCATGTCGATGCCGGCGCGGATACGGGAGTCGGCCAGCATGGCGGCGATGGCGGCTGCGCCGCCGGCGGAGTGTCCGGCCATCGCGATCCGCGACGGGTCGATCAGCCCGGCGCCCGGCCATGCCCGGTAGGCACCGGTCAGCTCGCCGAGCACGAACGAGACATCGGCTGCCCGGCCTGCCACCACCTTCTCCCAGAACCCCGGGCCCCTGCGAGGTGCCTCACGGGCCAGGGCGGTGGTGACCCGCCCATCGGGAAAGGCCGTGGCGAAGCTCTCGTACGTGTGATCAATCCCGGCCACGACGTAACCGTGGCTGGCCAGGTCCTCAGCCAGCGCGGTGAGCGCACTGCGGGAATTGGTAAAGCCAGGTGAGAGCACCACGAGGGGGAGGGAACGCTGGCCCCCCGCCGGTGTGGCATCGCTGATCGCGTTGGTCCGGACCGTGCTCAGCGCGTCCTGCGGCACACCGGTGATGCCCCTGCTGGTGAGCTGGAGTTCCGACTCCGCTGGCGTCATGTACCGGGCTCGCCGCCCGTCCGACGGCGTCGCCGGATACCACAGTGAGGCCATCAGCTCTCGTGCCTTTACCCCCGCGGCCCAGGGATCGGGACGGGAGACGTCTTTCAGGTACAACGACGTGGTACCGACCGGGGACGGACCGGTCGGCTCAGGCAGGTACGGCGTTTGTCCCGGCCCGGCCGGCGCGTCACCGGCGTCTGCGGAAGTTCCCATGGCGCCAATCATCACCGGCCAGCCCCTGCCCCGCCATTCGGAAAGCCCTGATCGGCGCCGAAGGTCGCGGCACGCCAGCTCTCGGGTGCTTCCAGGAGCGTCAGGTAGATCACTGGCCGAGCCGCACCAGCGCCTCGGTCTCGCTGCCGGTAAGCCGGAGAATCATCGCCACGCGAGTCTCAACGTCGCCGCGCATCTGCTGCCGGACGTGCTTGGCAGGGCGGTAGACGGGGCGCTCGTCTCCGACGACAACGACGTGCATTTCCCGATCGACCGGCAGAATGTACTGCGTGGCGGAACGAACCAGTGGGAACCCGATCGTGATTGTCGGCGGTGGCATGGCGGGCGGCAACGCCGCCGCCACCGTCCGGGAGGAGGGGTTCCCGGGACCGGTGGTGCTCATCAGCCGGGAACCGGGCGTCCCCTTCGGCCGTCCTCCGCTGTCCAAGACCTACCTGCGGTCCGAGGAGGATCTCGACGGCTGGTACGTAAGACCGGCCGGCTGGTACGCCGATCACGACGTCGAGCTCCGCAACGGCCCCAGCGTCGTGGCCGTCGATCCCGCCGCGCACACGGTGACCCTGGACTCGGACGAGCAACTCACCTATCACAAGGTCCTGATCGCGACCGGCGGGCGCAACCGGAAGCTCGGGATCCCGGGCGCCGGCCTGCCCGGAATCCACTATCTCCGGACCAAAGCTGAGTGCGACGCGATCAAGCAGGAGGCGGTGCCGGGCCGGCGCGCAGTCGTCGTGGGCTCGGGATTCATCGGCTGCGAGGTCGCGGCCTCGCTGACTCAGCTCGGCGTCCAGGTGACCTCGGTCTTCCCCGACCAGGTCCCGCTGGAACGGGTCCTGGGCGGCGAAGTTGGCGGGCTGATCGGCGCCATCCACCGCTCGAAGGGTGTCGACCTGCGGCCCGGAGAGCAGGTCACGGCCTTCGAGGGCACCGAACGCCTGGAAGCGGTCGTGACCGCCGCCGGTCACCGTTTCCCGTGCGATTTCGCCGTAGCCGGTATCGGCATACAGCCCGACATCCCGCCCGTCGCGGTCGACCAGGAGAACGGGATCCTGTCCGACGAGTTCTGCCGGGCCAGCGCGCCCGATGTCTACGTGGCCGGTGACGTGGCGAACCAGCTCCACCCGCTGTTCGGGCGGGTCCGGGTCGAGCACTACAACAACGCGGAGAAACAGGGCGCCGCCGCGGCCAGGTCCATGCTCGGCTCCACGGCCCCCTACGACTACCTCTACACCTTCTGGTCTGATCAGTACGAGCACAAGATCGAGTACGTCGGCCACGTCACCAAGTGGGACGAGTTCGTGGTCCGCGGCAGCGTGGCCGACGCCAAACTGATCGGCTTCTACCTGGTCGACGGGGTAGTGCGGGCCGCTGTCGGTCTCGACCGCGGCGGTGATCCCGAACTGGACCACGACGGCGAGATGGCGGCCTGCGCCCGCCTGGTATCGGCGCGCGCCCGGCCGGCTCCCGCCGTTCTCGCCGACGACCGCACCGACCTGTGGTCACTGGCCCGGCGCTGAGGCGCGAGGCTAGGCGTTCGAGAACAGCGGAATGTTCGCCCCGCTGGCCGGGGCCAGCGCGCTGTCCAGCAGCGCCACGATCAGCTCCGCGACGTCGGCCGGGGTCAGGCCGGGACGCAGCGCGGGATTGGCCCGACGCAACATCTCGGTGTCGACGGCGCCCGGGCTCAGGCAGATGGCGCTGATGCCGTGCTCCTTACCCTCGACCGCGATCGCCTCAGTGAGGCCGATGACCCCGTACTTGGAGACGTTGTACGCGGCCAGCCCGGGGAACTTCTCGGTGGCATAGACACCGGAGAGCGAAGCGATGTTGACGATCCGCCCCTCGCCGGCGAGAACCATGGCGTTGAACGCCGCGCGGCAGCACAGGAACATCCCCGTGAGGTTGACCCCGAGTGTCTCGTCCCACATCTGTGACGTCGTTTCGGCGAACGGCGCGGGCGTCAGCACCCCGGCCGCACAGACCAGCGCGCCTAGCTGGCCGACGTGCTCGACCTCGGCGAACAGGCGCTCGACCTCGGCCTCGTGGCTCACGTCCGCGGGTACGGGTGTGGCCTGGCCGCCCGCGTCCTTGATCCGGCCGGCCACGCGATCGAGGGCTTCGCGGTCACGGGCGGCCAGAACTACGTGAGCGCCGGCCGCCGCCATCGCCGCGGCGGTGGCCGCCCCGATCCCGCGGCTGGCCCCCGTGACCACCGCCAGCCGTCCCGCCAGCCAGTGCACCGGCTCACCCACCAGCCACTCGCTGGTAGAGCCGTTCGTGAGCGCTCAGGCTGAGTTCGAGGTCAAGCTGGCCCACGGCGTGCTCGCGGCAGGCCGGCCGCGAAATTCCGGCCACCTTTGACACCGCCTCGGCCGCAGCCTGGATGTCATCGGGCGGCACCAGGAAACCGGTCACGTCGTTCACGATCACCTCACCGAGTCCGCCGCGCCTGAACGCGACGACAGGAGTCCCGCACGCCTGCGCTTCGGCGGCGGCCAGCCCGAAAGGTTCGTCCCACCTGGCCGGATACAAGACCACGGCCGCGCGGGTCATGGCCTCCCACAGTGAGGTCCTGGGTATTCCCTGGTGAACCGTCACGTCTGGCCAAGCTCGGCGCGGGCCGATCTGTTCCCGGCTGTACTCGGCATCGTAGACGTCGCCGTAGACGTTGATCGGCACTCCGGCGGCGCGGGCGATGTCGATCGCTTCGGCGGCGCCCTTCTCCGGACTCAGCCGGCCCGCGAACAGGGCGCCCTGCCCGGCCTCCCCCGACCAGGGGATGACGCTCGTGGGCGGGTACGGCGGGAGGATCGCGTCGACGGGGACGATCCGGCGCCAGGCATCGGCCTCGAAGGCCGACACGACGGCTACCGCTGGCGGTCTGCTGCCCCGGGCCACGTGACGAACCGCCGCCGCCACAGTCTGGTCCGGAGGCAGGTGGAGCGTGTGCACCACCGGTGCCTGCAGGGTCGTCGCGAGCCGGACGGCGGGCGCGTCGAAGGCGTGATTGTGGATCACGTCGTACCGGATCATCTGCATGGCCGTGTACGCGGTGGTGAACGCGGCCTCGGCCGCCGCAGACGCTGCCGCCTCAGGTTCGCCGGTGGCTGGTCCGGCCCGGTAGAGCGTGTCCGCCAGAAGCCGGGGATCGACTCCGGTGTCGATCACCTCGACCCCCGGGATCTCCGATCCGGAGGCGGCGTAGACGTGCACCTCGTGTCCCCGCCCGGTCAGGCCGAGGGCCAGGTCGGATACGAACGCCTGCGAGCCGCCGCGCTGAGGCTCGCGGATGGCCGTCACCAGCGGCGCCATGATGGCGATCCTCATTGGGCCAGCTTCATTGGGCCAGCACCTTAAAGGCCAGATCGCGCGGCGGGTTGATGCCCAGCACCTCGAAGGGAACGGTCCTCCGGCCGCGCCGCCGGACCTCTTCGGCCGCCCTGGGATAGAAGATCCCGGCCAGCTCCACCGCTTCCCGATAGCTGCCGAACTCCACAGACATCGGTCCGGGGAAGCTGACGTACGTGTAGCCATGGGCGGCGAGCCAGTCCAGGTGGTTCGGCCAGATTATGGCCACGCACCCGCCCGGTCGACAGACCCGCTCCATCTCGGCTAGGCCCGCAGCGCCGCCGTGCCCCGGGGCGGGAGTGAAGGCCGAGCAGGCGACGACCAGGTCGGCATAGTCGTCGGGAAGCGGCAGCTCGTCGAAGAACCCCCGTATCACCCGGACCCGGTCGCCGTGATCGGCGGCCGCGAGCTTCCGCCTCAGAATCCGGCGCAACGGCCGCGCAGGCTCTACCGCGACCACCTGTTGGCCACGCTCGACGAGCTCGAGCGTGAGCCGTCCGGTGCCCGCGCCGACCTCGGCGATCCGGTCCAGGCCGCGCGGCAGCCAGCCCACGACACCGGGATGGAGCCGCTCGGCGCCGGCCAGCCGGTCATAGAGCTCCGGTTCCAGCCGGTACAGCAGTTCCCAGGCCAGGACCACGTTGGTTTGCGGGTCACCGTCCCCCTGCGGGACAAACCGGCTCGCCTCATCGCACGTAAACACGCCTAGGTCCGCGGCCGTGTAGCGGTTGCGGAGTTCCCGGCCCGCACGGGCCGGAGCCTCAGGCCTGGTCACCGACTTCAGCCCAGTTCTTGTCGGTCTCCCAGAGCCGGACCGACCGCAGCAGCCCATCGGGAAGCTCGGGCTGAAGCCGTTCCCAGAAGGCCAGGGCCAGGGTTTCCGTGGTCGGGATGCGTCCCTTGAGCCAAGGGACATCGGTGTTCAGGTTGCGGTGATCCACGTCGTGAATGACCAGCCTGTTGATGACGTCTGACAGTATTTTCAGGTCCAGGACGTAACCGGTGGCCGGGTCGATCTCGCCGGCCACGATCACCTCCAGGACGTAGTTGTGCCCGTGCAGATTCGCGCATTTCCCGAACAGGCGCCGGTTCTCGTCGTCGGACAGGTCCGGGTCGCACAGCTGGTGCGCGGCATTGAACGATTCGCGGCGGCCGACCAGAACAGTCATAAAGTCCGGTCCTCTTTCGCGAGCTTTTGCTAACGATAGACTACATGAGTGAGCTTGCCGCAGATCGAGGCGGACCTGGCCTCGCTGGGCTGTCTGGGTGAAATGAACCTCGGGCTGATCCGGGGGCGTGGGCGGCGGGCTAAACCCGGTCCTTGAATCGGAACCCGAGCACTGCTGCCTCCTCATCCCGGCAGCCACGCCATGACGTCAACGGGAGCACTATGACCCACCAGCCAATCCCCGATGGTGCCGACCGGACGCCAGCTCCGCCGAAGCCAAGTTCGGCCAACGGCACACGGCCGGGTTCGGCGCTGCTGGTAGCTCATGAGAGCCCGGCCTTGGACGCCACCGGTCAGGCCGTGGACCAGGACGGGGTGCAACCCTCCATCGACGTGAACGGGGCGCACCCGCCGGTGGACCTGGAGGGGGAGCAGCGCGTCGTCGATCTGGACGCCGCGGAGCGGGCCGCCGCGGACTTCCTCGCCGCGCTCGGGATCGACCTCGACCGCGAGGAACGGCGAGCCACGCCTGCCCGGATGGCCCACGCCTACGCAGAGTTGCTGGCCGCGCAGCCGTTCCGGCTCACTACCTTCCGGAACGACGAGGGCTATGACGAGCTGGTGCTGGCTCGCGCCATCCCGTTCCGTACTCTCTGCGAGCATCACATGCTGCTCTTCTCCGGCGTCGCGCACGTCGGCTACCTGCCCGGGGAGCGCATCCTCGGGTTGTCCAAACTGGCCCGCCTGGTTGAGCACTTTGCCGCCCGGCCGCAGACCCAGGAGCGGCTGACCATGCAGGTCGCCAAGTGCCTCGACGCGAATCTTCACCCCCGGGGTGTCGGCGTGGTGATGGAGGCCGAGCACACCTGCATGACCCAGCGCGGCGTCCGCGCCCTCGGCGCCACAACAGTCACCTCCGCCCTGCTTGGCGGTCTGCGCACCGACCCGCGCTCCCGCGCCGAGTTCTTCGCCCTGGCCCGCGTGCCTAATCCTCCTGCCGGATAGACCGGGATCAGTTCTCCCGCGGCTAGCTCCTGCGCAGCACCGCGGCCTGTTTCTCCAGAGGGAGGATCTCGGAGCCGAAATCGGGATACGCGTCAAGCCAGAGCCGCAGTACTTTCTGCATGTCCGGGACGACGAGGTCGTCGAGGACAGCGGTGGCAACCGGGCTCAGTAGCCCGCTCAGCAACGGCAGCGCCGGATAGCGGGCCTGGTGACCGGTGGTCGCGGGCGGCCCGTCAACGAAGAGGAGATCGATCCCCTTCAGGTCCTCCCAGGCCCGCCTCGCGTACCACGAGTAGGTCTCGCCATCAAGGCTGAAACTCTCCAGCGGGGCGTCCCGTACCTCGGCCAGATCGATGACGTTATGCCTGGCCAGGAGGTCGCGGGTCCTGGCGCCGAAAACCGGGTCGTGATCGAGCGCGATGATCCGGCCGTCGATCTCGAATCGCCGCATCGCTAGCGCGAGCCACAGGGTGGACGCGCCGCTACCGCATTCCACGACGAGCGACGGCCGTTCGGTAATAACCAGATCGACCAGCACCATGAGCAGGTCTGGCGACGCTGCCCAGCCCCGGGTGGCGGGCAGGACGTCGCTGGCGGGCAGCACGGCGTTCAGGTTCTGCAACGCTTCCAGCTGGCGGAATGTCTGCTTGATCTCTGTCTTGACTTCTTTCTCGACGCGCGCTCCGAGGCGCCGCACGGTGTCGAGCGTCCGCTCAGACTGGCTGGCCAGGTTGCCGATCCGGCCGGCCAGGTCGAGGTTGTGCCTGATCAGCAGGAGCAGGCCGCCGAGCAGCGGCCCCAGCGCCATCAGGGCCACGGTCGGCACCGCGCCCGCGCTTGTGGCCAGCCCCAGCCCGAGCGCGCCGGCCAGCCACGCGACGACCAGCACGGCTACTGTCTCGATGCGCGCGAGCCGCCGGATCAGTAGGCGCATGGCGGACTCCTTTTATCCTGCGGCGTTCATGCGGCCTGCCAGCATCCTGGCGAAACTGCCCTTACCTTACTGTGATCCGCCCTCAGCTTCTCGGCCGCCGACCGGCCGCGCGCGCCGCGGGCGCCGATATACACGGTGGGTCCAGCTCGACGAGACGGCGCGCGGACCGCAGTCCCGCGGTGGCGTTGCCTCTTACCCGAACTGGCCGGGCTGGTAGTCGCCGGCGGGCTGCCGGGTAATGGCGTTCATGCGGTTCCAGGTGTTGATGAGGGCGATGAGGGACACCAGCGCGGCGAGCTGGTCGTCGTCGTAGTGCTTGGCCGCGTTCGCCCAGGCCTCGTCGGTGACGCCGCCGGCGGCGTCGGCGATGCGGGTGCCCTGTTCGGCCAGTTCCAGGGCGGCCCGCTCGGCGTCGGTGAAGACGGTCGCCTCCCGCCAGGTCGCGACCAGGTTGAGGCGCACGGAGGTTTCCCCGGCGTGCGCGGCGTCCTTGGTGTGCATGTCGGTGCAGACGGCGCAGCCGTTGATCTGGCTGGCCCGGATCTCTACCAGCTGCTGGGTTGCGGCCGGCAGGGCCGAATCCGACACCACCTTGCCCGCCGAGATGAGGTACTTGGTGAACTTCGCCGCGGCGGGGTTGTCGTAGTAGCCGAAACGGGCGTCCATGGTGATCTCCTTACCGTGAGAGCTGTTACGACCTCATAGACCGAACCGCCCGGCGCGCTGTGACAGCCCGGCGACCCAAGCCAGCGCTCGCGCTGGCCGTCATCGGACTGAGGGTTACCTGCAGACTCGCCGCGAAGCTGGTCAAGTCCGGGGCTCGGGGCGCGGGATCGCCCTAGAGTAGGTCCCCGTGCCGAGGCAGTCGATTCCGAACGCAATCCGGGCGCTCCTGATCATCCTGGCGAGCCTGGCGATGGCCGGCGTGGTGGCCGGGCCGGTCTCGGCCAGCACGATGACGCCTAACACCGCGGCCGTTTCAGGCGGGACCGCGGCCGGTTCCGGGCCGACCGGGATCCGGATTAAGGCCGGGGCGCTGGCCAACGCGGCGACCGGCCAGATCCTGTGGAGCGAGGGCCTGGATACCGAGCGGCCGATCGGCAGCATCGTGAAGGTCATGACCGCGCTGGTGGTGATCCGGGCGGGAAACCTGAACCAGGTGATCACGGTGCCGAAGTCGGTGATCGGGTACCTGAAGAAACAGGATCAGCCGAGTACGGCGGGGCTGATTCCGGGGGACAAGCTGACGGCCAGGGAACTGCTCGAGGCGATGCTGCTGCCGTCGGGCTGCGACGCGGCGTACACGCTGGCCATGGCGTACGGGCCGGGGCTGGACGCGTTCATCGCCAAGATGAACGCCCAGGCCCGGCAGATGGGGCTGACCGGCACTTACTTCTCGAACTTCGACGGGCTGCCGTGGCCGACCGAGCACTCCACCTGGTCGACGCCGGCCAACCTGATCACGCTGGGACGGCACGCGATGAGGTACGGGGTGTTCAAGAACATCGTCGGGCAGGCCAGCTACTCGCTGCCGGCCGGGAACGGGCACCACGCCTACAAGTGGCAGAACACCGATCCGCTGATCGGGAAGTACGCGGGGGCGACCGGGATCAAGACGGGTGACACCAAGGCGGCGGGGAACTGCCTGCTGTTCGAGGCGACCCGGGGCGGCGTGACCCTGATCGGGGTCACACTGGGCACTCCCGGCGACGACATCTCCGACACCGGGCCGGTCGCGACCAAGGTGCTGAACTGGGGTTTCGGTCAGCACTAGGCGGGTGCCGAGTCGAGGCGTTAGGCCTGCCATGTACCCCAGCGGAGGCTGGGCTCGGGCAGCACCGGGGGTTTGAGGAATGCGGGCTCGCTGGTCAGGTCGAGTGCGTCCAGCGGCGCCCGGGCCGCGGCGTCCCGCGCGGTCAGCGGGGGCAGGTTCCACTTCTGTTCGACCAGCTTGAGCACCGAGGTGTGGTCGAAGGTTTGCGAGCTGACGTAGCCGGGCCGCGCGTACGGCGACACGATCACGGCCGGGACCCGGAACCCGTACCGGTCGTACCGCTGCGGCCCCTGGTTCAGGTTCTCCTTGCTCTGGACCAGGCCGGGGGCAACCACCCGCAGGCAGGTGGTCAGCACGTTCGGGCTGCCGATAGCGCTGCGGCCCTCGACGTCGTCGGGCGGGATCGCGGGCGGCGGCGGCACGTGGTCGTAGTACCCGCCGTGCTCGTCGTAGACCCAGATCAGCACGGTGTGCGGCCAGCCGGCACCGTGCATGACCTGGTTGATCACCTCCGCGGCGAAGCTCTCGCCCTTCCTGATGTCCTGCGGGTTCTCCTCCGAGTAGGCCCCGAAGTCCGGGTCCACGATGCTGACCGCCGGCAGCGTGCCGCGGGCGGCGTCGGCGAAGAACTGGTCCAGGCCGTGGACGTGCTGCATGTACCGGCCGATCCCGAGCGGGAAGACGTCCGCGGTGAACTGGATGTCCTTCTGCACGCCCTGGGACGCCGCGGGTACCGACCGGACCGCGGAGCGCAGGCGGCGCCTGGTCATCTTGCGGCTGTGCCGCGCGTAGTGCCGCCACCGGGGCTGCTCGCTGGCCGTGGGGTGGTAGTTGGTCCACGAGATACCGTGCTCGGTCAGCAGGTCGAAGATGGTCCCGGCTGGCGGATAGTCGAGCAGGTCGTAGGGCGAGTCGTCGATCAGGCCGTGCGCCGTGCCCGCGATCAGGAACCGGCGGTTGGGGAAGGTCGGGCCCAGGCACGAGCTGAACCAACGATCGGCCAGCGGGAACGTCCGGGCCAGCCCGTAGTAGAACGGCAGGTCCCGTTCGGACCAGTAACCCAGGCCGACCGTGGCCGCTTCGGGCGCGGTATCGACGGGGTCCGCCGCGGTGCCGGCCCGGGCCGCAGCCTGCACTTCCTGCGCGCTGGTCACGAAGCCGTCGCACTTGCCCTCACCCCACTGCTGGTGGGTCGCGTGCCAGCTCTGGCACGGCACGCCCTGGTGCTGGGTAGTGGACGGGAGCGGGAAGGCGCGGACGGCCTCGCCGTCGGCCGTGTCGTTGAACACGTCGGGCCGGCCGTCGGGCGCCAGTGGGAAGCCTTCGCCCCGGCCAGGCAGCATTCCGAGGTAGTTGTCGTAGGAGTGGTTCTCCATCATCAGCACCACGATGTGCTTGATCTGCGGGAGCAGGTCGATCCCGGTCGGCAGGCCGGGGCGCGGCGGTGGTCCGTACCGGGCCGCCGAGCGCCCGCGGGCCAGGCGCTTCATCTCACGGTGTTCGAGCACGTGCCACATGTCGCTGCCGCCTTAGGCTGATCGTCTTACCGTGACGTCCGACTACCCCGGATTCCGCGGTTGACGCCAACCCTGCGGTCCTACCCGAGGGCCAGGTACGACGTGACCGCGGCCGGGGTCACGCTGGCCTGCGGCAACCTGACCCGGATAGCCATCCCGTCCGGTGTGCGCTCGACCCGCGCCGCGGGCCAGTGCCCGGTGACCATGGCCAGGACCTGGCGGTTGCCGTCCAGCACGTCCATCTCCAGCACGGCCACGCCCCGGGCCTGGGCCCCGGTGACGATTGCGCGCATCAGCGCCGCGCCGACGCCCCGGCCCTGCCAGGCGTCGTCCACCACCACGCCGATGTCGGTCACCCGGATACCCCGGGGGCCCTTTGGCTCGAGCCGGTCCACGGCCATGGCGTGCCCCACGATGGCGCTGCCCCGGACCGCGACCAGGGCGTCGACGTTATCGGCACAGCCGGCCAGCGTCCGGAGCAGGGCCGCGCCGGGCGTGACGGGGCCGAAGAAGCGCAGGTAGCGGCTGTGCGTAGAGAGCCCGGTGAAGAAGTCGCCGAGCGCGGGCAGGTCCTGCTCCGGATGCACCTGCCGGATCGCCACGGCGGCGCGGCCGTAGGCCCAGCCCGGCCCCGGTGCCTGGGTTCGGTTCACGAACTCAGCATCGCCCGAGATTGCTGAGTCTGTCAAATAGATTTAGCATGGCGGTATGGGACGTGCCTGGATCCTGGACTATGACTCGGCCAACTGCGCCATCGGCGCGACCGTGGGGCTCATCGGGGAGCGCCCGACGTTCCTCGTGCTCCGCGAGGCCTTCAACGGCGTCCGCCGCTTCGCGGACATGCAGCGCCGCACCGAGATGCCCCGGCAGGTACTCAGCGACCGGCTGGCCCGCCTGGTCGACGAGGGCCTGTTGCGCAAGGTCCCCTACCAGGACAGCGGCCAGCGCCGCCGGTACGAGTACCGGCTCACCGAGAAGGGCCTGGACCTCTACCCCGTGCTGGTGGCACTGATGGAATGGGGCGACCGGCATGCGGTCGGCGCGGCGGGGCCGCAGGTCCTGCTCGAGCACCGTGACTGCGGGGAGCCGGTCCAGCTGCAGTTGGCCTGCCGGGCCGGGCACGTGCTCGGCTCAGCCCGCGAGGTCACTCCGGTGCCCGGCCCGGGCGCGCGCAAGATCGCCTGACGACCCGCGCGTCAGGTCTCGCGGACGGCGTGGACCAGGGTGTCGACGGCGGTCGCCGCACCGTCTTCGCGCGCCACGGTGCGGCGCACCCGCTCGGCCCGCAGGATGCGCAGCCCCGGCAGCTCCGCGCGGACGGCCTCGGGGGTGTACAGCACCTCCGGGTCCTGCGGCCCGCCCGTGCCCTCGCTGAGGTTGGTCAGGTCGTGGGCCACGATGAACGCCGTGCCGCCCGGGGCCAGCGCGGCGGCGGCCCGGGCCAGCACGGTGGCCCGTACCTTCGGGCTGACCTGAAGGTAGGCGATGAGCGCGAGGTCGTATGCGCCAGGCTCGGGCTGGTAGTCGCACAGGTCGGCGAGGATCCAGTCGACCCGCTCCTCGGCCACGCCGTGGGCCGCGCTCAGCGCACGGCCCTTGTCCAGCCCGACCCGGGAGAAGTCCACGGCGGTCACCCGCCAGCCGCGCTCGGCCAGCCAGACGGTGTTGCGGCCCTCGCCCGCGGCCAGGTCGATCGCGCGGCCGGGCGGCAGGCCGGCCAGTTCGGCCGCGACGAACTGATTCGGCCCGGTGGCCCACACGAACCCGGCGGCCGAATAGCGTTCATCCCATTGCTGACTGTCCACGTGGCCACTCTCGCTGATCAGCCAGGTCGTGGGCAAGCTCAGGCTGGGTGAACCGGAGCCGCTCCGCGGCGAGGTCGGCGAAGGCCGGGTCGGTCTCGGCGGCGAACGCGCGGCGGCCCAGCGTGACCGCGGCCAGCGAGGCCGAGCACAGGCCGCCGAACGGCTCCCAGATCACCTCGCCGGGCTCGGTCACCGCAGCGATGAGGCGCTCCATGAACTCCAGCGGCTTCTGGTTCAGGTGCGCCGAACTGGCCGCTGTGGGGTTGTAGACCCGGGGCGCGGCCCGCCGCAGCGTGCCCTTCAGCCGCTCGGTGTCGTGCAGCGGCCGGCGGGACCACACGTTGGTCAGGCCGTGCGCGTGCCGCCAGCGGTAGCGCAGCGCGTCCCATTCCTTGGCGGTGACCGGCCGCTCCCCGTCCAGGGAGTAATAGGGCCAGCCGGACGGCCGGCCGTGCGCGTTGGCGTAAGCGGCCAGGCGTTCGGTCATCTCGCCGGGCGGCCAGTACCAGAGCCAGTCCTTGGTCAGGTACTTGCGGGTGGCCGCGTTCTTTACCCCGCACGCCGCGTTGGCCTGGGACAGCGGCAGCCCGGACCGGGTCCATTCGCTCCGGACCCACTCCTTGACCGGCATGTTCCCCGCGGGTCCGGGCAGGGTGAGCCGGCGCTGGTAGAACGCGCACACCTCGGTCACGACCGGGAACTGCCTGATGGTCCGGCCGTTCACGTTGCCGGCGATGTGGGCCAGGCCCTTGTCCCAGACGACCAGCTGGACGTAGTCCCAGCCGTGTGCGGCCAGCACCGGGTGCACGCTGGCCCAGCCGAGCTCGGTGTTCCAGAACCACAACGTGGTCGCGGGGGTGGCGGCCGCCGACCAGCCCGCGATGTGCGGGCGGTACCAGTCCGGGAGCCCGTCCGCCCCGGTCGTGTCGCCGTGGAAGCCGCGCACGCCGTACGCGCCGTCGCTGATGATCGTGGCGGGAGCGGGCCAGGTCCGGTAGGCGTCGAGCGCGTCGCCGCGGAACAGCTCGAACGCTCCCATGGGCTAGCACTCTATGACGTTGACGGCTAGGCCGCCACGCGACGTCTCCTTGTATTTGTCCAGCATGTCGCGCCCGGTGATGCGCATGGTGTTGATCGCCTTGTCGAGCGAGACGAAGTGCCGCCCGTCCCCGCGCAGCGCGATCCGGGCCGCGTTGATGGCGGTCATGGACGCCACCGCGTTTCGCTCGATGCACGGCACCTGGACCAGCCCGCCGACCGGGTCGCAGGTCAGCCCCAGGTTGTGCTCGATGCCGATCTCCGCGGCGTTCTCCACCTGCTCCGGCGTGCCGCCGAGCACCTCGGCCAGCGCGCCCGCCGCCATCGAGCAGGCCGACCCGACCTCGCCCTGGCAGCCGACCTCGGCCCCGGAGATGGACGCGTTCTCCTTGAACAGCACGCCGATGGCCGCCGCGGTGAGCAGGAACCGCGTCACTCCGCGCGGCGACGCGCCGGGCACGAACCGGTCGTAGTAGTGCAGCACGGCGGGGATGATCCCGGCCGCGCCATTGGTCGGCGCGGTGACGACCCGCCCGCCGGCCGCGTTCTCCTCGTTGACGGCCAGCGCGTACAGCGTGACCCAGTCCATGGCCCGCAGCGGGTCGTCGGTGCTCGGCTCGCAGGTGAGCTGCCGGAACAGGCGGGGCGCCCGGCGCGGGACCTTCAGCCCGCCCGGGAGCATCCCGTCGGTGGCGCACCCGCGCTGCACGCAGGCCTGCATGACCTGCCACAGGTCGCCCAGGCCCGCCTCGACCTGCGCGGCGGTGCGGCCGAGGGCCATCTCGTTCTCGAGCATGATCCCGGACATGGGCAGCCCGGTGTGTTCGGCGTGGGCCAGCAGCTCGCCGGCGGTGGTGAACGGATACGGCAGGAGCTCGG
>Ga0210383_10001856_pt1 | contig 19268 bp, 19 predicted proteins | sample IncBWC14OmetaG_FD_160072 | JGI IMG/M metagenome (GOLD analysis project Ga0210383, IMG submission 160072) | Forest soil microbial communities from Barre Woods Harvard Forest LTER site, Petersham, Massachusetts, United States - Inc-BW-C-14-O ...
TTTGGAAACACGGAATCGGTGACAGCAACAATTTTGGTCGGCATTAACTTAATTCATCCACCTCACGACACCGGCCACTCCATCTACCGCGACCGTCGACCCATTCGGAATACGCGACGTTGCGTCGAGCACTCCCAGCACCATCGGGATGCCTCGTTCGCGCGCCAATGAAGCCATGTGCGACGTGCTGCCGCCGCGCTCGGCCACCACGCCGGCCACCCGAGTGAGGATGTGGCTCAACGCGGGTCCGGCAACTTTGGTCACCAAAATATCTCCAGGCGCGACACGCGAAAGTTCGCATTCGCACTGAATCACGCAAGCGCGGCCTTCGCCCCAGCCCACACCCGCCGCATGGCCATTCAAGCGCGGACGATTCAGCCAGCTTGCATCCGGCGGAGCCGCTACCTGCGTATGCAATGGCCGGGCTTGCAGCAACTGGAATCCGGAATCATCCATGGCCCACTCGATTTCGACAGGCATCCCCATCAAGTTTTCCACTTTTCGCAGCAGGCTGCCGAGTTCGATGGCCTGTTGTTCGCTGAGACAAGGCTCCGCGACAAGCTCAGGCGCGACAACCCGGGCCACAGGTTCTTCTCGATGGATGCAGCCCACTTGATGATCTTTGCGCCCCGGCGTGATGCTGAGCAGTTCACCCGCACGGGAAAGCTCATAGCGATCGGGCGTCACTTCGCCTTGCGCGATGGCCGAACCCAGCCCCCAGGTCGCGCTCAGGATCATGCTGCTTTCCTCGCTCGCCCCGGATGCCTCGCTTAAACCGCCGCCCGACGCCCGCGCCGAAACCAGCGGCTGAACCAGAATGCCCATCGCGGAATCGGCTGGATCGATATCGTGCGTAGCCATGTAGCGCAACGCGCGCGTGGCCCACAGAGCGCCCCAACAGGATCGAATAGCAGTGATAAAATCCGCTTCGGTCTCCAGCCCAAGGAAGCTTTCAAACTGGCCGGCAAAGCTGGATCCAAAACGATCTTCCACCAGCGCCGAGGACCGCACCACAGTCAACGCGCCAGTCTTGTTTTTCAGCTTCCACCACGCCGCAAGCAGCGGATCGAGCACCGCCGGAGTGATCGGCTGATCCAGCAATCCCAGCTTCATCATCAACGCATGCCGGCGAGCTTGTGGACTCTCTTCGGCCGCGAAAACCCCGCGCGCATCCGCTTCCAGACCAAGCGCTCGGATCTGCGCGCGATAAGCTTCCGCGTCAATGCAAAAGCCATCGGGAATCGGCAAGCCCGCTTGGCCCAGGCGCGCGAGATTGGCCGCCTTCGGACCAAAACGGCCGGCGTCCGTCGATTCGCGCGCGGTGAGCGGAAATACGAATTGCGGCATTGCTATTTGCTTAAGTCCCGGGCCGCTTGCCGTAATCGGAGTAACCCGGCATTGGATCCACTACTGTGATTTGCTCCACCGGGAAATTCGAAACAATTTCCACGCTGTCCTTATGGACAATCAGCATTTCTTCAATGCGCACGCCCCATTGGTACGGTTTCCCGTGCTGCGTCTCGAGCGCGAAGACCATGCCCTCTTTGATCTCGATGGGATGATCGAGCGACCAGATGCGCGAAATCACCGGCTGATCGTACTGCGCCAGTCCGAGACCGTGGCCCCACAGATTCGCCGCCGCCTGATCTTCTTCTTCGTAACCCCAGGCTTCTTTCGCCGATGGCCATTTGGATGCGATGTCGCGCGTAGTGGCGCCTACCTTCACAGCCTTGATTGAATCGTACAGCCACTTCAACGCCGTCGCGTAATAATCTTTCTGTTCCTGATTCGGCTCGCGGCCCACCATGTACGTCCGGTAGTAGCACGATTTGTAACCGTTCCAAGTGAGCGCGGCCAGATCCATAAACACCATGTCGCCCGGCTTGATAATACGATCCGAAAAATTGCGCCAGTTGGGCCATGTGTTCAGACCCGACGATACGATCACGTCCTCCACATCTTCCATACCCGGAATGTTGTAGAGGAATTCCATGATATGCGCGGTGAGCTGATTCTCGGTCAGACCCGGCTTCAGAAATTTCATGAATTCCCAATGCGCCGCATCGCCTATGGCGCCCACAATGCGCATGCATTCGTGCTCGTCCTGATTCTTTACCGCGCGCGCTTCCATCATGGGCGTCATGCCGTCCGCCCACTCGATTTTGGAATCCTGAAAAATCTTGATCATGTTGATGTCGATAAAATCGACACCCAATTTCATGCCGTCCACGCCGCGCTTTTTCATTTCCTGCTGGATGGCTTTAGTGAATTTGCCCACCTGTTGCGTGGAAGCCGCTCCCGCCGCGCCCTTAATCCAGGCGTAGGAATAACGGATGTTGTCCTTCGGAATCCAGGGCGAATGTTTCTCGATATGCATTCCGATGTCGCCCTGCTCAAACAACACGGGCGCATCGTCGCCGCAAAGCAGCGCGTAGCGCAAGCCTGGCTTCAGGCGATTCCAACCGGGAGTCAAAGTGCTGGTGACGTAACGGACGTTCTCGTCGTACATCAGCAGCATGGCGCCAAGGCCGTGCGCCTTCATGCGTTCGCGGGCGCGTTCCAGCCGGTATTTACGCAACCGGTCCCAATTAATGCGCTCCTGCCAATCCAATCCAACCGCACCGACGTTTGCCAAAACTAATCCTCCAGTTGAGTATGAAATCTTATCGATGCGAGCAGTGCCCTGTCAACGACTCGAAAGGGCTAAGGTTCGCTATCGACGTTTGTTATTGTGCCTGCTTTAGCTCAATTCGAACCAGCCGGAAAGGTTTGTCACTCAGATTTTCGTCCTGATGGGCGGCATCGGGCGGAACCCAGCGGACCGTTCCAGCTTTAAAATGGCTCTCGTGCGTCGAGCCGTCGGCGTGATACTGGCGCATGTCCTGATCCGACAAAATGACCACCACGGCCCCGGTAGCCGGATGCTTATGCATTTTCAACTTCTCGTGCGGCCCCACGGTCAAAGCGATTGCCCGGATCCATTCGTTTTCCACGATCACGTGGTAGTGCGCCGGATCCACAGTCACCGCGTCCGTGGATTCGGTGGGAAACGGCTTCGGATTTGCCACCGGCTTGGGTTCAATTTGAATGGCCGCAAACTGCGCGCTGGTTAGATTTTCGGACCGGTGAGTAGTGGGTGCAGACCAGATCACGTCACCCGCGCGATTCTGAAAAGTCTTGACGGTCCCGTCGAAGTACGTGAGTTTGTTGCCGCGATCCGTCAGAAAAACAATCACTGCCCCCGGCGTCGGATGCTGGTGCATGGGCATGGTTTCGTGTGGTCCCATATGTTCCTGAAAAACGCGGACCCACTGGTTCTGTAACTCTAAATGCGTATGCTGCGGATCTGCCGCCAACGGGTCGGGCGCTTGCTTCAGGGCCGGCTGTTGCGCCCAGGCGCACCCTGACGCGGCTGCAATCCATAAAAATCTCCGCGCATAGCTCGAAAGAGTTTTGTTATGTCGGCGTGGCATGAGAAGATTCTAGACCATGAGCACGAATGAAGAAAGTGCGCAATCGATTCGGGCTGGTGTAATTGGCTTGGGAATTATGGGCGGCGCCTTCGCCCGGCATTTTACGTCGGCTGGCGTTCGCACCTCAGGCTACGATGTGCTCCCTGCAAACTTGTCGGACTTCGCCGCGCATGGTGGCCATGCCTGTTCTTCGGCACACGAAGTAGCCGCGCACGCAGATATCGTGATCACTTCCTTGCCCCACCCCGCCGCCCTCGAAGAGGCGCTCTTCGGAACGCAGGGATTGCTGTCGGCCGCGCGATCTGGTCTTTTGGTTATTGAGACCAGCACACTAGCGCTCGAAGACAAGGAACGCGCTCGGGATTGGCTGGCCACTGCGGGCATCGGAATGTTGGACGCTCCCATCAGCGGCACCGGGCCGCAGGCCCAATCCAAAGACATTACGATTCTTGCGAGTGGAGAGCGCGCCGAATTCGATCGAGCCCGCGATACGCTCGCCCATTTGGCGCGTTCGGTTCGATATGTTGGTGCCTTCGGCGCTGGATCAAAAATGAAGTACATTGCCAATTTACTGGTAGCGATCCATATCGCTGGCGCGGCCGAAGCGATCGTGCTGGGCGAGAAGGCCGGCTTGGATCCTTCCCTGCTGGTGGAAGTGTTGGCCGACAGCGCGGCGACGTCGCGCATGCTGGAAGTACGCGGCCCGAGCATGGCACGCGGCGACTGCTCAACGCCGATGATGAAAGCAGATGTGTTTCAAAAAGACTTGGACATTATTGGGAAATTCGCGCGGCAATCCAAATGCCCTGTGCCTCTATTCAGCGCCACCGTTCCGTTATTCGGGGCGGTGTCCGCCAGAGGGATGGGATTCCAGGATTCCGGCGCGGTAGTTTCGGTTCTGCGGGCTCTAGCGGGAATGGAGACAAAATGAAGCTCATAACAATCAGTGCGTGTCTGCTCGCGGTGGTAGTGGCGAACGCCCAGGACAAGCCCGTGATGGCCGAGCAGGCATTCAAAAATATCCGGGTCTTGAAGGGCATCCCCGTAGACCAATTCATGGCCACCATGGGATTTTTCTCGGCCTCCTTAGGAGAAACCTGCACCGATTGCCATAGCGCCGAGAGCGGAGGTAACTGGGACAAGTACGCCGACGATAATCCACGCAAGAATACAGCCCGCGCCATGATCGGCATGATGAACGCCATCAATAAGACTTACTTCGCTGGAAGGCGCGAGATCACTTGTTACTCCTGCCATCGCGGCGTGGAGCGTCCCGACGTAACTCCGAATCTTGCGGACTTATACGGGCCGCCGCCATCCAAGGAGGCAGACGAATTGCGCCAGCCGTCATCGAGCAAAGCGGCCACCGCCGATCAGATTCTTGACAAATATATTCAAGCCGCCGGCGGCGTCGAGCGCCTTGCCAAGGTCACTAGTTTTGCTGCCAAGGGAAATTTTCAGGGCTACCAGGACGAGAAATATCCAGTCGATGTGTTCGCAAAAGCGCCAAATCAGATCAGTACCGTTGTCCACACGGCCGCCAGCGATAGCGCCACAACCTATGACGGCCGCGTCGGCTGGATCGCGGGGCCAGCGACGGAACGCCCCGTGACGCTGCTCGAACTTACAGGAGGCGCTCTCACCGGCGTCAAGCTGGACGCGGCCGTCTGGTTTCCGGCTCAGCTCAAGGGAGCGCTGATGCAATGGCGCGCCGCGACCTCGGCAACCATCGACGGCCACGACATGCAGATGATTCAGGGAACCGCTGACGGCAAATATCCAGTCAATTTGTATTTCGACAGCAAGACCGGCCTGTTGGCGCGCGTGGTCCGTTACCAAGACTCGCCAGTTGGTCTCAATCCCACGCAGATCGATTACACCGACTATCGCGACGTCGCCGGAGTGCGCCTTCCGTATCGCGTCATCGCCACTTGGCTGGACGGAAGATCCACTACGGATTTCAGCGAAATCCAGGCGAATGTTCCCGTTGACGCGGCTCGGTTCGCACACCCGACTACCAAGTAAAGCTGGAGCCCCGATCGGCCGATTAGAGAACCGTGGCCGATCCTTCAACTTTAGTTCTCAGCTTCATCCTCGCAATCGTCGTGGGCTATTTTACCGGGCGGACTGTCGGAGTCCTGAACCAGACACGGCCCGATCGCGACGCCTAGGCCATGCGTCGAATGGCGTGATAAACCACTAAAACTAGCACTGCGCCGATCACCGCTACCAAGAGGCTGTACAAATTAACTCCTGTCACACCGGCGGCGCCGAACCGGTTGAACAACCAGCCGCCGACGATGGCCCCTACAATTCCCAGTAGTACGTCGAGCACAATTCCTTCGCCTCTTTTGTTAACCAGTTTGCTGCCGATGAAACCCGCCAGCAATCCCAAAACGATCCAAGCAATAAACGACATGGCCGTAGCCTCCCTGTGTCCACTTGCTTCTCCTCAACGAGTGTTCAATAACCCCATCGAGGTTTGGGTAAGTATACAGCAATAGAGCGAGAAATCGAACCCCTGGCATTCTTGATATAGCCTGAGACATGCGGCGACTCCAGGCGAGAAGTGAAGGGAGCTTCGTGTGCCAGGCAAATCTTTACCCGATCTATCCAGTCTTGAACACTACAAGCAGCAGGCGAAGGATCTTGTTAACGCAGCTGCCCAGTTTGAGCCAAGCGCGCTCGATCGTATTCGCTGCCATTACCCCATCCGCAGCGGACCCTTCCGGCTAGCCGATGCACAACGCGTCATAGCCCGCGAGCACGGCTTCGAAAGCTGGGCTAAGTTCGCGACGCATATCGAAAAGCTTCAGCTGGCTCGCAAGGTCGAATCCCTCGGAGACCCCGTCGCCGCGTTCATCGAAGCTGCCAGCGTATCGCTCCACGCGCATAGTTCGGGAACACTCGATGAGGCCGAGATGATTCTGGCGCGATACCCGCACGTCGCAGCGGGCAGCATCCACATTGCCGCCATCCTCGCCGACGAGGTTACAGTACGCGCCTTTCTGGCCCGCGATCGCCTGAGTGCCACAGTCAAAGATGGACCTCGCGGCTGGGACGCCCTCACCTATCTCTGCTTCTCACGCTATCTGAGGCTGGACCGCACGCGTTCTGATGTCTTCGTCCTTACAGCCCGCGCGTTGCTCGACGCGGGCGCGAGCGCGAACACGGGTTGGATCGAAATGATCGATCACCCGAATCCACGACCCATTATCGAAAGCGCGATCTATGGCGCGGCCGGAATCGCGCAGCACGCAGAACTCACCCGGTTGTTACTGGAGCACGGCGCAGATCCGAACGACGAGGAGACGCCGTACCACGTCATCGAAACCTTCGACAACACGGTCCTGAAGATCCTGCTCGAAAGCGGTAGGCTGAACGCACAGAGCTTGAGCACGCTGCTTCACCGCAAGTGCGACTGGCATGATCTGGAAGGCCTCCGCGCGGTGCTTGAGCACGGCGTCGACCCAAACCGGATCACCGGATGGGGAAATGCTGCTCTCCATCAGTCCGTACGTCGCGACAACAGCCTGAAGATGATCGAGCTCCTCCTCGACTACGGGGCTGATCCGGCGCTACCGAACCGCGATGGGAAATCTGCGATCGCCATTGCGGCCCGTCGAGGACGCGCGGCTGCGCTCGACCTCTTTGAGCGGCGGGGAACCGCGATCCTGCTCGCCGGTGCCGATGGGCTGATCGCCGCCTGCGCGCGTGATCACAAAGCAACCATCCACTCGCTCACTGCGGCTGAGCCTCACCTGAAATCGGAAGTGATCGAGCAGGGCGGAAGGCTGCTAGCCGAATTTTCGGGAGTGGGGAATCTTGCGGGGGTGCGCAATCTGCTCGACTTGGGAGTGAGCGTGACCGGCTTGTTTCGGGAAGGCGATGGGTATTTCAGCATCGCGAAAAACAGCACGGCTCTGCACGTCGCTGCATGGCGCGCCTGGCCCGAAGTGGTGAAGGAACTGATCGCCAGGGGCGCGCCAGTGAACACTATCGACGCCCAGGGCCGCACGGCTCTGCAACTCGCCGTCAAAGCTTGCGTCGATTCCTATTGGACCGAGCGCCGCTCGCCCGATTCTGTTCGCATGCTGCTGGAAGCCGGCGCGTCTACCGAGGGGATCGAAGTTCCTACCGGGTATGACGAAGTCGATAAGTTGTTTCAGCCGTGACTGCGGGCCGACACATCGACACTGCAGATTGACTTATCGTATTTTCGGCGGGTCGCCATCATCTCAATCTGCAAGCCTGCGTGGTTGGCTACTCGTTTGCACGCTATGGTTTCCAAAATGCAGACTTCCAATCTCCCGGCCCAGTCCAAGCGAGGGACCATGATTGTGACGGGCGCGTCACAAGGAATTGGCGCTGGCGTCACAAGGGCGTTGATTGCTCGTGGCTACAATGTCGTCGCCAACTCGCTAGACTTCACCAAGTCTGCGCTAGCGCCAGGCGAAAAGCTGGCGTTGATCGACGGCGACATCAGCCAGGCCTCAACCGCTGCGAAGATCTCAGAGACAGCGATCCGAAATTTCGGCTCGATAGATGGCGTCGTAAATAACGCGGGCATCTTCTTTACTAAATCGTTTACCGAATATACCGCGGATGATTTCAAGCGGCTCTCCGAAATAAATCTGGAGGGTTACATTTTTATCACGCAGCTCGCCGTGAAGCAGATGCTTACTCAAAAGACCGGCGGGAGCGTTATTTGCATCACCTCAGCCATGGTGGAACATCCCATCGCGGGGGTGAAATCGTCGTTGCCGATGATGACCAAGGGTGGGCTGGAGGCAATCACGCGCAGCCTGGCGATGGAGTACGCAACAGAATGCATCCGTTTTAACGCGGTTGCTCCGGGCGTCGTCGATACGCCGATGCACAGCAAGGATTCGAAAGAATCGCTGAAGAGCCAGTCGCCGATGGGAGTGCTTCCGGAGATAGAAGACATTGTCGAGGCCGTCGTTTATCTGGCGGAAGCTCGCTGTGTGACCGGGGAGGTCCTTCACGTGGACGGAGGCATGCATAACGGGAAATGGTAAAAAAGTCTAAAGAAGAAGTGAAAGACCAGGGTTCTGCGCACGCCAGCGCCGAGCAGAGATTGAAGGAACTTGGCATCCAGCTTCCTGCACCGCCTGAGCCGTTCGGCGTTTATGCGGAAGCAGTACAGACGGGTGCTCTGCTTTTCTTAACGGGGATGCTGCCCACTGAGGGCCGCGGCGCGAAGTTTGTGGGCCGTGTTGGCGCGGAGCTCGATGTGGAAGCAGGCCGCAAGGCTGCTCACCTTGCCGCGCTCAACGCGCTTGCAGTCGCAAGGCAACACTTGGGGTCGCTCGACAAAGTGACGCGGATCGTCCGGCGCGGCGTGTCTGTGGCAACGTCCGGAGATGTCCGCGATCAGCCGAAGGTGGCAGACGGCGCTTCGGAGCTGCTCGAAAGCGTCTTCGGAAAAGCCAGGAACCCAAGCCGCTTGGTGTATGGCGTTGCGAGCCTTCCGCTTGGAACGCCAGTGGAGCTGGAACTCATCTTCGAAGTAGCGGGATAAAAGTAGAACAGGAGAAATCATGGCAACAACAAGAATCGCGGTTGCGCCAATGAAAGCGGCGCAAATTCCTAAACCGGGAGCGGATTTCGAGATCGTCGACCGCGAGATCCCCAAGCCAGACGCGGGACAAGTACGCATCAAAGTGCAGGCCTGCGGCGTCTGCCACAGTGACGTGCTTACGAAGGAAGGCCAGTGGCCTGGCATTCAGTATCCGCGAGTACCGGGGCACGAGGTCGCGGGCAGGATCGATGAAATGGGCGCGGGCGTTTCCGCCTGGAAGGTGGGGCAGCGCGTGGGCGTGGGATGGCACGGCGGCCAGGACGGAACATGTCCCTCTTGCCGGCGCGGAGATTTTCGCAATTGCCGGAACCTGAAAATTCCAGGCATCAGCTACGATGGCGGATACCAGCAATACATGCTAGCTCCCATCGAGGCGCTGGTGGCGATACCGGAAAGTCTGGATGCTGCCGAAGCCGCGCCTTTGCTCTGCGCTGGAATCACGACGTACAACGCATTGCGGCACAGCGGCGCGTACCCTGGAGATCTGGTGGCGATTCAAGGCATCGGCGGGTTGGGGCACCTTGGGATTCAATTCGCAAACAAGTTTGGTTACAAGGTTGCCGCAATCGGACGCGGGCCCGAGAATGCGGCTCTCGCAAATAAACTCGGTGCGAGTGTGTACATCGACAGCAAAGCAACCAACGCGGCTGCGGAATTGCAGAAATTAGGCGGCGCGCAGGTGATCCTGGCAACAGCGCCAAGCTCCAAAGCGATGTCCGAACTGTTCGACGGTCTGGGGCCGAACGGTAAGCTCATGGTGATCGGCGTGGCATTCGAAGCCATTGAGGTCACGCCGGTACAGTTGATTTCCGGCAGTCGAGCGATCCAAGGCTGGGCTGCGGGAACTCCGGCCGATTCCGAAGACACGTTGCGCTTCTCCGAATTAACCGGCGTGCGTCCCATGATTGAAACCTATCCACTCGAAAAAGCGGGCGAGGCTTACGCTCGAATGTTAAGCGGCAACGCACAATTTCGCGTTGTGCTAACGATGTGACTTCGTGGTACACCCAACGTCTTATCGCACGGTCCAGGTAGATGGGCTCTCTATCTTCTATAGAGAAGCCGGCCCGAAAGATGCGCCGGCGCTTTTGCTTTTGCACGGGCTACCGTCATCGTCGCGGATGTTCGAGCCCCTCTTTTCGCGGCTCTCCGATCGTTATCATCTGGTGGCGCCCGACTACCCTGGCTTTGGACACAGCGACTGGCCCGACCCGAGGAAATTCGCCTATAGCTTCGATCGCTACGCCGAGGTCATGAATCACTTTACCGAAGCGCTCAGGCTCCCGCGCTACACGCTCTACATGCAGGATTACGGCGGCCCGGTGGGTTTTCGCATGGCCTTGGCGCATCCTGAGCGCGTCGAGGCCCTGATCGTCCAAGACGCCGTCTCGCACAACGAAGGGCTGGGGGCGAATTGGAAGACGCGGCGCGCTTTCTGGGCTGACCGCGCACCTAACGAGAGCGCGCTGCGCACCAATCTCCTCTCGCTGGCGACGACGCGGACACGCCACATCGGAAACGATCCCAACGTGCAACGCTACGACCCGGATCTCTGGACCGACGAATTCGCTTTTCTCAGTCAGCCCGCGCAGGCAGACATTCAAAGCGACCTGTTTTACGACTACCGCACCAACGTCGAGGCTTATCCCAAATGGCAGGCATGGATGCGTGAGACGCAGCCGCGCCTCTTAGTGATCTGGGGTAAATATGATCTTTCATTCGACCCCTCGGAGCCCGAAGCCTATCGCCGCGACGTACCAAACGCTCAAGTTCACGTTATCGACGCCGGTCATTTCGCTTTGGACACCGCCGCCGATGAGATAGCCGCATTGGTGCGAGGTTTCGTCGGAGCATTTGCCGCAAGTTCGCGTTAACGGTATCTTTCAATCATGCGGCCCGATATTGTTCCCGGGGCTAAATTCCCCGACTACGAGTTGTCCGACTATGCGGCGAAACGCCGGAAACTCTCCGAACTACAAGGACAACATCCAATGGTTCTCGTCCTCAGCCGCGGAGGTTACTGCCCCAAGGACCGAATACAGGCTGAATTGCTGGTTCAACTTCATCGTGAGCTCGAGGTTGGCTATTGCCGGCTGGTCACTATTAGCACCGACAACATCACCGAGACCAATGAATATCGCAGTGGCGTGGGCGCGCACTGGCCATTCCTTTCAGACGCGGGGCGCTTCGTCCAAAAAGATCTTGATATCGCCGAGTATACGGACCCCACGCACAATCCCATGATCCCCCACGTAATTGTGCTCGAGCCCGGTCTCGTCATTTACAAGCTCTACAACGGCTACTGGTTCTTCGGCCGGCCCACTCTGGAGGATCTCCGCCAGGATCTGCGTGCTGTCACCCAGAAATGCCGGCCGGACTGGGACATCACCACGCCTGAACTCAAAGCGGCTTGGCAGCAAGGCCGCAAGGACCTCTTTTATCCGTACGGCAAAACATACGTCCAGACTCTTGGTGAACAAGACTAGAAGAAGTACGGGACTTTCGAGGTCCTTCGGGGCGTGGGAGAGAACTTTCCCTTGGAGTAAGATTCGTGATCGCAAGGATTTTCAAACAGTTCGTCATAGGAATCGTCTGTCTGGTCGTTGTGCTGTTCTCGTTTGCCATGGGGACGTAAAGCCGTAACACGTGAAGATGTCCTGAAGTTGCCGAGTGAGTTCGGGGCATGGGCTCTGCCGTGGGAGTTAAGTAGAGCCAACCAGCGCCAAGCCCATTTTGAATCCGCGCGCATGCTGACCTAAAAGTTCGCATCCCGACATCATGCTCTCTCGAATTCAAATCAACGTTCTGAGCTTGCGCATACCCTCGTTGATCTGCCGCGCATCGGTGCCACCGTAGCCTAGGACCAAGCCACCCCTGGCGGGCGATTTCAAATAGCATGAGGACAAAGGCATGGTCGAAATTCCCATCTCAGCGGCCTTCTTTGAAACCGCTACGTCACTAATCCCCGGCGGCAACAGCGCCACCAGATGCATACCCGCTTCCGCGCCGATCACTTCTAGCCTGTCTCTCATCTGATTTCGAATCGCTTCGACCAGCGCCGTCCGTCGCTCCATGTAAAGCATTCGCATCTTTCGAATATGCCGAGCGAAATGTCCTTCCCGGATGAAATCCGTCATCGCCACCTGATACATAGTGGCTGAACATTGGTCGGTAGCGTCGCGCGCGACGGAGAATGCCTCCACCAAGTCGTCGGGAACAACCATGTAACCCAGGCGAAGCGCTGGAAACATTACTTTGCTGAACGTGCCGACGTAGATCACTCGTTCGTTCGTATCTAGGCCTTGCAGTGAGGGAACTGGGCTGCCTCCGAACCTGTACTCGCTATCGTAATCGTCTTCAATAATCCAAGCGCCGCTTCGCGCGGCCCAATTGAGCAGCATCATTCGTCGCGTGGCGGTCATGGTCACACCCAGCGGATACTGGTGCGACGGTGTGATGTAAACAGCCTGCGCGCTGCCGGCGCCGCGTATTCCTTCCGCTACGTTTAGCCCCTCGTTATCTACCGGCACAGGGATAAGCTGTGCCCCAGCCATTATGAGAGCTTGGCGCGCTCCAGGATATCCAGGCTCCTCGATCCACACCCGTCCACCTGCATCGAATAAGACTTGCGCCGAGAGTTGCAAGGCCTGTTGCGATCCAGTGGTTACAAGAATCTGCGACGGCTTGCATCGCACGGCACGAACTACGCCCAAGTATTCGGCAATAGCTTCGCGGAGTGGCACATACCCCATCGCATCGCCATAAGCCATCGACTGTCGAGTAGGTCTTCGCGAATAGCGATTCACCAGCTTCGACCACACTTCAGTTGGAAAATGCTCGAGTGCCGGCAGATTCACTCGGAACGCAACCAGTTTGTTGGACCAGGTTTGTGCTGGAACACGCATCAACTCCACGCGGCGCGAAACCAAACGAGCAGCTTTGCTTCTGGATACTCGCCTCGAGGCTCCACGTATTTTTCCGAACGCTGGCTTCAGCGCATCGGCAGGGATCGACCTCACCACGCACGTGCCGGCTCCAACAAATGTCTCGAGGTAACCTTCCGCACGCAGTTGTTCGTACGCGTTCGAAACCGATATGCGGGATACTCTCAGTTCCGCTGCGAGGTTTCTCGTCGAGGGCACTCTTTGTCCAGGTCCTAATTGACCGGCAACGATGGCGCGGCGAAACCATTCGCACAATTGACGGTACATCGGAAGTTTCGCATTTGAATCCAACGCGATCGGGGGTAGGAAGCTGGCGGAGATTCGTTTCATCGCGATTGCCTAACCTGAAGTGGCTCTATAGTATCATGTCAAAGTGGCTATTCTAATAGACCACACTCCGAGTTAACCTTCCTCCGATGGAGGTGATCATGAACGCAGCTAAACGCAAATATTTCCTGCTGGGCAGCTTGGCTCTGGTCTCGCTGAGCCCTCTCGGATTGGCGCAGAGTTCAGACGCATTGAAAATAGGCACTCAACAGGCTCCCGCGATGCGCGATGGGCAACACGATTTTGACTTCGAGGTGGGTAGTTTCAAAATTCATCTGAAGCGCCTTCTCAATCCCTTGACCGGCTCGACTAGCTGGGTCGAATATGACGGTACTTCGGTAACCCGCAAGGTTTGGGATGGCCGGGCTCAACTGGAGGAGTTCGAAAGCGATAGCGCTGCTGCCGGCCACATCGAAGGCCTGACACTCCGGCTATACGATCCCCAATCCCACCAGTGGAGCCTCTATTGGGCCAACAGCAAGGGCGGTTCCATCTTCCCACCCCAGATCGGTGAGTTTAAGAATGGACGCGGCGAGTTTTACGCCCAGGACATGCTGAATGGAAAGAGCATCCTCGTTCGGTTTATTTGGTCTAACACCACTACGAATACGCCGCACTTTGAACAATCATTCTCAGATGATGGCGGCAAGACTTGGGAGGCGAACTGGATTACCGATCAAACGCGGGTGAAAGATGACGCCGATAAAACCCACTGACACTGATTCTAACTTCTCCGCCCTGACTCGCCGATAAAGCTGCGGAAGATGATACAGTGTTCTTTGCCGCCCGGCTATGAACGCTAAAGCCGTTGCGGCAGCGCATACTGCGACTAAAAGGAACAAGATGAAAACTCTTTCTATCGCGGCCGGCATTCTCGCTCTGGCGTCGGGTAGCTTCGCCCAGTCCACCCCGTCCGGAGTGCCGCCCAACCCGGCTCCCTCCGCCGAGGTCGCGGCGAACGGGCGAGTATCCTACAGCCATATTTACCTGCTCAGCAAAAACCCCGAGGCCCAGAAGCATTTTTGGATGGACATTATGGGTGCGACGGCCGGTAAGATCGGCTCCGCTCTCGATGTGTACACGCTGCCGACTATGCGCGTGATGGTCAATAAAGGTGAGCCTGCCGCCGGAAGCGAGGGGTCGATCGTCAATCACGTGGGATTCAGGGTGCGCGATATCAAAGACATTTTGGATAAGGCCGCCGCGGAGCACTACACAATTCAAGTCGTAAATCCGAACAAAGACAAACCCACCCAGGCGTTCTTGCTGGGACCGGACGATCTTCGCATCGAATTGCTCGCTGGCCCTAACATAACCACCGTAGCGGAAAACCATCAGGTCCACTTCTTTACGCCAGATGTTGACGGGATGCAGAAGTGGTACCTGGCGAATCTCGGCGGGACGAGCCAGGCGCTCGGAAAAGTGAAAGTTGTAAACCTGCCCGGCACCATGCTGTTGTTTAGTCCTACCGACACCCCCGTTGTTGGAACTAAGGGTCGCGTGCTGGATCATGTCGGCTTTGAAGTAAAGGGCCTGGAAGATTTTTGCAAGACCCTCGACGCGAACGGCGTGAAGCTCGATGCTCCTTATCGCAGGTCTCCCCAGTTGGCAGTGGCCTTTCTGACCGATCCCTGGGGTACCAGGCTCGAACTGGTAGAACATTTCGCGCCGTCAACCAGCCAAAACCAGAAGCCGGCTCAGCAGTAGAAGTAGTCAATTATCTGATCGTTGCTGGACACCGGGATCGATCGCTTCCGGCGATTCCCTCGCATTTGCGTTAAAGGTCTATGAATACTACGATCCCGACGTTAGCTGTCTCGCGAGACCAGTACAGTTGGACGTCGTGATCTTGTCATGGCCCAGGTGTAGGAAAGCCATCGGTGAACGATGGCCGACGAGGCGGGTCCATTCCTACATAGAACACCGGAGTCAGAAAGTGGGCAAACAGTGTCACGCCGGCTCTCGAAGAGCTCGGCAGTCGTCGCGTCGCCCCAGAGAAGCAAGGCCGCCAAAAATCTGCATGAAGCACACCTGAAACTCCTCGGTGTGGATGCGGCAAGGCGTGTGCATCATGCGGCAGCTGGGCGCGCAAACGAGGCCGATCCTGAGCTGCTGAATCACTATTATTGTCGATCCTTGAGAGAGACAGCTCCCCTCCGCTACTAGTTAAGAAACCACCGAACCAGTTGTTCCAGTGTCGCTTTGCCCTTCGCCAGGCTCACTTCTGATTCCTGACGATCTCGGTTCCATGCGTTGTCAACAATCACGCTTCGAAGATCTCGAACGCCTACAAGCCGCAGCCAGAAGTCCAAATAGGTTGCTTGGTGATCGAAGCGCGAGGGCGGTATAGGAGTGCCCTCCAGGAAACGTGAACCGCGTGTGTATACCGCCACTGCCTTTTCCACGTTCAAAAGAGGGCCGTACTGTTTGCCGTCGTAAGTAAACAGATAGTTTCGCTGCGCTACGAGATCAATCAACTGTTTGAGCTTGTAAGGCAGGCCGAAGTTCCACATTGGAGTTCCTAAGACAATTCGATCGGCGTTCTGAAAGCGTTGGATCAACGATTGAATACGCTCCCATACCTTGGACTCTGCCTCCGTCATCGTTTCGTGCTTCACTGCTTTGTACTTCGCTCCAATTGCCTCGTGGTCGAATTCTGGTAGCTTTTCATGCCAGGCGTTCAACGTATCCACGACGATCGAGTTGTTGTCGGACTTGCACGCCTCGATGAACGATTTGGTGAGAGTGATCGAATCGGAAGATTCGCCTCTGGGTGACGACTGAATTTCGAGAATTTTCACTTGGTCCTCCGGTTTTGGGGACTCCTTGCGGAGTCCGGGCTACTTCGACACTGTGCGAGCTGCACTCTCAATTACATCTGCAACCTCCTTGGGATGCGAGACGTAGACTGAGTGGCTGGCGCCCGCGACTTCGACCGTGTGGCTCTTGGCCCGCTTGGCATACCAACGTTCCAGGTCCGGGTTGATGGTTCGATCGCTTCCCGCCACTAGCATCCAGCTCGGTTTGGTTCTCCATGCAGCCGCGGTGATCGTGGCTGAAAAATTGTCCGCAAAGTTGAGCACCTGCGAACGCGCCATGAATGCGGCCTGGTCGGCGGGAAGGTCAGCTGCGAACAATTCATGAAATTGCGCCGGATCGATATATGTGAAACCGTCGGGCGTGTTCTTTATCGCGCCAGATTTGGCCAGGTCGCTCGGAAAGCGCTTTCCGTCCTCTGACTCTTTCTCGCCCGAATCCGGCATGTGGGCCGCGATATAGACCAAGCCGGCAACCGATGGATCCGAGCCTGCTTCCGTAATTACGGCTCCCCCATAGCTGTGCGCGACAAGGATGCTTGGTCCGTCTTGCATTGCCAGGGTACGCTTCACGGCAGTTACATCGTCCTGGAAAGACGTCTCTGGCTCCTGGACGATGCTGACGTTATAGCCATCCTTGACAAGATTGTCGTAGACGCTTTTCCAGCCGGAGCCATCTGCCCAGGCGCCGTGAACCAGAACAATATTCCGAACGCGATGCGCCTTCTGCGCTGACAGCACACCGCACATAAACAGTAAGAAAATGATGCAGACGGACTGAGCGATTGCCCGTACTGCTCGCATGGGCTTTATCGATTTACTCATGGGTTGCTCCTTTTGCTTTTTTGCTCAGAGGGTCAAATAAACGAGTTCCACGAACTGATCGCCGTTGATGATGCCATTGCCCCAGATGGCGTCGAGATCGGCGAAGGGCTTTTCCGCGCCAGCCTCCTGGGCCGATTTTCCCGCGGACTTCAATTTGCCCACGCGATCGCGCGAAGTGACCAGCATGTCCCGGAATTTCGAGAGATCCACTTTATTACCGAGCGGCCCATGCCCCGCAACAATCTTGGTGTGGTTGTCGGCCAGCGATAGAATTTTGTCGGCGGCGGCGATCATGCCAGTGATTTTGCCGCCCGTACTGGGGTCGATGTAGGGATACATCCAGTTGAAAAACAGGTCGCCCATCTGAATTACGTTCGCCCTTTCAAAATGAACGTAGATGTCGGTGTCCGTATGCGCGGCAGCAACGTGTTGCAGCCGGAGGGTTTCCCCATTGGCTTGCAGCTTGTAGCTGTCGGCGAAGGTCTGCTGCGGCTGGGCTTCCACCGGCGAAGGGTCGAAATGCAGGCCGGCGAGTGCACCGTCTGATCCTCTATATAAGACCGGCAGATCGTGCGGCTGTGACATGCGCTTTTTTGTGTTTTCGTGCGCCAGCACCATGGCTCCGGCAGCGCGAAGTGGCGCGTTGTTGTCGGTGTGGTCGAAGTGCCAATGGGTGTCGATGACGCATTTCACTGGCGCGCTGCCCAGGCCATCGAGAGCCTTTTTGAGCCTGGGCCAGGCGGGCGCAACGAAAGTGTCCACGACGAATTTGCCGTCGGGGCCATTGAGGATTACCACGCTTCCGCCGGGGCCGGAGAGCATCGTGATATGGTCCGCAAGCTTTTGCGATTGGATGGGAGCGGCGTTGAACTTGGCGCGCATACTCGCGAGCAAGTCGGCCGGCGAAGGCGCTTGCCGCACGTCGCCCGCTGCGGAGGCGCGGAGTAGAAAGGCGCTGCCGGCCAGGGTGGCAGACGTTAGCAACATTTCGCGGCGCGATGTTTGTTTCTGCAGGAAATTGGATTTCATTCTCAGTCCTTTCGTTCGATGGCATCGAGCTGTTCGTTTCCATCACACCCGTTTAGATACCTCTAGGTGTGATTGGGGACATTGTTTGTTCTATGCTCTGTGATAAGACTGGCAAATAAGACAAACGTATGGAGCTTCGTCAAATTCGATCGTTTCTCTCCATCGCAGAGACTCTACATTTTGGGCGTACCGCCGAGTTGATTCATCTCAGCCAACCAGCCCTGAGCCTTCAGATACGAGCTCTGGAGGAGGAGGTCGGCGTGCGACTCTTTCAGAGGAACCGGCGGAAAACAACCCTCACCCCGGCTGGCGTCGCTTTTCGTGATGTTGCCGCGGCGGCGTTGTCACAATTGGAGCAAGCGATTCGCAGCGCGAGGCTGGCTGCCGGTGGAAAATTGGGAGTACTCCGGATTGGCTTCGTCTCAACCGCGGGAAGTGAAATTGTGCCCAGTATCGTTCGTCACTTTCGAGAATCAAATCCCGAAGTAGAGTTTTCTTTGCGCAATATTCTCACGGCCCAGCAGGTACAGATGCTGGAGGCCGGGTCGCTCGACATTGGATTTCCTCGTCTGCCCATTAGTGAGCAGTCGGCCCTCGATGTTGTCACCGTGCATCGCGAACCCTTCGTACTCGTCGTACCCTCGTCCCATAAACTAGCCAAAAGGAAAAGGGTGCGCCTGCGCGAACTGGCGGGTCAGGACTTCGTGATGTATGAACGTACCTATGCCCCTGGATTCCACGATTTGATGTTGGGAATACTTCGCGATGCCGGAATTGTTCCCAACATTACCCAGACCGCAGGAGAGATACCAATGCTGATTTCACTCGTCGCTTCAGGCATGGGTATTACCATCATGCCGGCGTCAGCCGCCAGACATTATGTCGCTTCGATAGTCGCTTGTGAGATTTTAGACCGGATACCGACGGCTGAAATTGGTTTGGCTGTCAGTAAACGATTTCGGACGGCAGTCGTAGACAACTTCAGATCTTTCGCTCTAAAAACCTTAGGTCGTTCAAGGCACGCTTGACTCAGTTCCACGGCCTGTCAAACCGTGTTTCCCCTCCCGCTACGCCGCTGATAGGCGAATGATGGGTTTGATTGTGTCCCCTTTTTCACTGTCTTGCGCAGCTTGATTGATTTGATCGAGGGTGTAGAACTTCGTCAGTTTCTCGAACGGGAAACGGCCCTGCGCGTTGAGTTCGATGAGCTGTGGAATAAAAATGTCGGGAACGCTCTCGCCCTCAAGAATGC